>Ga0214478_100192_pt1 | contig 35511 bp, 29 predicted proteins | sample M1_20Mar14CPVII9_2_FD_178001 | JGI IMG/M metagenome (GOLD analysis project Ga0214478, IMG submission 178001) | Marine eukaryotic communities from Monterey Bay, California, United States - M1_20Mar14CPVII9sort6BwellD7 | ecosystem: Environmental > Aquatic > Marine > Unclassified | place: USA... | reverse complement strand
TATTTTGCCTTTATTTTATTGCCTTTGCAAGCCGTATGCCCTAACATATGTTACAATCGCCTTTCTTTCATCTTCATATATTGCGAAACGCGCATCTTCCAGACGACTTTAAGAAACCAGTACAAGCAGTACTAGACCAAGCTCTACATGGTGAAGAAACAGCCAATTTCGAATTCCCTTTGATCACGAAGGCAGGCATACGTCTGGACGTGCTATTGAATGCAACCACAAGAAGAAATGAACAAGGTAATATCATCGGTGTTGTGGGTATTGGACAAGATATTACCGGCCGTTTAGCCCAAGAACGCGAATATACACGTTTAATTGATACTGCCAATGCCCCAATCTTTGGTGTAAATCAATATGGACGTGTGAATGTATGGAACAAGTGTGCCATGAGGTTGATTGGATACAGTACCGAGGAGGTTATGGGTCGTTCTTTAGTCCAAGAATTTATCACTGGAAAGTCCGCGTTAGTACTGTTTTATGATATGAATTCATGTGTTCAATATAAAGTTCAGTGATCTAGTCACTTTGTTTGAACTGGGTTTGCCTTGTATTATTGCCTTTGTAATGCACATATTCTAACAGAAGTTACAATCATCTTTCTTGATCTTCTTAAATCTTGATAACGCGCATCTTCCAGATGATTTCAAGAAGCCAGTACAGGCTGTCCTTGATCAAGCCCTGGCTGGAGATGAGACGGATAACTTCGAATTCCCATTGATCACGAAAGGAGGAGCTCGTATTGAAGTACTACTCAATGCTACCACCCGTCGAGACGAGCAGGGCAATGTGATTGGTGTCGTAGGTATGTATCTCTTTGAGTGTGTATATTTGTGTTAGTGTATGATCGACATATAGCTTCTTCCTCACATCACTGCCTCTTTAACGTGTCTACTCTCTACCAGGCATTGGACAGGTAAGGATGACTGTGGTTGTTTATGTATGTGTTGATGGAAAGAATTTTTAGAAAGGATACCGAAGGATACCACCAAAAGACACCCTTCCACAAACAAGCAACGTTAGCCTTACCATACTATGTAACTCGAGGTGGCATCCTGTACTCGGTCTAATCTTTGTGCACTTCTTCTATTCTTGCTTTGATTCATGTTCTAGCTGCTAACCCTTTCCAATTCATATCTCTCATTTCTCAATCTCAATCACATTTCGACCTCTTCCTTTACTACTTTGTCTGGGTAGGATATTACGGCCCGTCTTGCACAAGAGAGAGAGTACTCTAAACTTATTGATACGGCTAATGCACCTATCTTCGGAGTCGATGCTCAAGGTGCCGTTAACGTATGGAATCAGTGCGCTATGAAGCTTGTTGGCTACACAATTGATGAGGTAATGGGGAAGAACTTGGTCCAAGAATTCATTACAAAAGAGTACCGTGCAGCTGTGTCAGCTGTTCTGGACAAGGCTCTTAGAGGCAAGGAGACAGCTAACTTCGAATTCCCTCTTATTACGAAGAATGGAGTCCGTATTGAGGTTCTTTTGAATGCTACCACACGAAGGGATGAACAAGGCAATGTCATCGGCGTGGTTGGTATCGGGCAAGATATTACAGCCCGTTTGGCTCAAGAACGAGAATATTCTAAGCTCATCGACACTGCAAATGCCCCTATCTTTGGTGTAGATAACGAAGGACGTGTCAACGTTTGGAATCAGTGTGCTCGTAAGCTCGTAGGGTACTCAACGGACGAAGTTATGGGGCATTCTCTTGTTCAAGAATTCATCACTCAGGACTACCAAGCTTCGGTGCAGGCAGTCTTGGACCAAGCCTTAGCAGGAGTGGAAACGGCTAACTTCGAGTTTCCTCTGATTACGAAAGCAGGAGCCCGTATTGAAGTACTTCTTAATGCCACAACACGTCGTAATGAGCATGGTAGAGTAATCGGTGTCGTTGGTGAGTTTGTGCTGTGTCAGTAGTCAGTCTGTGATGCATCATTTCCATCTTGCTGACTAGTGTACTGTTTATTTCTTCTGTTCTCTAACAGGTATTGGTCAGGTAAGGACTGATCTCGATAGTTGTGTTCAGCCAATTATTGAGGACATTGAATCGGAGATGTGTTTTTTTAAGGATACCGTTTTCAAGTCCAAAGCTTTGAATGTACCTCTAGCTCATCATTTGTGGGCTTGATCTGGACCCTTTACTCTTTGCCGGACAACATAATATATCAACACTGTGTGCTTTTGTCACAACTCATTGCAAATCAACAGACTGCTAACTCCTCTTCATCATCTCGTTATTCTTCTCTCTTTAACTCTTGATACACATGGCATTGATCTGATTAGGATATCACGGCCCGTTTGGCACAAGAAAGAGAGTACTCTAAGTTGATTGATAATGCAAATGCTCCTATCTTTGGTGTAGATACTCAAGGACGTGTCAATATCTGGAACAAGTGTGCCCGTAAGCTTGTGGGTTATACATTAGACGAGGTAATGGGTCAGAACTTGGTCGGTGAATTCATCACCAAAGAATACCGTGCAGCAGTCTCTGCTGTCCTTGACAAGGCATTAAAGGGAGAAGAGACTGCTAACTTCGGTAAGTTTGAGTCGGGAAGGCACAGCACCACACATCTTTCAAGATTAGGCACTAGTTTTTTCCCGTCCTATTATCATTATCATATCTCACCATATATACCTTGATCTTTCGTTCAACAACATCGATCATCAACATGAACATTTCAACACCTTTGAAACAAATCACCAGAGTTCCCATTGATCACGAAAGGTGGTGCCAGGATTGAGGTACTACTTAACGCCACTACCCGTAGAGATGAGCAGGGTAATGTAATCGGCGTGGTTGGTATCGGGCAAGATATTACCGGCCGTATTGCACAAGAACGAGAGTATTCTAAGCTCATTGATTCAGCTAATGCTCCAATCTTTGGTGTAGATACTCAAGGATGTGTCAACGTTTGGAATCAATGTGCCCGTAAGCTCGTAGGGTACTCAACGGACGAAGTTATGGGTCATTCTTTAGTCCAAGAATTCATCACTCAAGATTACCAAGCTTCGGTGCAGGCAGTCTTGGACCAAGCCTTAGCAGGATCTGAAACAGCCAATTTCGAGTTTCCTCTGATCACCAAAGCAGGAGCTCGTATCGAGGTTCTTCTTAATGCCACCACTCGTCGTAATGAGCATGGAAAAGTAATAGGTGTCGTGGGTGAGTTTTGTTTTGTTCGTAGTTTATGCATGTCATATATACAATCCTGCTAACGTATTGTACCTGTTTGTTTCTTCTACTCTTTACAGGCATTGGACAGGTAAGTTGTTTGTTTGGATAACTTACAAGAGAGGAGAGTTTTAGACGAGAGGAGTAGAGGACTTTTTGCCCGAGGATACCGAGGATACCTAGTTGGTATCCTCGCATGTAAACTGGGCTCAGTGGTTCTTAACCTCTTGAGAGAGCTTTGGGAAACGTGAATCGCCTATAGAGAAGTTCCCTCTTGTACAGCGGCCTCTACTTCTCTTGTCTAGTTCATTTTATTACCGGCTAATGACTGACACCTTCTCTTTTCTCCTTCTCTTTTCTATCTCTCTTCTCCTCTCCTCCTTAATTCTCTTTCTACTTATTTCTTAACCCCTCCATAGGACATTACTGGTCGAATTGCTCAAGAGAGAGAATACGCCAAGCTTATTGATACTGCCAATGCACCTATCTTTGGTGTAGATTCTAAAGGAAAGGTTAATGTTTGGAACAAGTGTGCTCGTAAGCTTGTGGGATACACACCTGAAGAAGTAATGGGGAAGAACTTAGTTCAAGAGTTTATAACTGACGAGTTCAAGATGCCCGTGCAAGCTGTACTTGATCAAGCTCTACACGGTGAAGAGACTGCTAACTTTGGTAAGTATATTTGGTTGAGGAGGTGTATCAGCTTAGAAACATCTTTCTACGATGTTCCATACATCCATACTCTACTGCTTCTTGTCCTTGTTACATCTCTTATCTCATCCCATACTCTCATCCTTTATCTCTCACTTCATTTTTAACAGAATTCCCACTCATGACGAAGGGAGGTGTACGTCTAGACGTTCTATTGAATGCAACAACTCGCCGTGATGAGCAGGGTAACGTGATCGGTGTCGTAGGTACGTATCTCTTATTTGTTATTTGTTTTTTTTGAGTGTTTGTTTGTTTGAGTGTCACTTGTGTAGTGTGTATTGTAGGAACAAGATATTCGTATTATGTACACCATCATGCTCACAAAATCCTTTTGCTCTTCCTCTTTTACTCTACCAGGTATTGGACAGGATGTAAGTACTCTTCTTGACAACTTATTTGCAATAATGTCAATCCTCACTCTAAACCCTCGTCTTTTATATCTCATGCATCTTCTAGATTACTGGTCGTATTGCACAAGAACGAGAGTACTCAAAACTCATCGATTCAGGAAAGTTCGAGTTTGTGATGTTTTGTTGTGTGTTATTGTTATGGAACGCATATGAAGAATCGGCCATTCGAATACTTCATTTGAACTTAGTTGCCTTTGCAAGCCGCATGTACTAACATTTGTTGCAATCACTTCTCTTTCATCTTCACTATGAAACGCGTATCTTCCAGCTAATGCACCCATCTTTGGAGTTGACAACGAGGGCAAGGTTACTATCTGGAACAAGAATGCTCACAAGTTAGTGGGCTACTCGTCAGAAGAAGTAATGGGTCAAAACTTGGTTGAGCAATTCATCACTCCAGAGCACAGAGCCAGGGTACAAGGTGTAATTGATCAAGCTCTTGCTGGTGAAGAAACAGCAAACTTCGGTGAGTATGCGTTGTGCGTATGTCTATCATCTTAACCATCATCTTTCTATGGAGCAATTTCATATGGCGAGACCTTGTCATATAACTACCATCTTGTCTCACCCAATGCTATACTCTTGTCTCTCATTCATCTTGTATGAACACATTTGACAACACTAATTAATAATTAAACCCTGAAAGAGTTTCCATTGATGACCAAGGCTGGTATTAGATTGGAAGTACTACTTAATGCAACCACCCGTCGCGACGAGCAAGGTAACGTTATCGGTGTCGTAGGTATCGGGCAGGATATTACCGGTCGTTTAGCCCAAGAACGAGAATATACACGTTTAATTGATACTGCTAATGCTCCCATCTTTGGTGTTGATACCGAAGGACGCGTAAATGTGTGGAATAAGTGTGCCATGAAGTTGACAGGCTATCCATCAGAAGAGGTGATGGGTCATTCTCTTGTGAAGGAGTTCATCCGAAAAGAGCACCAAGAAAAGGTTCAAGATGTTATTGATCAGACATTGCACGGAGAAGAGACTGCTAACTTCGGTGAGTACAAGCTAGGATGGTTTTGTATCATCTTTCTAAAATGGTGGACATGTACCTTGAGACGTCTTTTGTGACCTGTACATAACATCTCACCCATGCTATTCTTGCCTCTTACCTCATTCAACCTTTTGGACATTGTCATCTAACAATACTATCTACTAGACTTTCCACTTATGACAAAGGGTGGTGTTAGACTTGAGATCTTGCTTAACGCCACCACCCGTAGAAATGAACATGGAAATATTATTGGAATGGTCGGTGAGTATTATAGTTTGAGCGTGTAAATTGTCTTGTATCGTGCACATCTTGTGATACACGTACTCACATTACAATGTACTTGCCCTTCTTCTCTCTAAAGGCATTGGTCAGGTAAGGAGACTTGTTGTGTTTAGAAAAGAGAGGTGTAGAGAGTAGAGAGGAGAGGATTGAAGATGATTTATTGTGCAGGATACCTTTTGGAGGATACCGATTTTTTTGTAAACTTGCAATTTGTTTGTCGTATCTTTACTTGGTAGAGACCATGTTGTCAGCAGAACCAATACATGATGGAAACGAGGCAGACACATTTTCATGGCACCAAGCTACTGCCATAATGGGCATTGAGGTGTCCCTCAATCTTTGTGAGGCATATTTTACACTCCGCTAACCCATCTTATCTTTCTCCCTCTTCCAAACACTCTTCACTAGGATATTACCGAGCGTATTGCCCAAGAGAGAGAGTTCTCTAAGTTAATTGATTCAGCTAATGCCCCCATCTTTGGTGTAGATTCAGAGGGTATGGTCAATGTATGGAACCAGTGTGTTAGTGAGCTCACAGGGTTCAAAAATGAAGACGTTTTTGGTCGCAAACTCGTCGATGAGTTGGTCCAGCCCGACTTTCGAGACTCTGTAGCCAATATCCTCAAGAATGCAATGAAGGGCATCGAAACAGCCAACTTTGAGTTCCCCCTCTTAACATCTGGGGACCATGTTGTGGAGGTATTGTTGAATGCAACAACTCGTCGTGATGCAAAAGATAATGCGATCGGTGTGATTGGAATTGGTCAAGATATTACTGATGCCAGAGCCAAACGAGATGCCGAGATGAAACAAAGAGCCGCCGAAGCTGCAACTGCCGCTCAAGCTACAATCTCTGCCCATGTCTACCACGAGATTCGTAATGTAGTAGGCTCAGTTCTTGCTCTTGCAGACAGAGCTACTGAAGCTGTTGACCTTGCTCTCATTGAGGAAGATGATGAGTTTGGTTTGAGAGATCTCCCCACGAGGGTTCGTGAGTTGACTGATCATCAACGATTAGTTTGCCAGCATGCAGTTGACACTCTCAATGATATGCTTGATGTAGCAAAGATGGAAAATGGCACTTACTTGCCCAAGCATGAGGTAATTGATTTGGGAGAGATTTGTAGGAAGGCTTCCGCTCTTCAATCACCTCGCATGAGACACTGCGTCACGCTCTCGTTGGATGTACCCGATGCAACTGCTTCATATGTCATTAGTGATTCTGTTCTGTTGCTTCAGTACCTGTCTAATCTGCTTAGTAATGCTGCCAAGTTTACGAGCCAAGGCGGCGTGGTTTTGGTTTGTATCGTTCGAGAAGCTGGTCCTAATTGGTTGGATGTGACACTTGGTGTTGCTGACAGTGGACCGGGCATTGCTCAAGAGGCACAGCGTCAAGTATTGCGTGCTTTTACCACTGGTGATGCCTTGCCTCAAGAAGATACTATCGGAGGAGCTAAGGGTACTGGTATTGGTCTTCGTTTGGCAGATCTTATTGCCAACACCATTGCCGAGCCATCCTTGAAACCTCGCAACGATGGGCCTCAGTTTGTAAAGGTGGAAGGTGGAACGTTAAGTGAGACCTCCACCAGTCTAAATAATGATCAGCATGCTGGTCTTCGTATTGAATCCCCTCTGGAGCCTGCCCATGCTCACCATGTACCCGCGGGTGGACCCGGTACCTTCATCTACTTCCAAAGTGCAATCCAACGAGCAAGTCAAGATGCCATTCTTAGACATAAGGAAAATCCAATGGGAGATAGTGAAGAGATTGATTTTGGTGCATACGTGTACAAGGTCTCCTTCAGTGGATCGTTAAAGGTTCTTATTGTTGATGATCAACGTACCATGAGGCAGATGGTAGCAATGATATATCAAAAGATTGCCTATGAATATCCTGGGGTGGTGATCGAATGCCACACAGCCTTGAGTGGAGAGCAAGCCCTTCGTATGTGTCGTAAGGAAAGGTTCCATATCGTTACAATGGACCAGCAGTTGAGTCTTGACTACTGCCAGAGCCTCCGGGATGAAATGAAGTCAATGGAAAGGCCTGATGTGGATATTCCAGAGTTTGTTCGTTTCGGGAGTGATAAGATATCAAACGCTAAAATGAGGCAAGCATACTTCAAGAATGATAAGTGGGTACAAGATATTCAGGAAGGAGACGGTACCTTATTAGGCCATGAAGCTATTCGTCAAATCAGGGCAGAGGTACAAGCCGAGAATCGGCCACCAATCCTCATCTTTAATTTGACTGGTAATCTCCTCGAGGCGGACCGTCTTATGTTTTTGGAAAGTGGATCTAGTGGAATGCTTCCCAAGCCAACCAAGCTTGATGATTTCATTAATCTGATCAAGAAGAACATTGGATTATACATCAGTCAAGGGTTGATCTCCCTTAAAGATGACAAGGTAGTGATGGACGATGGTTTGTTCGTCATAGGCACTAGGTCCTTACGGGATGAATCTGAGTCTGACCCCGTATCTACAGAGAGAGGTAAGGTGACCACACCTTGGGCTGGAGGTTCAACACAGACGTCGATGCAACGGACAGGTAATTGATTTAAATTGTAATGAAAAGGGGATTAAGGGGAAATAGGGAGAGAACGAAAGTGTAATAATATTAAAACTAGGAATGAATTGTTTGTTGTATTCTTTATCTTTTCTGCTTATTCTTATTGTACTTTTTAGAAAGAATATCCTAATTTCTAATCAATAATACTTGTAATTAATATCTGCTGCCGCGGCTTTGTCTCTCTGATCACTCCTAATCTCATCTAGATATTCTTGATGCGATTTTAATGCTTTCGTATAGTCATCTTTTGTTGCAAGTCCAAACGTGACCATTTTCCTTATTGTTTCCAAGGTATCATTGCACCCACCCTTCACTGCAATCATGAAGTGCCTCAATGCTTTATCCATATTACCTGCTTCTACCTCCATACATCCAAGATTATGCCTTGCTCTTACATCCCCCCCAATAGCAGCTAGTTCGTAGTAATGTAAAGCTTTCTTTTCATCCCTTTCCACTCCTCTGCCCTGATCATAAGCAGTTCCAATGTTGTAATATGCTCTGCTAAAACCAAGTTCTCCTGCCCGATGATAAAATTTTAATGCTTTTACATAGTTGTGTGGTGGTAATCCAAATCCCCCCTCTTTATACATACGTCCCAGTTCACTTAATCCTATTGGATCATTTAGATCTGCTCGTTTCTTATATCTGTTGATAATTTCCTCGTCTGAAGTGGGTGCCGGTATTCTGCAAAATGGACATTTCGGTTCCAAACTTCTTTTAGAAATCGGCCTTGATTGAACTGCATGAGTGCATCCTCTGCAGATAACTTTCCCACAGCATTGCATGTACACACATCCCGTACCTAGTGAAGGTAACCGTACCATACAAATAGGACAATCTTCTGACTTTCCTTCTTTGAATAGTTTCTCATCGTGCAATTCGGCAGCACGCCTCTTGCACTCCTTCTTATGTTGTGGCCGATGGGCAATTTGACATTCTCGATTGCAATACTTCACCAATTTGCAAGCCGTGCACGCCTTTAAACTCTTACTGTTCTCCTCTCCCTTACCACAATTGGCACATAAATCATTATCTTTGTTGATATCTGTATTACTCATTTTATCTGGTATATTGATAGTTTCTATTATACACTTTGCAAAGTGTATAATAGAAATGTCGGGGCCAATTAAAATATAAACTAATTGTTAGCTATTAAAGTAATCCTATAATTGTTGTTTTATCGATTTGTCGAGTAATAGAGCAACGATTATCAGCTTGATATGTATAAAGAACAGTACTTTTTTGTAAAATCCTTACTGCTCAGTCAATATTGATGATACAGCCTCGAGAGTACCCCTATTCGAAAGAGCGTTAAAAACTGATCAAATTACTAATGAGCTCTCTAGAGGTGGCGACATGAGAGAGAGATGTTGCTATTGCAATATTGATTGCTCTCCTTTAGTACACTAATAATACACTCGTTTGATCATTTTTTAACGATTTATCGGTAGTAGTAGTTGCAAGTCTGTAAAAAAAATTGATATTGGTTGTGTAGTGAGGATTTTACAAAAAGGTATCGTACACATCTTGTATCACTTCCTCGACCTCAAACTATTTCGTCAATATATATCTCTATCATCGTGCTCGCATATATATTATATATAAGTTCAATTAACCGTAGGAGGGATATAACCGTATAGTAGTTGCAAATTTCATTGCAATAAGTGACCATCATTATTCATTATTGAAGTGTATCTGTCATACAGTAAAGTACAGCATAATACAACAGACACTATCTAAGCAAATATACAGAACATGAGTAGTTCGAGTGATTCTGAGTACACCCTTGATTCTGAGAGTTCATCATCTTCAGAATCAGAAGTAGAATCAGATGAGGAAACTGAGTTATCATCAGAAGAAGAATCAGATGAGGAAATGGAATTATTTAGACAAGCTGGAATATCTGATCACTATACTAGGCATAAGATTCGTCAAATCAAGAATAATGCTCCTGGTACTTTTGACTTAGAAATTGAGCAAAGCCAGGTGAATTTACAGCTATTTGCGAATATGCCATGGGAATTATTAGGACGATACATTGCAAACAATACTCATCTGCAGAGGCTGACCCTAAGTTTCTGTGATCTAACTGAGGAAAAGATGGCACGGTTATTTGGGACGCTAACTAAAAGTGATTCTATAAAGGTATTGAATTTATGTGGTAGCAATTTTGGTATAGAAGGGGTGAGGAGCATGATGCCCTTCTTGAATTCCTGCTCTCTACAACTTTCCGAGGTACGCCTTGGATTTACTGAAATGGGCACAGAATGCTTTGAGTTAGTAGTTAGTTCATTACATGGTACATGTATTCAGAAACTTTTTATGAGAAGATGCAATATAACAAACATTTCATCATTACAAACATATGAACTTCCAAATCTTCAATGTCTTAACTTGGTGGAAAACGATATTGGAAGAGAAGGATGCATTATAATATCAAACTTATTACAAAAAGAAGGATCAACATTGACAGAGCTTTATCTAGACGCTACGGGTATGGGGGATGAGGGAGCAGAGATTCTAGCAGCTTCCCTCAAAAACAATACCAAGTTGAAAGTACTTCGTTTGATGAACAACAACATGACCAATAGAGGACGCGAGGCAATCTTGAAACTTTTAGTTGACGTATCTTCAATTGAGAGTGCTTATAAATCAAACCACACATTGGTACGAGTAATTTTGAGTGGTAGTAACGATAAGAACAGACATATCATTTCTGCGGAACAATTGAACAATTTACATCAAAACTCTCATTCAGTAGGTAGGGAAAAAGTTATTGAGTATCAACTAAACAGTCAGACGAGAAAGGTACTCTGTCAATTGCAGGGTATAGACTTCTCATACAGTAATATCTTTGCAGATATCGATCCTATTCTCCTGCCAAATATCATTGCATTGATTAGTGATAAGCACGGTCAGAGTGAACTCTATACTGCTCTGATTCCTATGGCTCCGGATTTACTATCTTACATAGATAGAAAAGCGTTAATTGATCGTACACTGGCAAAGAATGAAGCAAAAGCTGCTGTCCTTTCTCATGATTGTGCACAAAAAGTGACTGAATATGAACAGAAAGTAGCCGAATATAAGAAGAAATACGAGAAGAAAATGGCTGCCCTGAAGACTGAGTCTGTTCTTTCTCATAAGTGTGCACAAAAAGTGATTAAATATGAACAGAAAGTAGCAAAGTATAAGAAGAAGTACGAGAAGAAAATGGCTGCCCTGAAGACTGAGTTATTGTGTGAAACATCTCGTCTTACCGCGGAGAACAATGAATTGATTAATCGTCGGGCATTGATAGATGTAGGGGATAGTAAGCAAGCAGCAGCCAGAGGGGAATATGGTTGTGAGGGAAATGCTACTGGTGGTAGGGGTGTTAGCAGAGGCAAGAAGAGGGGGAGAAGTTAAGTTTACCGGAGGTTGGACGGAGTTGTGATGCCGGTATGTGCTCACCATCACTCGGATAGTATACTTTATCGAAGTTTGTGACAGTTGTTCAACGTCAACATCTTACCGTCATGATACTCACCACAAACGTACACGAATGAGGTTTGGAAATAGGGTGTATACAAAACTAGGAAATTGTTTCAGGGATGTTATTGCTTATCTTATGACTATGCCCATACCCGCAAAGTCGTTTCATATTCTCCAAAGATTCAGGATATCGAGAGTTTCTCTCTAGTTTCATTGGTATCTCCTCTTCCACTCCATGAGGGTATTCTAACTATCAATATCAATAATACTTACATTGGTCATGAGCCGCCGCCGCCTTGTCTCTCTGATCACTCTTAATCTCAGCCAAGTATGACTGATAAGATTGTAAAGCGGCAGTGTAATCATCTTTTGTTGCTTGTCTAATCTTGATCAAATCACGCATAAAGTTTAACGAGATGTTGAATCCGTCTCCTACCGCAATCATATAGTGCTTGATTGCTCTGTCCATATTGCCTGCCTCCTCCTCCATAAAGCCTAGATTGTGCCTTGCTTGCGAATTACCGCCCATAGCCGCCAATTCATAGTAATATTTAGCCCTCTCATCATCTCTTTCCACTCCCTCACCAACCCTATAAGCTTTGCCAATACAAAAGTATGCTTCGGCACTACCAAGATCTCCTGCCCGACAGTAAAGCTGAAATGCCTTAGTATGATTTTGAGGTAATCCATATTTTCCCAAAGAATAATCAACCCCCCGATTGTAGATTGCATTAGCATCATTCAAACCCATACGCTTCTCATATCGTTTGTTCATCTCCTCATTTGTTTTAGGATATTGAGCTCTGCAAAATGGACATTTTCGATTATCAACTTCATTCCCTTTCTCATCATATCGAGGTGCATGAATACATCCACAGCATATAAGTTTCCCACAACAAGACACATATACCGCCCCACTATCTTTCGCTGGCAAACGTATCATACAGATCGGACAATCTTCTTTAGGAGGCGGTTGTTTAAATAAAGTCTCATCGTGCAGCTCCGCAACTCGTCTCTCACAATCTTCTTTATGCTTGTGTCGGTGTCTTTTCTTACATGCGGCATTGCAATACATAACCGACTTGCATTTATTACATGTATTAGTAACGTCACTGCCTTTTTTGCCACAATTGGCACATACTAATGAAGTAGTTTCTGTTGTTGATGTGTTGTTGCTCATATCTTATGATCAATTTTATATCTATTATGTGATATCTCTAACTACTACTAATAAAGTACCGCCATCGACCGCCGACCACACTCAACAAAAGGATATCTAATTATTAATATACGGTGGTATATCTACGAACCGATGGGATATGCAACAAACGATAGACTCTCTAGAGATATATAGAAGATACAACAATTTGATGAATGATGAATAATTAATGGGCGAGGGGAGGATACCAAAAAAGATCAAGAAGAGAATCCCACCACCATTTGAAAGGAGAATAAACTTATTATATGAAACGCCGCTTCTTTGTATGTACCTGGTTCTTCTATGGCTTCTGGAGCACTTACAGGAATATCAATGTAGATTTAGAGTGGTGGTGGTCTGGAGACACACTGAATTGGAAAAGTCATTTTTGCTGCAAAGATGATGACCGCTATTTAGCTCTGATTTACTCTTCAATTATCGGATCTATATCGACTTGGGCGTATATATTATATCATAGGGGAGACTATAAAGTAGCAGTGTTGTCGGCGGTGGCATTAATTTGGTGAGTTGAGAGATACAGAGGGAGTTAAAGAGAGAGATTTGAGATTTCCCGATAATATGATTGTCTACCTCAGCCCTCTTGCTTTTCTATTGTCGATATCGTATGTATGCTAATCGTTTGCTCACATGATACCATATCTTGTATTTCATTTGTACAGATATCTTAAAGCTGTATATAGCAGGCGTTGAAACGGGAGCCAAGGAGCAAACAGTTATTAGTTGCAAGTTTTCATTGCAATAGATTAATCTCAAAAACATATACTATATAGTATCGTAATAACAATGGAATCATTTAATAACCCACAAGAGCCACCCTCTTCCACATCCACAAACAATAATCAATTACCAATAAATATATACGACTTATTCCTAGATTTACCACATCCAGCACAAGTCTTCGAATCATCCACAACCACCACCACCGACAGAGCCCAAATTATCGATCCCCCCGCAGGGGCCTTGAATAATGAAATACAATGTGAATTGTATAGTGCTGATAATATTACACGATTAAGTCAATTTGCATTTCCAGAGTATAATGATTTAAGTAGTGATGTGTTGTTGGAACAGATACGGTAAGTTATGTTGGTTATTTGTTATTATTAGATGGGGGGTTTTGTTGGCATATGATGTATCTATTTTGGGTTAGAGAGAGAGAGATGGAATATGTGGGGTCGTATGTTTTTAATGTCGAGGTATACGCCGTGGTTTGATTGGTTTAAAGGGTGGTTTGGGGATGCAATCTATTCTCAACCAAATTGCTCACATCTTATGATGTTCATCTTTCCTCTCTTTCTAAACACAGGCATAACTCACGAGGAGACAGAGGAGGAGATGGTAAACTATCATCCCGCGGTAGAACATTCGGTGCCAACTTAATGAAACATGACGTATATCATGTTGACTTCATTACACATCATCATACATTTGCATTAGTATTAAGTGATGGTAAGACACGAGTCTTTGGACATGTTAGACGATATTTACCTAGTCATGTTGATTCTCCCATGAGGATGGATATTGGTCGTCGGAGACCTCGGTGTATGGTTTTGTTGACTCGGGCTATGGGTGGTGAACGATTCTATTCATCTATTCTCAAGTGAGTTGTTTGTGTACTGTTGGTTGTGTATTGTTTGGGTTTGTGCATATCTTGTGTCCTCTAATGATGATTTGCTAATCTCTCTCTCTTCATCAACCCCAAACACAACACAGAACGGCAGAAGCTATTGCAATCGAGGCTCAAGTAAACAAAAAGGGATGTTATGCCAAGGCACAGAATCCAACACGATCCTTCCTACATGCCTTGTTCAATCAGCATGCCACACTAGTCCAAAATTATGCCGAGTTACGTCGACATGGACTTAGTCTAAACTTTACTCAAGCACCTGCCAACCTATACTCCAACGGGAGCAAGTCGGCATGTGAAACCGCCAAATCGGTAATGGAAGAGAATGAAGATTTATTCCGCATTACATTAGACAAGGTGGAGTTTGGTCTAGTTGGTCCCCGAGATAAAGCCAGAGGAATGGACAATGATGTGTTGCAGTTCTATCTACCATTTACACTCCAGCCTGGATTCGAATGCTTACAGCCGCGTGAGGCTATACCGGAAGATATTAGTTGTCCAATCATTCCACTTCTACGGTTTATCGGACCAAGTCACTTCATTCGATTGCTTAGTGCTCTATTATGTGAACGGCGAATTATCTTAATCTCCAAGAGTGTTAGCCGTCTATCGATGTGTGTTCGTGCGGCATCATCTGTCCTAGCGCAGGGGCTGTTGTTATGGAAACACATTCTGATACCAGTTCTACCACCTCACATGTTACGGTTCTTATCAGTCAAGGCACCATATCTTGTCGGGATTTTACATCAATATGCCTCAAGGTTAGGAAGAATTGACGGACTCACTGATGCTTTATGTGTGAATCTGGACACTAACGAACTCAAGACATTAAGTATGGCAAATCCCCGCACTACTGTACCTGATATGCTCAAGAGAGTTAACCGCAAGTCATCGGAATCAGAACCAAATGCAGCCGACTGCTTAGCAAGAGATTTGGATGAGATTGTCAAGGCGGATCAAACATTGTGGCAACAGGATGAGAAGAATGGGGGCAGTAACAGTAACGATAAGGCCTCAGCGTTGGATGTATCTGAACGATCCTTAAACGTTGATCGAGACATGATGAGGGGCGGAAGAAACAAGATGGAACGGAAGCCCTCTCTCCTTGAACGGATGAAACATCCAATGAAGAAGACTGTAACGAATGCTAAGCGTGCCATGTCCCTCGAGGAGAAACGGCAATATGCCACAAGTGTTGATGCCGCTGTTGCCTTTGGAAAGATGATAAGGTCTACATTTCAGGGTGGTGCCGAGGATGGTGAGGATGGAGGTAAGAAGGATGATCAAGCAGATGACGAACTTGACACCCCACGGTATCAAGCTCCTTCTCACGATATTGACTTAAATGGAGTTGAGGCTTGTATGGTGGCCGAGAACGAGGGCGGAGAAGAAGATGTACGTGCGGCTCTTACATGCTTCTTTATCCATATGTTTGGTGACATGGGAATGTATCTGTCTGAAACACAAGGGACGTTTTGGCTCGACCGAAGGAAGTTCCTCCTTCGTAAGAAACAGCTAGGGGAGAAGGAGAACTGCCCTGTCTTTATTGTGTTGCAAAAGTTAAGTGCCTCGAGTATGTTTGCTACTCACGTCAAGGGACGTGTTGATGATATGTCCATGACTGCAAGGGATAGAGCAAGCATCATGCCTCGTAAGTTTCAAGTGTATGTGTTTGTGTCTGCGCCTCTCTCCTTTGTGTTTAGCCTAACATCACCTTGCTCTACTTTTCTTTCCGCAACAGATCATATTCCGCTGTTTGATGTCTGTTCAAAGTACTTGTCTGTTCATAGACTTGACTTCTCGTTATTGAATGTGCGTCGGATTGTTGCCAAGACGGTCCTTGGCTGTACACGCCACCTCATTGTTGAACGACATGTTGCAACAAGGACCACGGCCCTTGCTCTTATAAGCGACGCTCCCTTTGACGGAGATGCCACATTAGCCATGTCTGAGCTGGTCAAGTCATGTCATGAATGCGACACCAACCTTAGTGTTGTAATGAGCGTTGTTTGGCACCGTCTTGGACAGACAAAAACAACCTCCATTGTATTGGCTCTCCGTCTGCTGAGGAACCTCCTGACTGAGGGAGTAAGTATCCTCCTGTTGTTGATAGTATGACCATATGACACTCACATCTCATATATCTCTTCTCTTCTATTCAGCCCTTGACGGCCATTACCGAAGGCTGTGATGGTGCATCAAAGATATATGACTTGAAGAGTTTTGTAGATGCCAAGAATACAAACCAATCGGCCGAAGTTCGTCAGGCCGCTGACCATACATATGAAATGTTGATGGATCTTCCAGCCCTCTTTGCCAGACGACAACGCATTGCCTTTACCAAGGCTCAAGTTGAACTTTCAGCAGTATCCTCAAAGAAGCGGTCATGGTCCGACTACCTTGTTAGCCGTCTTCCCTTGTCAACTGATGGTAGGAAGATGCATGCCCTATTCCGGCCACAGGGTATCATTAGCGAAGAACGGGACTATTATGATGAAGGCAGCTTGGCCCAGTCATCAGTTGCCGCTAGTACAACTCCGTCGGTCCTTGCATTGAGTAGGCTTCGTGCATCAAGAAAAGAGTATGTGGATGAGAATGAACCTTTGTATGAAGATGAGTATGACGATGAGGACGAGCGGTTCTTCAGTAACCAACCAGAAGGCTTGGATGGGAGTAATGAGGGTGAAAGATATGCCCCTCAGGCTGGAGGAGAGGAAGATTACTATGACGACGAACATCAAGAAGGAGAAGATGTATTCTTTTCTGATGAGTATCCAGCTCCGCCAAGCAATCCTTTCACGTCACATAATGACAATGGAGACACAATGGACATGCTGAAGAGTTTTAATTACGCCGTCTCATCCCATGGCGGCAGTTGTTTCTCTGCCTCTCATACTGGTAGTATTTATGGAGATGAGAGTGAAGCGTCATATGATAGAATGGCTTAAAGTTTGTGTGGGTGTTCAAAGTACGATAGGTGGTAGATGAGAGAGTGAAGCGTCGCATTATGTAAATTAGACTTTGTAATCTACTACCTGGTATTCATATATTTGTATTGGTCGTCGTAAGCAGCTGCCTCGTCCCTCCAACGACTCTTAATCTCCTTCAGATATTCTTGATAAGTTATAAGAGGGACACTTTTGATCCTTCATCTCTGAGGTACCACTTGATGACCTAATATTGCCCAAAAGTTGACTCAACATCGAAATCTGAGGCATGAAACCTGCCAACATGGGGCTGTAAAAGTATGATGGAGGGTCCTACAATCATGCTATGAGTGTTCATCAACCTGTTAAGCACATATACAATGCCAATCAAGCACTATGGTAGCACCTACATTATGCCTCCACCTTAACTTGTTGCCAAAAGGCATTTTTAGTCTTTTTCCCGTGTATCGCCAAAATTACACAATCACAATAACAAGCGCATAGCAAGGCAAATGAAATGGTGCAGACGCCTCTCTACAACAATCTAACAGATTGTCCACACCATCATTTATTATATCACTATCGTTAATATATTATATCTACCACCCCCTGAATAGCAGTGCACGTAAGTCAATATATAAAGGAAGCTTGTGCACACTACGACTGTATGTTCAACTCAAATAACTAAGTCATGACCCAACTTTCTTCACCCTCTATATTATAAATCACTTGTTTTTATTTATATAGTAGAACTGGTAAGTGTTATTTGTTTATTTTACTCGTCTGTGGTGCGGGGTTTGTATATACAACGAACTTGATAGCTGTACAAATCATATATTATTTTTGTGCACATCTTATGCACTTTATTTATATTATCATGTACCGTCTCTCTCTCTATATCTCTACCATTAATTTGCTTTCCTTGCACTGTTTAGCAGTTTTTATTAATATTATCAATTGTTAAATTGGTGTTGTGTAGGTTGATAGGTGGGTCACACATATCACGGTATAAGAAGAAACTTGTAAGTCAACATTTTCCATTGTTGTGTTGATGGGGTTTGGGTATGTAAAAAGATGCTTTGTGGCATTAAGTACATATCTTCCATTCTTATATATCTCACGCATGACAACCTTCTATTGCTGCTGCAATTTAAACATTATAATATATCTGCATAAATCTAGAGAATACCCCAAAAATGAATGAAACAAACTCCAATTTTGATGAAACTTTTGGTGTAAACAATATCAATAACACATTGGATCAATTGGACGTGTCTGATATTATTCAGAATGACAATAGTAATAGCGGTATTGGTGATGATGAACAGAGTCTAGAACTATTAAATGCAGTTAATGATCAGAATCATCAATTTCCAGACAATACAACCGTTGAATCAACAGATGACACCCCAAATAACAATACTGTTGGCATCGGTATGATCATAAAGGTTAAACAACAAGTTAGAGCCAAGATTATTGAGGTGTTGGAAATACGTGCCAAGGTGAAAGAGTCACATACTGCGGACAAACAAGGAGAGGAAATTTACCTGCAATTACAAGAAGCCGAAGGCCAGTTATACTCATTATACGAATTGAAATGTAAATTATTCAGCAGCCTTCAATCCCAAGGTCGCTATGCAGAGGCACGATTATTGATCTGGAAGGGAGTTCACGGATTAGACAATAACAGTATCAGACGAATCAAGAATGAATTAGTGCATGCAGCTGCAAATGGAGGCGCGGGCAGTGGGGACAGTAGTGTTGGATCAAGTTCAAATAGTGGTAGTGATGAAGATGATATGAGTATTCGTGACACAAGTACAAATGATGAACTAAATCACCAATCATCAGACAATACGGTAGAAGAAGAGGTAGCTGCTGCCGAATCACCAGTCAAGGAGGTAGCCGTAACACCACCCTCGTCTACCAATCAAGATGTACCGGACTCAACCGCCTCCCAACAACATGACGACTATATACCCACGGCATTAAAAAGTCAAATATCGAATCAAGAAGATGAATTAACGAACTTATTATCATCAATTGATCAACTTAAATCGACACCGGGTCGTATTGCACTAATGTTACATAATGACGAGGATACCGACGAGGGATTAGTTGGTATTGTTGATATGAGTAATGTATCTAGTGGTGATGGAAGAGGAGGTGTAATGAGAAGTGGTGGACTATCACCTGTGAAGAAACGATTGATTATGGATAATGGCGATACGCCGACGGAGGAATCGTTGATCGAGGAAGAGGTTAAGGAGGAGGTTGAATCACTACTCGTAATGGAGGAGGAGTTTAAGTATAAGTCTCCCCTCGAAGTTAAGGTGCCAGCCACACCTGCATCTTTGCCTCAATCGCCAACCACTGATAATACTCTATCACCACCAACGGGTGTGAATGTTTCATTATTGAATTCAGCTAAGTCAACTTCGAAGGAAATGTCACAAGACAAGGCGTTACATGATAGTAAGCGTATGACAAAACAGCAGCAGGTAAATGCATCACCTATAGAGGTTGTTACTGGGGAGGTTGATAGTATGACTTCAATGAATCAAAGTAGTTATAATACATCCACTCTCTTAATACCAACACTTAGCACCAATGGGGAGGAGCAGAGGGGTACAGATAATCAAGAAGTTACATCAGCAACCGCTATTATCGAGAAGAAGAATGATACATCAATGGCAGATGAGCATGTAGATTCATCCGAGGAGAAGAAGTTGGCGTTAAAAGAGAAGATGTTAATGCCAGCATCATCTGATTCATTTGATACCGGTTCCTCTGATGATAATCTATCATCGTTAGAGGCTCACCACAAGAAGAAGAGTACACAACATGAACAAGTTAATGGAAACAAGAGGAACACGGAAGAAGATGAACATAGTGTTGATGAAAGTCGTGCTTGTAACGATCCGGTACAAATTCTTCGTGAAAACCTAATAAAGCTCGGCGGTGATTCTGTCAGTGAGTTTAAAAAAGACTTCTATCTTTATAATGAACAGGTTAATCAAATCAACGTTAAATGGGATAAACGAAATGAAGCCTCTTTATCACTTCGACGTAAGAAGACACCAGAGAAGGCTCCCAAGGGGGATACTAGTGCTGCCTCTTCTCCTTCCAATAATGAGTATCTTATTCATGTCGATGGAACTACTACTGACACCGATTCGTCTCCCCCCGAAACTAGCACGGATCAGCAAGTCGAAGAGGATGATAGTCCAACTAAAGCAGGTACTATTCCAATTGGTGATGTTGTTTGTCAAGAGGGTAGTAATTCATCGGATACTATTCTCGGCAGCAATTGTGACAACGGGTTAGTACATTCTACTGTTGAGGCATCCAATGTGTCTGTAGAGAAGTCAAGTGGTGAGGCCTGTCCAACAACGACATCTTCGTATAGATCTGGTGCGTTGGATGAAAGTATCTTGAATGAGTCCATGTATATGCCGAGTAAGTCTTCTCTTTTGTTTGATACCTTGCCGCTTAATGTTCATAATCTCAACACTCATCTCACCTTCATACAGCATCTTTGCCTGAACCAAAAGATATCGTGCCATCCATGTCAGAAGACGAGAGTGACAGTATTGAAGAGGCTCCGGCAGGGTATACTAACCATTCTATTCCTAACAGTGGCGGTGTGAATGTTGTGAATAATGTTGCTCCGTCACCAATGTCTGTTAGTGGTATTAGTATTGCACCAAATTCGGGTAACGGAGGTAACGATCAGTCCACCACTCTTGAGACCGAAGAGGCTTTGTCAAATGAAGCTTATGATGTATTGGTACATCAAAATAATCAACAAATTCGTGCCATCATTCTTAAGATGAATGGGTTAGTAGTTAAGATGGAAGAGTCATTTGCCGAGGGTAACGATGAAATGCACCTCAAGTGTCAGTTGGAATTACAAGCAGCCGAAAAGCAGCTTACATCTTTATTTGAGTCGAGAGTTGATTGGTTCTGCAACCTCTTCCCCGATGATGCTTCTAATGAATGTGTAAACGGAACTGATTTAGACAACAACAGAAGATACATTGAATTGGTGTGGATTAAGAGGGTAGTATGTGACCCGTGGAACACTTCCATATCTTCTTTGGAGGGTTTAGTGATTGAGTTTGATGGTGAGGAGTCATGTGCCATCTCCTCTTTATCCTCGACCACTCCTCTCGAAGACTTGCCTGATACAGCCACACATGTTGATAAAGCTGTCACAACCATTGGCAGCAATAGTGACAGCGAGGTAGTACATTCTACTGTTGAGGCTTCTTTCTCATCCACTAATACACAATCGGCTACCGCTGCAAAATCAAGTGAGACACAATTGGAAATAGATAAGGAGCGCGAACAGCAGTTACAACAAAAGGAGAAGGAAAAGGAACAGCTCGAATCTGGTACCACCCTTCTGCTAGAAAACGATCAGTCCACCACCACTCTTGAGACTGAGGCAGGGAAGGATCAAGTTATTGCAAGCAATACCAAGACAACTCCTTCAACTGATGAAATGCCACAAGATACAACAGTACAAGCTAATCAAGCCAAGGCAGCAGAGTTGCAAGAAGCCACACGTTTTACTGAACAAGCCGAGGCCGAGACTGAGCGTGAGAAGACTGCCGCTGATCAAGCCGAACGTGACAAGGCAGAATTCGAGGCAGAATTGACAAGGGTACGAGTAGAATTACAAGATGCTGTACGTGCCGCCAAACAAGAAGCAAAGGAGTCAGTGGACAAATCAGAACGTACTGCCAATCGAGCCAAGGCTGCCGCTGCAAGTACGGTCATTAGATGTCGCCGTACAATTAAGTTTCATGCCAAACGGCATGCCAAGAAACGTCAAGATGAGCTCGACGCCCAAAAAAAGGATTTTGCTCAAGCACGCGACTTCTTCAGAACCCACTACAATCGTGAATGTAAAGAGCACGACAAGAAGATTGCTCGGTTCGAGGATGAACGCAAGCAGTTCGAGAAGAAACGTGAGCAATTCGAGAAGGAATCTGCCTGTGCTAGGAAGGATGAAGAGGAGTCTGAAGCGTTTGCATTAGCATTATTTGTTATTGCTATTGCGTTGGTGGTAGTATTTCTGCCTAATATACTGGGGATTAAGGGCAGCCTGTGGCTGTCTCATGTGGGTGTTTTTATCTTAGTTATCGAGTGTTCATTGTTCTTTGTTAGTGTGACACGCGGGGGTTACAGCATTTGAATCCGATTGGATTGGATTTGTTTTTCATGATTGGGGATTATTGTATGTAAACATAAACACCTTATTATTCTATTGTTAAAGTATGCCTATGACTATGATAGCCTATGTTATTACGTCGGAAGAAGATCCAAGGAGAAGCTAGGGTTAATAGCAAGACATAACAAACACATCTACAGATGATGATGAGGATCATGATGAGCATTTATCACGACGTACCCTCAGAACACTTTTGAACAGTTCCATAATATTGCGTAAAGGGACTTGCATACATGTTCTGAGTCTGCTATTACTAAGAGCAAGATAGAGAGAGTGTCAGTGTCAGTGTGTCAGGAGAGTCTCTCAAGATACCTTATGATATGCCAGACTATGTGCTGGTAATCCATAAAGAGCTAATACTTCTGCATCTCCTGTTGGTAGGTGCTGATCCTGTGGTATCTACATGTGAACTACTTATATAAGATATGCATATGATTTGTCAAACACGGCTTCTACTTTTATCACAATGCAACTAACATAGAGTAACTACAAGTAACTACAAGTTACTCAAGATTGCATACACCTACTTTTGATATTGCCACGTACATCTCGCTCTAATCAGATACGTCAGTCTCCTCGGCACGGTTGTCAGCTCTGCACCTAATCAATTTCCGCCTTATTACACAAATAAAAAGAAAGGACTGCATAAGAAGAAGACTCCCCAATATCAAATAGATCAGTTCAGCCTTTGCTTGATGTTGTGACACTTGGGCTTGTAGATCTTTCTTATCATAACCCAGCAATGTAATCATTGCCTGATACTGTGCCACTTGGGCAAGCAGACCTTCATTATTTGTAATGGTTGCTTGGTATTGTGCCACTTGGGCTTGTAGATCTTGATTGTCATGTCCCAACGATGTAATCGTTGCTTGATGTTGTGCCACTTGGCCTCGTAGATCTTGATTATCATATCCCAACGATGTAATCGTCTCCTCTAATCTATCCTTCTCGGTTTCTGACCTACCAAGCTCCTCCTCTGCATCTAAGAGGCTTCCCTTCAGCTGCTGAGTCTTATCGTTTGTATCATTCAACTTCTTCGCCGCATCGTTGAGTTGATCTTTCAAGTCTGAAACCTCATCCTTAAGCTCAATTTCTGATGCTTCCCTCTCATTCAGAGACTGTTTCAAACCATTAACTTCCCCCTTCAATGATGCTTCCAACTCCTTCATTTCCTGCACCTTTACTACAGGCAAGACAGCTGCTTCGGCAAAGTTACCTGGCAGTTGGCACTTAGATGGGGATGGCTGGTGGTTCATATTAGTCGACTCGGTTTTACAGTTCATATCCGGCGGAATCATATCATTATCATTTGTGGTAAGTGTTGGAATCAGTGTTGGGATAAGTTCGACAATACTTGATGGAGAAGCAGGGGTGACAAGGCAGTTGGAGTTCTTCTTAGTAGATTCTAACGAATCAGAAGGCTGGACACTCGGTTTATGTGAAGGAGCCGAGGATGACGAAGGGTGACTAGATGGTTGAGAGGACGATGAAGTAGACTGGGAAGGCATTGAGCTTGGAATCATCGTATCCGTCGGCGACTGGGAAGGTTGCAATGAAGGTTTGGCACTTGTGGACGACACAGCTGAAGGCACACTCGAGGGCTGAGAGCTGATCGATGGCACATCAGACGGCTGTGATAGAGATAGCAAGAGATAGGTAGAAGTTTGTGAGTTGACGGCACATGAGTTGAAAGATTGTGACACATGATATGAGCACTTTTTGAACTCACCATCAAACTGGGAACACCACTACTCGTCGGATTGCTCGAGGGGACAGATGAAGGTGCAGTGGTCGTCGTTGGTTGCACTGAAGGGTGACTAGATGGTTGAGAGGACGATGAAGGAGATGAAGGAGATGAAGAAGGAAGCCCAGCCTCGTACTTGCTAGTATCCTCATCCTTGCCTTGATTCTGAATCTCGATGTGTGCACTGGGTACATCTGTTGTGAACATGAACATAGATTGATGAATATCTGTACATTTGTGAATAACCAAATAGATAAAGAGTGCCTCGACGTCCGATCCATTATCATCATTCTCGGGAGTAACTATCATAATTTCTTCAGCTGCCGCCTTTGTCTGCTCTTCCTTTATGTCATGTGTCAGCCTTGCCTCTTTGGCCTCCAACTGCGCGGATAAGGAGCTATTCGTTTTAATACTACTACCAAATAAAGGGTTCTTAATCCCGATAATATCCCCAACAAAGGGGCATAATAATAATGTAACTATACCAACAATAGTAGTAGCAGTAGCAATTGGTAATAATTTCCTCCCCCGTCCCATCCTCGTAACATTATTGTTCCTATCATTATTGGCATGTATTTTGACGTTGACGTTGTCATCTTCTCCATCCCGCAATGTTTCAAGAGCATCGCGAAACACATCATTATTATCAACATACGAATCATCATCTCCACCTCCACCCCCGTCGTTATTTCTGGGTAAGATGGGAGGTTCATCTGCCTCTGCATCAAAGGCATAATCAAAGCCTCCTTGTTGACCGTTTTCTTCGCCTTCGTCAGGATTATAAGCATCAATATCCTCCTCCTCTTCCTCAGATCCCTCCTTGTCATCATCCTCATCTTCAGATTCGCTTTCCTCGTCATCACTATCTGAACTGCTGTCGTCCTCGTCACTAGGTTGGACCTCTTCATCATCGTTCTCATCTGATGATTCCTCACTTGATACTTCTTCCAACATACCCACGACATCACTCACTGGAATAAAATGTAAAGAACCTTTTTTGAGGCCATCATAATGTATTTGCAATTGACCATCTTGACGATCCTTAACTGTCGCTTTCCAATACCCTTTATCAGCGTATACAACAATACGTGATCCGCTGGTCAGTTTGGTATGATCAACAGCCGGTGGTTTGTTGGATATATATTCACCTCCAAGATAATTAATCGTATCACCATCATAGAAACTAAATTGTATATGACGAGAAGAGAATGAGAAAGAATAAGCTATCAACTTGGACGGATACACAAAGAAAGACATAAACTCACTCAATGTCATACAACCTTCCCACGCCAGTGATATCTTGATAACTCTTCACCTTTCCAGGATACCATGAGTAAGGACCTTCTCTTTCCTCATCATCCCAATAGGCAGCAAACACCTCATCTCCCTCTTCAAATAGTTGATCCGATGCGGCCTTGTCGGTTGCTGATTCAGCGGTACTATCGCCCAACCTCACTCGGCTATTCTTCTTCTGTGGACTTTGCTTCTTCTTCTTCTCATTCTTCTCATCTAATGATTCCTCCTTGTCATCATCCTCTTCTTCAGATTCGCTTTCCTCGTCAGCACTATCTGAACTGCTATCGTCCTCGTCACTAGATTGGACCTCTTCATCATCGTTCTCATCTAATGATTCCTCATCTAACTCCTCGTCATCATTCTCATCTTCAGATTCGCTTCCCTCGTCGTCACTACCTAAACTGCTGTCTTCCTCATAGCGTTGTCTAATCCACTTTTCCTTCTCCTTGGCCCAAGATTTAAGAGCAGCTACCGATGCCAATTGGACAACATTAACTCCAGACGTCTCATCAAATAGTATAGTCTCATAACTTTCATTAGTCACAGCATTCTTGAAAGTAAAGTCTCGGTTTTGTGTATTACATGTAATACAATGTACCCCTTGTTTCAACTTAATATCTCCAACCTTTGTGATGGGTGAGGCTCTATTTTGTAAATGCCTTAGCTGACCATCCCAAGTAAATAAAGTCTCTCCTCTACAACCAGCAGGGTTATGGATACCAATAAGGACAGTCTCCTTTTTCTCTAGTGCTTCCTTTGCATTCTTGACTGAAAGATTCAAACCCCTCAACTTTAAACTCAATTCTTTGTCTTCTTTGCTGAGTTTAGTGTATCGACTGTTGTATGTAATATTCTCATCTTCACGCTCTGAATCTTCCTCACTGAACCTACTCTCATCTAAATTGATGGGTTCATTACTTTTCAAACGTTCACTACGCCTCTTGCCACTAGCAGTGTCATTTGTATTAACCCCACGTTTGGCAGCAGTTGAATTCTCCTTCCCGTCCTCATAATCGGTTTCCTCATCAGATGTGTCATCATCCTTCGTACTTGTCTTTTTGTTGGTGTGGATATTCTTTTTGTTGGTGGACTTAACCTTCTTCTTTTGCTTCTTTGTATCCATAATATCCACATCTGACTCCTCGTCATCATTTTCATCTTCAGATTCGCTTTCCTCGTCACTACCTGAACTGCTGTCTTTCTCATAGCGTTGTCTAATCCACTTTTCCTTCTCCTTGGCCCAAGAATCAAGAGCAGCTACCGATGCCAATTGGACAATATCAACTCCAGACGTCTCATCGAATAATATAGTCTCATAACTTGCATTAGTCACAGCATTCTTGAAAGTAATGTCCTGGTTATGTGTATTACATGTATTACAATGTACCACTTTTTTCAACATAATATCACCCTTCTTTTTGAGGTGCGAGGCTCTACTATTTTTATGCCTTAGCTGACCATCCCAAATAACTAAACACTCTCCTCTACAACCAGCAGGGTTGTGGATACAAATAAGGACAGCCTCCCTTTTCTCTAGTGCTTCCTTTGCAGCCTTGACTGAAAGATTCAAACCCCTCAACTTATAACTCAATTCTTTGTCTTCTTTGCTGAGTTTAGTGTATTTCATAGTGTTATTATATAGATTGTTATTATTTATGTGATGAGATTTATTATTGACACGTGCAGAGTTGATGTTGTCGGGTTGTTATCCAAACTAGTTGAGAGATCCAAATCTATCTTCTAATGTGTAATGATTTATTATTATTCAGCGGTGTTAATCTTGTGTGCCGGTATAATAATATACTCTAAGCTAGCGGTGACATGATTATGAGATTATTGATTATGAGATTTTGTTATGATGTTGGATATAATAATGCACACAGATGTAGAAGATACGAATGTGTGGCGGTGGATATGAATGATTTATAATGTAGATAAGGTATAGATTGATTTTAATTAACGAGATATATGGTAAGATATACAATATGTATTATACGCATATAAAACACGATATTCACATGAGGAAATCATAATAAGTATTTGACTTACAGTTTCTAACACTTGCCACACCACCCCTAAACCAATCAACAGTAGGCTGAATGATATTCTAAATTATTTGGTTTAGAGGTTATAAGAGAGCCGGTGAGAGATAGAAGTTTTATAATAAAAGTAGATATGTGTTCACAAGATGTGTTCGAAAATATATATGATTATTGTTAAACACGTGACTTACGATGGAACACTTAAGAGAGGATATAAATAGAATACGGTTGATTATTCCGATAATAAGAATAGAATATGAGCTATTTGTGTGTGTTTCAAGAATTGTTTATGAGCCGATAGCTCCTGCCTGCTCTGTTGACCTATCTATGTTGGTATTTGATTTTGATTGTTTGTGTATAACCCGTTTAATCGCCAATTTTTATCTTGAAAAAACAAAGGAGATATGTGACGATTGGCAGTATGATATTGCAAGGTTTGATGGACTTCATATACCATAGTATAGCCAAGTATACCAGATTTTAACGCCCTTTCGAATAGTAGTAGTCACGAGATCTCAGAATTGATATTAATTGAGTACAAAGGTTTTACAAAAAAAGTACACATCTTATGCAATAGGTATCTCATGTTTATGTTATTAGCCAACAAAACGATATAGCAATAGTATTATCGTATCACTCATATTATTAGGTCACTATCATCGTATACCGTTTAGTCAATCAAAGTTATCTATCAACTCATCAACTTTAAACTCTACACTCAGGCGATTATAATACACCATACACATCCAAAATACCAACTAGTATTAAAGAATAGAAATAGGCAGTATATCGTATAGATTGTAGTAGTGGTATAGTCGTCATTACATAATAATATATCGAAGTATGGGCAACACATCATCATCAGAACCTTGCATGTTAGTATGTGCCAATTGTGGTAAGGAAGGCACTGACGTTACAAATACATGCGACAAATGCAAATCAGTCATGTATTGCAACGCCACATGTAGGAAAAGACACCGACGTAAACATAAGAAACAATGTGAGGAACATGTCAAACGAGCTGCAGAGAAAGATGAGAAACTATTCAAACAACCGCCACCGAATGAAGATTGTCCAATCTGCATGGTACGATTACCAACACTGGAATCAGGTAGTAGTTATTATTCATGCTGTGGAAAAGTTATATGTTGTGGATGTCTTCATGCGTATGACAACAAAGGCAATAAAGTTGAGAATAAAAAGTGTCCATTTTGCAGAACAACAATACCTTACACAGATGATGAGATAGTTGAAAGAACAAAGAAGCGAATGGAAATGAATGATTCTATTGCAATCTACAATCGAGGATGTGATTATTTTAGTGGAGAAAGTGGTTTACCACAAGATTATGATAAGGCAATAGAACTGTGGCATCGAGCAGGAGAGCTTGGTTGTACCGACGCATATTTTAATATTGGAAATAGTTATGCTAATGGTGAAGGTGTAGAAGTGGATCAAAAGAAGGAGAAGCATTACTATGAGCTAGCTGCTATGGGAGGGCATGTAGATGCAAGGCACAATCTTGGTATTGATGAGGAAAATGCAGATAATATCGATAGAGCTATCAAACACTTCATGATTGCGGTACGGGATGGAGATGCTGACTCTTTACAGAGGGTCCAACAATTACACTCAAATGGGAATGCAACAAAAGAAGATTACATCAAAGCTTTACAATCCTATCAAACATACTTGGACGAGATTGAGAGTGATCAGAGGGATGAAGCTGCTGCAGCTGATGATGAATACAAATACATTGGAGACGTATCACAATTATTAGCATTTGTATTGTATCTATATTCTGGTAATAGAATTATGAATGGTGTCGGCCAGTAGACTAATTGGGGAAGGAAAGTACATTAAGTTTGGAAGAGCTAAGAACTTACATAAACTAGAGTCTAAATGATTTATTAAACTTTAATTTATTTGAATTTGAGTATTCCACTAATACCGGGATACAATGAATCCTCAACAAAGTATGTTTTTGTATCCTCAACTTGACCTTCTTCAACAAGCTTGAAATGTAATCTCTTTCCGGGCTGTTCAGATCCAGCATGAATTAATTGAGAATGACCAACAAAGGCAACGTCTTTAGACAGTTTAATGGACGAGATACCTCCGTTCTTTTCATAGTAAATAGTTTGATCTTCACACAATGGAATAATGACAAAAAGACTTGAATCATCACCATTTTGGAAGTCTCTGTGTAGTTGTTGTCTGAAGATTGTCTCTGTGCTCTCCTCAGTTGTAAGAAGTACTGGCTCTTCCATAGTATGGTCTTGTGCATCAAGGTCAGCACGGAGAGTGGCCAGTATTTTAGAAACTACTTCCTCCTTGATGAAATCATCTTGACATATGTTCCGTAGCTTTCTCTTTCCATCAGTATATGAATCTTTATTTAATGATAGAATAAATTTATTCCTCTGAGGTCTTGTTAATTTTCTATGAGTATCATGATCGCAGCTGAATACATCTTGCTCCTTCACTCCCTTCACATGTTTACGAACCAATTGTTGTAGACGATTCGAAGTACCCTTGTTCAATTTCACGAATCTATACCCTTTCACATTGTGTGTGGGTTTGCTACGTTCATTTAATTTCTTCTTAAATGTTCTTCTCACATAATCTCTGGCTACGGGGCGTGATAACTTTGGCATTGGCATTATTTTTAGTAGTTTATTTACAATTTTAGCATTCGGTAGTTCCTTGTCATTAGCACGATTGTAACTGATAACATATTGTATTAGTTCCTCTGTTGTTTCATCATCTACATTAGATGGTCTACATGGACGTTTTCCTAATGTCCGACGTTTTTCTTCGATATCGTCTATATATCTAAGAAATGTTTTCACACAAGGAACTTGATGAAATTCTGCATGAGCAATCTTTCCTAGTCGTTCGTGTGCTGGCGTATCAAACCAAGCCTGCGCCGCTTTACAATATGCAGGGTCGTTGGAATGATCAGTATGAGTACGTTTTGCATTCTTATTTGTTGGTTCTACAAAAGGTTGGGCAGATATCTTACTAACCTTTCTCTTCTTTGATAATGGTGATGATTGTTTAGCTACTACTGCTGTCTTTCCTGCATTACCACGTGCTTGTTGTGCACGTGATCGTTTATTTGGAGCATTCGACGTGGTATTATTCTTCCTCTTGTTTCCCATATTTATTATCTATATCATTTATTTTACTTTGATCTTTGTATCACCATTTATTATTATCATATGCTTTGCAATAAATTAACCTCGTATTATTATTGATGCTTGTATTGATACTTCTAATGCTAATGTTCAATATATAATACAATATCATATGTTTGCGTCGTCATTCTAGTATTCGCGAGTTTTGCCATGTGGCAAAAGTCGCGACATATTACAGGTGGCATACAGTAGAAATTATACTTAATCAATCAATGTGTATGGTATGTATGTGTCATTGTATCTTCTATGGTGAAATTTATTCTATCATTTGGTATTGCAATACTTGTCTAGAACTTCTGGAAATATAGTGTTAAGATCAGTTTTTGACGCCCTTTCGATTGGTGATAGTTTCGTAAACCTTAGTCTTCGTTATCCGATGACGGCAGAGGTTTAAAGTCATAATACAACATCTTGGCAAAACATCAACTATCATTATCAACTATTATCTCTTCTATCCCACCCGAGAAGTTTGAGATCATATGTTTCTTAATCTACCGAAGATGCATGGCGATCAATTGCAATACATTTACCAACGCAAGACATTCTCTCTTTCCTATCAGTGCATAAGAATATTAACAATCATCTTGCAAAAAGTTCTCCTTCATTTTGGAAGCAATTGTTAGCAATCCATAGGGATGAAGATATCGATACCAGTGCTAACAATACATCCACAACGACAACTGATATACAAGATGCTAGAAATGAGTTCATGCTACAAGCGTACAAATCAGCATTACCAAAAGTAAAATGGATACCATTAGATATAAACAATACCTTCCCAGTCTCTGCACGTGAGGGGCATATTTCATGTGTACTCACTGGTCCAGATAATTATAAAAGTTTAGTAATAACAGGAGGTTTTACAGACGATGAGGGTATAACAGTACTTAGTTTACCAAGTGGATATAAATCACATACCAAGAGTTGGGGATGGAGTCGATTAATGCCGGAACGAGGATGTGGAACATCATTTGTCTATGGTGCTTCACTAACTGCTTTACCACCAATTGATAATACTGATAATCCAAATGTACATATTGTAAAGGCTGTTAGATTTGGTGGGTTTGCAGGCGGTGGTTATTCACAAGAAACAAATGAGGTGTGGGTATTAACAATTCGTGATGAGGAACATACAGATGGTATGCTAAGTCAAACTGCTAGTTGGGAACGAATAAGAACAAAGGGAATGGTACGGCCTCGAGCATATCATACTGCTACATTAATAAATGATAGATATCTAGTTGTGATAGGTGGAATGACAGAACAGGGTAGTATATTAGAGGAATCCATCCTAGACACACATACATGGACATGGATTGACTTAATACTGGTATGTCAGGAAGCGCCAAGCGGGCGACATGGACATTCTGTAGTGCACGATAAAAGACGTGATCGATTTGTATTGTTTGGTGGTGGAAATGGAATAGATTTACTAAGATCGGGGTATGACAATAATGAGATTTGGGAACTGAAAATGAACAGGATCGAGATACCATCACCACTTGTGAAGGATGAAATGTGGCAGTGGCATAAGTTACACGGAGATGATGTTTATGGAGATAGTAGTGATGATGATGATGATGATAATGATAATGACGAAGACTATAGAGAAGATGATAGCAATGAAGAAGAAGAAGAAGCCGATGCTGAAGGGAGAGGAGGTGGTGACGAGGACAGCACCATCAATGATACTACTACCGCCACTCGTCTATCACCGACCGAATCATTATGCCTTGGACGATGTCATAATGGCATGAAGATTGCTCCCGATACTGTCCTTTTCACGTTTGGTAGTGGCCACCCCAATACAAACGGTATAATTGGTTATGATCTTTCCACAGATTCATTCATTCGACCCGCAGTTAGTGGCCCCTTACCAATGCCTCGATTCACAGGAGTTGCATCATTCTTGGACACCGAGGGTTATGTGTTTGTTCATGGCGGATATAGCACGGGAGCAGGAGCTATCAAGGATATATATCTACTTGATCTTGCTCCACATTTGAATCGGAACTTTACTTCATTGGATGTTGATACTAATCGTCGTTCAAATAGGGCAGTAGAAAGTAGTGATAGAGATGAAATAGCAGATAGATTAGAAGGTGGTGGTAATGCAATACTGAGTAGACTATTGATGCAAAATCTATTAGGTATGATTGATGCTGATGAGTTGCAAGAGATGATTGCAAGAGGTGGTGTGTAAAGAGTTTGTAGATATTGAAATGTATAGTGTCGTCTAATAAAGTGTAAACAAAGCACAGTATATCCAATGTACATTATTTTACCACAACTCAATTTCTCACTGACAACGTCTATCACACGCCAGATAATGTCAACCACATTGTGAACAATTATAAGACGAGTAACATTTTCTTGGAAACTTGTATGGAGGATTCCAAAAACGCGAGTCCACTGATCGGCCTTCTTTACTCATCTTCTTTGAGTGAGCATAGTATGCTTTGTTGTATCTTCGGCGAGAATCATCCGACAGTACAGGTGAATGCTCAATAACTTTCTTCCCGCGAGTAAGATAGAGAGTATCACATTGATATCGTCTTAAAAAGCTGATATGTGTATGCCAGACATCATCAATTTGTTCTGATGGGGAGTAACCGGCACTCTTCGTATCACCTTTTCCTTTGTATCCTGGTCAAGGAAATGTCTATACTCTGCAACCGCGGCTTGTGCATATCCTAAATCTTCATCCTCATCATCTCTAGCCTTTAAACGAGCATGAAAGCATTGACAAGAAAGTTCCAATCCGGTTCATATCCCTTGGGAAGCGGGGCAGGAGACTCTTCTCTCGGCTTGTGAACAGAAAGTACAGTGTATAATGCAACTACACCACAATAGTTGGCATTACCATTCTCATATGCCACTAGCTCTCCACCTTGATTCTTTTCCCATTCCTTTAATCTATTGCCGCAATCACCATATTGGCGATATTATTCTCACGAGGATAAACTTTCCTCCATCCACGTTCATACAGAACAGTGTTCAATCCGAGGTCGAATTCAATTGAATATGCTTATTAACTTCTCTATTATCACCAGGTTCAACTTCAGTTTTGACGAAGCACCCCTCGAAATCGTTATACTCATCCCTATCTAACTTCCCCTTGAATACTGTCCTTCCAATTGGTAGTGAGTATATACCAGTAGAGGCATCTTGTAACATGGGTATGTGTAAATAATCCTAGTAGATCGAGTACTTATGACTACTATTCCCAACTATCCCCATCATCCCCATCTATCTTTCGATATGATGGCTAGGATATCGATGACGATGGAGTCGATATTTAGATGGTTCGTGAGAGTTATAAAATTATTTATTTCTCAAACACCTCTGTTGTCGAATAACAGTAATGATAAGAACTGACTTATTTCAATTTGCCGCCTTCTTGCTCCTTCTCTTGTTTTGTTTTTGTCGCTCTCTATTTCTACCCCTCCTCCTAGCCTTCTTACTCCTAACTTGATTCTTCTGGATATCATTCTTCTGGATATCAAAACACTCTTTGCACATTGCATTGTCGCCTTTTGATCGTTGCTTTCTGGAGTAGTCATCATGAAGATTCTTTGATAATTTGCATACAGAACACTCAAGCTCAATCTCTAGAAGGCCACGCTCCTTCAACTCCTCCCTACTAAGGTCCCGTTGCCGCTTCCTCTTTCTCTTGCGACGGGCATGGCTAATATCACTTGTGACTTCTAATGGTTTGGGCTCGTCATTATCCGTCCCCTCCACCAACTTATGCTTAATATTTGCAGCTGAATGACATTTCTTGCATTTGTATATTGCATTTACTCCCTTACTTCGTTGTTTTTTGTAGAAATGATCCAATCTATTCTTCGAAATATTGCAAGTAAAACAGACAAGTTCTTCGGTGACTTTTATGGAAGGCTTGCGTGACAAATATCGTACATTGTCCGTAGACATACTTGGTGGTGTCCATTTAAGAACTTTGGTTTCCTCATCCATCTTCTCTACTACTATCGTCGATTCTTCCTCAGATTCGGATTTTGAAGCAGACACAGATGGGATAAGACGATTGTAGCTGAGCGCTGATGTTTTCATTTCATCGTTTGTGTCTTCCTCTTTAGTCTTGAAATGCATATCATTTGTGGGTGGCTCATCATTATCTGTATCATCTCCATAGCCAGCTAGAAGGGACAGTGCATCCACATTGTTCACTCTGTCATCATTATCTGTATCACATTCATGTGCAGACTCCTTCTCCTTCTTCACGTCACTACTGGCAACTTGTTCTATTTGTTTTGCATCCATTTCATCATCTGTGTCGACCTCCTCGGTTTTGAGGTTTATTTCACTCTTCACCTCCAATGGTTTAGCTTCATCATCGGTATCGCATTCATATGCCGTATCTACCTCCATCTTAATATCACTAGTACTTGTTACTTGTTGTAGTTCTAATTCATTATCAGTATCTTCTTCCCCTTCCAGTTTGACGTTCATATTATTCGCCACGGCCGATGGCCTAAGTTCATCGTTATCAGCCTCTTCTCCTTCAGTTTTAATATTCATACTCGTCACTGCCATCGGTATTACTTCATCATTATT
>Ga0214478_100191_pt1 | contig 35554 bp, 28 predicted proteins | sample M1_20Mar14CPVII9_2_FD_178001 | JGI IMG/M metagenome (GOLD analysis project Ga0214478, IMG submission 178001) | Marine eukaryotic communities from Monterey Bay, California, United States - M1_20Mar14CPVII9sort6BwellD7 | ecosystem: Environmental > Aquatic > Marine > Unclassified | place: USA... | reverse complement strand
GCAATAAATATTGCTTGGACTTATCATATTGCAATAAATATTGACCAAATTGATAGATTTACAGTATATATTTGAACAATAAAATATTTCCAATAAATATGCCATATATTTTTCCCTAGGTAAGGTGTTGGGTTTGTATGGTTAGTGTCTACTAGTTTATGCACTATCGATTAGTAGTGTACATTAGGTATTATCTTTATCAATTATTCAAACAAGTTAAGCAAACAGGAGGGGTCGTCAGTATCTACCACTCCTCAGTATCGGGAGAGTCAGATGAATCATCTTCATCTTCGTCTTCATCCCAGGAATCATAATCTTCATCACCAGAATCATCTTCATCATCAATGGCTCGATCATTTACAGGAGGTTTCTCATCAATCATCACATACTGATACTCATCAACATCATCAGAAGTAGTAGTAGTTGTTGTCACTACGGGCTTTTCAGACAAGAGTGTCATGCCAGTAGCACTATCAAAACAACGAAGTCGGCCATTGCGATCAACACTGACGCGTCCGAAACGGCAGAAATCATTACGGCGGAAGCTACGTCTGAATGAGCGACGACCTATTGAAAAGTATAAGAGAAGATGAGATAAGATAAGGGAAAGAAAATATATGATCATTTGCAAATCAAATCATCATAACATACCTCGGCTTCTTCGGCGGCGACGACGAGAACGATTACGGCGGCTCCTTCTGTTTCTACTCCTTCTTCTACGACGGCGTCTGTTTCGGTTACGCCTGTTTCTACTACGCCTGTTTCTACTACGGTTGTTTTCAACTTCGGTTGAAACTGAAACCATTTCCATATCAGTTTCATCGGTAGAGGTGACGTCTTCATCATCTTCATGGTTAACCTGCTTTGAGACGGCATTGAATGCAGCATCTTGGAAGTTTTCAATTGGTTGTGCCACAGCACGGTGAGATGGTTTCTGTGTGTACAGAGTAGTATGGGCAAGAGAGTTAGATTGTGAGGGTATGAACAGATACATCAGATATGCACACATGATATGCACACACTTACCTCAGAGAGGACACCAGGTACTACGGCAAGTACTGCCAAGGTTGCGGAAGCTAATAGTGGTAATTTCATATTGTATTAGTTGGTTATTATCAAATGTTGATTGAGGAATGTAAAGTTGTTTTCAATTGATCAGGTTTTGTAATTTATGAGATGAAGAATTTGGTACTGTGTGGTTGCAAAGCAAGATCATACTCTTAGTACAAGGCTTGGGCACTTTATTATGGCTCATAGTACACGCTATGTATGAGTGGTAGATTTAATGCTTGGGGAATAGTGGTCGACTTTGTAGGGCAGCCCAGGCAGGTGATTATCTTGCATTGATGTAAAAACCGCTCGGGAGTGATAGAAAGGATACCGTATCCTTTTTTTGTCTGGCCTGAGCATTTTCATTTCTTGTGTCACTCTCTCTACTTTAATACACTCCCGAGCAATATACCATTGCAACACAAGACGATATTTAGCTGTCTGAGAGATGTATGGATCATTGAAATTGTATCGATCTTGCTTTGGTGTCATTTCATCTCTCAAAATATCGATCTCATAAAATCAAAATCGTCAAAAGACAAAAACAAAACACATCTACTCAAAGAGTATCAACCAACAAACGACAATACAAATATAATCAAACAATACAAATAACATCATGAATCTATCACTATTTGCTTCAGCTACTTTGATTCTTCTATCTTCATCTATGCCTGGCGTCTTCTCGGTGGAGGTGAGCATATCATATGTGTTATTATTTCGTGTGCTTATCATATTCGTAAAACTGTAACTCTCACATATCAACTCACACACTCTAATCTCTACTCATACTTCATACAGTCATCTCTTCGTGGCGTCACTCAGTCTATCGAGAACTTCAACGATGCATCTAATGTTGTGCCAACTTATGATCTCTATGATGAGGAGGAAGACAGCTATGCCGATGCCGATGTTGATTTGGAATTAATTGGCAAAGGAAAGGGAGGCGGAGGAGGTGGTGGAAAGAAGAAGGGAGGAGGAGGAAAGAAGAAGAAGGGAGGAAGAAGTGGTGGAGGCAAGAAGAGATCCAACAAACGGTCAAACAAACGCTCCAATCGAAGATCTAGGCGCCGTTCTTCTTCCAGCTCAAGATCGAGCCGATCAAGTCGATCTAGTAGCTCTTCTACCTCAAGTGATTTAAGACGTAGCTTCCGTTCTGGCCTGTGCGGAAGTAATATGCGTGATAGTGATAGAGAACTATGCAACCGGCTCGAGGATGAGTTCTGTAGAACAAGCTCTCAGCGTCGTAGTTCCTTCTGTCGTCAACTTGGAATCGCCTTTGTTGTCAGTGAGACTTTCTAGAAATGACGAGGCTGAATATCTTTCAAATGATTATCAGTACTTAGTTCAAGATGTTGCTGATGATCTTGAAAGTGACGAAGTAGAAGATATGTTTAGTACCGAGTAAAGTTTCACTACTTGAGCGTATGTAGTTATCTGTCTGTCAAAAGGAGACTACAAGAAGAACTTGAATGGTAGATATATTGTTTAATAAAGTATCATAGTAAACATATACCCTGTATTACTGATACCAATGCACTACTACTTACCTATATTACCTGTAGAGAGTGACGAGGTAGTCATTTTGTTCTATTTTGTTCTCTCTCTCATTCTGTCTCTCATTTTGAATGAAAATGAACCGACCATCATCCTATCACTAATGTTATAATATGTTTAAGCAGCCTGTGCTTGCTTTATATTTATATAGCATATTGAAGAATCATCGTGTATTAGAATAGATATAGAAATAGAATAGAGTATGATTGGCGGCGGTCGATTCCTCTTCTTTGCAATTGCTGCCTTGATATATAGCTCTGAAGTTGTTGAAGGAGGCTCGACGGTACCCATCAAGATTGATCTCAGCATTCCATTAGCACGAGCACTTGGATTAGGATCATCCATTAGCGTTGAGAAGACAGGAGAAGAAGATAATAAGATAGTGACAGTCACGGCAAAGGGAGTAGACATAGGCGTAAGTCGTATGATATGTTTGTGTCAACATAGACATAAGTTGTTGAGACATATATGATAAGTGATATTGATAATGTCTCATATGCATAGATCTCTCCACTCAATAGGGAACAGAAGACAGTTTCGGATTCTTCAATAGTGAGCAAAATGTTACTGATATTGTAGCCACTATGCATCACGAGAAGATTCTTCGAAGTAACCGCGATAGCAAAGGTGGTCTGATGATGCGTTCCAAGTTAACTCCCGATAGTCCCCATGTCTCGCTGCTTATTCATACTGGAAGTGGAGTAACAATGTATTCAAGAGCCACAACCGGTGGACCCACAACTAAGAAGGTTAGTATTGTGTCACATATCAAGTGAGCCATAGTTGCAAATTGAAATACACATACTATCATACCTCATCATCTATCTTCTTCCATATCGGCATAGAATGTGGGTGTGTGGGTAGAGGATCTTGAACTTAAGCTTGATAAAACTGGAAATACTGTATCATGCTTTTACAAGCATATCTCTTCTCCAGATTGGTACCATCTGGGTGATGCAACTTCAGAATTTGATTGGTGCGTTGGTGAATACCAAAGTGAAACCAAATGCTCTCCTACATATTATGTTGGACATGCGGTTTCATCTGCTGATAGTAACACTGTGGATTTTATTGCTGGTGAGGTTGAGATTACATCGAAATAAGTGTAGGTGCGGCTATGTATTGAATATGAAAGAGGATAACTGTACAAGTATATGTAGTATGAGAGATGAGAAGATGCACAAGATAGAAGTAGAAGTAGTTACAGAGTATCTAATCTACTACCAGTTTACATTGCCATGTCACACTACTTCTACCAAGCTTTGATCTCCTGTTCTGAAAGCTTCCAAAGACATTGGTTCCTGCTTGCAGTACCCGGACACTCCATGACAGGCAAGAAATCAGTATCTAAAGCTTCTAATACGTTTCTCCACGACTTGCTATTGAGCTTTGATGTCTTGTCTGGTGAATGAAGCCTGTCGGCCTGTGATGATTGAAAGTGAGCTATCGAGACTGGTTGGTATGCCTCAATCACTCTTCTTAGTGGCTCTACAAAGTCTTGCTCGTATAGCTTTTCAAAACCTTGAGGAGTACCAAGCTCTTTCATAAACTCTGTACTTGCATCAGCAATCTTCTTGGCTTCTTGGGGATGAGCCTCGGCCCAAAGAAACTTTTGCTTCAAATCTTTCAAGTCAGCGGATACTGGGATGTAGTGTATCCAAGGCTTGAGATGATCATGAATATAATCCTTCATGGGCGTGACATGATGAAGCAAGAGCCCTGGCGGTATTAGACTATCAAAATCCTCCAACCCATACTCTTCACCAAACACTAAACTATTCGATTGATTCTTCTTCTTTGACTTAAACATACCACATATACCTGCATAGCTTTTATCACTCTCGGCCCATTGTTTGAAACAGCTCATATGAGTAGGCAAGGGCATAGGTATCATATACCCATACTACTCCTCCACGAGTGTTGTTTCGAGTAGTGAACAATGAACTTATCTGTGGATGGGTCGTAGACCAATATGCAGAAAGTCCACTCCCATATCGATGCCTCGTCTAGTGCATCCTTGATTGTATACTTTGGTAAGGGTGGTATTGATGGTAATAATGCGATCTCTTCCTCGTCGTTTGCAAGAGCCGCCGCTGCATTATAATCTTCTTCACTTTCGTCTCCTTGATAATTCCAATCAGAGTGTAATTTATCTAATACTCGTGGTTCAAAGGGTAATAAGTTTCTTCGTTGTTGCTGTTGATTAACATCAAACTGAATGATACATGTGTTGCAATCGCTGCAATGGATAAGAGGACTCGTAGTGCCGGCTTGTGCCGTGCTACTTCACTCATTATTGTTATTATAGATCAATATTCAATCGATCAATGAAACACAATACCTTACTGCTAGTGCCGCCTTGCAGCAACAAATACCAATTGCGTCTTCGAGTTTGATAATCAACTAATACCTATCCTCCTAGCATTAAGCATTCTCCGGTCATTTACAAAAAGGACTAAAGAGTGTAGTTTGGCGGCCAAACGGACGACAGAAGTTCATTCACAAAATCGAGATGAGATAATTCACCTCTTGCCTACAACTATCAACCATAAATCTCTTGGTAGTAGCAAAGAATATCAACAATGAAACTACTATTAGCCTCTGCCGCCTTTATGGTTATCAGCTCCGCGTCGGGTGCTGCCGCTGAAAAGGTATGTTCATTTATTATTGTGTGTCATTTTTTTTATATCGTCTAAAAATGATCATATCATATGCACTCATCGTCATCCTTCTCCTATTGCAATTGCAGCTCGTCTTCCCTGATGGCCTTAACCCCGAAGAATTCGAAGCTCAAAAGCCTTGTAGTGGCCGAAGCAGTGAAGGATGGTGGTAAGTTCACTCTTGGAAGTACTTATATCTCATATCACATTTCATCGTCTCACCGTCTCACCCGTCGTCATCTCTATCTCCACTCATAGTCTTAACGACTACCAACCCGATGGTGGATGTGAGTGGACAGGGAGGCGTTGCATGGATAAACAACCGGATGATGACAGGATGCCTTGTGAAGGTCGTACTGGCAGGACGTGGTGGTAAGTAAAATATACACACTTTATGGTTGCTTCTCTTTTTTGGCCTTTGGGGGGCAAATCTCACACTACTATGTACAGCACAAATGATTTTCAACCTCGATCAGGTGATTGTGAATGGCGTGGTAGTAGGAATAATGGAAGCTGTCGTACTGTAGAGGAGGATACGCCTAGTCCTAATCCGGAGGATAGGATGCGTTGCTCGGGCCGTTCAACCAAAACTTGGTGGTACGTTAAGTTGATAAATTGTATACACATGATGTGCTCTCTTATTATATATAAAGTCTCACCACCCATCTTCCTCCATCATATCTCTCTTTTACAGTACAAACGATTTCCAACCTCGATCAGGGGATTGCCGTTGGAGCAACAGTCGTGGCAGATGTGTAGAGAGGAGTAACGGAGGAGGAGGAAACGATTGTGATGGAGTTGCAACACGTCGTGAGTCTGATTGTAAATCGTATTGCAAGTCCAGGAACTCTAGGAATTGGTCATACAAGTGGAAGTATGACAGTGACAAGTATACCTGTACTTGCAAAGATGGTAAGGTCTGTACTTCTTGGAGGTATGAAGAAGGTGAAGATATCTCTGCCGATTACTTTGCGTCCAACTCGGCTGATTTTGAAGAGGAGTAGATAGAGAGGAATGAGTTGAAAGGAAAGGAGTTAAAGTAAAACATGTGGTTTGGGGGATGATAAGAGGTTAGATTAAGGTATGGAGAGGGTATAGCTTGTATGTGAGGCCAAACAAGTTAGAGGAAGGAGTGGGAGGGAAGCGGGGGGATGGCACAGGTAAAGAATAAAGAAGTAAGTTTGCAAGCCGTGAAGTTTAGATAACTATAACTTTTAAAGCACGTGCTTATTGCAAAGGCGTAGCTATCTGTTGGTAAATGAGGAATGAGAATGATATGTTGAACCACAACATTATGTAGTATTTGTGTATTTAAGCACCTTGAAAGGCCACACGTCTATTGAAACATGAGAAAGATCTTTGAGTTTGAGACAGGATATCGAGCTAGAATCGACTCTCATAAATCCATTGCCTAGTTGGTTACAAGTAGAGATATGCCATAATTTCACTGAATCAACAATAACACATCAACCATGAAACTATTACTATCTTTCGCTTTAGTCATCATTACCAGCACCGCTTCAGTGGCCGCTGAAAAGGTAAGGTAGTCGACATAAGTATCTTAGGATCTCATGCATCATGATAATGATGGCGGTTTGTATCCTCGTACATTTCCTCCCTTTAATAGCCCATTGTTTCTTTCTTCTAATTGCAACTCAATTCAACTTTAGCCCCATCTTAATGTCCTCGATACCGAATATGAAACCTTATACCCTGAAGATACCTCAGAGGACTTGACACTAACCATGACATCCTTCGACTTGTTTGAGAATCCACTCCCTGAGGACGAGGAGTATGAAGCGGGTACTCGCTGCCGTGATCGTGGCAACTTTCATTGGTGTACCAATGGCTGGGGATCCTGTCGTTGGAGGAATGGTCAATGTGAGAATGATAATCGTCGTTCGGATGGCCGGGCAAGTTGCCGTGATCGAAGGACTTGGAAATGGTGCTCCAATGACTTCCAACCTAGATCAGGGAGTTGTGAATGGCGCCGTGGTCAATGCAGGCGCAGGGAGGCACGTTCTACTCGTACGGGTGCTCGCTGCCGTGATCGAGGTGAGAGATTATGACTTTTTACATTAGGTATCTTTACCAATACAACTCATGCCCATAATATCTGTCTCCCATTTACCATTTCCCTTATCCAGGCAATCCACGTTGGTGTGAAAATGGAATGGGTGGTGAGTAAATAGCTGCCTCTGATTACATGAATAGCCATTGGAAGTCAATCTAGCTGCTACTAACTTCTTCTTCTCTCCTCTCCCCTTTCTTTTGCCTTTGTCTTCTCCCAACAGGAGTATCTTGCAAATGGCGTCGTGGACAGTGCAAGAATCGTCGTGGAGAAGAAGAGGATGAAGTCTCTGCTGACTACGACTTTGAGAGCAACTCAGCCGATTATTTCGAGGAGGAGTAGATGATGATACAGACCCTCGAGATCCAGAGATACCCCCAACGGAAGATACTTCTTGTATTGTCATTGAGTGTTGAAGGAATGTGTGATAATGATGGGCTTAGTTTAGATATAACTTAGCCTAAACGACGAGTAATGCCTTTTATATTAGTGAAACGAATCCAATAAACCTTGACCTTGGGATTGATTTCAAGTTCAAGCTCGACACACGTTTATGAGAAGAGACGCGCATCTTTTTGAGACAGATAGGATACCAAGATATATTTTGCAAATCTCACTGCTTGCAATAAATCATCAACACTATCACCATCGAGCTGTGTTCTCATAAATTATAACCAAACAACATATCAAAAGATGAAGCTAATCATTATCAAATCTATCTTCCTGGCCTTGGCCGGTACTACCGGCGTTGATGCCGCTACCACTCTTCGGAGTAGAAATGTGCAAGTGAGTGTTTTACAGATTATGTGCATATGATATGTTCACAATTTGTTTATGTGTCTCATGATCCCCTACGACACTCTATCCATACACGCTCCACTTCAGAATAAAGATGATTCACCTTTGTTTCGATACAGTAGTCAATCGGGCTCCGACTGTACCAGGAAAGTCCGATGTTTTGTGTGGAATTGTATGTTGAAACCACATGTACTAACTGAAGTTACGATCACCTTTCTTCATCTTCAGCAACTGTTCCAAGAACGGTAACTCTGGAAGTGTCGAGAATTGCGAGAAGGATTGCAATTGTAATGGGAGCAAGGTAAGTAGAAGTTAACTATGTGCACCCTTTGATTTAGCATGGGTACCAACAAATACTTACCCCTCTCTTCTTGGATGTGCTTGTGATCATTGTGTGGAATTAACTTCTGATTATTCCCCAAGACTTGCATTATGCCAAAGTGCACAGAGAACTGTAACAGGAAAGTCCGCGTTTGTAAAGTTTTGTCGTGTGTTTTGGCATGTTCAATATGAAGTTTCAGTCTGACTTGACTACTTCATTTAAACTTTATATCGATTTATTTGATTATCTTTGCAAACCAAATGTACTAACAGAGGTTACTATTATCTCTCTTCAGTAACGGCGGAAGAAAGGCTGAGATGCCCATGTGCGAGTATAATTGTAATTGCCACAGTAAAATTTGCAAGATGGCTGAGAGGAACGACCTGGCAGCCATTGCTTAGGCACTTCTGTTACTCTCTTTGGGCCCACCGAGTGATCATGGTTCATGGTTAGTGGGGGGTAATTTTTGTATTGGGATGTATGACTGGGCTATTTTAGTCTAGCCTTAATGTATTAGATTGACTTTTAGTCTAAGCCTATATGTGTCAATGTTCTATCATACTGGTTGACACGAATCTGGTGTAGTCGACTTGCCACTGCATCCAAGAATAGGAACATATCCAGAAGATTCAAGCTGGGCAAGTACGTCAACCACAGCTGATCCTTTACCTCCATAGGCTGCAAGTGACGAGACTGGTTGATATGCATCAATCACTCGTTGTAAAGGTTGTACAAAGTCTTGTTCATATATCCTGCCAAAACCTTGAGGAGTACCGAGCTGTTTCATAAACTCCATACCCTCAAGAGCAATCTTTCTAGCTTGATCTTGATGACTTTCAGCCCACTCAAACTTGTCTTTTAGATCACTCAAATCTTCTTGGATTGGTATATAATGTTTCCATGCGGTAAGATGAGCATGTATATAATCTTGAGTTGGTGTGACGTGATGTAATAGTACACCTGGCATTGCTAGCTTGTCCAATGTATCAGAAGCAGCGGTACCACTTGACCCAGCTAGGTCTAGTTGATACTTGTATTGCATAATGTTCACTGGTCTTGTGGAGGGGGTAGCATCTTCTTCTTCATCTTGACTATCACTTGATATGTCAGATGGTAACTTGTCGGTACCCAAATGTCTTGAGAATTTAATGTTTGCCCATGACAAACCATCACTTTGACCTTCTTGTTGGACTTCGAGCTCAGCCTCCTGTAATGATGATATGTATTGAGGTAAAGAGTATGGGTTAGTTTTGCGGTCAAGAAGATGAAGACAGTCCCGACTCAATAAGAAACAACTTACCGCACTAAGCACAGCACCCCTCCAACGAGGCAACAACTGCTCCTTAATCGAGCTTAGGGCACGTGTATATCGTTCAGTAGTATGACTTTCAACCAAATCATGTACCGTCTCTATTCTCTCTTCCTTCCTCATACCCTTATGGCCATGATGTAACCGACGCTTCCTCCGTTTCATAACAGCCGGCTCAACAACTAATTCTTCTACATGATCAATATTCTGTGGTCTCGTCTTCATCTTATTCATAGTACGCGAAGGTAAGTAGTCAGTATCCAATCCACGCCATACAACCTGTGGTATCAACTTGTTCCATTGTACATTCTCTTCTTCGTTAGCCCACCAATTATCACCCCGTCGTTCTCCATTTCCATTGCCAGTACCTGGATGTAATATCTTATCACATACTGTATGATGTAACGACCATTCACGGAAACAGCCCAGATGTAATCCGGAGCTTGGCATTGGTATTATTGTCTGATGTTGGTTATTCGATGGTGAGCGTAGGGTACTACCAAACTTCAACACTGGTACTTGCTTAGGTTGAGTAATCATACTTGATAAATCGGATGTATGATCTCCCTCCCTCTCTTCTGCCAACCCATCTCCTTCTTCCATGCCCGTCTTGATAACTATTATCAACTCATCACTCTTCTCTCCTTGAAATCGTAATGGAAAAGTAGAACGTAACATAATCACCAAGTTTCTCATACTATTCCATAATTCATTCTGTTGTTGACTACCCTGCTCACTTGTGTTACCTTCTGTAGAGTCACTCTCAAGGTCTGAGTTTCTCATACTTACATGATCAAGCTTGTTGTTATTAGAGAGGTTGGAAAAGGAGGATGGTTTGGATAGACCAATAAAAGTATCGGTGATAGGATTATACATGACTATTGCCGTTTCTTCTTGACTTCCCCCCTCACTTCCATCTCTTCCTCCATTAATTTCATCCTCTTGACTTGAGGACCAATCTTGAGACTTAATGACATCTTGTAAAGTATACTCATCAATCTTTATCTCTTGTATCTCATTTCCAGTCTGAGGTCGAGTCCATTCAGATTGTAAATGATAATCAAATTCCAATTTACTCTCATCTTGATGTAATTGATCTATACTTTGCAACCATCGAGTATTCTCCTTTACCGATTGATCATCTACTGCCTGAGCTGCTTGACTCTGATGCCATACATCATGAGTATAATAATCATATCCCTGTTGTCCTACATTTTGATATCTAATTTGTTTATTCTTCGTCGTGCTACTACTACTTTGTGGATCCATTTTAGCAGTTTGTGGCGCTATTCGAGCAGTAGCAGAGGCTAAGGGATGATAAATTGTATTTTCATTTGTATTATACAAATCACGTCCCACATCTCTTCCCAATTGTTGTTGGGGTTGTTGTACTACTTGTTGATTAGTATGCCATTCATTACCGGTATAATAATCATACATTGCCTTCTCTCTATCTTTTAATTGTTTTTGAGTATTAATTATTTGTTGGACACGTTGAGCTGCATGATTAGCTTGTTTGTGGAGTGGATTGAGTGTTTGTTGATGTATCGATTTTCGTAGGCGGGCGTTTGATATCTCTTCTCCTTTCGGTTCGCCTCGTAGCCCTCTTCTGCCTTCATCTTCTCTATTGCTTATATCCTCTCTGCTAAGCTCTCTACCATCTTCTCTATCCTCTACAGCGTAATCGTAGAATGATGAAATATTATCATCTATCGATGATAAATCATTATAAAATATAACACTTGCAATACCAAATATTAATAATGCTGTTCTGGATTTAGTTGATGATGATTTAGTAGTAGCAGAGCGTTTCCGCCGCCTAGGGGAGGGCTGGGATGTTATATCTAGCATGAGTTGTTTACCGCTATTGCATACATAGTAGATTGAGCTTATTTGGAGAGGAGAGTTGTGACACTGTCATTAAATTTGGCATCAATGACTCCGGTATCCAGGTACAAGGTCATTAAATAAAATTAAGTGTCGCACTCTCTACATACTAGCAACAATAACATACAGAAGAGACTCTAATTCTAATAACAACATGGAGTCAATCTACCAACCAAAGCACAATCAATCACGCCGTCTTCAACAGCATCAGCGTTCTACAAGTTCGTGTGATTGTTATCCAGCTTGCAAATCTAGCCGCTGTAAAAATAGCAAATCATCTTCTATCTCACTCTCCAATAATAACAATATGTATAACTCTATTGACCCTCCAGTTAACGAGTATGACGAGGAGTCGGCACGTGTATTACTAGTCCAGCGTGCTAATAATCGATCATCTAACGGTAGAAAGGGGGAAGGACCAAGGCGTAGAGTCAGTAATAACTCGTTAGACTCGTCGTCCATTGCAAGTAGTCAATATAATGATCCACCATCCAATGGCTCAGGACCATCTGTTTGTTATTCATCTAGTGGTGATGATAGTGAGGTTGGTACACGTGATCCACCGTTACGATCAGATTCGAATGATGATGATGATGTAGGAAAGAGAGGGCGTCAACGGGAAGGGAGAAGAGGGGAGAAAAGAAGTGGTTTGCAGCGTAGAGATGTACACTTTGCCTCATCATCATCATCGTCACAACAACAGCGAGGAAGACCAAGAGAGACAGGGAACAGGAGAGGAAATAAGAGAGGAGCAATAATAGTAGATGCAGAGGATGTATCACACCTAACCATCTCGCAAGATTATATTGATACCATTGATCAGGTCTCATTGCCAAATGATTATTATGATATAGAAGCTGGAGAAGTTGTGTATGACGTACAAACAAAGTTGAAGGATGGAGGATCTAAAAGGAGAGAAAGGAGGCGTCGAGTATCTTTAGATTCTCAGTCTTCTGTCGAGTCTAGAGATACATTATTAAAGTCTATGATGTCAACTGTATCAGATGAATCATCAATAATAACTGGTATCCGAGGAGGTCCTCGAAAGAACAGTCAACACAACAAGTATATGAACAATAATCTATCCAAGAGCATCAACAAGGCAAAACAAGGCAAGGTTAAGATGAAGGGGAAGAAGAGTAATGGCTTCATATCATCATATCCACGTCCAATCAGTTTTTACAATATGCATAACATCCAACGAACTCAACTAAACAACAACAACAAGTCGAAGTCTAAAGATGGTCGTTTTACTTTCTTTCAACGACTATTTCCCTCTGCCATTAAAGAAGAAGAAGATGATGAAGACAGTATACACAGTACTTCTACCTCTTCAACCTCATCAACATCATCATCATCATCATCAACATCATCAACATCCTCATCAACTAACAACTCCAACAGAACAACAAAATCACAAGCCTCCCAACGATCTAAAATTGGTCGTGTTGCTAATTCATTATTAATGACATGGGTCTTTACGCTACTTGGTGCTATGATTATATTAGTTGTTTATGATAAGATGGAACCGATGATTGTTAAGTTGATGCATAGTTATAGTGCCAATGGAGAAGGAGGTGAAGGAAGTGGTGTTGGGGAAGTTATGAGAAAGTTGATGAGTGTACGAACTGCTATTTTTCATTTGGATTCCAAGGTTGATGCTGTTGAGAGTGGTAGTAGTTCGTTCCTAACTTAGACAAAAACTTGAAACACTTACAACTCTGTTTATGCTGTAGCTTATCAATCATGTAAACCAGTTATATACACGAAGCTCGATAAGCAATTTGTAGCCGCCTCGTGCACAAGTGCACATAAGTGCACATCTTGTGTACACTTTTTCTAGGCCTGGAGAGCTTCGGTATTGAGAATAGACTAGTATTGCAAAGTATATTTTAATCATTAATTATATAATACACATATCTAAACCGCTGTATCCGTTATCCAAACTCCATCAAGAGTACATATTCTTGGGTGCATTGGCAACATTATCATTCTGTTTGATCCAATTCTCAACTACCTCGGCTAAGATCTGACTACCTCCACCACAAACAATCTTGACTGGAATGACAAATGGATATGTTCCCTTCATTGCAGTTTCTATCCAATCGGGTAAGTGTCTGTCAAGTCTACACACTGCCTCCTCAGCTGTCAAACCATGTAAATCAATTAGTGTATCATCTTCTCTTCTACCACGGCCGGCTGATGAGGGTTTAGTTGTCTTATAAAGGTTGGATACCTCTCCGACTTGAACGATGAACTGTGTCTTCCCTGCCTTGCCTCCTACCTGACTTTCACCAAGAGGACTGTCTACTACTTCGATAGGTTTAGTTGACTTAGATGGTGAGGTTCTTTGCTTCGGCTTGGTCCTTTCCAAGTTCATTGCATTTAGTCGTTGTCTTATCTCTTTGAATGTAGGCTCGGCCTCTTCGTGGATCTTGCCGAGTAGCTTTGAGTGTTCTCCCTTAAGATCCTCGGGTGGTGCTATTTGTACTGGTCTCTTCTTCTTACTCTTCTTATGTTTCTTCTTCTTTGTATTCTTTTTGCCTTTTGACTTCTGTTTGGGTTGTTCGACTGTTGCTTCAGTTGCTGTAGACATAATTGCAATATCTAAAATGTCATCCTCATTGATACTTAAATCCTCGGGTGTCTTCTTTCCGATACCGCTAATAAATAGTGTTCTATCATTGTGTTTGATTCTCAGTGATTTGATAGATGTGCCATTCTCGTCTGCATACCTTGTGATGAAATGCTTTAGAGGTTCGTATCTAGCTACTACATGTCTCTGTGTATCATTCTCTTTCTGTATCTTGATGAACATAAAGTTATCATTCTCAGGTTTACATGATGCAAATGCCTTGAATTCATCTGGTGTAACAAAAAATCCGGAAGGTGTGATACTGTAATTCTCGTGGAAAGTTGGCACTCTAATCAAGAAATCATTGATATTGCCCTCGGCAGCAATAAAGTAATGACAAATTTGACGAATGTTGGAAGCCTGAAGACACAAATATTAGGCCCAGTAAGATGAGAAAAACATGCATATAAACTAATAACACTCACTGCATCATTTTGCTGAACAGCGCTCACAGTATTGAGTTGCATTGCTATAGCAAGTGGATATGTAACATCGACCTTTTTGACATTGTCCAAATGTAGCCCCTGTGCTTCTTTCCATGTAAACCCAATACTCGTCTTCTGTTTATTTCGGGGGTGTAAGAAATGGATAAGATGCCGACCAATTCGTCGCATGATCGGGTCTGATATTCTGTCGTTCACTACCATCATAGTGTGCATGAATATATAGATGTTAATATGAACCCGATCTAATCCGCTAATCCAATCTTTTGGAAAGTTTAGATCGCTCTCTTGTACTTCACCGTCTTTGTCATAGATAACACGTATATCATATGCCCTAAGAGCATCAGATAGATGTGCAAACGAATCCTCTACCCCCTCATGTGTTATAATATACCATCCAACTTCCCTTTCCCATTTATTGGGAGAATCTATATCAACTACCCTTTGAACTCCCTTCCACTCTGATTCTTTGGAATGTTTTGATATTAAAAAATCTTCCTCTAACAAAATCTGGTGACCTTTAATGTTGTCCACTTGTTCGCCATTCTCGAATCTCACACTATACAAGTCGGGGTTATATTCATATTCTTCTTCAAACAGAATGTATTCTTCCTCACGCGGAATGATGACACCAGACTTCCATTGATTTGAAATGCCGTGTTCAGCTACTATTATTGAGTCTCCTATACCAAACACTGGTTTATTTGCTGCATATCTAATATCCTTCTTCATCTCTGACTCGTAATCCATCAGAGATGTCGACAATTTCTTCAGCTCATTTTGCCATTTGACAAATACTTGTATCTTGTCCCCATTGAAACGATTGGTGATACTAACTAGGAAGGTACAGGTTTGTCCCATATCTTGCTGAAGTCGTATTGCATTCAGTGTCAGTGCATTGGACCTCGACCTAAATTTATACCCACTTCTAACCTGATACACCAATCTGGAGTCTTTGTACAAGTTGAAGGCTCCCGTGTGTTTGTCCATAACACCCTTAAAGTATACAGAGAGATCATTCTCAAGACCACCTGACCGAGTATAATATCTCGATAGTGATATAGCCAACTCCTCCTTCGTATGTCCCTCTCGTTGAGATACTATTCCATCATCATTTTCATATTCTATTGTCCACAACTTGCTATCAGTTGAGTAATCCACTACCGTCACTATCAAATCATCAGTACTTAGTTTTTGACCCTTAAAACACTCTGGCGGTATATCATTAACAATCTTCTTACAAGAGTTGACCAAATTCTCCTCTCTCATATCATATGTCGCTTCCAACCCAAGCTGTTCTTTCACGTAAATAGTGATGTCCTGTATATTAGGGAAAGCGTCCTTGATAGGCCTGTCAACACGCGCAATCAGTTTACCAGTATAACTAAATTGGAATATGAAACAACTTAGCGGTATTGGCATACCCTTCTGTACTGCATAATCCGCCAAGAGTTTAGACACATGAGTATTATGATTCTTAACTTGGATGGTAATAACTTCACCATTCTCACAAATAAAGTTGAATATTTTCGGCGAAGGTATACCTTTTACATATATCTTATCTCCATCTTTCATACAAATCTTATCAGGAGTACTACTATACGGTAAACTGCTAATATCTTTTCCATTGTAATAGTAATTGAGCTTGCTTGGATTGTATCCCATCAATTGATGATACCGCTGATTTAGCCACAATCCGGTTAACGATTTCTTATCCACGATACATATACAATCTTCTTCTCCCGTCTCATCATTCATCAATGTTATACGAATTGCTCTTTCATTTAATGGATTGATAGTTTCTAAAATTGGAACATCGTCAGACTGAGTATCGAATTTTTCCCACTTCTCATCTAACACTCCTCCAAGAGGCTCAATCCGGTGTCCTTGTACATTAGCTTCTTTTTCGCCCGATTCATACTCTACATCAAACTTAATAGGTGCTTTCTTATTATTATTCTTATAATAGACTTTTGTAATTGTTGCTTTTCCTCCTAGCACTAGTGCCTGCATCTGAACAAATACTTCTTGACCAATTGTTAGATTTTTATACCACTCGATTTCACTAAGTTTATTCTCAAATACTGACTGCCATTTCGAAGGACCATTGGCCAAGTGCTTCATCATTATAGGGTTTTCCAAAATATTGACTAATGGATTTAGTTGCTCATCTGACATGTTTATAGTTTCACTATTGCAATACAAGTTGATAGATATTATGCCTGACAGTTAAAAAATATGAAGCTTTATATCACGGTGAAAGATTATGAGGAGACGATCTTCCCCATTTATATTCTTTGCATTTATTGAATAGACGAGACCAACGCTTTTGTGAGTAATCTCTTCTCCCTCCTACTTCCCATTATGTGAACTTCTTTTTATTCACAATGAAGGATACCGTACAAGATTTTGCCGTATCTTTTCAAATATAGTATCAAAGATTATGTATCAACGATAATTTTGGGCGTTGAGCTGTGTGCATTTGAGAGTTCTATTTTGCCACCACATGGCTACTTGCCGCCACGCAGCAAGCGCCCATATACAACCTATTGAGATGAATCATGGCATGCAATAATCTATTGGGCCTATTTCGTTTCTCAGCGTCCGCAAGCGTTAGGTTTATCTCCCTCCACATTGCTCAATTGCAAATGAGCATGCAAAAGAGTGCCATAAATCTAATCAACGCCAATCTTTATCATCAATTAACATCCCCAACTAAACCATGAAAGTAATCGTCTATGCACTCGCCGCCGTATTGGCTGTCCCATCTACACTTGGGCAACATCATACTCACACACGTCGTCTTGGAGTTGTTAATGAACAAGCGGCGATGTCGATCGATATGATCACCGATGCAATGTCTATGCAGTCTACTGCTGCCGTTGAACCCAACGAAGATCCTGTATACCCTGTATTTGGTAAGAGTGGCAAGTCGGGTGGTCACGGCGGTCCTACGCCTCCGCCTAGTACAACTTCAGGAAAGGTAAGAAGTTGTATTCATGCAAATGATAAAGATGAATGATATGTGCAACAAATACTAACCCTCATTCCTCATCTCTTCCCTTGAACATGCTTGTTGTCATCATGATATGAAATTAAAACTTCCAATCCTCAAAGAGTGGCAAATCAGGATCAGGACCTACGGCACCTTCTGCTCCTGGTAGCGGCAAAGGAGGAAAGTCGGGACCTACAGCACCTTCTGATGGCAGTAGTAAGAGTGGCAAGTCGGCTACTACTACTCAAGCAACCTCCCCAGGTACAACAGGAGGAACAACGTCTGGTACTGATCCAACCACACCTGATACTAGTAGTACGGTAATGGTGAGTTTAAAAGAAGAAGTGATATGATATGCAGTTCATCTATCTCTTCGAAATCTTATTAACAACTAACAATACCTCCTCGTCGTTTGACCACAAATCAACTATCCTTCTTGTTAGACATCATCTGGTACAACATCTGGTACTGATCCAACCACACCTGATGCTACAGTAATGGTAAGTTCAATAATAAAAGTGTGTATGTGCTTGTTCGTTTGTTTGACGAAAAGTGTGCATATGATATGTACTTTATCATTGACTATTCTATATGATGTCTAATCCACAATACCTCCTCTTCTCCTTTGTCACTAATCAATCTCTCTTCTTTAGACAACTGATGCAACTACACCGGTAACTCCAACTCCACCTGATACCACAGTAATGGTAAGTTTGACACAGTGTTTGTGTGTGTTTGTTCGTTCCTTCGTTCGTTCAAGTGTACATATGTATGTACCTTATCATTGACTATTCTATGATAGCTAAACCACAATACCTCCTCTTCTCTTCATCACTGATCAACTATCTCTCTTCTGTAGACAACTGATGCAACTACACCAGGAACTCCGACTCCACCTGATACCACTGTAATGGTAAGTTCAATAAAGTTGAACACATACTTTTCAGTTGTCTCTAATATCACATCTAATCCACTGACTCCTCATCTCTTTCAAATCTTCTTAGACAACGAGTCCACCTCCAGCAGGAGAGTGTACCATAAACAGTAGTGGGCCTCTGTTCTCAAATTGTCCAGGGACTATGAGTAAAAACTTTTGCTGCACTCCAACGAACCCAGACGGCGGTCAAGGCCCAACTACATGTGTTAATAAGATTGACGGCAAGCCTTGCGGACCTGGCCCCGCTCAACTTGATATGTGTGAAACGCCAAATGCACAACCTAATCAGACACCTTGTGATCCAGCCAACCAGCAATGTTGCAAAGATTCAAATACCAATCAAAACTTCTGTTGTCTCCCTGACCTTGAACCTATCGGCCTTACCTGCTTGTCCATTCCTTCTGGGTATTGTGATCTTCCTGAAGTCTTTAGAGACAATGGATTGGCTGTCTTTCTTTTGGGACTGATTTTGCAAGCCTTGGGGTTATTCGATGGCAATCGTCGTAACCTTCGTAGTGTCGTTGACGAACAGGGGATCCAAGACATCGTGGCAAAGTTTGCTTCTCTCCTTGATGAAGAAGAGGGAGGCATGGAAGGTATCATGGCCAAGGTCGCTGATTTGGGTGTGGACGCAGATATGATGAATCAACTTGTTAATGTCATTGGCAATTAGATGACTTGTGACTGGTCGTAGCCTCCAATTGTAGTTTTGTGTAGCCTCTTAGAGTATTGGACGAATAGGAAGAGATGAAAAAGTATGTGATATATGTTGAGAAGCAAGACATGGGCAAAGTTTGAGTAGAGTTTGTTTAGAAAAGTCCCTAGTCAGTAGATATAACGAGTATAGATAAAGAATTAGATGGAAAAGTGGGTCTCCTTCATCCCATATCATGGTCTGATTAGTAGGTAGTTATATGTTTGTCGTCGATGGGTGGTGGATTAGGCGATACCTTTTTTGAGATGATGTGTCACATGAAGGTTGACGGCTTAGTCTCTTTTGATCGTTATCGTTACAGATATATCGTTTTGTCAACCCGGGTAATACTTCAACTTCGGTGGTATAGAACTCCTTCTCTCTCCTTCCTTGCTTGCACTTGCACTCCATTCCAAAAGACCGCTATTTGCGTGGGCTGCCCCCTCGGGGCAGTACCACAATTCCTTCTTAAAGTTTGACTATAATATATTGCAATCAAACATCAGCCCCTCCTCGCATACGCTTTGATTTAACTAGGTACTACGCATCCTCTTCTATTCCTCTCATCGCAGGTGGTACTCAATAAAGTTGTTTTTAATTTGGTGGTACTCGTCGATCATTAACTTCTATTTGCAATAAGTTTCATTTCAACAAACAGTTAGATAAACAAAATAATAATGGACCCTCCTTCTAACCAGCGACCAGTAGTTGGAGACTACACTCGTAACGATGTACTGTTTGGACGAGGCGGTGGTATTAATGTACATCCTGGTAAGTTTGCTGTTGTATTGTTTATTATATGAATTCATGTGTTCAATATGAAGTATCGTTGAGATTTTTGTATGTACTAAATAAGTTACTATCATCTCTATGATACGCTCATCTTCCAGGTAATCGACGATTCCGAGATTTAATAAATGCCAATCGTCGTGCTTATCTCAAAGTTAGTTTGCATATGATATGTTTGTGCACTTTTGTGCATATGATATGCTCATCAAATAATTTGCAAAACTTTAATAGGCCCGAAAGAATGATAAGTCAACAATCTGTAGAGCAATTGTACGAACGATACGTGAAATGGGTGGTGGATTTCTTAAAAAGAATAAAGACGGTCAGTGGTACGATGTTGGTGATAATGGTGCTCGGGAGAAGACTAGTCAGGCACTTCGCCAGCGTGCACCAGAGATGCGTAAAATTCTATTTGAGAATGAACAACGTCAGGTACAGGCTGCTATGTTAATGCAACAACAGCAACAGATGGCGGCTATGCAGGCTGCAGCTGCTGCTAATGGGGGTGTCATGCCTGCTAATATGATGGCTGTACCATCGCCGGGTGGTATGCAAATGGTACAAGTAAATCCTGCAGCAACAATGGTTAATGCTGCTCAGATGAAACAACCTGCTACTACAGAACAGAAGAAGAAGGAGGACGAGGAACAAACAATTGAGGATATGGCAAATGATACTGCATCAATAGCATCATGTATGATGTCAAATGCAGAGGTAGACTTTGAACATGATGATAATGATGGTGATGAAGAAGCAGTTGAGAAAGAAGCCGACGGGAAAGAAAAAGAAGTCAAAGAACCAGCAAAAGTAGAACAAGTTGCTGTGTGATTCTAATAAGTTGGGAGTGAGAGATAGAATATAAGAATTGGTAATGGGAAATAGGGATTGATGATACTTTAGTTTAAAAGCATAATCGAATGTTATACATGAAGTGGATAAGGTCTTCAAGCAGCTAGCATTAGTCAGAGAGACTAGAGACTTAATTGTTGACCCCAAGTTGTTTATTACCGTACATGTTGGCTATATAATATAAATGTGATAACATTGAGTATTGTAATAACGACACAATATCCATAAAAACATAATATTTGTTACCTTAGTTCTATATATCCGCTAGCAATAGGCAGGAAGTTTTGGTGTCTGACACTATATAGACTTTATTGTGCAGACACAGCGAGCGTACTGCAATTCAGCTTATGTACAGCTAATGTATCCAGATTTGACATCAGTATTCTCATTTTCTGGGATTTCTATCCCACATCGGTATCCCCGTATAAAGTGCGTATAATGAGCGATAGAACGATTTCTTGTTGAATCTAATATCCACTGCCAAGTAATAATGGCCCCTCTACTGCCAACTTAAGTGCAAGATGATAATAGTCTGCAAATATTCTATCTCCCTATAATACCTAGTAGTGGTATTAGTGGTGAGTTACAACGGATCAAAGAACAGTTAGTATCAATAAAATAATATCACTAGTATGTCATATGTGCTATGCATGAAAAGAGCATTATGAAGAGCCATTCTGCTTCTAATAATGATGTCAAAATTGCATTACGTCGATTGCAATCTCCATTTGCAAATCTCAATCGAAAGAAGGACAGTCGAGCACTAGGGAGACAGCCTCATCGACTTAAAAGTGGAATATCGTGTCTGTTTGCTTTCTCTTTTCTGCAGACTCTACTCCTCTCTACTCACACTACACGTCAATATGGACAACTACCATCACTGTATTGGGAAGTGCCTGATACCAAAAGGTATAGAGTAGAAGGTGATAATGACATTCACAGTGAACTATATAAGGCAAGTGAGGCTGAGCTAGAAAAGACTCTTAACGATACGAGGGGAATTAGGGATTGGAACGATATAGTTCGTGAAACCAACTCCAACAAGACTTCTTCTTCTTCCTGCTTGATTGATTCACTCTCCTCATCTGAATCCTGCATGGAAAGAAGAGATGGTACCGTTTGTATCTTTCCTCGAGTGATCGTCAAGCAATTGTCAAGTGATAAGCAATACGCTAGGGAGCTTCAGATGCACCATGAACTTTCGGACACGAGATATTTCCCTCAATTGTACGCGTTTGGTACTGAAGAAGAGAAATGTCGGACTTTATTCATTGAAAACGTTGGTGATAATCAGCATCATCCAAATGTGTGGTCAGCCAATCATACTTATTATTCAAGTTTCATTGATAATGCTTTTGATATCTTTGAAGAGAAACGCATTATACCTTTCGATTTGAACATATGTTGCAATATCATTGTCAATGGGTCAGAGATACGTATTTTTGACTTTGGCGAGTATCAATTTGAGTCAAAGAATGAAGCTCGTCGTCAAATAGAAAAGATTCGATTGGAATTGTTAGAAGGGTTGACCAATGAAATCCAACGGTATCAGAACAAAACCCGTCTTTCAAAGAGGAGATAGAGTAAGACAGCCAGATACAAGGGGAGAGGAAAGAGATGGTATGGAGACAGCGACCGGGCTTTGTCAGTGAGGTTTATCAGAAGGATGGGAAAGAAGTAGTGCCTATTCTTTGTCCAACATGTATTAATAGTGATGTAGAATTAAAGTAAACGAAGCTATTCAACATACATCTCCCCAGTTTTACTATGTTTAAGCTTATAATTCGATAACATTAAATATTCCCCTGATTACTTCTGCCCTTCGACCAAAACCCAAGAATATGGCTTTGTAATCCTACATAGCGTTATCCATACTCTGGAAAAGGTCCAAATGAGGGAGGGGATAATGAACTGGATAGATCGAGAGAGATAGAGGACAGCTAAAGGGACTAGACAAAGCTAATCTATTCATCAATAGGGGCTTCTTATGTTTACAAATCCTATACCCTAAGACATTGACCGCATAATTGCCTTGTTATATATACAGTTCCTTCCACAGACATCAGTCCATTTACCCGTATCCTCATCCATCTTCCGGAAGAGATAACTCTTATCGAAGCCCAAGGCTACACGAGACTTGGCTATGAATCCCGAGAAGGTTGAGGCTGGATTGCCAATAAACACAGTCGAGGTTATGGCAATCGTGATATCACCCCCAACCCAACTTGCTTCTTCTGGTACCAATAAAATTTGCGGTCCGATATCTTGGTCGGCCAATAATCTTTCTAATATCTCAGGACGTTGTCCATCGGTAATAAAGATTATAGGATGAGACAACATATCAGTCTCGTCCAGTATACTCTTAATGTACTCGGGGGTCATATCTAAAGCAGCCTGATCATCACATCCACTAAACTCGGCAATCCTACCCAATAAAAACTTGCCCGGTTCTCCCTCTAAACTTCTTGAATGTATAACTGAATACTTGATAGTATTCACATCTTGATTAACAAACATGGTATCCAACACGGAACACATATCTTTTACTGGTTGATTTCGTAAATTGACACCATATCCTTTATTATAATGTCGGAATAAGGTACGGATTAAATAACCTTGATATTCAACATATTCATCAAAGTTTGATATAGAATTATCATGTTGAAACATGAATAAATCTTTGGTATCCATACGTATCACATCCTTGTAGATACTCAAGTCGTCTTCAGGACTGATCATCTGAACACAGAATTGTTCTTCAAAGAATGAATACCATTCCTTCATCTTCTCTTGACGTTCTTGTGAGTGTCGGGATCGTACATCATCTTGTACTGACATCCACATATCAGTGATTAGCCGTTGGATAGGCCACGAGCCGTGCTTAATGGCTACAGTATGGCCATAATCTTTAGCATATTGCATAGCATGGAGGAATTCAATAAGATTGTTACCAGTACGTCCGTAGGTCTTGACTCCTTCGAGGAGTAGGAGGGATGTATCTTGTGGTGACTTTGATTTGTTTGCAGTACATTGTGATTTATACTTGGATAGGATTTGTAAATCTTTCTCATGTGATATTGGTGCTAGACGTTCACATACACTTAGTGGTGGTACGTTTGAGACAGCTGCAGTGTCTTCTAGATTGTATGCAGTCGGATCAAAGCCGACAGTGCTTGAGGAACTATCATCTTGATCTTGATATCTTGTAGAACTATTGACAGCCTTGGAGGCAGCCTTCTTGACAGCATTAGCCTTGGGATGAACAATTGTATTCTCCTCATCACCATATTGATCAATATCAACATCAACTGGTATTAAGTCCTTGGGTACCTCTTGAACTTTAGGAATAGCTTGGTCGCTTTCCTTGTTGTTATCCCAAGCCTCAAATGATGAGGCAATAGATTGACCCAACTTTTCCTGTTCAACTTGTTCATTTGTTAAATCTTCTTTCACATTCATGCCATCATTCTTAGGAGCTACAGCACGGGAGAAGAAGTCTAAAGCACTAATAACAGGTCTTTCCACAACTTGTCCCTTCTTATTCACCACTGTACGTGTGGCTACTACATCAGCACGTTTCTTCGCCTGCTTCTCTTTATCTAATACACGTAATCGTCTATTAATGTTATCCACCTCTTGTGTCTCACCATCATAGTATGAATCTGATATTGATTCTTCATAGTCAACACCTTCTATATAATCGTAGAAGGATGTATCGATTGATAGTAGGTCATCGTAGAATAGGAGGGATGCTAGACCAAAGATTAATAGGAGGGTTGTTGATCGAGTTGATTTTAATTGTCGTGATGTTGTTGACGGGGATGGATCTTGAGATGGACGACGTCGTCGTCTTTGTGTAGTAATCTCAAACATGTTTGTGTAGTCTGTATATATTGTATTATACGCCTCTATTCCTCTCGACTATCTCTTAGGAGTAGTATTGCAATAATAGGAGAGGCAGGGGAGGAGAGCGACGACCAAAAATGCCTCGATGACACTTTGCAAAGACCACGACATATTTTTGTGACTAGCGACTACTGGTACCCCCATGTCACATAGCAAAGAGGAGCCTCGGCGAGCCTAGAGTCTAACTCAATCAATCGGCCCTATACAAATACTAAATAGGAAAGAGATCGAGTTGATATACTATCCACAATATCAGAAGTATCTTGGCTCCACACACGAGAGTTGCACACTCTTTTTGTAATACACTCTGATTTGCGACTGGATTTGCAATCAGATATAAGTATATCTATATCAGCCTCCACATCATGCTATCAGTCGAATCAGCAAGTATATCAACAAACGCTACCCCGGCATCCAATCATAATACACATCGCCGTCGTCAAAGACGTGCAACACCACACTCCGGACAAGCACCAACAATTGATGAATTAAATGATGTAGCAACAGTTACATCATATACACCTTCCATCTCAACAAATAATAATGTCACACAAGCATCTGCTGATAACAACAACAAACCAACCGAATCACCCGAAGATATGAAACAAAAACAACAACTAATAAATGAAATAAGACGTCTCGAAAAATCAATGAATACAGCACTCTCAGCATCACGTGATGAAATTACAACACTCAAAACACAAAAACAACAAAAGACAGAAGAGGTTAAGGAATTGGAAGTTGAATTGGAACGAGTATTGGAGGTCAATAAGGCCAATGAAGCTAATAATGCTAATGGAGAAAGACGTTTAAAATCAGATAGTGATATATCAACCGATAGTAAACCATTCATTAATAGACGATTATCACTACAAGAATCATCACGTAACTTGATGAACTTTCGTCGTCCATCATTAAAGCCTGATACCAAATTTCGTAGACCAAGTCTTAACAATAATAATAATGGGGAAGGTAGTAGTAGTAATAAGAAGGAGATGAAGTTCCGTAGACCAAGTTTGGGTGATAGAAGTATAAACTTTGCAAGTTTACGTAATTTAAATTCCAATATGAGTAGTAGTAAGGATGATACTAGTAGTAATGGTTCATTTTCGTTACGAGGGAATAAGGGTATGATTGTTAGTCCGTTACGGCAGTTGAGTGATCCTATTGGTGAAGGGAGGGGTAGTGGCATGAGTATGCCAAGAACATCGAGTAAATCTGATTTTCAAAAGTATTTAGATACAAGTGATGAAGGTTGTGATCCTACAACTGATGTGGGTTGTAGTGGCGATTCTTACATGGGATGGGGTGATAACAATACCAACAATCAAGAAGAAGAAGAAGAAGAAGAAGAAGAGCCATTGACCGAGGCAGAACAACAAGAATTACAGCAACTACAGTCTATACTCAAATCTAAAACAAATGAGGTAATACAATTACAGAATCGTCAATCATCCAATAGAGGACAATTATCATACTTACAATCCAAGTTAACATCGTTACATACCTCATCCAAGTCACGTGAAGAGAAACATACATTTATCATGGAAGGTTATAATCGTGAGAAACTTGCATTACATAAAACGATTGAACGACGTAATCGATTACTGAATGAAGTTACACGATCAATAAATGAATATAAATCATCCTGTTCATCATTGGAAGAACAAATCCAAGATAAGGAAGCAGCCAATACCACCGCGGCACAAACTGCATCCAGGTCACGAGTACAGCAACTTCAAAATGAAATACGTACATATCAAATACGATTATCTGTACATGAAGAATATACTGCCAAGGCATTGTCTAGTTTTATTAATATATTAGAGAATGCAAAGAAGAATGATACCGAGAATGTATTGGTTGATTACAACAAGCCACCTTTGTCTACTCAACCGCCTTCATCATCTGCTAACCAACTACCATCGAATACAAGCTCATCATCACTAAACAGCGGTAGTTCATCTTACATTGGTAACATATTAATGTTTGACGAACAAAATCGTCAAGAACAACGACAACAATTAATTGATAAGATTGCATATGATGTTGATATACAATTAAATAATTTGGATATAATGATAAGTACTATTGATACAAAGGTTGAAGAGTATAAGTTGTTAACTAGTTCGGTTGATGATAGTGAAGGAGAGGGGGGTTGTTCTACTGATGATACTGGTGATACAGGTAAACCAAGTCAGTCACTACTACCACTGACCAAACAATGTACCGTAATGCTTGAGGACTTTATATCAAGTATATCATCCAGCATTGAGTGTACAAGTGTCGTGCCTAGTGCGGAGTTACTCAATATTGAGTTTCAAGACTCGTCTTCTACTCCTCTTGAAGTATCGGTGGTAGGAATAGAAGTATCAAATGAAGAAGAAGAAGGAGTGGCGGACATGGAAGAATATGAAGCCATAGAAGAAGAGGAAGTCAAGACACCAGTTATGTCAAATACAGCACTGGACACACCTCCTCAACAACAAGACGACGAAAGTAATGATATCTTTAGTTCAATACTACAACATAACAAGTCAAAGGAAGAACTAGTCAAGACTATAAAAGAAGAGAAACGAAGACATCTTGAGATGATGAATAACTTACAGAGTAAGTTGGAGTTATTGACTGAAAGATTAGAAGATGATGATGGCGAGGGTGGTTCATGATAAGAACGCCTCAATTATAGTACATCATTGATAGATTGGTTTATCATGCCGCAACTGTTATATTCTAATCATTCCTAACCTAACCTGAAGCCAGTGCAATGTCTTGATGCCTAGAGAATGAAGATGCATTCACTAAGAGTATCACCAGTGCCAGGAGCTGTGGGTATCTTATGTTCAGTCTGCTGCTTTGTAAGGTATCCTTCTCTATATCTATCAATGATGTTGGCAGTAGAGTTCTCGCTAATACAAACACCCCATAATAAAGGTGCACTGCATTTATCCTCCGCCCTAACTACAATCCTCTGCTAACTATCCTCTCTGCCTAACATCCATCCAGCCTAGAGATTCTCATTCAGTACCATCAAACCATCATGAAAAAAAAAATTGTCACAGGATTAGATGATCTCTTGCTATTATGTGTGTTGTCACCCTCTTTCTTATATTTCCACTGCCAATCTTCTTCCTAATATATGTGTTGTCACCCTCTCTTTCTTATATTTCCACTGCCAATCTTCTTCCTAATATGTGTGTTGTCACCATCTCCACTGCCAAGCTTCTCCTTCAATTGCAACAACTTCAACTCAAGGCAACGAGGTCGATCAAACCCTCATAATTCATCATAATAGTTAATTAAGACAACCCCAAGCTCAAACCATGAAACTCTTCCCTGCATTACTCATCGGCATGAGGCTCAATTGGTCGCTTGGTCGATTGGTAAGCATTGTCTTTTTCTGCATATTCGAGATAGATGAAAATGAGACACATGATGTGCACATTATCTTATCTCTCGATGTATCTAACATTGCAATAACTATTATTCTTCTTATTAACATAAACATAAACTATGGAATCCACAGAACCGTATTGACCGTCGTACGGCACGTGAGATCAAGGAGTACCAACCCGATTCCAATTCTACAATGGCTACTCATGATGGTTCTGCCACTGACATTGGAGTTCTATCCTCCGAGGAATATGAAGATGATACCCTCCTCTTCGGTAAGAATGAGGAACGGTTCCTCAAGTCTAACTCTCAATCTCCAGTATGTAACCCTAAACAGATTGTCGAATGTGATAATGGGTTTACTGCAGATGGGAAGACATGTGAGGAAGCTTGTGATGGTCTTTGTTGCACCGGAGATGACTTCGTGGTTAATTCAACCCTGACCTTGAGACCATGTGACTACTTCACTGGTTCTTTATGTAAAGACCGAATTAGCTGTTCTGGTGCTAGAGCTTGTGCATTTGCAAATACCAACTCGGTTGTCCGATCATGCAATGGTCCTGTGTCCTGCTACAAGGCTGGATATAATGGGTACGTTGGGTCCATTATCAATTCGTGCCATGACCAAGTGTCCTGTACTAGGGCTGGAAGTTATGGGACAATTGGATCTATTGTCAACTCTTGTCTGGGAGCAGAATCTTGCCGTAGTGCTGCTCGTTCCGGGATTATTGCCTCTATTGTCAACTCCTGTAATGGAACAAATGCCTGCTATTATGCTGCTGCTTTTGGCGGACTTATTGAGGAGATTGATAACTCTTGTATGGGAGACGAGGCATGTAAAAATGCTGCAAGGAGAGGGTCTATTGGGTCCATTATGGATTCGTGCCAAGGAGGGTACTCATGCTTAAGTATTGCCAACAATGGGGGCATTGAAAAGATTGTTAACTCTTGTAAGAATGGCAATGGTATACTTTCGTGCTCCATTGCTGCAAGCGGAGGATTCAACTCTAGGGGGTACATCAAGTCCATTGTTAACTCTTGTTATGGAGGGTACTCATGCTTAGGTGCAGGCAGTGGTAGTTACAGAGTTAGTGGCTACATTGGCCCTATCTATAACTCCTGCTTAGAAGAAGGTTCATGTCGTTATGCTGCTAAAGGTGGTTACATTACCGCAATTACCAAGTCTTGTCAAGGAGCAGATGCATGCTATGAGGCTGCTAATCAAGGTTCCATTGGAGGTGTTGGTATCCTCAACTCGTGTCTAGAAGAAGGAGCATGCCGTGATGCTGCTAAGTTCCAAGGTTACATTGGCGCAATCAAAAGGTCTTGTCAAGGAGAAAATGCATGTCGTGATGCTGCTTATCAAGGCTCCATTACTGCAATCGCCAAGTCTTGCAATGGAAAAGATGCGTGCCGTGATGCTGCTAATCAAGGTTCCATTGGAGGTGTTGGTATCCTCAATGCTTGCCAAGCTTTCGAGGCATGCGTTGGTCTGGCCAAGATTAATACTACCAAAGCCTCCAATTGTACGGAAGGTGCACAGCAAGTATATCCTTACTGTCCCACAGCAAGTATATGTACACAGGAAACTCCTTCCTGCTCCAAGGTACAAAGCGATTTTGACTTTTGTCTTGAAAAATGTGGAGATTTTGAGTGCTTAGACGAATGCCTTAATTCACCTGCCTACAATTGCACTGAAGGTGCACAACAAGTATATCCTTACTGTCCCCTCGACTGTTCAGGTACACAGGAACCTCCTTACTGCCCTCTCTTGTCTGATAGGACCTACAACATTACTTCTGGTCTTAAGAAATGCTGTAACGAGGCGGAATCCTGCAAGAATATCGGGGATGACCTTCCTGATGATTGTATTGAAAAGAAGAACGTTGTACCATGGCAGAAGGGTAAGAAAGATAAGGGGCGTGAGTAGAAAGGGGTGAGTAGTAGATGAGGGTGGTGGCGTGGAAGTAGTTGTGTGAGGGGTTAGAGGAGATGGGAGAGGGTGGGAAACTTTTGTTGCAAGAGAATAGGAGGGCGAGATCAAAACGAACAGTTATGTTATGAAAAGATAGAAAATAAAAGACTAGGGATAATTATGTGTGTATTGCTTCCTTATACCCCTATCAGACTTCAATTCTTTTGCACGTTACAAACCAGCTAACATACTATACATATACTCCATTTTACATTCATCCTAATACTTCATCCTAACAATTTCTCAATTCAAATATCCCCTATACAAAGTGTAAGCTTTAAACTTTGCTCACTAATCTTGGAAGGGATATTATATATATCACTGCAAACTCTCTTTACTCTTTTTGAGCTTTCGTAAATGCCTAAGCAACTTCTTCTCTTTCCCCTCAAACACGATGAACATCTCGTCAACCTTTGCTTGTGGTATATCGGATTCGTCAACTAATAATTGAATCTCGGCCATTGTCGGATCTTCCTCGACCTCTTGTCTTTCCTCTATAATACTGCTACTCGATGCACCTTGTGGATTGATAAATTTGAGGAATTCATCATATCCCTCGGCAGGCTTTGCTTGATCTACTTTGATATCATCATTATCATTATCACTATTGCAACTACTCTCATCGTCGGTTGCAATAGGATCGGAGCAGGGCGATGATTTGCCATGTGAGCTGAATAGATTTGCAACTATCCCTAGTCCCCATACATTGCATTGACAATTATCATCTTCTTCTATTTCCTTTGTATTGTTCATGTTTGTTTGTTTTTGTTGCGAGGGGGTCGTCGATCTTCTCTGCTTCTTTGGCAGACACTTTTTGTGAATAGTCTCCTGTTCTTTTGAGGATATTATTATAATATGCAGCTGTTCAATGCCTAGAACAGTTGCAATTAATATGTGTTGTCGGTGGTATTGATATTGAGTTAGCGTTGCAGTCGAGAGTTGAGATAATGCGTTGAGCTTGCAATCGCAAATTAAAAAGATACCTAGGATACCCCTGAGCAAGTTTAACTTGCCCAAACATATAGGGAAAGTCATTGGGCAGTACTATCACTATACATCACTGCCCACAAAACAAAGGCTCCTCCTTTTGCACATGCTACTTAGAGTATGGTTTAACCATCCACTATGGTCATAGTGCGGCTTAATATGACTGCATAAGGGGATGCGACAGACCGAGGCAAGCTGGGCGGATCTAATAACATTCGAAATAAGAACAAAAGGCAAATCAGAACCATATCCATGACTCTAAGTGTCAACATACATCTCCAACCGTAAACAGAACAAAAGATAGCACTATCCCAACACAATAGATAGTATGGATTACTCAGCTTCTTCTAATAACTCTCCTAATACACCCAGGATAAGCAATAGCGGTCGGCTCCTGCTGCCTGTTTGCCCTCATCGTCCTCGTTCGAATTCATCAATATCGCTTGCCACAGTTAATAAGAATGACAATGATGAAGAGATGATACAATACCAGACGGAGAAGGGTATACCTTTCTTCCCAACGCTTGCCTCCGCATCATCAACTAGCTCAACATGTATGACACTTATGTCAGGAAGTGAATCAGCCGCCGCCGACACCTCACCAAAAAGAAAAAGAAACCACACCAAGGAGCCTCAATATCAAACTACTGCAGATACCATAGAAGTTCATATTCATGACATATCAACCTGTCAACAAAAGATTCCCAAGTTACAGCCAAGGTTTCAATCACGTCCAATACATGACGAGAGGAAGCCTTCTTCTCGTCGAACACAATCGGACGTGCATAATGTATCAGCTACCTCGATAGACTTTTCATCATCCATTACTTCAGTAGACCTCCCGTTCTTAGATCTATCATTAAAAGAGGAAATGGCAGCTACTAACACTGCCTCGGATGACTTAGACTTAGATTTTGTATGGAATAAAGCGGAGATTGATAAATGGATGTGTCCCAAGAAGAAGTAGTAAGAGAGAATAGAGACGTGAATGTCAGAGCCCAGTCCGCTAACAAGTATCATAGATAGAGAGTTTGGTGAGGACTGTAGGCATAGAGATATAGCGTTTGATAGAGAGAATGTGTGTTAGTAGTTGTGAAGTGAACAAAGATATTAAGATGATGATAACTGAACTTGATAATAGAATAAATGATATGTAAACGTAGTAGGAAAGAAATACAGTTGCAATACAGGGACTATGTTTGCTATGATACTATCACGATACACCAACCATTCAAGGTCTTCTTGTGTAGTCTCCTTTTGACAGATAGATAACTACTACGCTCAACAAACTAGCTGCAAGAAGCATAGGATTTACTCTGTCTCACTGACAACAAAATCGATTCCAAGTTGACGACAGAAGGAAGTACGACGCTGGGAACTTGTTCTACAGAACTCATCTTCAAGACGATTGCATAGTTCTCTATCACTATCACGCATATTACTTCCGCATAGGCCATCAGAGCGGAAGCTACGTCTAAAATCACTAGAGGTAGAAGAGCTACTGGATCGACTTGATCGACTTGACCTTGAGCTAGAAGAAGAACGGCGTCTTGATCGACGATTGGAGCGTTTATTAGACCGCTTGTTGGATCGCTTCTTGCCTCCACCACTTCTTCCTCCCTTCTTCTTCTTCTTCTTCTTCTTTCCTCCTCCCCCCTTTTTCTTCCCACCACCTCCTCCGCCTCCCTTTCCTTTGCCAATCAATTCCATATCAACATCAGCATCGGCATAGGTATCTTCCTCCTCATCATAGAGATCATAAGTTGGCACAACATTAGATGCATCGTTGAAGTTCTCGATAGACTGGGTGACGCCATGAAGAGATGACTGTATAAAGTATGAATAGAGAATAGATGTATGTGGTGAGTTAATATGTGATATGAAAATGAAATAAGTACATATCATATGCACAAAATCCAATGATATATATACTCACCTCCGCCGAGAAGACGCCAGGCATAGATGAAGATAGAAGAATCAAAGTAGCGGAAGCAAATAGTGATAGATTCATAATGTTATTTGTATTGTTTGATTATATATACTGTTGTCGTTTGTAGGTTGATACTCTTTGAGTAGTAGATGTGTTTTGTTTTTGTCTTTTGCGATTTTGATTTTATGAGCTCAATGTTTTGAGAGATGAAATGATACCAAAACAAGATCTGTGATTCATTCATCACTCAGGCAGTTGCATATCGTCTTGTATTGCAATGGTATATTGCTCGGGAGTGTATCAAAGTAGAGAGAGTGACAAGAAGTGAAAATGCTCAGGCTGACAAAAATAGGATACGGTATCCTTTCTATCACTCCCCACAACAATTGACCGAATGAGCGGACATTATCGCTAAATAGCGATACCCAATCATCGCTAATACGCTACATTTTACAGTACAAAATGCTATTTTCAGCGATGACTATTTTACTCTGGACTCCCTATTAAGTTATTGCAATAAGCAATAATACCATGATGTGGTGCTGTCGACGGCATAGGAGCCGCCGGAGTACACCGATGCGAGTGCCTGCCGTATGGATGTTTAGTAGGCACCCATAGGCGTATATCGATACGCCGGTAGCATGGTTAGAGACCGTTTATAGCCCTCGAAAGGACACTAACATGGTGCATCATCGTTAATTGATGTGGTTGAGGGTCGCGGCGTCGAACGATATCGCCCGGCATCATGGTATGACCACCCTACATTCTTTATATGGTCATAATAAAGGACGCGACGTGGCCGGACGTCTATTATGATGGTCTATATGTGTTGCAATTGGAGTATTAGTATGGTATGATTGGTGGCTGGTCTACCTAATGGGCTATAACTAGTTTAATATAAATTATTAGAAAGGTTTGCCGGTGGATTAGCATATCTACTACTAGTTAATAAGAGATATCACATGTCAAACCTTTCTAATTATTTATATTGAATGAGCATCGGCCGACCTAGGATGGCCTATTATCATGGTTGATGCCTTTTTTTGTGTGTGAGGATACTGTCTTTACCTTGAAAATTCATTTTCATTTGCATTTTTTTGAGGTCATATCGTAACTCATAACGAACCTACCTGAGATGTAAACTCATTTCAAGTAAGAGATACCATCCCCGGTTTTTACATCAATGCAAGATATCACCTGCCAAATATGCAGGGCTCCCCTACAAAGCGGACCACATTACTCACAAGCATTAAACACTACCGCACACCATAGATTGCACTATGAATCATAATAAAGTGCCCAAGCCTTGCACTAAGAGTATGATCTTGCTTTGCAAGTGTGTGCATCTCATAAATTACAAAACTAAAACTGATCAATTGAAAACAACTTTACATTCCTCAATCAACATTCGATAATAACCAACTAATACAATATGAAATTACCACTATTAGCTTCCGCAACATTGGCAGTACTTGCCGTAGTACCCGGTGTTCTCTCTGATGTAAGTTTGTGCATATTATGTGTGCATATCTGATGTGTTTGATATTCGAAGTACCTCGGCTAACACTTCTCATGCCCATACTATTCTGTATATATAGAAACCATCTCTTCGTGCCGTAGCTCAACCAATTGAAAACTTCCAAGATGTTTAAGTCCAAGCACGTTAACCATGAAGATGATGAAGAGACCTCTACCGATGAAACTGATATGGAAATGATTGCAACCGAAGTTGAAAACAACCGTAGTAGAAATAGGCGTAGTAGAAACAGGCGTAGCAGGAACAGGCGCCGCCGTAGAAGAAGGAGTAGAAACAGGAGGAGCCGCCGTAATCGTTCTCGTCGTCGTCGTCGCCGAAGCCGAGGTATGTTTTTGTTTTGATTTTGAATGATACGATGCCTCCCGCCTCCTATCATATCTCTAATTCTTGACTCTTCTACTTCTACTTTTTAATAGGTCGTCGTTCATTCAGACGTAGCTTCCGCCGTAATGATTTCTGCCGTTTTGGACGTGTTAGTGTTGATCGTAATGGCCGACTTCGTTGTTTTGATAGTGCAACTGGCATGACACTCTTATCTGAAAAGCCCGTGGCCGTGACAACTACTACAACTTCTGATGATGTTGATGAGTATCAGTATGTGATGATTGATGAGAAACCTCAAGATGCAAATGATCGAGCAATTGATGATGAAGAGTATGATTCTGGTGATGAAGATTATGATTCTTGGGATGAAGACGAAGATTGTCACAGAAACGCATTCTACGGGTTACATGTGGAAAGATAAGAGGATACCCTATTGGTGGCTCCGTTCTTTTGTGCTTATAATGTTTAGAATTAAAGAATAAAGAGAGTAATCGTTGATTATACTT
>Ga0214478_100189_pt1 | contig 35680 bp, 24 predicted proteins | sample M1_20Mar14CPVII9_2_FD_178001 | JGI IMG/M metagenome (GOLD analysis project Ga0214478, IMG submission 178001) | Marine eukaryotic communities from Monterey Bay, California, United States - M1_20Mar14CPVII9sort6BwellD7 | ecosystem: Environmental > Aquatic > Marine > Unclassified | place: USA... | reverse complement strand
TACATAATTCATAGAAACGTGTCTATAATATTCTTTATCAAGTAGATGATATACTTGCAATTTGATCTCGCACAGCTGCTCTCAGTCTTGATTTCGTATCTCCTGTTGAATCAAAGATGTGATCAATACTATTCAAGATGAGATTACCCAAATCTTCTCATTTAAGTGATATGCTTTTGAAACAAGAAGCAGCTCTTTTGTCAAGTTTGTACAAAATAATCCCGAATCATCTGTATTGATACTGATTGGATAGTTCTTCGCTATCCATTTTCCGAGCTGTGGATGCATCTTCATACCATCAAGCAAACTACCATTCGTATGATTAGCAAGCTCCAATGTCATTATATTGGAGGTTGGACAACACTCTATTGGAATGGGTTGTTGTATAAGTTTTTCCATTAATGAATCTGATAACAGCAGAGCATGGCCAAGTCGATCGGGTTTAAATTCAAGTGTTGACTCGGCCTCTTGATATGCTTTCCGCTTCATTTCGTCTACTTCATTATCGCCCATTGGTACCTCGCCACAGTGTATTGCAATTGGTAAGCCTTCTTTCCTTGCCAATTCAAATACATGTAGGAAGTCTTTAAAATCGTTCCTCGTTGGGTTACCGCCTAATTCTACTCCGACAATATATTTCTTGCCTTGACTTGTTTGAGACATTTGAATTGCTAGTTGAATATTCTCCATTGCCTGATCAATTGTGCCCGATCTGTCCACTGATATAAGAAGCCGAGGTATTAATGGTAGCCGTATATACTTTTGGTTTCCTTCTTTGTTGCTTTCTATCTCAGTTTGATATCTTTGATAATCTGCTCTCACAAACTCATCCATAATGTTGATAATTGTATTTATATATTCTCTTTTTGTAGAGTATTCTACTTTTGATGATCGGAAATCTTTAAGTAATAACTTTGGACCTGTTCGGAGTTCTATATATGCAACATTATCCTTTGCAGCATCATCTAATACCTCTTTTGTGATACGTTTTAATGCCTATTATTAAATGTTCATGTAATATGATTTTGTGCACATGATGTGAGCTACAATATAATGATTTCATTGCAACTTGCAACAGTATTGTATTGTGTTTGTGGATCTGAAAGCACCGCTATATAACAAACTAAACAATACATACCTCGAGATCATTCACACATTGAGGAATAACTGCAAATATATCAAAACAATTCTTCAAACTACGTGGCTTATTGTTGAAAAGGAGAGTTTCTTTATCTGCATCATGATGTTCAAGTTCGTGAAGTAAAAACTGTTGTGGTAGAGAAACGTTGCGTTCGGCGGCCAACTCAACTAATGTATGCTCACGAATCGACCCATTCAGATGTGCATGCAATTCAATCTTCGGCAGACGCTTGCAGAAGGTGTGTAGACTGTCCATACTTGATTCACTCCAGTAGCTCCTAAGTAGAGATGCGATCGATGGTAAAGGATACCTCTAAGCGTATCCTAGCATTTTCTAACTACAGCGGTTGCAGAGAATTAATAAGAGCGTTCAAAACAAATATACTGGGTATATTGTGTTGGTATACAAGATTTTATAGAGTATTGATCGCCTAGAGTAGCAACCACTGGCAATATCATATACATAAATTAACATCATCACCATAAGCAAATGCAGTTGTATAGCCAAAATTGATTCATTCATTCACTTTTAGGATGTCGTACTACCAAGAAAGCTTCTTCTAAATACGAAAGCAAGTTGATATTACAGGTGGGATAAGATTATAGTAAATTCACTAAGTCGGAAGAGTGGCATGAAGTCTTTGAAATACGATTCCCTCCACATTGAGAAATGTTTCTACGTCGATTGTGTGGACCATGCCGCCACTACAACTAGTTGCAGTGCTACTAACACAATAAGTATAGATCATAATTTGCAATTCAATTCATTGATACATCGATTATCCCATACAAACTCATCTCAACCACAACTAATATTAACAAACACACAACACATAATCATGAAGACATCTGCAATTGCATTAACATTCCTCTTATCACAATACTCCACCGTCATCGTCGATGGACAACTTGCCAATGCACCAATAAAACGTACAAGAGCATTATCTTCTACTACCACCGACAATATAATATCAGCATCATCATCGTCTAAGCAACAACAGAGTATTCATACTGCACGTCTACTAAAGACGAAACGTCGTCGGGATAACAATAAGGCACGTCTACTCGAGGACGATGGTAGTATGTCACTTGCCACCACTGATAGTATGAGCATGTCGGTATCATTAGAACCTGATGTTAAGGATATGTTCGCGGCAGCAGATAGTGCCGAGAAGGGAGTTGAAAGTGATGGAGTATTTGGTAGATTTGACGGTATTCTTATGCCATCGTCCAAGATGGAAATGGATGCAAAGGCAAAGAAAACTCAGGCAAAAGCAGAGAAACATTCAAAGGCAACCAAGTTATTCCGACGGAAGTTGGATGCCAGAGAAGAACAGCAGGTACCAATCAAACGTCGTGTATCGCCCGCTGATCGATTCTCCTCAGTACGCAATCTTCAAGAAGATGGTAGTATGTCACTTGCCACCGAAACAAGTATGTCATTCTTAATAGAGCCAGAGGTTAAGGATATGTTTGCGGCAGCTGGTGATGATGTTGAATCAACCACAGTAGAGTTTGTTGAACCAATCAAGCCTATGTTTTCTAAGGCATCAAAGATTTACAAGACAAAATCGTCAAAGACCTCCACCTCCTCTGCCAAAGCTGAAAAGATTGCTGGTCCAAAGACTGCTGCAGATGCCAAGGCTAAAAAGATTCGTCGTTATCGTCAACTCTAAAGAAAGAGGAATAGCATCCAGTAGGTGTAGGGTAGGAGAAGTGTTATGTGTCAGTTGAATAAGAGGATGGTTTGATCTAGATGGCTGCTTAGAAAGTTGTTGTGAATAGCGCCTCAGAGACCTCACCCTTTACATAGTTTTGATGTATGTTGTTTGTGTTCTATGTACAGTATATATTCATATTAAAAGGTAAAGAGTGAGTTGTAAGCTTAATCTACGTTACTTAGTATTGCAATCTGTGTTTCTATGTGAGCGAGTAGGAAGTCCTCTTCATTCTTCTATCCATGATAGCAACATCTCTTTGTGGATACAATACCTCATCTGGGTAGACCTTCGACATTATCGTACTCTTTGATGCATTCATGAACCGGAGAGATACTGCAGGATACAATAGAAGAACAGTTGGCAGATGATAGCATGGAAGAGGGAGACGGTAACGAAGAAGGATTCTTCCATCGACGAGTACTGTGCTTTGCTTGTACGCTAGTAGGCAGCAACATAAGTAAGAAGATACAGTAGACACACTAGAAGGTAATGAAGAGGGATGACAAACACTGTTTCTTTACTTTTAGACTCTAACGTCTCCCTCAAAAACACAACATGTTCTTTTTCTTTGCTGAAGCACGGACAACGATACCCAGCAATCTATTTCACAACATACTCACAGGTCTTACAACATATATAAACAATTTCGACCTGACTTTAATAAACACCCCTTGTGGAAACTCCCTCCTCCTACTTAGCTAGACATATATAACTGGTGAATGAAATAATATGCCATATTGATAATAGTACAAAACATATAGAGACACGAGACGAGAAATGTCACCTTAAATGATGACTAAAAACACTCGAGAGACGAAATCAATCTCTTGACCTTCTTTGTCTTGTAGCGGGCTTGCTAGCTTGAGGTGGTGGAAGTTCTTGAGAAGCTTCAAGAGCAGCATTATGTAAAATACCTAAGCTTTCAGGACTTTCCCATTGATCAAAGTGATGTGTCGAATGATCAGTAATCTTCGATCTCATACGTAATGGACCAGAATCGGTAACAACGGCCCTGTTGGCAAGTAAATGATTCGTGTTGGCACCAGTAGTGGCCGTAGGAGTTTCTTCTTCTTGCTTTGGTGATAATACATCGGAGAATGAGAAGTTTTGATGTATTATTGGTGCAGATTCCCCTTCTCCTTCTACGCCTTGTTCATTCATCTTGGAATCAGCACGTTTCATTTCTTCAGTGGATGGTAAACGCATAGGACTAGAACCGTCACCCAAGAAGACATCAAGCTTACGACTTGGCGTTTCACCCTCAAAGTCGGAATTAAACGTATCATGTAACATCTTGGCATCAACTTCCTGCCATGATGGTGGTGCCTCGGCCAAGGAGTGTGCATCGCCGCCACCGACGGCACCCGCTACCATTCCTCCTGATGCAGCAACAGCAGCAGCATGATGAGCAGCAACAATGCCCGGTGTCATACCCATACCCGGCGTCATACTCATGCCAGGTGTCATGGTCAATCCTTCCATGTAATTTCCATGAATAAATGGACTAAATGATGACAATCCCGATCCTGGAGCTACCATACTATTACAGTGAGGTAACTTATCAACGTCACTTCTTCGAGGTGTTTCACTTGGCAGAATGACTCCCTGAGCAGCGGCGGCGGCGGCCATCTTTTCAACAGAGGGATTACCAGACATCTTTCGTGTAGCGGGAGAGAATGGATCAAAGTCAAACGCCAAATCCTTCTCACCACTAGCACCACCACGATTCTTGGACGTTGTAACGGGTGATGGCCGGAATGCCATCTGACCAGGTTGGGAGAGTAATACCGAACTCAAATTGGCATGGGCAGAACTAATTGGTGGATGCATTCCAGGATGATGATGTTGATGATGAACGGCAGCAGTAATATCATCAAATCCTAAATGATAACCACCAGCAGGCGTGGCGGGATGGACCTGCATCGGTCGTTTCGTTGGACTGGGTACCTTGGGTGGAGGAGCCTTGTAGTCACACAGTACCTTGAGTACATGTACCTTGTAATACTGTGGTAATCGGGTACGTTCATCCACAGTCAAGTTCAAATCAGTCAATGATTTGATTAACTTTTCACCTCGTGACTTGACATTAGCCTCGGCACTCTTGCGACGTTCGACTGCTGAACGGTAGATTCCCTTGGCATCGTATCCACCACGAAGTGCTCGACAAAACTCAATCATCTCCTTGACATCACTGGGTGATGAGCGAGGAAGGTTAATAACAGCAGCTGCTGGTGACGACTCTTCTTGCTTGACACGTTTTGAACCTGGAGGTCTACCCCGTGGCTTACTAGCCGAGGGTTGTGCCTCGGGGGGTATAACGGCAGGTGAGAATAACTTATCTATCTTGCGTTTCTTACTACTTTCCGACTTGCCACCCTTGACTACAGGCGTAACACCCGTCTTGGATCGGACCTTGATTGCCAATGGAGTTGGAGCGGCAGGATTGTTATGGGCACTGGCAGCGGAAGCACTAGTATTCCTATTGAATCCCTTGTTATTCGGTCCACTCCGTGCGGCACGTAAACAACCCTCGATATCATCACCAATCAAGTACTTATCATTCTTATCCTTGAGTCGATGCACGCCACCAATGTTCTTACTGTAGAGATATTTCTCCACCTTGCGTTTCATACTTGAATTCCAATGATTCTTAATGGCATTGTCAGTACGACCGGGTAGACGTTTGGCAATGTCAGCCCATCGATTACCGGTGCCATCCTTTTGGGATTGGAGGATGATACGATCTTCATCCTCGGACCATGGTGCCTTGGAGATGTCAGGATTGAGATGGTTGTGCCATCTTTCTCTACATTGCTTACCAATTCGGCCTGTGTAAGTGTGTACGGAGTAGGGTGATGAGAGGAAGAAGGTGCATAGATGTGAGCATATCGACTTTGACATAAGAGGCGGACCAGCTCAACAACAAAGTCATACTGCTGAACACCACTCTCATCCCTCGTCGGTCCACACAAAACAAACACAACTGGAAAAGAGACACACTCACCAGGTAATTCACTAGCAATCTGACTCCATCGTTTAGGACCATGTTGCTTAACTAAAGCAATTACTTTACGATCTTCTTCCTTTGTCCATGGACCTTTGGACGCGCCTGACTTTTCGGCACCACTTTTAGATGCACCTCGTAGTTTAGTGTATCGACGCATACATTCGGCTGGTTTACGAATGTACGATGCTTCCCGTGCCTTGGCTTTTAGATTGGCGTTAGTGTTTGAGGAGGATGTTTTGGCAGTATGTAACTGTTCGGAGACTGTAGACCAATGTATATTACGGATTTGATCAGATTGGACACTTGCTTTGGATGAGCCGATGGAAGGGTTTAATACCTTGATTATTTGTTGTAGTTGTTCATCCTGTTGGGTTAGTTTTGAGAGAAGGGGAATGGTTTAAAGGTTAATGAACTTTTAAAACTCGAACTCAACACATGCACACTTCAAACAACTCCCTCATCAGAGAAACAACACACAAACATACAAAACATACCTCATACTCAGTCCAACGTGGAGGACGGCTAGAAAATGTTGGTCCCTTGCCATTATATCCCGGACTATCCTTCTTATTTCCCTTACTACCACTGCTAGCAGTGCCATGTGATACAGTACTTGAATCAGATTGTAATTTATCAATCTTCTTTTTACCAGCTACTGCTGCGGCACGTGAAGATGGCTTACGTGTATTACTTGATGAGGTAGTGTTTGATGTAGTGATGTTATTGGATGTTACAATTGGTTGTGACATCATTTGTGATGGTGCACCACGTGTAGGAGCTCCAGAGTATAAATGTTGATATTGATAATTACCCTGTGGTGGTGGCGGTGGTGGATATTGCATACCACTCAATTGCTGTTGCTGTTGTTGTTGCATCATGTCTAATCCACTACTCATACTATTATTTGATGATCGTCCACCGCCACGACCTGTTGTTGTATGGCCTGCCATTATTGCAGCTGCTATTCGAGGATCGACTCCGATTGTGGAGGTTAGTTGATGCGCATTTTGTGGTGGTGGGATGCTATTGTTAGAATTGTTATTGCGTTGTTGCTGCTGTGCTTTACTTGGTCTGCCTCGACCTCGAGTGCTCATGATTAATTAGTTAAGTTTGGTGTACCCTTCTCTTCTTTCTTTAACTAGCCTACTATCGATCGGTGCACCATGAGAATATAAGAGAGAGAGAAATATATAATTGTTAGATGACGACGATCGATTATGCATTGCAACAAAGAGATACAATCGAATCATGCCACACATCCATTAATTGCAAATAAGAGGCCCATATCGAAACATGGTTCATCATTCATGATTTGCAATAACATAAATTCTCATTGACATTAAGGTTCACCCCTATCCCACATCACAACACATTATTTAAATCTAATCGATGCACACACATCTCATTCAAACAACTCTGTTGCAATATCCACACATACCCTCTATCAATATATGCACTACAATATGAAGTATTTAGTGCTTTAACATACATAGGGGTGCAATGTTCTATCTTGTTACTACGATCACTTCTTGTGCGCCACTCTTTGTCACGTTCAAAACTGAAGCATTCAAAAAGCTCATGGATTGATTTTCTTGTTTTCATTTGAAAAATATCGAAAGCTTTGACCGTTGGTGTGGGTAAGATTTCTTGGGTTGTTTGAGGTCTGGGTAATTATTATCTGGGTTATAATTGTAATCGATTTGGATGTATAGATTGATTTATATAACCAATTTGGTAACTATTTGTGTTCAATTTGGGTATTAATTCGGCGAATAGTGTTTACCCCTTACCGTATCTTGCAGATGTGTGTCTTCTTTTTGAAATTGAGTTGTCGGTCTTTATGAGAATTCGTAATGTGTGTTGCATTGCAGATAAGGGTTATATCTCCTCATCTTGTCGATGAGTCTCGATTCAGAGGCTCAGTGAGTACCATAGTGCTTAGTTAGTGCTATATTTGTTATGCTCCACTTTGCAGTGTCTTCTGTTAATCTCATCGTAGTAATTGACTCTTTACGTTAAAACAAAGAACAATAACACACAACCAAAACAAAACAAAAAGAAACAAGAAGATAAAAGACAGAGAGAACAGAGATTTCGATTTACTTACTCATTCTATTGTAATTAGCTCTCGAGGCTTTTAATTTCGTGCAACTTTTTTTTGTGTTTTAGTTTTAGCAGGTAACTCCTGGGACTCGTCATTGACTCTTCATCTTCTCCCTTCCTCTCCCTTCTCTTCTTCTTCCTCTTCTTCTGCTAGCATTCATTCTCTTCTATCTGTATACGATAGCCCACACTCTTATTCCTGATCCCTCGGTTCAATTAGCACTAAATATAGATACATGTACATATCATGTGGCAAAAAGATAAGATACAAGGTACCTAGATCACAATATACAAAAAACATACACTCACCTGTATTGATCGCAACATGAGGTGGTGCCGTCAAGGCATAGATCACTGCATTGGCAATATCATCTGTATCAAGTAATTGATTACGATTGAAACCTTCACCGACTGGTTTACCAATCTCAACACCAATCTTCTTAGCGGCGGCCTCATCACTATTATTCATAATTAGTTCCGTTCCTTTCACATCTCCTGGACATATCGTCGTTAATGTAACTCCGGTACCAACTAATTCACGTCTTGTTATCTCGACCAGAGTCTCAACAAAGGTCTTGCTTGCACAATATACTGCCAATGTTTGGAATTGTCTCATACCGGCATCAGAACTAATTGTTATAATCTTTCCTTTCCCTCGTTTTACCATTTTGGGTAATACTGCTCCGATACCATTTAATACTCCTTTGCAATTCACATCAACAGTATGATCCCACTGATCTACCAATCCATTCTTCATTTCTGTAAAGTACATTACACCTGCACAATTGATAATAACATCAACATCACCTAATTGCTCTTCGGCTTCTTTTACTAAATCACATACTGATTCTCTTTGTGTTACGTCACACTTTGTATAAACAATTTGTCCTGGACTATCGGGATGTTTGATGAGTGCCGCCTTTTGTACCTCTTCTAATTTATCGAGACGTCGTGCTCCCATACATACTTTTGCCCCCTATTAAATATGAGTGGAGAACAAGAAAGAAGATTCAATGAGTATAATATGTATATCAACCGCAAATGCAAATTGACATATATTCACGAGAACAATGAGGATGAAAGAAGATCCAACAACACATCATCAACCACCATTGCAAATAGGCATATACTAACAAACATTAAGGTTGCTATCTCTACCACTTGCATCACAACCACCCAATAATTTACAATGCTCACTCGAACTCACTTCTTTTAGCAAATGCTGAGCAATCGAAGCTCCAATTCCCGAGCTGCCGCCCGTTAGGACTACCACCATATCTGCTAAGCGATGAACCATCATTTGCAATTGGTAAAGAGAGTAGTAGTTTGCCACACGCTTGATTGATTGAATGGGAGATGAGCGTGCCACAGCATACGCATTGCTAACAAATCGCGATTTAAAAGTCTGTCCGTCGTTTTCCAAAATGGGCGTAAGCCGTGCAAATACTATCATATTTATCAACGTAAGCGTACATACGTTTCCAAAATGGGCGTGAGCTGTCCGATTAGTGTCGTTTATATCCGAATATTATCGGTAGTATCCGTTTACTTTGAAATCGCTTAAGCGTACGCTGTGGTGCGCAAACCGCATAGATGAGGGGGGAGAAAATATTTTGGCGATGAACTGGTCATTTTTATTGTGAGGAAGAGTGGTGAGTATTAGTATGTCTTGCAAATGACCCTATATTGACGGACTCAAAGATAACCAATAGTGCCACCGATATCCCCTCTCATTGGCCAACAAACAGTGAAGCCGCTCAGTTCGATATGTTGGCCTCTGTAAAGGAAGAAGAAACTGTAGACCACACATCATGTGCAACAAATTTATCTTCTATGGAGGAACATACTACTGCAGAACCAATATCATTAGCAGTATCAGCGGATATAACCCAGGCACCAATATCGTCAAATGGTCAAACTAGTAATTATCAAGGAAAAGATCATGCCACTGGAGATGCAGTTGCCCAACATTTAAAGGGTTTATTGTCGCATATTTCTGTTAGTACTACCTCTTTGAAATCTGAATTGGTTACTGAGGTGAACAGTAGTACAGTACGTGCAAGCAATAAAACTACTACAATGAATGATTCTGCAATGAATGGATCTACAAAAGTCAAAGATGTTGCTCTGGCAGTATCTCAAAACGAGTTTAGCAGCGAACAACATGACGGATTGGGAACACTCCCACCTCAAAAAGATAATCTCTTTAAACGAATTATACATGCAATTGATAATCATATCAATCCACCATCAAAACTACACCATCATCATCGACACAGTAATAGATTAGACAATAGTAGTACATCACCAGGTTGTCCAGCAACACATACTACTCATCACAATACACGGAAGATACCAAATTTTGCTTCCTCAATAACATCCAATTTTCATAAACATAAGCATATACATGGCAGTACATCACCAAAACAATCACATTCCAAATCATTCTTTCCATTTACATTCCATTCTAACAATAATACTTCATCTACATCAGCACAACAGCAGCAAGAAGCACAAACAAAAGAAAGAGAAAAGAGATTTAAAGGTCCTTTATTGTATGGCACGTCTGATATTAATCAACATGACGCTGTTATTGCAACTGCATTACATGTTTGTAGGTTGTATAATGATGGATTGGATGTTACTAGACACGTCTTCCATGAAGAGAATGAGAGTAGTTACTCAAGTGTCGGTAATGGAGATGAAGTAAATTTTGGTGAAAGTGAAGATAAGTTATCTGTGGATGAATGCAACACAAAGAAAGAGGAATCTTCAGATGAATATGATCACAGAGCACGACATGCCTTATCATCGTTAGGGTTTGAATTTCGTTTAATCAAGTGTGGGAAATGTCAAGAGAATGAAGAAGCATCAATTGCAAAAGATGATGACAACTCTTGTCAGCAAGAGATATCTGATTCACGATGCTTTGACTGTATAACACGATTATATCATATACCATCCAACACAGCAGTCACTGGTGACAATCGACGTTCATATATATCCGACGGTACAATGTACGACGCCGTATCAAACTTGGTACAAAGTGCTGCACAGGAGATAATGGCTGAAACATTTGATTTAGTTTGGGTAACGATATGTGATGGGAAAGGCGGAGGAGATGTTGCCCAACAGCATCAACAACAACAAAAAGAGGATCCACAATCAGCGTCAGCATCAAACTCTAGATCAAAATCTACAAAAGATTGGCCAAGAGATGAGAATGGTGATATAATAGTGAAAGAGCCTATACGTGCTTTAGTTTCCCGACAGCAACAAGAGGAGCATCGTCCACAAGAGACCTTTCTTATTGCAACTGGCAAGGGTAAAGTACGAGCTGGTATATTCAGCCGACATCATTTATTAACAACTGGGTTAGAACCCTCGACTGCTTGGCCACTGATATACGAAGCTAAGAATAGAGGTATGAATTGTGTTATTATTGATCCCAATGCACGAGGAGATATAGTCGGTATGGATACGTTTAAGGTTAGTATTCGTGGCTTATTTGAAGAGCAAAATAATACTTCAAAAGAGGACGAGACAGTGTCGACGGCAAACCACGAAACGAGGGCAATTATACCATCCAACATTGACAGTTCAATCTATATCCTAGCTCACTCGGCAGCCGGCGGTCAACTAGTACGATATCTCCTCGATCAACAAAAAGATGCACCATTAATATCCCGAATACGATGTCTAGCATTCACAGACTCAACACATTCAATTCAATGGCTTAAGAAACATCCACATATATCATCATTAATCCAATCATCCAATGCAGTATATGTCCGCTCGTCAAATAAAATGCGTGATGATGATTGGGATAAAGTCGTGGCGGGTGATGTTTGTCCCAAGGATCATTTCTGGTCACATCGATTTGGTGAGATACGAACGGTTTGGGCTGGTACCACTGAACATTCTCTAACTAATTGGACTGCACATAAACCAATTTGGGATCATGTTGATTCTGTGAGAGAAAGTGAATCTCAGAGGCAAAGATAGAAGATAGACCGTAGCAGATCAAGCTATTAGATAGGCATTCATAAGTAGTAACTCTTCTTCTTTACAATATTCTCTTATAACTACTATCCTCTTTGGCGATGCTTCACTGTTCATTGCTGACTTTTTACTCTTCTTGACTACTGTTTGTTGATAAATATATCATACTGCTACAAGGAAACTAAACATATATTGCAGTAGATCGTTGCTCCTCTCATATCTCAGCGCTGCTCTTTTTCGTCATCTTCAGTAGACCTGACCTCGCCAGACATTGACATGTTGGGGAGTGACGGCAAAGAGGGAGCCGTTGATTTGACAGACTTATCGTCAGTGGATGCTCCCATTGTGGCCGCACGTGGTGGTGGAGGAGAAAACTGACGGGGTCGCGGAGGAGGTGGAGGAAACTTACGATTCTTCCCTCTTCCATTCTTCCCAACATTACTCTTGAGATCAACACGAAATACTGGACGACTCTCTGGTACCTTGTTAACATCCTCCTCCTTGTGCTCGGCCGGCTTCTCATGGTCCTTCATTTCAGACTTCGCTTGCGCTGCCGCTTTTCTAGCATCATCATCATCAGGTACCTCATCATTGCATGGAGTTTTCTTGACGATTGTATTATCTAAATGCTCAGCCATTAAACGGGCCATATCCCTGAGATCTTTCATTTCTTGGACATTACATGCCTTTAATGTACTTTCTGACATATAATTGATCTTCTTGCATAGGACTAATGCCTGGGATATAGAAGTTACTTCCTGAAAAGTATTGGTTGCCAAGGTAGGTTCTGTTATTGCAGTCACTTCATCAGAAGCACCTCCAATTTCTGCTCCAACTAAGTCATCCTCCTTATTTTCGGCTTGTCGAATATGTTCCTCGACAATATCGTAAGGGATCAACGCCATATTGTCAATAGAGAACTTTTGAATGACTGCTGCAGCAATTGCACGAAATAGTAGATCTCCCTTATCACGGCTTGTGCAATCGGACATTGACTTTAATAATGTTCCACGTTCACGAGTTTCCGCAATATGTTGTTGCACCTCGGCTAAGACGTTTCGTTTTGCTTCCAACTGCTGGATGGTATTTGACTTCTTATTTTCATAAGCATCCCGTCGTTGCTGTCGTTTCTTTCGAACTGACATAATATACTCCTCTGTCCGTTGATCATCGGCAGCATCAGCATCATCCAAAGTCTTTTCGTTCTGACGCCATAACCCCTCGGCAAGCTCCAACTGCTTCGATAAGGTAGCTAACCTATTTTCAGCAGATGGCACAGCTTTCAGCACTGATTCTAATGTGCTACTCGCCAACTTCTGGGCAGACATCTGATCAGGATTGGAGAGCACCAGATTCAATGCCATACTTAAGTGTGCCATAGTGAATTGGCCTATTGCATCGTCGATGGAGCCCCCCTCATAGGGTGACAACTTCATCATATCTTCTGCAGACTTTGCCTGAAAGACTTCCATACTACTCAAAAAAGTTTCAAAGCCCATATTTCCATACGAAGCCAATAGTTCGTCAGTGATATGAGTATCAGAAGAAAGGTTTTGACGCGGAGCAACGTTGCTCCAAAGACGGCGGCGCTGCTTATTGGATGTATTGGTATCACTGGCATCACTTCGTGCCAACTTACCGTGAGCGTTCACGCCATTTACGGAGGGGATGCTGTTCGTAACTGCAGCTGGTAGAGGCTGTCCTACATTGTCACTGTTGCTATAGGGAGGTGCCGCCGTGGCCATATTTAATTGACCTTGGTTGCCACTGTTGCTTATACCGGCAGCTGGTAAGCCTCCTTCGTAGTTTGATCCGGCACCGGGGCCAAACGAACCATCATTACCATTGTTATAGGATGGTGCCACCGTGTTGCTGTTGCTTGTAACGGGAGAAAATACAGCGTTTTGTGAACCGTTCATTTGTTGGCTATTTGTACTGTGAGATTGAGGCAAGTTATTGGCATGAAAGTGATTGTTGAGATGACTGTTATTAATACCGGTATGATTGAGATTGCTTTGATTATGATAAGTATTATTATTATTATTATTAGCATTCGGAGTTCCAATATTACTTCCAATATTACTATCCCTAAACAAGAATGACAAATTATCAACACTCATATTATCATTTGTGCGTGTTGTGAACGCAGACATGGCATCGGTGCCAATGGACATAGTATCATTTGCTTGTGGTTGATGTTGTGCATATTGCTGTTGGTAATTGTTACCTACTCGTGCATCCTGGGTTGGATAATGCGAGGGGATATTGTTTAAGTTATTCGGTTGGCTTATACCACTCAAATAAGACGGATAATTGTTGTTCACTGGATGAGGAAGGGGTGAAGTTGGCATGTTTGCGGTAGTTGGCAATTCGGGGATATGAACTTGTCTTGCTGCCGTATTCTGGAATATTGTTCGTGTCTCGCTGGCAACTGACTGATCCGATGGCAAACCACTAGGAACATAGTCTTTCATTTCCGATGTCAAATAATTATTGAATGTCCCCCGATCAATTGATTCAAGTCCAGGACAAAGTCGAAGAAGCTCCGGCATTCTTTCAAGCATCAAATCTTTAATGCTCATACCGCGTGCCTTGGCATCATTCTTTAACTGACGGTGACATGAACTCTTCTGTTCACAAAAGAGTATGAAGGCTCTTTGACCAGCCCCCCTTTGGCCATCAGAATAACTGATACGTTTTCCACCCTCAGATATGTCGTTAAACGACACCACGTCTTGAGACATTGTTGTATGTATGATATAACTCTCTCCTCCACTCTGATAGACGCTGACGCTAATAGACGCGGAAATTGACCTCGCTCTAATGGATGATGACTTCCAATACTTTTCTGTTGTACTACTGTGACGGAGACTATACAATATATATATATCAACACGCTGATGCTCCACGGTATCACACTGTTAGTTGTGAAAATAAACTCCCCATCACCGAAAATCGAAAATGAAAACCTTTTCGTACACAAGAGAAAACTAAACTAAAACTAAACAGTCCTCCCCACATCCCCATTCCCTTGCCCCTCTGATCCTCTACATCTTAACTTTTAGGTAAGGGGTAGAACAATACAATTCCTCTTGAGTTGTGCCTTGCAAAAGAAGAGTAGTCGGCCCACGGTAGTATTTAAACTCCTGTATTTGATGAGCTTTCGTATTAGTACTATTAAAAGATACCAGCGGTATCCTAATCCGTGAATGGAGTTCGAAGATGACGACGACAACGACGATAACGATAATAATGATGATGATGAGATGACGATGATAAAGAAGATGATGATGACGGAGATGATGATGATGATGATGATGATAAAGATAAAGATGATGATAAAGATAAAGATGATGATAAAGACGATGATAAAGAAGGCAATCTATTAAGTATTGCTCTCGCTCTTTTGCAGTTGCAGTTTCGCTCCACGCTTCTTTTTTTCTTACCGTGCTAGTACCACCAACCGCTCAATCAAACAAGCTAGCACTAGCAAGAGGATGCAAGGCAATAAATTAACTGCACATGTAGTTGGACCATGATAAGATAGGTTCTCTTAGACTTAGAGGAGAACTGCTCCAAATAAATTGCCATCTCCGCTCTCTTCGTCTTCACATTCACATTCTAATTCTAAAATATGTACCATTCTTTAGGCATGCTTGGAATTGGACGCAGTGTATATCATGCACTGCCGATATATATCCTGCATTCACTTCATGTTTGTAGTCGTCTGTTTAAGGTTCATACAATAACCCCTTCCATCGTCGATAGTTCAGTGTAACTTATAAGCCATTAGCAGTATCTGCCGAGAAGAATAGCCATCACATGACATTCATACCAAGCCAAGAATACCAATGTTCGTCAACTACTAATTCTACCGCTACCGCCACTTTTCAGCACTGTACTATTGGAATCGAATCACTTAGAAACTTACCCCACTGATTGCAACTTCGCCTCAAGTATCCATTATCAACTCGGGTATTATACATTCCAATACATCATTCAACGTCTTCTTATCCTTCATTAAAGATAAGAATTGAGTATATGCATCATCATCTTTAAGAAAGTATGTATACCCAACAAAAACATGAGATATCTCTGTAAACATTCCATCTTCTTCATTGAGTGTACCTGAATTACTACCTAATACTAACGACCATATACCCTTACCAATTAAATTGTCAACTGTATCTAACTTCATTGAATTACCACATAATATAGTTGGTGATTTGTCTTTTGTTTTATCGCTTTCGTATATCTTAATTTGGGTTGGTTCAATTTGTTTTATAATCTCTTCCTTCTCTTTGTTTGCAGCATTGTAGATGTAACTTTGTGCCCATATTGATTCATGTCCTGACATTTCACTTGTTGCATTTGGAAATAGTGCATATTGATATCGACATATGATCTCTGTGACTGGTTTGTATGGTAGTGTTTGTACTATAAAGTAGGGTATGATTTTGTTTTTTGTGTTTGTATTTGCAATGAGTTTGAGTAATGGTTGAGGTACCAAGTCTGTATTGGGTAATATGACCGCTAGTGGTGCTTGTAATATATCATCATCTCCTATTGTATTACGAAATGGATGGTATGGATGATACATTGGTAGCTTTGGTATGACCATACCGGATGGTTTGTACAAATTAGATTGCTTACAATTATTGTAAAATCTTGTTTCATACTTGTCTATAAGTTGTTGTGGCATTAATGCTGCAAACGACTCTGTTAGATTTGATATACCATCATCATTATTGCTGTGTTTATCTTTCGTACTACTGTCTATATCATTCTGTACAGTAGTTGTTGATGTCATGTCCGAGTTTATCAGCAGAGAGAAATCGAGATTGTTTTTTTTTTTTGTTCTATTGCAGTTTGCATAAGGCTACTCGGCATTAGAATACAAGATCGTCAGCCCGTCATCAAACTGCTGCCAACCACCATGAGAATCAATTGAAATGCTAATCAATTGGCTATATTGAATCATCATATTGCCAACCTATCGGCGAGTAATAATTTAAGTAGGTATGTACAACATACCTTGAGATATATGTGTTTTTACTAAAATATACTAAAGCTAAATTTTACTAAAGAACATTTTAAGTCATGGATAGTATAGTAGTAATTTTGTTAGCATCAAAAATCCCAAACATGTTTGAAGCGTGGAGCTGAGCCCCCGGACATCACTGATGCTGTGCACTGCCCCTCTAATCTCATTCCCTTAAAGTCAAACCGCCCCCCCCTTATATGAACATCTTTCTCTCTAGAGGACTGTAGGTATGCTTCTCCTTCCTGCACTATGCATCATATTATAGATACTGCATGATATCTAAAATATAAGCTGCTTGCCACGCCGACATTCAAAATATAGGGCTATTTGTTGAAGCATCACACATTGTACACATCACTTTTGTAACAACGATAGATATCAAACAAATGGATCTTTGACAGTAGACAATGAATAAATAGAGTTCGGATGCAAGCAATCATCACGAATACACTTAGCTAGCGAACATACAAACAAAAAGAAATAGATATGATTGCAATACGAATATAATAATTATTATTAATTACTCACTATTTGTGATATAATTGAGGATCAATACAGTATAAAAGACAAACACAGTTCGTGCCTGACGGCACTCACAAATACAGTCATCATTAATGGTCGATGTATAATGCTTGGTTGGTATAGCCTCCGGCACTCTATGGATAGTTGGTACGTCGTTAGTACTTATTCAACAATTCAACTTCAACGACAACAGATATATATATATATACAAAAGGCTAACCGGAGGGTTAGGCTCCCCAAAAAATCCCATCTGGACGAATTTTCGACTTTATACCCCCTAGGGCATATCAAAATGATCGGCGTGATCTCGCGAGTAAATTGCAATAGGGTGATTAGGCTGTAATTTATAATTAATTGCAATCGATCCGTTCAACTAACAATTAGCATATAACAAAAATTGCAAAACTAATGGTATCCCCCCTACTACGGTATCTTTTTACCTACTTTCACTCTGAATCCGTTTCTTGCGGAGCGGTTTTGCTTAGTGATCATCATGGCGGCCGCGACGTCGTCTATTGCAATTTCTTATTTCCCCGTATCGATGTTAATCACCCTATATATTCGTGATCGCCAGAGCACGGCGATCATTTTGATATATGGTAGAGGTTCAGGGGACAATATTTCACCCAGATGAGAATTTTCTTAGGTGGCCTTGGGAGCCTGACCCTCCGGTTAGCCAAAAGTTTGAGGCGTGTCCAAACTAATCTCATCCCCTCTCCCCCATTAGACCCTAATGTTACGATTCTCGTTAGGCGATACACACGCAAATCAGAGAGAAAAGATCACATATATATTACTCAAACATCACATCGACAGGATCTTTCTTTGATACACACAAAAAGTTTAGCGGCGTGTCCAAACTAATCTCATTCCCCCCCTTGACCCTAATGTTACGACCGAGATAAGGGAACAGTGCAATTTGTAAATGTATATTAAATGTTATCATTAATGAGAGAAGGGTACAAAGAAAGTATGGTTGGTACTTTTCAGGAACACAAATTGTAATTAATACACGAGAAGAGCAGATAATGTTGGTCAATCGTGTATAAACTCACCTCCCAAAATTATCGTGTCAAACTTTCTTCCCATAAACTGTGAAGAGGCAATTCAATGAATAAGATATGATTAAACAATAAAATAACAAAGAGTATGCATACAGAAATCAGTACCAAGACTACATACACAAATAACAAACCAATCAACCACACCTATACAACTAAATATGATACATATGTTGTGAAAAGGTAGGATGCATGTATACTAAAAGTTTTAAGTCTTGGTAGTGGTAAATATGACTAAAAACTTATCTTTAGTAAAATTTAGCTTTAGTATATTTTAGTACTTTCTAAATAACCATACCTTGACTAGGTACTACATAGAGCAACATAAAGGGTACTAACCTAGTATGAGTATAGGTGAGACCTATGTATTAGAGCGCATAAAAAATAAAAACCAACGGCGCCGCTTTTGCTATTGATTGATTGCAATAGGATCAATCGCCTAACGCCACACGCCCTGAGCGGACCGGTTGCATGCCTTGTTCTACACGCATTTGGTGAGTATTCTTTTGCTATGTAAGTGGGTGGCGATTTGGGAGTTGTTATCTTATCTCAATAGGTATCCACATTGCAAAAAAATGTTTCGAGTTTGCTGGTAGTTGTTGAGATTGTCGGGGAATGTTGGTGCAGCCGGTTGTTTTATATAGTTGATTATTATTACGAATTGATCATTATATTCGGAGGAATGTTATATTTCGTAATTTGGTGATATCTATGATATATTAATATCAATTATCAAGATAAAATTATTATCATTATCATCGTCCTCTAACTGATACCTCACCTCTCACCATCTCTAATCAATAATCCAAAACTAATAATACATGATATATTATTAGATAATATGCCGGCGTCGAGAAAGCGTATCAAAGGCAAGGCACGGAAGGCTAAAGCAAATGCTCTGCTAGATAATTTGTCTTTGCAACTTCTAAAAAATGGTAAATGTAATCATGGACTTCCATTGGATATTCAGGATAATAATCCGTGCCTATCAGTTATAAAGAAAGTTGAAAATGGATTATCAATGCAAATTCGCAGTGGGAAGCGGGCATTTGATTCCTACACAAGTTTGTTTATAGCTCTTTATGTTGAGGATCCTCACTTTGAATCTGAGATGAATATACAGGTCCGTGATAATACGGAGAGACTAAAGGCTTGCTTTATTTCATTGGCGACGGAGTACCTTTTGAGAGGAAACGATAAAGATATCATAATTGCAGAGGGATTGGCAATAGCAATCGTGAATATCAATCAAGTCGAAGAAGGTTCATCGGCAACATTCAACAAAATGATGTCAATATCTCGAGACTTGGACGAGGGAGGGAAACGCACAGTGACCAAGTTCATCCACAAAAGGATTGACTGTGATTGCTTGAAAGAAAAGTATAAAGAGTCAAAGAAACTTCCCAATGTTGGTAATTGTGAAAACTGTCAGAAGCAGATGGAGCGTAGCAAACTCTTTGCTTGCAATGGATGCAAAGTAGGTACTCACAACTTGGCTCAGTATTGCAGCACCAGGTGCCAGATTCAACATTGGCCCAAGCACAAATCGGCCTGTATTGAAAATCGTGTCAAATAGAGAGGGCAGTGCATTATGTATTGAGGTACTACATGCTTGGATATACAGAAATCAAAACAACAAACTAATACAATGTAAAGTTGGGCGGACTGGTCTCTGAAACTGAAAGAAGTAGGACAATACATCATGCAAACATTGACGCAGTAGCATATTCATATTATCAATAGTATTCAAATAAGCTAATTGGATTATATCAAAGATCATGTCATATGTCTCTACAAAGTATTATTTTACATACACAATAATAATCTAAACATTCGGACTTCTACTTCCGAATATCATCTCGTTCCTATTCGTATCTCCTAGTCTAACCAAATAGAGATGTATTGAGCCTCAATGCACACATCATCTGATATGACACTGATAGTTATCTATTCATTGTCCTGTCTCTGGCTCATCCTACTCTTAAGTGCCTTGCTTCTCTATCTTATCACATCTAGCACATTCATAATATCTCTTCTCGGTATCCTTCTCTATCTTTATGCAGCACGAGGATGAGATAAGCGTAGGCCATCTATCTCTACACTTAATGTAGCATGACTATATTCATCTAATAAACCAGAACGACGTCTACGTTTCATTGTTGGTTGTTCCGACATCATCTCATCGTTGCATGGAAGAGATTTCTTCTTGGGTGAAAGATACTTTGTCGTAGTTGACAAAGATAGAGACTTGAATGATAAGGTTGTCAATGACTCGGATGATATATCGATAGTTGATTTGATATACGTTTTGTTGTTAGTTTCTAATGATAATTGATACTCTGTAAATGACCGCTTCCGTTGTTGCAATTGCAATTGCAATAGACGAGGACGATGAGATCTCTCGCTATCGTCGGGTCGCCCAAGCTTTGGGAAGTGTGGAAGGTCTTGTCGGCGTTCATCTTGCTCCAAACTATCATCATGGAGCTCTAGATCTGTGTATCGGTTGATCTTCTGAGGAGGTAGTGGACAATCATCGGCAGTTCTCGTCGATGATGATGATGATTGACATGAGATGGGAGTGTTGAGGAGATTGGCGGCGGCGGCGACGGTGACAGGATAGCACATATTGTTATATTGGCTTTATTATATGATAGTTAATATGTTAGTGTTGGTAGATTATGATCAATTAGCATGCACCAGCCTAGAATCTTGGAACACGAAGGCCAATTCAATATTTGCGTGAGATTAAAGCTGATCAAAGTAGTCATTGCCCCTTCACGGTATCTGTCGTACTTAGGATAAATTTCTATGGGAGTTCGTACTCTCAGAAACTGCATGCAATATTTGGATAAGATTGAGGCCTAACTACACTGATGCGGCAACTGCAACTACTAATGGTTAGCTGTAACTACTTTCTGATTTACAAGAACAGCAAACTTGGTAGTAACTTATTTCCAGCACAGTGACTTTTAGTAACATCTATTCTTCTACTCCGCTCGTTTACCATCCCAAAAGTTATAATCTTGTCCTTGCATTGGCGTAGGCGTCTCCTGCTGACCACCCGGTGGCTGTTCTCTACCCTCATTTACAAACTGTTGATGTATAATCTTAACATCAGCCTTATCTATCGATGCTGGACTACCCGATCGTCTACTAGCTCGACTTGTGGAACTGCCACCGCTATTCTTAGAATTGGAACCTGATCCACTTCCAGAATGTTTCGAGTGACTACCCACACTCATATCCATCAAGGCTGAACTGGCACCTATCAAGCTTTCATTCTCACCGCTATACTGGTACCCTAGCGGTTGCATATTCTGCAAGCTGTTGGTATCGTTATCACCAGACTGCTGTGGTGGCTGAGTAGTACTCCCACCACTATTACCTCCACTACTAGGATGACTACCCAAACTCATTGTCATATCCATCATTGCCGCTCTACCCCCACTGCCTATACTACCAATGATACTATTACCATCCTGATCATCAAAGACATTGCATAAACTCGCCCCGCCTATACTGCCACCATGTGTACTAACATTCTCAGTTTCACATAATGACATTTTATCTAAATCTAATGAATTTACCATTGACCCGGGAGACATTGGTACTGACATGTTCGATTGTGCCTGTTGGTACAAATGATTACCACCGGGACTTAAGAGTGGTACTAATGCTGGTGGTGGTGCCATGGCCGAGGAGGGTGGTGAGCGTTTCGCTGATCCACCAGATGTATTTCGTATTGGTGTGGGTAATATAACACCACCTGATTGTTGATAGCCTATACCCCCTGCGGCAGCTGCTACTGGTTGATAGGTCGGCGCGCCACTTGAACTAGGTCCACCCAAGTTACTCAAATCTAATTGTACCTTACCTGAATTACTTGGTATATGATTACCACTCCGTCTCTTCCTTGACCGTCTACTTCTTGAACTTTTACTATTACCACTCTTCGAATGACTACTTGATCCATGTCGTGGAGGTGTCGATCTTGTATAACTTGGTATACCACCATGATGTTGTTGTTGTTGTTGATTGGCGGCAACATTCCGTGGCTGTGGTGGACCAATAGTATCTGATAACGATCCATCCAACATTGGTGCATGTGCAATTAATTCCACTTCTTGTCCGACATCTCCTGATATTTCATCTTCAAGTCCTTGTAGATAGTAGTTTAAACTATCCGATGTTTTCACTGACATGTCAGTACTTAGGAAAGTTAATGGTGTATGCTGGGACATAGCCTGACTCATATTGGTAGTAGAATGATGTTCCGATCGAGGACTTGATATTGATTGATCATAATTATCGGGAGGTGTATAATCTGTCATATTGGATTGAGAAAATTGTACATGTCGATCGGTAGTACTTGGTGAACTATCTCGCGAACTGTTGAGTGAACTAGGCATATTTCTTGATGGGCGTAAGTTAATTGCAGTAACTGGTGGATTATTATTAGAGGTGTTTGTTGTTGTTGCAAGGGTAGTATGAGTTGGTGGAGGAGCAGCTATATGCACAGGTTGATTATTGGCAGTCCATTGTGCATGTGCAGCACTCATGGTACTTTGATGTGAGATTGTATGTTGTGGTTGTTGAGATTGAGCTTGGGCGGCTTGTAATTGAGCTGCCTGTTGTGCCGCCTGTAATGCCTGCTTTTGTAATTCAGCCTGTTGTTGTTGCTGTTGTTGAGACTCTTTCCATTTTAAGAATTGTTGATATTCCTCATTCGTTGGTTGCATAGATTGAGGTGCCGATTGTGATAACTGTGGCTGCTGAGTTACTCCTTGAGGTGCACTGAGAAATTGCTGTTGAAATTGTGCTGCTTGTTGCTGCTGTTGAATACTTTGCAATGTATTCATCTGCTGCTGTTGATCAACAATACCAGCTTGCTGTGGTAGATATGAATATCCGACAGCCTGATTCTGCTGAGCTAGAGCTGCTGCTGCTTGAACTTGTTGCTGTTGAAGCAACCATTGATTATCAGCTTGTGCCACAGGGGATAAAGACGCTTGCATTTGTTGTTGAGCTTGCAATTGTTGCTGTACCTGTAGCTGCTGTTGAACCTGTTGCTGAGCTGCTGCGGTCGTAGTAGCTGCAGTTGTTGTAGTCTGCTGTTGTTGTTTTGCAGTCGCCTTCTTAGTCTTTGCTGCCACCGCCTGTTGCTGTTGTTGTTGCTGCTGCTGTTGCTGTTTCTTCTTCTTCTCATTCTCAACCATCTGAGACGGTTTCACACTATTAGCCTTCCCATCATATTCATTAATATCACCCATAACACTACTTGTTATTTTCTCCACTGCCACATCTGGATCTAACCCTTTGGCAATTGCATCCTCACGAATTTGTTTCTTGTAACTTTCTTGATATTCCTTTTCCATCTGTTTACGTACTGTTAATGCATTCTCTCGTAATGCTTGGGAAGTTTTATCACGGGCTTTCTCGTCACCTACATCTGACCATATGTTAGTTTTTGCATCTTTTAGTAGGAACCGTCCTGGTGGTTTTAGGGACCGGACTTCGTCTACTATTGATTGTGCTATTAGGCGTTTCTCACGCTTAAACCGTGCTGTTAGGTAGACACGCTTTTTACGATCAACAAACTTACGATATTGTTCATTACCTGGATGAGCGTTGATTGTGCCTCCGCGGCCACAAAGGACATCGTTATTGTGCGGATCTTCGGTACTCATTTCTCCTTTATTGTTGGCCATATTTGTTATTGTATTCTTATTGTTATCTGTGCAAGTATTTTTCTGTGCAGACTTTGTGCATATAGAACTCGACTGTACAAGGAGAGGGTATGTTCTAATGCTAGGTTTAAAAGGCATAGGTTTTTAGCATACTAATGATACCTTTCAGACTGTTCATATTGCAATGGATGAGGGTACATTGAGAGAGTTTGGCCGTCTATTTATGCTCATTGGCATGCCATCGTTGAGTGTTGTTTTATTTTCGGGTTACGAGCGAGGGAAGTTGTATCAGGTCCTTTCCAAGAGGTACAGCCTACACAATACGACTTATCCATGATTACAAACCCGTCAAGCCCCGTTGATTGGTACAGTACGGATTTGTATAACCGTACTTATCCGCACAAATACCATACAACATATGCAACAGTACGATCGATTTTCTAGAGAACCCAACGCTCGATAGCCTAATTCTCAAGTTGCCGCCACCTTTTGACAATCAAGTGAGTTGAGTCGAACCTCTCATTGTTTTGCAATCAATATAGACCATTGTCAGAATATCAATACTCTAACAAAACAATAACAAAGATGATGCTCAATACAAAGATTAGTGTTGCAATCCTAGCCCTATTCGCTGTATCCACATCAGCGGTCGATAACAAGGCCGATGGTCGTCGTAACAGGCGTCATCTACGTAAACAAAAGATGGTAGGGAACAATAATGCATCACACAACAACAAAAAGGCACGTAAGGCAAAGATCATCGCTGATAATATGAATAACAAAGATATTACCGAGGATGTAGCATTCTGGACACGTGCATTGCAAAGCTCAATGCCACCCACGCCTCGTCCACCTACGCCTCGTCCACCAACTCCTCGACCTCCAACTCCTCGTCCTCCAACGCCAAATGTTACACCCGCCCCAGTACCTGTACCACCTGTACCTAATCCAACAAACCCACCAGTTACCCCTACACCACCACCAGTGCCAGCACCCGCGGGTAATGTTCCCGTGGCACGTCCAGACTCAGCATCTGTACCAGCCGGTGGAGACCTAGCATTCGTGGCCGTATTAGGTAATGACACGCCTGCACAGGGACAGACATTAACAGTAAAGAGTGTTACCGCCGCAAGTAATGGTGATTGTTCTATCGGATTAGACTTGTTGGAAGTTGTTTATAGTCCTAATGGTGGATTTACGGGCACAGATTCTTGTGATTATGAGGCATGTGATGCTCAGCCTGAGTGTGATACGGCCACTATTACTTTTACTGTTGGTTAAGTAGTGAGAGAAGTTGATAGTATGGTGAAGAAAGAGATTAGATTGATACTCGTTGGGGAAAAGAGATGCATATTATTCAAGTTACTGGGTGTGTTGTTTGTTTTGTGGCTGAACACACTTTTTTCATATTATAAAAGTCGGAGTCGGAGTAGAAGAAGACACTGATCACTGAATGTGTAGAGTAGAGAATAAAAGAAAAGAATGAAGATTATGTTTGATTGTAACTCTTTACTGTATCAAATATCTTTTAGTATGAATTATCATAAAGTAGACATATATCAGAGTAGGTCTAACATTTGAGTGGAGGTTTCGAGGTAGTCAATCCAATTGAAAACCTAGACTGTAAATCCACTAGACCTCATCTTCTTCCGATTAGAGAGCACCAATCGTCTTTGCAGCAGTCCTTGCCAGTTTCACATTGTTCTCAATTTGGACCTTGTTGGTAGTCTCCGGTAGATTCTGGAGAAAAGCACTTGCACGGCTGAAAGACAAAGCGGCCGCTTGCTCTGTGTCATATACGCCTAGGTATCTTGACTTACCAGCGTAGAATATCTGAGCTTGCCACTTACCAGAAGGTCTCTGAGTGATACCACGATTGGTTGACGTCTTTTTCTCCTTCTTCTTCTTTGTCTTCTTCTTCTTCTTTGCCTTGGATGTTGCTGCATTTTGGAGTGCTGCCTGGTGTTTCAAGTGTTTCTCGTTCTTCGTCAACTCCTCGGGGCGTTTGGTTGTAGTTAGTTCTACATTTGTAGAAGAAGTTACGGCAAGTGCGGCAGTCGAAGACTGAGGATTTTGTGAGGTTGGTTCTTCTAAAGAAGCATCATCATTCTTTATATCCCCATCCTCCAAGGGATCCGCTACTGCCTCCAACTGCTTACACTCTTCATCACTCAAGTTGTTCACTCTTTCCTCAGCGGCAGTACGGCTCATACGAACATAGGCCAACAACTTACGACGATGATTTAGGATCTGCTTCTTCTCCTCCAATAGACTCTTCGCATCGGATACTGTAGCATTCTTGAGCTGCATCCTATTTGCTCTTGCCGATGGTGCTGCTGCCTGTTCCTTCTTTTGGGGCTGTTTGGGTTTGGCAGGCTGCTGTTTCTTCTTCTTTGCCTTTGCAGTAGTGGATGATTTCTTCTTTACTACCTTCGTCTTCTGCTTGGAAGGTAAAGTAACACGGTGTGTCTTTCTCATATGGTTGCTCATACAGGCACTAGCACACTGCTGACTCTGCCACGTAAATTGTTTTGAACATAATGGACACTGCCAAGGGAATCAGAAGTTAATCGAAGGTAGGGAGATTAGTATTTGTTAGTGGAATTGCAAAACCATAATCATATGCACAATTGTTGTAGAGTATACTTCATCACTGATTTCACAATCAGACCCAATGTCCAAATCAAAGGGTGGTCTGTGACCATTGTGCACAATTAACTTCTACTTACCTGCCAATCAGTCACACCATTTCTCCCGACTTTTGTATTAGCTACAACTTGTCCAACCAGTTTTTCAGATGCGGTAGTGCACCCCGTATTACTGGATGGTTTAGAAGCTAGGTCTAAATCTTTCATTTGGATGAAACTACCAGAACTTGCGGTGATACCTGTACCGTTGTCAAGTGTCATCATCCCCTTGTCTGCTGCTGCAGATGATACGTAGCTAAATTCATCTGTCTTTCGTTTGAAACGTTTCTTCAAAGGCCCCTTTCCTGACGACGTCGCAACCACTACTTGTTCAAGAGGATAATCATTATCCTGGGGAAGCATTCCACTGCTGCTATTTGATTGCTGATATGATGATGTAGGTAAATACCCCCCGCTTTGGTTAGCTGATACTAATAATGGACTAATATTAATCATCTGATTCAAACTTTGGTTCGTTGGTTGATATGAAGATGATGGTTTTAGATGACCACTCCTTTTCAATGGAGATAACATGTCATTCTCCTTCATGTACATATTCAATGGTTGATAGTACCGATTATTTTCGAGACTAGTAGGTGTAGCCATTGTTAACGGATGTTGAGTATTTTGTGTAGTATAATTTTGTAGATTATCAAACTGTCCATAATTTGTATCATCAAACTTGAGGCTCATGGGCTGGAAATCCATGGGCATAATATCTGTTGATAATAATGATGCAGATGAGGCCCCTGCCGCCGCTGCCCTTTCCTCTCGTTGTCTCTTCCCTTTTGCAGTGTAGTATTCCATATTGCTCTGCTTTATTTAGGAGGTAGGAGTAGGATTATTGCAATATTGATGTGAGGGTTAATCCGGAGTGATATGCGCATCTTCAAACACCCACTCATATAAAACCAAAAATGTACCATACTATGTTTCAGTTAAGGAAATACAGATCCGCCACGGTAATCTTTCTATCCAGTATCACAATGCAGAAACAAAATGTCATTTTTTTCTTTGCAATAATTAATCAAAATACTATAACCCCACCGCCGCCGCCGCCAAACAATAAATAGTAAATAAAACTCACCCGTATGCTAGAATATATAAAGGTCTACTGTGATGAGGGAATATTGAAGAGTAAACTGATAGTGATAGTACTCCTCTTTTGTTGATTGAGGAAAATAACTGAAAACTGAAAACTGAAAACTGAAAACAAAGTTTCAAGTTACCAATCAATTGATGTGCCACTGCTGCTAGATATATATCGATCATCTTCATCTCCTGAAGAAGAATGAAGTCCATCACAATCATAGCAGTATTATTCTTCGATATACTTATGAACATTTGCTTCCTTCAGACTGCTAGGGCTTTCATCACAACACCAACAACTAAATACAGAATAACACAAACACAACAATTATCAAAGATGACAAGCACATCAACTTCTCCTGTCGACTCTACATCATCTTCACCTCCACTCTATCTCGCGGAAGGTTTGGTAGCAATACATAAACCATTAACATGGACATCAAATGATGTAGTCTCGTATATTAGAGGGATACTCGAGCGTGATGCCAAAGACCGTGGATATAGTAAAGATCAAGATAACTCTAATAATAATAACAATAAGAAACGTAACCGAAGGAAGAAACAAATGATGAAAGTAGGTCACGGCGGGACGTTGGATCCATTAGCAAGTGGTGTATTAGTTTTAGGTATAGGCAAGGGTACTACTTTATTACAAGATTATTTACAGGGTGATAAACATTATAGTGCAAGTTGTCATTTGGGATATCAAACTGATACTCTGGATGCCGAGGGAAAGATAGTCAAGGAAGCACCATGTGATCATATTAAAGATATAACAACTGTTGAAAAGATTATACCCAAGTTTATGGGAAAGATTGAACAAATACCGCCAATGTTCAGTGCTATACGTGTTGATGGGAAGAGGTTGTATGAAATCGCACGAAACGATTCTGAAACTAATAATGCAGAAGAGGTCGAAATACCAAAGAGGGAGGTTGAGATATATGGATTACAAGTAAAAAGTACTTTAGAGAAGGATGTGATCATCTCGGGTGTAGTCGATGGGCCCGTGTACCGTGAGAAAGTTCAAGCAATTGAGGAAGCTGCCAAAGCCAAGGAGGCCGCTGCAGCATCTACTACCGAGGCAATTAAAGACGAAGGAAATGATAGTGGAGGAGCGGAAGTAGAAGAATCGAATAGGAAGAAAAAGAGACGAAGAGGTGGACGCAACAACAAACAGAAGAAAGCAAACAAGAAGAGTCCATTCAATGAAATAACTGTCCCTTCAATCCAACCTGATAACAACACTCTTGTTATGCCACAATTTGCTCTAAATATACAATGTGGAGGAGGTACTTATATTCGTTCATTGGTAAGAGATATAGGGTATGAATTAGATACAGTCGCAACCATGACTGGGTTGGTCAGAACAAAGCAAGGTCCATTTCTTTTGGAGAACGCTCTGACAAAGGACAATTGGACTGCCGAGAAGATATACGATGCCGTTCAGAAGATAAGCTAAAGTTGAAGATCGATACAGAGATCTTTAGTTTACATTTCGGCTGCCAATGATGCGGCCTTCCGTGCTACACCAATCTCTTCCTTTATCTTCTCCACGTCATCATCAGCATGATGAGCTCCTAAGTCCATACCACACCGATCCTGTGTTTTGAGTATCTCCCGGGCTACTTCATATGCCAAGGCGGCCTTTTCTCTATTGTCAAACACGCCAATGTAGCGTGACTTTCGGGCATAATATAATTGAGCCTGCCACTTTTTAGATGGACGACAGGTGATTCCCCGAGCAGTCACATCTGCTAACTTCTTATTCCGCTCCGGGCCAGGCGGTCCATAGCGGTTATTGATAGCTTGGACTGCTCTACTAATACGAAGTTGAACTACTGTTGAATTCGTGACACTATCTACTATCTTGGACTTTCTCATGACTGCCAATCCACGAGGAGCCGATACCTCTACTTTTTGCGGTTGCCCTTGGAGAGGTGGCAAATCATTGACTGTAGCAGTTTTGTATGACAATGAACCTGGCTGTGAAGCAGGTAGCGGTGCTGGGGCTGATAATTGTATGTTCCGTCTTCCCATAACGAGTAGTGATACAGCTTCTTGCTGTGCAGTAGAAATGCCTTTGAATACTTTTGTTGTATTGGTATCAATAACCACACCACCACCTTTATCACTACCTTTATTATCACTCTTCTTCCCATGTCGACTCCCTTGCCGGGTAGTCATGTTAGCACCACTAGCAACATCTTTAACGCCGCCAACATTGATGACTTTTCTGTACTTTCTTGGCTGATCAACTGATGAATTGGGACCTTGCTTGTATAACATTAATAACATCTCGGCAGCCTTACGTTGTACTGGTGGTTTACCATCCTTACGAGGTCGACCCCTAGGTCTCTTAACCTTTGGTGCATTTATCGGATTCATCCTTGGTCTTCCTCTCTTGCCGGGTTGTGGTTGAGTAGATTCATCTTCCTTTGCAACTTGCATACCAGCTAGAATTTCAGCACATGAAAATTGCTCCTTCTCTGCTGTTGGTGGTGGTACTGTTGGAGGGGGTAACGATGGATTGGTGGTTCTTTGTCCAGATTGAACAGTTGTTGGCTGATTATTTACATGTTTGTTGGGATATGTATTTGGTATTTTTGGTAGGGATGGTTGTTCATTAATGGCATCACTAGCATCCAGTGATATTTGCGGTAGACTTGGCTCTCCATTAATGGTGTCGCTGCCGACATCCAAAGAGGTACTGTTCATGATTTTAATGCCTCTATCAATATTGAAGTGGAGAAAAGGGAAGCAGTAAGGTGCATTCTTATGTGTTAGTACATTCATTAGAAGTAATAGGTATAAAAATGACGATAACAACTCTTATAGTTGCAAATATATTACACAAAAATACCCCCGTCATACAATATGAACACCCGTGTATTGATATATTAAATAATAGATATGTAAGTTCAACATATAATTTTGTGTGGAAGGGCACATCTGTGCAATTGCCCGAATTTGCAACAGAAGACGACAAATCAAACTCACCGATTGATATTATTTTACCAATGATGATATTAATTAACAAGATCTTGGCTTATTGGGTTCGGTACCAAATAGGATGGCGCTGTTATTAGTGGCTGTTAGTAGATAGTGGGTATAATATGCTGGATTTAAATGTCATTATGAGAAGATATAACCGTCCGACATTGGAGCTGCATGTCTTTTATTTAGTTTTTCATGAATGTAATGACATTGATGTTTACTATTACAAACAAAGCAAAGTTATATCAAAGTATCACAATTCTAGTTTTAAGTTCAGTTATTATATAGCCCCGTAAGATTAGGGCAGAACTTCGTTGTTGTGGAGAACTCTTTCCCAGGCTTCAAACCATGAGATTCTTCCGTCCATAAGAGCAGCACTAAAAGATGTGCTTCTTGTCATTGTCAGACGTTGATGAGGTGCAGCTAAGATGTGCATCTCATAAACAGTTGCAATTGCAAACTCTTCATTTGGTAATACCGGCACGAGAAAAAGCCGATCCTTTCTTCCTCAAATACAATCCTCGGCAATGATAAACATTGCCGCTTTCCTCGCAATACCAATCTCCTCATTCGTCTTCTTAGCATCGTTAACATTATGTGCACACAAGTCAGTGCCCCATGACTCATCAGTCCGAAGCACCTCTCGTGCAACCTCATATGCCAAAGCGGCACTCTCTTTCGAGTCATACACTCCAAGGTACCGAGATTTACGATTGTAATAAACCTGTGCCTGCCACTTGCCAGACGGACGGCAGGTAATACCACGAACAATCAAGGCTCGTAACTTCTTCTGACGTGCAGGACCAGGTTCACCATACCTTGCGTTAACAATCTGTGATGCCTTGTTGATACGATCCTTGGCTGCCTTGGACTCCTTGCCGGCATTGATACGTTTCTTAACTCGAGAGTTGATGTTTGAGGCAGAGAGTTTTACATTCACGGGAGCCTTTCTTTTGTTATTAGGTCGAGTGGCAACCATTCTGGATTTCTTCTTCTCGGGAAGTGGCGATCCAGCACCTTGCTGGTTGTCTTTACCAAAGAGCTTCTTTCCATGACGACTGCCTTGACGGGTAGTCATATTGGCATTACTAGCAACGGCCTTGATACCACCAACATTGACGACTTTTTTACTATAGTTAGCATACTTGGTAGGGTGTTCAGGGTGTTCATCATCCGATGAATCCTCCTCCTCCTCCTTAGAACCTTGCAAGTGTAACATTAACAACATCTCGGCAGCCTTATCCTTATCCTTCCGCTGTACTGGAGGTGTACCATCCTTACGTGGACGTCCTCTGGGTCTCTTAACCTTGGGTGGTGCATCTGGATTCTTCCTTGGACGGCCTCTCTTACGGGGTTGTGGTTTAAGAGATGCATTAATATCGGTGGTAACCTCTTCGGCTACCTCCCACGTTGCTTGCATACCAGCTAGAATTTCTGCACACGAAAATTTCTCTTTCTCCGATGGAGGTGGTGATGGTTTATAAACCTTGGTTGGAGCAGGTGTATTAGATGATGACATATTAAGTGATAGTTCGGTGGCTTTTGGTTCGGTGCCCTCGGTACTGGGCTGTTGACTCAACATTAATAGGGCATTAACTTCTTCGGTTGATGATGATGATTGAGACGATGTAAATGATTCGTCGTTATCAGTAGTAAACGATGGAGGGGATTGTGAAACCATGGTGGTATTCATTAATGTATCTTCATTAATGCCATTATCGGATACCCCGGTGTTGATGAGAGCATCCATTATTGATTTAATTTTATTATTAAATGAAGAACTGTGATTTTGATATTTTAAGGTGCACTGAGTTGGTTAGATTATTTACATCATGTAATATTAATAAATGACAATACCATTGGCACAAAATTCATATTTAATCTCCGATCATATAAAACATACATAATATAATCCAGCATAAATATAATAAAAGGTCGGGTGTACCGATATAATTCAGCTGTTGCACATCAGATGTGCACTGACCAAAAAAATATTTATAGGACAACGCCGACGGCAAAATAAACTCACCGAAAATTTATATATGGTAAATACACTCCGTAGGACGATATTGAGGTGTAAATGCTCTGGTTTAATTAATTAAATAGGGTATATATCTGATGATAATAGAGTTCAACTTGCCAAGCTGAAAAATGAAACGACAAAAAAATGATATTTGATCTGCCGGGCGCCGGGCAGTATTGTATGCCCTTAATTTCAAGGATACCACTTTGAAAAGATGGAGTCTAGCGTAGCTATAGCATCACTACATAATCACTAGAGCATACCACCTACGTATACTTACGTTTGATTATATAGTAAATGAATTAAGTTAATAATACCTATAAATATTTGATGGTAGCTCAAGCCACAGTTGTATATAAGTGCCACACATGATATGCACTTTCTTCTCTTGTATATTCCAGCCGTCTAACGATACCATTAAATTATCATTGGCTTGATGATCCATAATCTCAACATATCCATTGGAAGAGCATTTCAACATAATACCAAGTATTGAAGGATCAATGTGTTCAAGTGAGACATGTACATAGGATTCTTCTCCGGGTAGTAAAGTTATGTAGTTGTCTGAGAATAATGCTGGTTGTATACGATCGTCCTTCGAGTTGACAGGACTATCAGATATGTCTCGGACAAGTTGTAGCCTTGTCATGACTGCTACCACATCGCACTTGTTTTCTATAGTACAGTTGATCCCTGAATTCATTGTACAACTCACATCTAGACTGACTGGTGGCATCTTCTTCCTCAAGGCGCCAAGCAATGCATAACGAGATTGAGTAGCTTTAATGGATGGATCGGTCAAGTAATAACTATTTGTTGCCTTGCCGACAGTGCCCAAATCATCGACGTATGACATTTCCAATCTGTAAATGACAACATCTTGTACTTCGTGCTTGGTCAGGGAAGACTTGTCTAAGCCGACCCAAGGCAACGAATCTTCTAAGTGTACAGCAGTATCACCATGAATGATACTATCGTCTGGTATTGGCATCTCCCCACCATTCAGTAAGATACAATTGAGTGAAAAGGCACTCCATTTGACCGACACCGAGGAGATTGCAATTGGAAGAGTATTGATCACATGAATCGTCCAATCTTGTAAGTTTAACACCACCCTGACTTGATCTCCTCCTGCTAGCCCCGCACGGGCACCCCAGTATCCTCCATTGGTTGATAAGTATGTATCATAAAGTGCACCCCTGAACGTAGGTGACGGGCTGGATACCTTCCAAAGGAATACAGCAGAGTACCATTCCCACATTTTATATGTGTAACCTTCAAACAAAGATTTGTACTGAAGATATTGGGCAAATTGAGCAGCCCAGGTGTAATCATCAATCGATTCCATTCGATGTTTAGATGTTGTATTGGATGAGTCATAGTCATGAGGTGGATAGACAAACTGACAAATATGATCAAGGCCGGCACTCATTTCTGTGAAAGAGATGTATTTAAAGTAACTCCACTCTTCATGGACAGATTCTCCAAGGTAATGTTTCTCACCACAGTTTGGATATGATATCAACGCATCGGGAGATAAGAATCTTACGAGACTTTCAAGCTCGGGATGTGAAACGGAGCCCACTTCTGTTTGGAAACCTATATTCCTGTACGACGAGTCTTTGTCCTGTATATCTGATGGCTGTATGTTCTGTTTGATTTCATCTTCGGTCAGTAATGGTGAGCCGTATGCGCCATTTCGATTGAAGAATACTGCCTCTGGCTGTATTGTATAGGGACCATCTTTGGGACCTAGAGTTCTTGTAGGATCAAAATCCTTGCCGACTCTACTGACTGAGCTTGTGACATATGGTCGGCTGCCGTCCAAGTCTGCAATGAACTTCTCCAAACTTGATTCAATATCTCGTGGTGGATTTGTACCAACAAACGGAGATGATGTGGATGAAGGTATTGGATATAGTTCGTTGCCGGCCGCATACAAGCATAAGCTCGGATGATTTCTAAGTCTCTTGATAGTATCTTCGACATTGACCAAATAAGCACTGTGATCGAGCGGCCAATCATAGCTACCTGCCATTCTGCCATTATTATCTCCAGTCATCCAGAACTCTTGATATACTAACAAGCCTAATGAATCAGCTGTATTGTAAAAGTGATCCGATTCGTCTATACCGCCACCCCAAATACGGATACTGTTCATACCCAAGTGACGAATCAGACTAAGTTCTTGAAGATATCGTTGAGGTGAGTTGTGATATCGAAGGAACTGATCAGAAGTGATCCAATTACCTCCAGTTAAAAAGGTTTTATGGCCATTGACTTTCAAGGCAAATGATTTGGTATTGGCATGAGTGTAGGATGAGACTGTACGCACACCAAAGGTTGCTTGAGTTTGAGCTTGATGACCTGCAGTACTATCATTGCCTTTGTTTGAAGTAAACTTGACATGGACTGTATAAAGTGGTTGACGATATCTAGTCGAGTGTGAGTGAGGCCACCATAGCTTGGCATTCGGTAGAAGGACTTGACCGAGCTGATAATCTGTTACTGATTGTTGAATTGAAATGTTGTCAATTGTACCACTTGCCAAGATATTTGACGATGATGTTGACGGAGTTATCCAAGAGAAGAAAGTG
>Ga0214478_100188_pt1 | contig 35755 bp, 26 predicted proteins | sample M1_20Mar14CPVII9_2_FD_178001 | JGI IMG/M metagenome (GOLD analysis project Ga0214478, IMG submission 178001) | Marine eukaryotic communities from Monterey Bay, California, United States - M1_20Mar14CPVII9sort6BwellD7 | ecosystem: Environmental > Aquatic > Marine > Unclassified | place: USA... | reverse complement strand
CAACAACAACAACATACAATTACATAATTATATTACAACAACTGGAGATACGACTCGTATCTCCTAATGGCAAAGTTCGCCTCTTATCCACAACTAACTAACAAACTCAAGCTAGAGTCAACTCTAGTATAGTAAAGTGCATCAGAGATCGTGCATCACATTTCATTATTGCACTTTACGAAACAGTTGTACAATATCTTCCGCCGTATCAACTGGTCCCATTATTGTCTTTCCCCAATAAGGGTAGCTGAGGGGTTCAATGAAAGACGATAATACAGGCAAGGGACACAATCTACACCAAGTCAAGAGCAAATACTCCCAATTTTGGTCCTTCGTGAGCCTCCTAGAGGGTAAAATACCGTAGATATCGCCTGCATTTGTAGTGACAGTTCACCTTCATATCTTCGTGTCTGTCTTTAAACTACATAAAGAAGGATAGGGGGTAGAGAAAAAGATATAGAATCTTTTAATTTGGACTCTACTCCGTTAAAGCACATTTCTGGTTGAGGATTAGCAGCAAATACATCCCCATCTAATATGAAGTAGATTTTAAAGTGATAGCGATGACAATTACTTACTTACTTACTTATTTGAAACAAGTGGTTACCTGTCCCAACATATATTAGAGTTGCAACGTCATAGAAACTTCGTCATGCATCGAAGGATAAAGTCATTTATCATCCGCACTCGGCTGTGGAAGGAAGGGTGCATCGACAATGACCAATCATCGGGGCTGAAAATACTTTATTTGAATAAGTCTGATAGGAAACAGAAGTTCGAAGAGTTCAAAAGGTTGGCTCCTCTTAAGGATGCTATTCAGTTTTTACAACCATCACTTGGACAATTCATTAGTAAGTTTGGATGGGATAATGTACAATTGAAGCCAGATGAGTATGCCGAATGCATTGCTCCTAGCCTGTTGGAAAAGGATACGGCTCCGATATCAAAGCGCCCCCGCTGTGATTTAGATAGCTTCCACAGTTTATCGGATGCATGCCGTCACTTCTTTGACACAGCATCACTTGAGGAAGCAATATGGGACTTTGTCGGAGTACCTCGTATAGTTGTATTAAATGGAACTCGTGAGAAAATGCAGAAGGCTGGATGGAAGTATTGTCAAGTGAAGTCTGTCCTCGGTGACAAGGCAGTGAAGATAGGAAGCCGTGTTGCTCATTTGAACTCGTCAAACTGGTGCATAGTATGGAAAGAATCGAGTAACACCGATATGGACTAGAAGGGGTACGGTATACTTTGTTATGAAAATTGAATATATGAGTATGTGAGCACTTTAGGATACCGATTTTAAGGTTAGATTCTATTGCAATTATTATCACACATCAAACTTTCTTTATCGTATACAACATTATTTATAGATCCACCTTCAGTATTTTAAATCTTTGTGCCGTCGCTATTACAATCCACTCAACTCACCCTCCACCTGCTGTAAAGCCAATATTATTGACCTTGCTAAAATCGATCGATAGATCATAGGTATCTATCGATCACGAGCGAGGATACCGATTACTCACCTCACATCATCAACTCTTAAGAGGGATGGATGCGGTTTGTACAATTGCAGTAATATAACTGCATGTACCCATCACTGCTAACAGTCTATTACTCTCTCTAGAGATCGCTTTAGTCGCCTCATTTTCAATTGGTGCTCACGAGGACGGCGAGTGGGGTGTGGTATCCTTTTTTCTGTTGGCTTTTGCTTGAATGATGTGATTGAGAGTGATCTGATGATTGATGTCGTCTGAATGTGCACTCATAGGTACAATTGTATAGCGTCTAATGTGCTACTCCCGATCATAGTATAACGCTTTGCATACATTCTTATCGGTAGGCATATTGGTTCTCTCGAAAAGATTGATAGTGAAGAATTGCAATTGCAATAGGTACATCGGTTTACAATATATAAATTGCAATTTGCAATTGCAATAACATAAACAATATACCACCTCTCGTCAATCGTCATCGGTGTCACCAAACAATATACAATGTTATTAATACTATTAGTACTTGAAATACATTAGTTTATTGGTAGAACACTCCCGTAGTATGTCAATATGAGGGATATTTCTGGTGTAGAAGTTAAAGAACTAGAACATATTCTAGGCGTAGAACCAAACAGTCTCGTCGAACAAAACCAACGTATTGTGGTTAGATATACTCCTTGCGGGGTGGTTCATTTCGGAACAGTTAAACAAATTACTAAATATGATGAATATACGCAAACCTGGCTCATAGAAGATGATTCTGGTTGTTTAATACCATTTCATTTGAACCAGTTAGTCGACGCATTACGAGTATACAACGAAATGAAGAATAAAGATACAAAACCGTATGCAATTACATATCAATATCAATCTAGATTATTCACATTGGGTACAGTATCAAACGATTATCAGAAACTTGACATAAGTAAAAACCATAAATATCAATCCGTTAATGGTACGATCACACCAACGTATAATATAAATGAAGAGTTTGATGCGTTTATATCCACAAACTATAAATCATCTGAATATTTCGATGAGAATGGTTTTCTTGACATTCTAACGTTTTGGTGTGCTTATCCATATGAACAAATTCCTGAGTATAACTCTAGATTGGTATTTCAACATTCCCTACAATTACAATCAATATGGGCAAATATTGATGACGTTACAAAGAAGCCATTAAGTCAAGAATCAATACCCTTACTTAGAGCTCATATTTGGAATTGTATACTCACGAGAAATCACACTATGTTTCCACAAATTATGAATGGATTTTTAGATGATGAACATAGATATGGCGACCCTATCTTTGTAGAGGCATACAAGGAAGCAACCGCGGCTACTCTCAACGAGGAGGCAATGGCTGAATAACTGAGCTTGAACTTTATCAAATTAGTGATGAGGCCAAATCCATAATCAAATCAGAGATCGACGGTGTTGACTCTATGAGGAAAGATATCCTTAATGCTGGTACTGACAGTATCGAAGCAAGCAGACACGGAGGACGAGACACATTAGGCCAAGCGATGAAGGCTCTCAAAGACTTGGTCAATGAAACATATGAAGACATTGAGAAAGTTACCCGAGAGGGCAGAAGCTGGAATAAACACGTCAATATTATCTTTATGGATACATTAAGTGCTACTACAACAAAGATATGTCGTGTTAGCGTCGATCAGCCACTTCAAGAGGTGTTCAAATTATATGCACAACGTAACCACATACCAGTTGAGAAACTTCAGTTCATGTACCTGTCTAGAAGACTTAAATGGGATACTCTTGTAACACTCCGATCATTGGGGATGATATTTGATGATGGTAGTATTCATGTCTTTCGTATGTTTGATAGGATTGGAGATGATCCTAATCATTTAAGGTTCATTAAACTGCAAGAGAGTACTCGGTATGTCGAGGAGGGGGCGTCGACTCATTATGCTGAAGAGGGGGTGTGTGAACCTGACACTGAAATAAACTTCATCGATACTATTACATACAAAAGGGTTGAGTTCAATGTTAGAGACGCCCAGATAAAGATGAACAAGATCTTGAAAGCCTATGCAAAACATCTTGATGTTCCGGTTAGAGATCTTTCATTCTCACTCTGGCAAGTGATGCACCTCTCAAACAACTCCCCACAAAGTATGCACAAAACATTATTCATGTCTTCTATTGGGAAACTAACATTGGAGGAGTTTCTACAAGATAAAACATACATGCACACTCCTAATATTATCATTGTAACACCAAAAGTAGAACAGAGGCAAGAGAAGCAACAAAGGATGCCCCTAGCAAATACAACCAACATCAGAAGTAAGAAAAATAAGAAAAAGAAACACAAGAAGAGTAAGAAGAAGAGGCCAGTACATATAGCACCGCCCGAGGATGAAATGGAGAAGGCTAAGAAGAAGTGGATGTTTTCATTGTACCGTGTCTTTGCCGAGGCCGAGCCTACTTTCAAAGAGATAAGGCAGAAGCTTAATGCAATGAACTTGGAGCGGACCAAGCCTAAACAAAAGAAGGCACAATCCAAGACAACTAAACCTGTGGAAGTAGTGGAAAATCCTATCGGTGATGGTCAGTTAGGAGGCAAGGCTGGTAAAACACAATTTATTATACAGGCAGGAGAGGTATCTAACTTATACAAGACGACCAAGCACTCGTCAGCCGGCCGTGGTAGAAGACAAGATGATATAATGATTGACTTGCATGGATTGACGGCTGAGGAGGCAGTGTATAGACTTAATAAACACTTGCCAGACTGGATAGAAACTGCAATGAAGGGTTCGTATCCATTTGTCATTCCAGTCAAGATTGTTTGCGGCGGAGGTAGTCAAATCTTAGCGGAGGTAGTTGAGAATTGGATTAGACAGAACGACAATGTGGCAAATGCACCGAAGAATATGTATAGTTGATATCGTGTCATGTTAGTGAAATTGAAATGTATGTTGTTCTAATTATCTAAATACTTAAATTGAATCACTGATTATTACTTTATAGTTCATATTGTTGTTGCGCTCATTCCTACGACATTAAGATCTTGCAATACTCATTCCATTAATACGACCATTTGCAATGATTGTCGTACTACCAAATACTATCATGTAAGTGCCGAGAGTTGTAGAGATACAATAAGATCATAAGATGTGAGTAAAATCGGGAGCTCGGATACTCTAGATACTAGAGCACACCACAAATGTCCCTCAATATCATAGATAGATTACGCACACATTGTAATGATACTTCCATGTATCATAAGTTCAAATAGTATACCTAATACTAATCCACTACAAAGTGTCCTGATTGCAAAGTTTGAGTTATTGCAGTGTTTGTTTTCGAGATTTGATAATTTGGTATCCTTCCGAGATGAACGAGATGAATACTGTGTCAAACGACTAACGAGACCAACTATAACACCGGCTAGTAATGGTGATGTTTTGTAGAATCCTGATATTGATGTGGATACTGTTGATAGGTTTGGTATGGCCGATAATGATGTTGACAAACTACTTCTACAATCGATACTTCTTCTATCGCTTCTTGGGTATCCTATTATTTTGTTGCAATTGATATGCTGAAGTGATACACTGGCTGCCGGATATCTGCTACGACGAACGACGATAGTATTTAATTGATGAGGTGCAAATGCAGAAGCACAAGTTGATGTGGTGGCGAGGCCGATAACTGCAAGCAGTTGAAGATTACGCATTTTTCAATTCACTCGATGGTCTAATTAAAAGATTGAAGAACTTTGTTAGTACCTAACTGTCGGTCGTCCGCCGCCTTGAATCGAATATAATACTTATCGTCAAAATGATTGAAATTAACAAGAGGGGTGTTGATGGAGAGCGCTCCTAAAGACCGCCATTCTAGCATTCTATCAAAAAACAGAATAGCCTCCCGTATCTTGCAAACGGCCGGTGGCGCAACGGTATTTACAGAAGCCTCTCTAATTGATTGACTCTTGACTCTTGATGATAGGGCACTTGGTAGACTGCTCGATATGGATGGATGCAATAGAACGTACCATACGTATGGGTAAAGAGTGCTCTCCCGTCTATTAAGTGTTTACTGTTTGATAGAGGAAGTTGAGGCGGCTACTTATTGCAATAATTGCAATGTTATTATTATGATTTGTTGTTGAGTTGTGAGAGCTGACTTAGGTATCGTACATCTCTACTCGAGCAATAGTCCATAACACGTTGCACCCCCATATGCAAAGACAAAATATTAATACTGTATTGTGCGTTGTCTTCATTGTGCTAGCGGTAGCAGTGGTGGCAATAACACGCCTCCGAAATGATGCCACCTCAAGCAACTCAATATTACTAACAGGCTCATCATCGACCGGCAGTGCTATTCAACCTTTCAAAAACTCATCGCTATTAGAACATGACATACCAATTAGCTATCCATGGACATTGTCAGAAGATAGTAGTAATAAGAGTGGCAATACCAATGAAGGAGAAACAATATCTCATCATGACGGACTAATCTCAGACTTTATTTCAATCACTGACATTGCAAGAGGAAGATATATCACGTACATCATACAATCAACAAGAAGTAACAAGAAATGCGCTGATAGTGACAAGTCTTTAATGAGATTTACGTTAATTACTGATAATTATCCGGTACGTTTTGTGTGTATAAATTTGTGTTTTGTGCATAGATCTATGATATGTGTTCTTTTTGCTAAACACAGCACACATGATATTTTCATCCGCAACAACTAACATCACATATCTTCTACACCCCTTTAAATAACAGTGGGAAACATCATGGAAGATCATAAAGATGAACAACAACACTACATCAAATACAGTAATAGCATATGGTCCACCTACCGGATCGAACTATGAACGCAGAACAAGATATATTGGTCAATTTTGTTTAATATCTGGTAATTATAAACTACGTATGAAGGATAGGAATAATGATGGATTATGTTGTCAGTATGGTCAGGTAAGAATTGATATTTTGTTTGTTACATTAGTGCTATGATGGTTTATGTTGTTTATATCTCATTCTTTGTACATTCTACTGTTTACTTTTAGGGATCATACTCGGTCACTCTTAATGGAGAGAATATCATATCATCAGATGATTCCAACTTTCTAGTGAAAGATTATCCATTTACTGCAAAACAACAATTAAAAACAATATACATTGTCCGACATGCCGAAAAGGGTACAGATTGTAGTACTGGAACGTGTATAGAAGGATTAAGTAACAAAGGAAATGAACGTGCAAATAAACTTGCCAATTGGATGATGAATAATGGTATTGTTAATGAAATTACACATGTCTTTGCAACACATAAACGTCGTACATATTTGACAGTCTTACCTGTGGCAGAGTTGGCAAATGTTAAAGTACAGCGTTTCCCATCCGGTGGTGATAATGATATGGTTGAGAAACTGGACGAGGAAGCATCAATCTGCCCAACAATACAGGCAATCAAATCAACACCATTGGGATCAACTATAGTAATATCAACTCATCGTTCTGCAATCTATGGAATACTATCCAATGGATACAATGATGAAGAAGATGATGGATGTACTGGACTTGGACTTGATACTAGCAACTCGGACAACTTTCCAAAAGATGATGAGGGTAAACTTGATAGTGGATATTCAGATTTGTGGAAGATTAGTATTGATGCTAATGGTAAGCCAAGTTTAGAAAATCGTTTGGTTCTAGACTTTGATCTTGGTTGATAATGGCGGTGAAGAGTCATTATACAAGAACAAATAGCATCGTACAACAAAAGCATGTGTACACAAAGACTGGTTGGATTGAAAGTTAATTTGTTATGTTTGACTTTAGTAGCCAAATCATCTGGCAAGGGATTATGGCAATTCTATATCACATCTCACGTCCAACATGAAACGGATACGTAAACTGAACCTACTACTCAACGTTAGTAGTATCATCAGTATCATTATCACATCTTATCATCTCATTACACGTCCAACATGAAACGGATTAGAAGAAGAAGTCGTTTATCATTTGTCATTTACTTATTTTCTCCTCAAGAATGATAGTAGTCCAGCAAGAATGACACTAAGTCCAACAATGAAGGGCAAGTGAAGGTGACCATAGTTATTGTTATTGTTATTATTGTTATTGTTGTATTCATCATTGGTAGAGAGCTACAAGAGTAGAAAGAAGGAGATGTAGTAAGACACATGATGTGCATCAACATATTCAATACAACAACCAAACAGCATACCTGAAACTCTTCTAAACGAGCAGCCTTGATACGTGGAGAAAGTCGTGGAGTAGATGGATCGTCTTCACTAGCCTGCTTGGGAGTTGTAGCAGCAAAGAGTTCCTTGTTGATCTTCTTGGGAGGAGTAATTCGTGTATTCTTTGCCTTCTCAACCTTGCTTGTGAGATAAATTTCACGACGAGTTCGAGCTGAATCGATCTGTGGTTGTTGGAAGTGTAGAAGTAGAAGAAAGATAGGAATGAGATATCAACATACACAACAACAACACAACAAAGAACAACACTTGCCTTCTCTTCTATCTGCTTCTTGCTAGTTGGAGAGCCACGAGGAGTTAGGATACGCTTTTTAGACGCTGAGGACTTGGCAATTAGGTTGTGTTCACGGTTAGTAGTTGCTGTGGCGAGTCGTTGTTCAATCTCATTCATTCGACGTATCTCTGATAACTCATTTGTCTTGAGCATCTTGTCAACCTTGTCAATCTATGAGTTGTGATTATGAATGAGGAGAGGAGGGATGGGAAGTGAGAGTTAGCACATAGGCATGAAAGTGTAAAGCACTAAAACTAAGAAGACACTTACCTTGTTCTTATTCACAGTTTGCTTCTCATCAATAACCTCCTTTGTTAGCTGCGATAGAAATATAGATGACATATGATGTGAGCAACACACATATCTCAACAAACAAACATACAAACACAAACAACATACCTGCTGCTTCCTCTCGGATGCATCCTTTAGTCTCTTCTCACTCGTTTGCTTGAGCTCGTTGCCTTGTTTGAGTGATGTTAGCCAAGTCTCTCGTGCTCTTGCCTGCTTGTTTGTGTGTTCATTACGAATTGCCTCCGACTTACCAGCTAGAATATCACTCTTCTTCTCCTCGGCTAATCGAATCCTAGCCTCCATCTCACGTCTACGCTTCATTGCATCCTCTTCTTCAAGTTTGAGCTTGTCTTCAATCATTCGTTCCTTCTTGGTTGCTGATTTGAGGAGTGTTTCCTGTTGCTCCTTGATGAGGTTGTCTCTACGTTGAGTAGCCGACACAATCTTGTTCTCAATGGCAGAACTCTTCTCGTGCAAGAGGATCTCTTCCTGTTGACGAACATTGGCAGCACGCTGTAGCTTGTCATTGATTTGAGTTGCAATGCCCTCAACCTTGCCTTGTTCTTCGTTGAGTTTCCTCTCCTCGGCAGCCTTGAGCCTTGCTTTCATCTCAACTAAACGTTTAGTTGCATCCTCTTCTTCCTGTTTCAAGACATTACGGCCACGACGTAGCTTGTCATTGTTACTAATGGCAAGCTCCTCTTGTGTCTTGAGTTTCAATTCTTCACGTCTTAGCTCGGCTGACAATCCCTTGATATCAATTTTCGACTCGAGTTCTTTTGCCGACCACTTTTCATCATTCAATACCTTGGCTCCTCGTGATAGCTTGTTCTTTGTCGATTGTGATAGACGTTGCATCTGTGTGTTGTTGAGGTGAGAGAGAGTGTGAATGATGAGTGAACGTAAAAGGATTATCTGCGACTGCGACTACTCTCAACAACAACACAACAAGACATAACACGACAACTCACCCAAGTAGCAGTTGTTTCATTACGCTTAGCCTCAGCATTGGCAAGCTTGGATGTGATTTGTTGTTCAAGCAGTTGTGTCTTTTGCTTTGACTTCTCAGAGACTTGATTTACTTGAGCAATGCGATTGGATGCTTTGGCAACTACTTCATCAGCGAGGTAGTCTTCTTTTCGTTTGTTGGCAAGTGAAAGCTTCTTGTTGATATCATCTAGACTGACCTCTTTGCGTGGACTATGTGCTTGTGCTGCCAATCTCTTTTGAACGGGAGGTGAGTCAGTGAGTTCCTGTGTGGTGTAAGGAGAGATGATGTTGATTGTGTAGAGAGTTGAGACGTCGAGCAAGAAATGATGAGAGCAATAAAAATGACAAGACGAGGAGAGATCTCTCACTCTCACCTTCTTTTCGATTGGGATTTCAAATGCAATGCTAGGAGATACTGATTGAGGAACGTCGTTAGTATTAGCAGTAGACGTCATGTTGATCAATACTTTATCGTTTGATAGTTTATGTTATTATTAATGTAATGAGGAGGTTGTGTTGACCTCGCTGAGAGTGAGAGAGAAATAAAAAAAGAAAATGAGAGAAAAAAAGAGGCGGGCTCGAGGTGTCTGTGGGGTTAGTACTTGCAATACCTCAGAGATTAATAATATAAGACCTCTGTAATACCTCATCTTCATGGAATACCTCTCTTATCAGACTGAGTAATCACGTGAGAGTTATTGCTGCCGCCTAAGTAGTAGATGCCTACTACTGCTAGTGAGTATATCTGATATAAAAAAGTACACATCTTGTGTACACTATTTCTAGGCAGAGGTGGAAAGATGCTATAAGGATAAGTAGTTCATATGACATTCTCTATCTTTTACGCAATCTATCAATCATCATAACCGTCTCAAGAGTACATATTCTTGGGTGCATTTGCCACATTATCATTCTGTTTGATCCAATTCTCAACTACCTCGGCTAATATTTGACTACCTCCTCCACAAACAATCTTGACAGGAATTACAAATGGATATGTACCCTTCATTGCAGTTTCTATCCAAGTAGGTAGATGCTTGTCGAGTCTATATACTGCCCCCTCAGCTGTCAAGCCATGCAAATCAATCATTATATCATCTTGTCTTCTACCACGGCCGGCTGATGAGGGTTTAGTCGTCTTGTATAGATTTGATACCTCGCCTACTTGAATGATAAATTGTGTCTTCCCTGCCTTGCCTTCAAGCTGATCATCATCATGAGGATTGTCTACTACTTCCACAGGTTTAGTTGCTTTAGTTGGTGAGGTTCTCTGCTTTGGCTTGGTTCGTTCTAAGTTCATTGCATTGAGTCGTTGCCGTATCTCTTTGAATTGAGACTCTGCTTCTTCGTGGATCTTGCTGAGTAGCTTGGAGTGTTCTCCCTTGTGATCTTCGGGTGGTGCTATTTGTACTGGTTGCTTCTTCTTGCTCTTCTTGTGTTTCTTATTCTTATTATTCTTGCCTTTCTTAGTATTGCGTTGCTTTAGCTCTTCTTTGGTTGAAGTCTCAATTGTTGTTGATTGTATGATAGTAATTTGAAATGTGTCACCACCTTCGATGCTCAATTCCTCGGGAGTCTTCTTTCCAATGCTACTCAAGAATAGAGTTCTCTCATTGTGTTTGATTCGGAGAGATTTGATTGATGTACCTCTATCCTCTGCATACTTTGTAAGGAGTTCCTTGAGAGGTGCATCACATGCCACAGTATATCTCTTTGATTTTCTACCATCTACAAACTTGATAGACATGAAGTCATCTGCATCATCAGGTCGATTGTTGGTTAGATATGCAAATACTCTGTCATATCTTAAATAAAAGTCCTTCTCGTGGTCTGACTCCAAGTGTATAGTAGAATCATATCCTTCACGAAAGATGGGCACCTTTAGCAAGAAAGTTTCAAGGCATCCTTTGGAGCTGATGAAGAAGCGGCAGACCTGGTCGATATTGACAGATCCGTCCTATAAATGGCGAAAAGATTATGTGTTAGATATTGAACCAGGTATACTGCAAAAAGAAGAACATTACTCACAAAGGCAAATATTTTGCATTGTTTTGATAAAGCCAGCTTGTATATGCCATCTCTCATTTGATTTGTTTGCTTATCATTGTAAAGCTCGAGTGCTGCTCTCCAAATAAGACCCTCTTGTTCCACTTCATAGAGCAGAGCGTGTTTTTTCTCAGCAGGCTGTAAAAGAATATCACCAATTCGCCGCATAATGGGGTCTGATATTCTATCCATTAATTGCAACACATCAATCCTCAAGTATAATACACTTTGTTGATAGTCCTCCCGTATGCTTAGGTGTTGTGGTCTATTGAAAAACATGGTAGCGCCTGACATAATTACTCTAAGTGCATCTGACATATGTACAAAAGTTTCTTCCGTCCCCTTAATATCCACATTGTACCACCCTACTTCCCTTGCCCAGGGATCACTCGAGTCCTCATCAACGATTTTTTTTATCCCATCTCCAGTATGACTATCTTTATACTTATACTCTTTACCTGGTATCACTTGATAGTCCTCAATATCTGAACGGCACTCTCCGTTGTCAAACTCCACACTATAAACTCGACGAGGGCCGTAACCATCAATATCCTCATGCTCAGTGTATGATGTAATAGTCCCTTTTTCCCAAGAAGGTTCCAAGGTTTTATCGTTGTTTGGCCATCGTTTGACACGGACGACATCTTCTGATTCCAACAAAGGCTTCTTCACTTTATGAAGAGATGTGTTTGATGCATGCATCTTCATCTCATCGGATAAAATTGGCAGCAATCCCCTAAGTCTATCAGAGTAAGAATCAAGCTTCATGTCTGTAACTGAACTAATGAGGCTCAATAATCGATACAGCTGTTGCCTAATTTTAATCATTCGTAGTATTATTGCATTTGGTTTATCTAGACGTTGATCAGTATTCAACTGTTCAACTTGAGATTCATATTTTGATACTAATTGTCCAAAGTACACGTTGATATCTTGATAAAATCCATTTAATTCCGAGTAACACTTCTGTAGAATTCGGATAAATTCATATGCATCAAGTTCAAGTGCTTCACTAGAGCTTGTATATTCTAAGACAAACGTACCAGTATCCCCATTCAAATAGTACTTAATAACTATGGGTTGATCTCCCCAAGAGACTAGAATATTATCAATGAAGCAACGTGGGTGGTTTTGGACAAATGCTGGAATGTTGGGAATGATTCTACTATCGAAGTCTGATTTGCTGGGTAATCTGGTCGTAACATATATAATGGCATTGCCATCACTGGCAAATACAATACTTCCAATTTTAACAAATGGTACCACTTTGCCGTTATATCTAAACTCGTACATAATTCGGCTGAGTAAGAATGGTGTGCGTTGTTTACATGCATATCTATCAAATACGTTGGAAGTTCCCTCGTTCATTGTTGTTTCTAATTCCAAAACTTCTCCGTCTTCATCTATAAAGCTGATATATATTGGATGCTCTGTATTGTTGATGAAAGATTCTTGCACCTTCGACGCTCCACTCCAATCAATACTATTCTCAAATATATCCGGAGCTGACTCTCTAACTAAGTGCAGGGTTTCTAGTGGTAAAATAGTTGCTGGTATTACACCTTGCGTACTGACAATATCTTTGATGCTTTTTAGTTGTGTATTTATCAACTGTTCCCTTTGAGCATGTAATCGTTTGTTCTCTTCATTTGATTGTTTGTTAATTTCACGCACACGCGCCAGTTGTTGTTGCAATACTTTAACCTTTTTTTCTTTAGCAATTACTGCTTCAATTTCTTCTTCATCACTCATGATAACTTGTAATACCTACACACTAATTTATATAATACGAGCTGACTTATTCTGATAACATCATAGTGGAACACTTAACACTTGTGCGTGCATAAGATGTGTACTTTTTTGCAATAGCAGGTAAATGAGTTTGTTGTGGCCTCGAATTTATATCAACACAAGAGTTTAACTAATAAAAAAAAATCTGATATATTTCCTACATCCTCGTTTACGAACTGCTTATTCTAATGCAATTGACATCCCCGGCAGTCATCAATCTTACTCAATCTTACTATGTGATATTAGATTTCATTACTGAAAACTCGTTTTTGGACATTACACTTGGAGGAAATCAAGAAGAGAATATAGCATGCGCACTCAAGCTGATGATATGTATAGAATCATACTATTGATATACTGGAAATGTACTCGATAGATCATCATTTTCTAATGCTCTTTGTTGTGAAGGTATCGTGTATCTAATAGGTTTATTATCTTTGATCTACTAGTGATCTTATAAAAGAGTACACATCTTGTGCGCTTTTTTCTGGTATTCATACGATGGACTGGCCACGGATAGAGACTGGCAGAGGACTGCTATTGTAGTTGTAGTTGAGAACTTAACTAATCGAATCCTTTTGAGGTACCATGATATTCTTCTTGTTTAAGGAGATTGACATAATATGATCTTAAACTAGATGATGCTTTACTAACGTCTTATTATACATGAACATTAATCTCTTTCCCCCCTAAACACGAGCATACAACTATCCCCACGCCAAGAAAACCTTACACTAATCCCCCTACAATATCAACCAAGAACTAACCCCCACTACACCGGTAACAATAGCAACAAGAGGCAACCATCTTCTTCCTCCTACTCTGGATGCATCATTTGGTAGCTCTTGTATCCTATATCTCATACCGATTGCATCGTTCGGCTTTGGTAATGCTTGTATCTTCTGTATTTGCGACGTAGACCAAGCCATATCTATTGGATGGTAATTCCAATAATCTCCTCTGTCACCATTCCAATCGCCCTTGGGTGTCTTGCCTTGTACTGTCCATCCAGCAGGATGCCAACTCTTATCAGACTTGGCCTTGGCTGCCTTACCATGATAACATTTACTACTCTTGCTCTTACTGCTCTTGCTTGACTTACTCCACCATGAACTAGACGATGACCATGAAGTTGTTGGAGGCGGTGGATTACTATAACTATCCCATGATGATCTACTCCATTTCTCATCCCATTTGAACATTTTCGATGCCTTTGACTTGCTACTCTTGCTAGAACAGGCGTGCCATCCCCATCCATTGTCGGTAGATGGATGATCCTCACTAGTACCGCCCCAAGCATAAGGCGGAGGAGTTGGAGGACTATCCCCGCCACCCCAAGCGTATGGAGGTGGAGAGATGTAAGCGGGAGTAGGTCGAGGCGTAACAACACCACTTGGGCAACAGGTAGGCTCGGCATTCTTCATATTTGCACATTCGGCACTACCTTCCTCAACGTCCATTCTGTCTTCGAGTAGTGTACCACAAGTCTTGCCTCCTTGACCAACGGGTGTAGAGGGTGGGACAGTAATACCATTGGAACATACCGTACACATGACAAACGGTGGATTGACCATCTCGGTCGGCCTGAAAGTTGTTGGAGGTGATACTGGCTTCAGTGTGGGCGGTGTAACAACAATATCATCATCACTAATCGTTGGTGTGACCGTGGGTGAGAAGGTGGGTTCCTTAGGAGCCGGAGGTGGTGGAACATCTGGATCAATCGTCGGGGCGTCAGTGGCCTTACTAAATGTTGGGAAGGGCGTAGCAGGTACTGGACCTCCACCGTCTTGACGCATACTAAATGTAAACTCGGATCCAGTGCTAAATTCACTTTCCGAAATGTACATCCAATACTGTGAACCCGATTGGCCTGAGAAACTTGATGACGAACTTCCACTACCACTTGATACGGATGCCAATGCACTACAGCTGCCACTGTAGACTGTAACAATCTTGTTACCATCAACTGAGGCGGTATATACACCATTCATGGCTGGAGTATATGTATACCACACTCCATTAGTAGAACTATCATTAAAATCTGGCGTGGCACCCTCGGTACTACCACTAACATCAAATGGCAATGTACCAACAGTAATTGCATCTAAACAATCATCATTACTCGGTACATTATATGCACTTGCCGATATAGTAAATGCCGATCCAACACTAAATGATTGTTTACTAACTAGAAAGTAATATGTAACACCCTCCTCTGTATAGAAATCTTGTGGATTTGCAATCTCACTAATACATACCAATGATGAACATGTACCCGAATAGATACGTAAGACTTGTCCAGCATTAACATTTGATGTAATAATTTGATCGATTGGTGATGTATATGAATACCATACACCATTGGCAGTAGCATCGGCACCACATAATGCTGTTGTTATTCCAATTTCAGCCGTGGCTGCTTGTGTCGTACCACTTGCCGTATATGGCAAACTTCCCATATCAATACTATTCACACATACATCATTGACAGGCGGGGTTTGTGTAATTGGTGGACGTGTTGGTATACTTGTGGAAGTTGAGTATGATATAGCAAATTGACGTTTTTCAGTAGAGGTTGCAATACCATTCTCATCTTCAATTGTAAATGCTAGGCATAACTTGACTTCCTCGGAAGTTGCATCCCAAATTGATGAGTCTTCGATACCATCATTTAAGAAACTATATTCTAGTATGATGTTCATATTGCCATTACCAGCATCAACTTCTTGTGGATCTGTGGCGGTAATTGCAACGTCTGTCACTGGCTGATCACATTCAGGTCCGTAGAAGATTTGTGCGGTATAACCACAAGTGTCACCAATGTCATACTCAAATGAAAAGTCCGTCTTCCCGTCAATGACCGCCTATGTATTATAATGTGTGCATGAGAGGAGATGAGGGTTAGACGAAGAAGAAACAGAAACGCTGGTGAGAACAATATCGGCAAACCCTAATATTTAAACTTACCGTAGTCAAATCAACAAAGCTAATAACACCATCACACGTCCCACCTCCTCCACTTCCACCACCTCCACCGTTATTAACAATATCTTCCCATTCAATAAATACTTGACGTTTTTCTTGTGACATTGGATTACCATTCGGGGCGTCAAGTATAGTAAATGCTATACAGAGTTCTACTTGGGAACCTGACCAGAGGTTTGATTGTTCAATGTTCTCTTTTGGTATGCTATGAGGAGTATAGAAAGAAGAGTGAGATTAGTATGTGACGTATGAGATAGATTGAGGTCTTAAGAATGGCATCAGCACAACAGCCACACATGCCAAACACGACGTACCTATATTCCAACATAACATTGGTCAAATCCCCACCAACATCAGTCTCCACAGGATCCAATTCCTCAATATCAATATCCGTAACAGCCGTTACACAATCATTCTCGAACAGCTCCACTGAATAGCCACAACTAGTACCAATTTGATAATTTAATATCAATGCTTGATTACCATCACCTGGATTTGGTGCTGATAGGTCAATGAAGGAGATTTGACCTGGACATGTTGTTTGTAGTTGTCGATTGTTGTTGTTGTTATTGAAGGATGATAGCCATGAATCTGCTACTTCTAGTATATCAACTTCACTACTATCAACTTCATTACCATCAACACTATTAGTAGTAGTAAGGTGTCGTCGTCGTGTCTCCTCTTGCTTAGTGCCATGATTATGAATCACTAAATGTTCATGATACTTTTCATTCTTCTCATTATGATTATGATGTTTATGATTAGTTGCCTCTTTGTGACTATTACTTGGCCATCCGTTTGGACCTAGCTTTACTGTCTTCTCATTATCATCATCTAGTGAGGGATGTGAATATTGACCATCATCGAATGAATGGAGTGTATGATGTTTATGACTTTGAAGTGTACGACGTTGATGATTGTGATTGTGTTGGTTATGACGACGGCCATATTGTGGATTTGGTATGATGATATCTTGACTTGTATCGTCTATTATAACTTCTAGTGACCTATGATTATTGTTGGTTGATATTTTGTTATTCTTATTGTCATTATGAGTTACGGGGTTGGGCTGTAGATTATCATCATATTGTAACTCTGTGTTTGTTGCATTGACGATTGATGATGATAGTAATATTGATAAAAGTATTGCAGTGGCAATGGTTGTTCTGTTGGGTAGCATTGTTAATTATAACAACTATTCGTATATTTCAGTATAGTCTATATTAATCAACAACTCTGACATATAGAGAGAGTAGTATCAATGGCTTGTGGAGATGATGTGGAGATCTCAACCAATCGTCAAGAGGGGGGAGATTTGACATCGGATTTTGGTTTAAAAAATGACACGGTATCCTTGGTATCCTGGTATCTTTGAGTGTATGCGAAACATCCGTCATTCGAAGTCTTTTTGAGTACATTTGACCGTGTGTTTCTCTATTTTATTCCATCTGTAATATATTTGACCATCATTTCGCGCAATCGGCACTCTCAACTTTTGATTCTATCTTTGCGCCTTCACTCTAATTTGTACCACCAACAAAGGGAGAATAGCTGTGGCCAAATTTGTTGAAGACAAAGCCAAACCGTCATATTAATATCAATAAGCAACAGCAATAACAATGAAGAGACCGTTATCTAGTATGCTGGTCTACACTCTCGCTACGGCCGCTGTAGCGGTGGCCTCCTCCTCTACAACTCACAAACAACAACCATATCATCACGAACCTCTCGGCTATGGATACAGAGCTCGACATAGTCCTGGTGAATTAACTCCACATGCTGATAATAATGATAATATAATTGTTCATGCTTCGACATACGTTCAACCCAATACATTTGAAGATCATTTATTTAGTAGTAGCAGCGGTAGTAGCTCATCAAAATCATCTCATCATCATCACTCGTCAAAACACCACTCTAATAATAGCAGCTATGCTAATAATGCTAACAATGATACTCCAAAATTTCAACAACAAGCAAATGATATTGATATGAAATCATTATTAAATATAGACCGTCATCGAATCTTCCAACTAAACGACGATAGCTCGTCATCACTCCGCCAAATAATCCGTCAACAAGATCAACAAAGACCACCAGCAAATGATAATTGTTCAATGGCATCAATAATAACAACCTTGCCCTATGCTACACAGTCCACTACCGTCGGTTCAACATCCGATTTTAATACACCCTCGTGTGGCGCAGAAGCTAATACGCAAGGAGTATGGTACAGTTTCATACCATCAGTTAGTGGACTTTATAAAACATATGTAAATTCGGGCTTGAATTTAGGTATACGAATCTATTCAGGTACATGTACTTCAGATAGTAATGATGTTAGTAATTTGGCATGTGTATCACAATTTAACAGTCTACATACCTTTATTGGTGTGGCTAATACTGAGTACAAATTATTAATCAGTGAACAAGATAGTAATAGTAGTAGTGAGGGAACGTCATTTGTGATGGTATTGCAGAATAATGACGAGACGCCATTCCCAACTGCCGCAAAAGATAAGATGAGTGTTAGTCCGACGAATAGTCCTAGTGTTGTGAGAGTGGTTAATACGAGACCACCTGCTACGCCTTTTCCTACGCTGTCTAATGTTGATAACAATGACAATGACACAGGGGATACTACAGACACAATTGATCAAACTACGGTAGGCCCGGCAGAGATTAACTTTATTGACTTGACATCTGAAATTAGCAATAACAACGGCAATGATATAATGTTAGTAATGAATTATGAAATTGGTACCAATCGTCAATTCAATGCCAACTTATATGAACCAGATTGTATTACACCAATAAATTCAAATATTGATATTGAAACTAGTACACCAATGGTCATACCTAACGGGGGAGTGTATGATAAAGTGACATTGTTATATACAATTGATCAAAGTACAATTAATGGGGATACATTAAATTTGTGTGTTGTATTTCAATTAAAAGATTCAGAGGGTATTAGTACTATTATACAAGAGAAACGTCAGGTTAGTTTAGAAATTAGTAGTAGTACTGAAACAGAAGGAGAAGAGAATGGTGGGGGTGGAAATGGAGTGATGACGAGCAGTCCAGTAATGGCACCACCACCGCCTACCCCTCAACCACCAACAAGGCCCGACGGCTCATGTTCAGTATGTTCCACAGGATTAACAGTACCATCATCAACACCCGTCGGTTCGGGTAGTAAAGTCTGTGCCGATTTATTAATTGATGCATCCAATGTATTAGAGGGTAGTGCACAATGTATAAGTATGGAGGGTGCCATACCCACTTGTTGTCCTGAGATTGTTGTAAGGACTAGTAATCCAACTTCGAAGCCTAGTACATTAAAGCCTGTTACATTGCCGCCAATTACAACTTCGCAATTACCTGACAATGACGTTCCACCACCGCCGCCCTCGCCACCATCTAATCCAACACCGGATTATTATGGATGGGGAGTAGCTGCCAAGCCTGGCTCATCTCCCTCACCACCTAGTTGGCACAGTGGTGGTAGTGGTTCCAAACCAATGCCATGTGATAATGGATGGAGCGGCAGTGGATGGTTATTCACTAGCTCTGGTAAATCTGGCAAGTCGGGATGTGGTAAAGGTAGTAAGTCAAGTAAAAGTTCTAAATCAAGTAAAAGTCATGGCCAAGGAAAGAGTGGTAAGAAGTCTTGGCATGGTAGTGGTTGGTATAACGGGTATAGTATACAGGGTGTATCTGAGTTGGATAGGATACGGATTGAGACAAATGCTGGTGGTGATACAGGAAGAAGTGTTGGTTACGGATTGATGTTAAGTTTAGTTGTGGGGATTGTTGCTTGGATGGTATGAGAGCAATACGTGGAGATATGATTGACTAGCACTCTATACCCGCTGCCTTAAGAAGGTCGAGGAGGCTAGTATATACTTGTATAATTCAATAATTGTTAATGTTTAGTCTTTAAGGCATACCTCGCTCATTATCAATGTGGTTATTGTTTAGCCAAGTGAAACCGTTGGGTGCCTTTGTCTCCCCACATGTTGCAAGTTGCGTTTGGAATTGACTTTTATATGTTGTAGCCAATCTTTTTCTTAATATATCCGTATCAATCTGAGCTTGTTTACTGACAATCATATGCTCAATAAACTTGGTAGCTCTCTTTGATATAATCTGACAAGCATCTTGATGCTCTTCCGCCCACTTCATCATTTCCAATAAATTACTATAGTCAGATGACAAGGGTATATAATGCACAAATGGAAGTAGAAGATCTTCCATTGCCCAGGTGGATACAGTAGGTGGTGGCATTAACACCACACTATTTGAATATAACATCCACTTAAGCCCAGTTGCTACGTCGTTTCCTTCTATTGATAATAAGTACTTGTACTTTAACATCTCTGTTATGTCTGCTTTTTGACGTGTATTCTGCATCTCAAGGTAATTGTGGTGGAATCCATTGTACTTTTTATTCACCATGCTAAAGGCAATATCAATAACACTAGGATCATAATGAATCCATTGGTTGAGTAATTCTACACGTTGTCCAGTTGTTGTACCACGCCAAAAGACCTTCGATTCTTTGTCATTCCAATCTATCTCTTGGTTATTCTTCTTTATTTTGTATAACTGCTCAACTGGACTGTAATGACGTCTCGTTTCCAAAGGCCAAATGATAGGAGCATGTGAATTTTTATTACCCAATACTGGCCTCGCTTTACTAATCACTGGATGAGATATCAAGCTGGTATATGTATCTCCAAACTTAAACATAGCCAATAGATTCTGATCGTCACTCTTGGCTTGTTTCAGCGTGTTGTATGCATCATTGCAATAACTTGTTATATCTCTGCATGCTCTTAATGTTTCAAGTGAAAATATCATGTCATGAAAGGCACCAAAAAAGTTATTTCTTGTAGTGTTGTCATCTAACTTTACAAATTCTGTGCAGTTTGTTACTTCCCAATCTATTTTGTTATACCAATCACCCATATAATACTCGAATCTTTCGTCAATAGTAGGGAATTGATATTCAGGCACAACATATGTTTTATTATTGTTAATTTGAGAGTGAGAGTCATTATCCAATCCGCCGCCGCCGACGTCGTAAGATAAACGACCGTGAAGATTGTCTAGATTATTAAATATGCATGATATTATAATTGCAATTATTAAGAAGATGGATATACACCGTTGGGGTGGTGCTTTGGCAAGCTCCATATTATAATATTTGGTCGGTGCACCGTAATCAAACTCTCAAAATGTAACTTTTTGCTTTGTTATTTTGTATGTTCTAATAACCTCGCCATGAGCTATAGATATATGATATCTACTGAATAATACTACCGATACATGTATAAACTAATCCGTCTGCATGCGCTATGTATTATCAAGCAACATTAATCTTTCCTAATAAAGCAACGATGTTGCATGGCATGAGTATGGCGCGGTATCCTTTCTTCCTTTTTCGGTACTCAGTGAGTATGGCGTGGTATCCTTTCTTATGAGGCCCTACTTGTGATTTGTGATGATTATATGTTGTTTGACTTATGATGAACCTATGCTACATATTCATTAACAAATAACATATCTAACATCTAATTATGCATTCTAGTGTATATATTTAACCGTCGTCTTAAGGTATTACAGACTAAATATCTATCATCGACGGCATTACACATCGAAACAACTGTAAATCATACAGTCTCAATAATTTTCGGTGCACCAACTATCTCTATCACTACTATCTAATTGCAATATAAACGGTGGCATTTGGTGTTGTTGATAAGGTGTACATGTACCTACTTATATCAATATATTGCATATAACTCTGCCAACACTGAATGCACTCTATCTATCTCTACAGGCTATACACAACAAAAGGATATAAATATAAGTTAATATAAACTCTACAAGAAGTGCACTGACTATATTGATACACTCTACAATCATGATGATGACGAAGACTATCAAATTGATACAAGGTCCTACTATCTTCTTAGTTATTGCAATTATCTTATCATGTCTGCAGTATATAATCGGAGGGTACTATATTATCTTAAAAGATACAGTTAATGAAAGTTTAATCAATGAACCATTAGCAGGTACTACTATGAGTAGTAAAGCCAACTATAACAACACATCTGCGGGTTTAGATTTTGCAATATTGGGATTTCCAAAATGTGGCACAACTTTCCTCCGTAAAGTACTTGGTTCTCATTCAGGCATTGAGATGGGTGGTAGATTAGAAGATGAAGGACATAGTGAGTTTTGTCAAATCCAACATAACGACGGAGTGCAAAAGACTATGGCATGGTTAGAACATGAGAGAAGTCTAGCAGAGGCATCGTCCAATCAACAACTTCCAAAACAATATGGCATCAAATGCCCGAGCATGGTGAGAAAGCCAAGAGCTATAGTGAATCTTGTGAAACAGTCAAATGAAATGAGGCTTGTTTTGGGCTTGAGACATCCAGTGCGGTGGTTTGAGAGTATGTACAATTATAGAGTTGGTACACATTACAGACACGATGATTTGAATGAGACTATTCCCCATCCTAATGAGCTACTTGATACCACTAAACAATGGAGAGATGTGAGTTTGTCACATGCTAGATTTGAAGACGCATTAAAGAGATTAGGAGAGGTTAGATTCAACAAAAGAGATATGAAGGAGATGAGAGATAGGCATGTATCACCACATTACAAACTCTTCATCTACACTACCGATCAACTACATGATACAAATGAGACAAGACGATTACAATTTCAAACAGATCTGCAACACCATCTTCGGTTACAGTCTCCACTGGTGAACTTTACAGAAGTAAGAAAGACAAACGCTCAAGATTCATCACAGTACAAAGATCATATAGATATTTGTGACACTCAGTATAGAAATATTAGAAACAAATTAGTACAACAGGGTAGGATAACGAGTGATTGGATAAGGAATACTTTCCTTGAATCTAGTGATAATATCATCGTGAGTGATATAGACTACTTTTTATCTCTGTTACAAGAATGGGGTGTAGACCCGTGCCGTCGTAGTAAATCATCAATTACAGGATTCAAATGGGTATCATAAGAAACAATAGTCGAATAGGTCATCATAAAGCTAGACTTAGTATTTAGTTACTTGACACAAGAAGATGTAGTACTTCTACGATAAAGATAGAGCATGATTTGAGAACCCTAACCCTAACTATATTACACAATCACTGCCGCACTGCCCCTCCACTTCCACTTATGACTTTAAGTACATACCATGGAACATATATTCTATACTTTTGACTTGCTAAAAGTCAAACTTCTGCCATAACAACCTCCCACGAATTACGTCCAAATACTTCACTATTCAACTTGGAACTTTGTTGTGAGTATTGTCTCTTGAGGTAATCGAATACTTTTTGATTCGGTAGTCTTAATAGTTCGGCACTAACTTCTCCATTCACGGCTGTATAATGATTTGTGTTGGGCGTAGTTGTTAGATTGACAGAGAAGATGGAAGAAGGAGTTAGACGACACATACATAAGACTGGGGTATTCTTATAGCCGCAAATGATATACACAAGTACAAACAACAACAAAAAGAATAACTCACCTTCCATGACCTCATGTGACAAGGCAATCTCTTCCTGTTGTTGTTGCTGTTGTTGAGAAGATGCCATGACACGTATCCTACTCTTAACACGATAATGCATCTCCCCCTCGGCAATTGGTAATCCCGAGAAGAAACAAAATTTAACAAATAATCTCCAACAGTGTGGTGATCGTACTTGTACCGGTAATGTATCAAATGGTTCTGGATATCGTTTACTCATTTCTTGTAATAGTTTTTGATCTGGATCTGGTAATGATTCTAAGTATCGATCTCGTTCTGCCTTGCTTGAGAATTTGGCAATTGGTCTAGTACTACTACTAGTAGTACCATTCTTATTCTCTTTAGTTCCCAAACCCAAGGCAGATGGTAAACAAAATACAACCAACGTCCGGGGACCTTGTTGAACACTTCCAGCATAGAATGGCATACCAAATAATATAGAATGTCCCGTAAAGTAACATCGTCTATTACCACCCGATGAACTTTTTCTACTACCCGATTCATCATTCATACTAGTTGTTCGTCCCACGGCGTAATATGCCATACGGCGTGAATCACTTGTATACTTATGTCGTTCAAACGCACCGTGACTTCTCATTGTTAATTCAGAAACCGAATGTTCAATTTCAGATGGTACAGATAATTCACGGAATGGCAATCCATCCGGTAAGGCACGTGAACTGCCATAATCTTCATGAGATGATTCCTTGGTGGTAATATTTGGTTGTGATTTAGACTTTTTATAATTGGTATTGTTCTTGTTTGGATGTGTCCTACCAAATGCCGATGGTGGATTATTCGACTTGTCCTTATCCTCCTTGGCTTTTAATTGTGAGAAGGATGATTTTAATCGAATTTCATATCCCTTTGGCTGATTTAATTCGGATGGTGAAGTAGTTAAGCTTGGCTGTGGTGGACCATCGGATGGTCTCTTGTCTTCTTTAATACCACCTTGATCCTGCTGTGCCGTATTCTTATTATTAACCTTGGTATCATAATATCGATCACTATTATCCTGAAAGGCATTAAAACCAAAGTCCTCAAACTCAAAACATCCACCAACGCCGGTATTTAGATTACCACAAAATCCTAACTTATCAGAGTTGGTAGTATGTTCATCTTCACCCTCGGGTATACCTGCCAAGTCATTGCTATTATTAAGATTGGCAGGTGCCGAACTACTTCGTTGATTTGAATTAGAAGATGGACGTTCCATAGTAGTAGTTGTTGGACTACTACCGCATAATCCAGAGCCATTGGATGGACTAACACCAGTAGTTGACACTAGGAATGCTTCGGCTTTGGTTATTAATCCTAATACTGCATCGGCAGCTGCCATTGATAGTGATGATGGCGGTTTTTTAGTTGAGGGTTTTATGTAGGATGATGTGGCATTGGATTGCTGGGAACCATCTCCACCGTTTGAGGGTGACAAAGTAGCATGAGGCTGAGCATGATTATTCCAAAAGTTCGTCATACCCGCTGTTGTTCTACCACTTTCACCCACTGCCATTGAACCACTCACGCCCAAGGCTGTGGTGGTAGTATTGGGTGTACTGGCACCTACTATTGATGAATGATTTTGTTGTAATATCTGAGAAGATTGTCCACCAGGTGTCAAGGGTGTTGCCGCCGTACCCACCACTGCACTACTACTAGTAGTAGTAGGCTCGTGTATAAAACAACCATCCTTCATTAACATACCCGTTTTGCGTGAATGTTCCAACTGTGTATCTTTATTCGTTGTGGATGTTGTTAATGGTTCAGTTTTATTCGTTGGATTTGTAGAATTGGAATTATTAGCATCATTTGATTGACATTGTGATCCTTTGGATGGTGAGCTTGGTTGTGGTTGTTCAACTATTTCAACACCCTCTTGATTAGTAGAGGATTGTTTGAATATGTTATTAAATGTTGTTATTGATGGTGACTTACGTCCGGAGCCTGTGTTTGTGGGTGTAAGAAGAGATCGTGAGATAAGGAAATTATGAGCATAAGATGTGCACATTTTGTTGGACTCATGAGAGGATCGGCCAAACGTCCACCAACCATCCCGTCCAACTTTATAATCGATTATTATGATATAGATAACCCCCTGACAATATCTCCTCGTTATATGCCCGCGCCTCTTTATCCAATACATGAAAGCTAGCTGTGTTACAACCTTCTCAATCTATCTCTTCTTAAGAAGAGATATAGCAACCCTTCGAACCGCCGCCGAGATATCCCAGTCAATAATAGACAAAACCGACCAAACACACAAATTAGCACACAGACTAAACACCAACGTACCATTCTTATTCTCCTTCTTGCTAGTAGTAGTATTAACATTGATACTCTTTGCTTTATTAACAATTTCCAATTCATTTTCATTTAATATCGCAGAATCTTCTCCAACCTGACCAACACCACCATCAAAACATTTTGATAATGTTCGTATTATTGATACCGATGATGATTGAGATTGTGTTTCTATATTGTTGGATGGCGATGGTGTTATTGGTGTACTACTATTAGTATTAGTATTAGTATTTGAGTTATTTGGTTTTGGTTTGTCTTTCGATGTAAAGAATTGAAGTAATGGTGACGACCTTGGTGATTTACTAGACGACTTCATTATTCTTAATATAATATTAGAATTCTGATCTATACCACTATATCACTCGTTAATATCGAGTACTAATATTGCAACTAATGCAGCTATCAAGAAACACGTGTATGTATTGGCTCTTCGAGTTGTGTAATTGTTGTAAAGAGCTCAAATGTGTTATCACCAAAGCTGCTCTACTATCCGACGATGGCAACACTCCCTCTTATGCTACTACTGAATATCACCCTCTATATATCTATTACAATCCTCCAGCCCATCATCTCTAATATCAACAGTACGAAGTTTTGCTTGCTTTCTCAGCGCCATTTCATTTCAAAGCTCAAATTAAGAAAAAGATACCGAATAGTTCTTACTTAGTCATCCTTTTGGTTGAAGTTAGAACTGTAAAGAAGTCTATTAAGAGATAAATAAGTTCTCTACGAATGCTCTACGAATGTAAGTTTGATCGCCAAATTATTCATATTCTAGTTTGATTTGTGTGAGTTTTGATGATGGGAGCTGATGATGGAATGATGAGGCAGAGGTTGGCAATTATGTGACAGATATTCTATTATCGGGGGCTGATGGCAGTATTTGCAATTTGATCTATCATGTGTATCTATTGATATTGGCCGCAATAGTATTTGCAATAATGCTAGATAGAGGAGAGCAAAGAGAATGATGTGATGTTGCTTGTCTTTGTTATGATATGTTATGACATTACGGCTTAAAGATCTGCAAAGATATACACATTTATATCATTGCAAAAGAAGACCAATATCGACTGACAAGGAGATACGAGGTATAGCCACTCTTAAGAGAGAACACACACATAAAAAGTATGATCTCTCAACCAATCATCATCATCATATCTCTACTCTTGACTTATTCTAACGCTATGGTCGATGGTCAAGAAGCAAGCATATCAAACACAGTAATGCATGATTTACGTTCACTACTTGATCACAATGTCTATCCATGGATACTGCGTCAAGTTGATATCCCTTCGACCAAATGTCTTACTCTGCTATCATCATCAGCAGATACAAATAAACAAATCAAAGCAGAAGATTATTTAGTATTCAGTGATGGAATGTCAAATGGATATTATACTGCAAATGATATAACAACCTACGCTGATTTACCAAATATAAACAAGGTTGTATTCATGATGTTGGCTTGTCAATGTGCAGATATTAATGAGAGTACTGATTGTTGCAAGGACGGAAAGGCTCATTTAGATATTTCGGGTATTGATATTCAGGAACCTGAGAATATGAGTGATGAGACGAATCAATATCTGTCGGACATTTGTTCAACGGCTTTGTATGCTATTGGTAATAATATACTGACCAATAATACCGAAACTAAAATAGTTCCGCCAACTACCGCTCCTTTATCAACGATTGTTATCGACACATCAAGTCCATCATCTGAATCGGAACAAGGAGCAACACAAACATCGTTATCTCCTTCTAGTATTAGTCAATATAGTAGTCCTCCATCAGGACAGCAATCAGAGGTTTTTACTACCGATCAAATTACTTCAAGTCCAACTATGGCAACTTCTGAATCCACCTCACTCGTATCAGAAGCAAACATTACCGAATCAATAGACGCAGAAGATAATGAGGGGATAGAAGAAGCTACAACAACATTGTCAACAATTATTAGTAGTAGTATCGGCAGTACTAGTAGTACAAATGGAGTGGGGTTATTACCAGAGGATATCGAAGAAGATGACGATACGGTAGTAGAGGACAACCCATCATACACGGAGGTGGACAACGGCGGCTTAGAGTTAGAGGATACAGAGGAGAGTGATACGTCTAATAGTACAGAGGACACATCCAAGGGAATTGTAGATAAGAGTACCGGCGGAGAAGATGATACTACAGATGGAGATGGTTTATCTACTGGGGCAATAATTGGGATTGTCATAGCTGTGGTAGTTGTTCCCCTTGCTATTGTATACCTAGGCCATCGTTGGAGACAACAACAGCAGGGTCGGGAAGAGTTAGCTAGAATGGAGAGTACACTAGAACATGCTGGTATAGAAGGAGCGTTGAGAAGAGACAGTGGCAGTGGGAGCGGCGGTAGTGGTACCAGAGGTACAGTCCAGCCTCTATCACCTTCGAGGAGTGCTACTGGCAGTGATTATATCGGTACTGTCCATGATAAAACAGAAGTCTAGAAGATACTATTGTATTATGCAGTTTAGCTGATGATTCAATATGTTGTTTGACTGTTAGCGAGTCAAAAGTATATATTATGTGTGTTGTGCATGAGTCATAGTCATACATGGAAGAGGAGGGGCGGGCAGGGTAGAATGCGGTGATGATAAGAATATAACTCAAATCATCATCATTATCTATCTTACTCCTTACTCTAGGGGCTATAAACTCATATGTATCATACCAGACCTCTGCTGCTCTTCTCTAGAAGCTCTGTGCAGTTTTATTTGATCTCTATGCATTTTTTCACATATTCCACATGTAGGCAAATGAAGCTCTCACGAATTCGTCCAGCCCCTGACAAAAGTTCTACTAAGAGACAGAATGGCGGCAGATGATAGCAGTTATTGATTCGGCCGTAGAGCACCACGTTTATTATTATAGAAGTAGATACGCTAGAGAAGATGATATTCATCAGGTTAGAGGAGTACGAGATAAAATGACGAGTTGCAAAGAACAATCAACAATTTGCAAAGAACAAAACATAACAGAACATATTGCAAGACGATTAGAAGAATCGATATAAACCGCATTACACATTACTACTTCGTATTATACGATATTACTTATTGAAGTTATTAGCAAAAGAACAATAGCAAGCAATATAAGATACAAGATATGTCATCCTTCGGCCTACTAATCATCCTGACAACTCTACTCTTCACTATTGGATATGCGGCTGCATATATCAATAATGATCGTCGTCAAAACTATCAATTAAGAACTATCCATTATAATACAAACATCATCAATCATCGATACCTACAAGTTTCTACTCCACCAGCAGACTGTCTTGATCTCGATCTATTAGCAGATTCAGCCGATATCAATAAACAACTCAAAGAAGAGGATTATTATACATTTACAGACGCATATGCAAATGGGTATTATTCAGCAAATAATATTAATTCTTACGACGAGCTCCCGATTGAGAATAAGAATGCCTTTATAGAATTAGCATGCCCCTGTAAATCATCTTCTCCATCATTATCTATGGTACCTTCGACATCTCCTACATTTCAATCATCAACTCAACCTTCACAATTAGCCAGTAGTATGAGCCCTTCGGTTATGCCTTCAATCGAACCATCGATATCAATACAACCGACATTAGTATCTTCGTCGTCTCCCTCAGAATCAGTGGCACCGTCCAACAAACCCTCACCCTTGCCATCTATTGCTGTTAGTGTATCCCCTTCTAATATGCCCTCATTTATACCAACAATATCGAAATCATTAGTACCAAGTACAAGTTCAAAACCATCAATGGGGGATTGTTGTGAGGGTAATGTTCCCTTTTTGGATGTATCAGGTATCAATACAAGTAATCCAGATTCAATGAGTGATGAGTTAAAAGAATATCTATCTAATATATGTTCCGTTACATTGGATGCAATTGGTGATAAGGGTATAAAGACTCCTTCATTCTCTCCCTCGATAACAATGAATCCATCTATGTTGCCATCGATAAAACCATCAACTCAACCATCAATTATACCATCGACACAACCATCATCAGCTCCTACTTCTAAACCTACCACAAAACAACCAACGAGGCAGCCTTCTAGACGACCCTCTCGACGACCAGTAACAAGAAGACCAACGAGGGCTCCCAAAACACCACGCCCTACTAGAAGACCGTCCTCCTCAATAACAACTATAATATCTCCATTTCCAACATTAGTACCAACCTTGTTACCAACTATAAGTGAACCTGAACCCACGGAAACACCGACAGAACTGCCCACATTACCATTAGTAACTATTATCAATCCCCCAAGTCCAACGGGTATAATCAATGATGATCCGACTATGATACCTACACCATTGATCGAATTAGTAGTAGGAACAGATAGTCCCATTATTGGACCAATCGAGGCAAGTATTGAGCCTACCATACTTGTCTCGGAAGATACATTATCATCATCATCAAGTCTTGAACCTACGTTACTTGCCTCACAAGATACATTATCATCGGAGGCTCCGGTAAAAGTATCAACGGATGATCCATTTAGTGTATCGGTAACGTCTAGTGTATATGTTAGTCCAACCATATCACCCTCCAAGGATGGATTGGCATCAACAAATGTAACAACTGCCAATACCACTACTTCCACAGATAATGAAGATACGGGATCGTCATTACCTTGGTTAAATTGGTGTGAAAAGGATGATGGATCATTGTATCCATGTCCTGATGATGAAGTAGAAGCGGGATTATTACCGTGGTCGAATGATACATCTATTAATTCAAATGATACTTCTGTCAGTCGTCCGGTGAATGATGATGATTCGTCGTCTAATACAACTTTTGGTGGTACTTTGGAGGGTGAACTCACTTTTGAACCAACTCCCTCTCCTCAAGAAGAATCATCATCCTCTTCTGCAGCCCTTGAAACGGTGGATAATGGAACTAATACGGAAGGAGCGGCAGGTCTATCTTCTGGTGCTATATTTGGTATCATCCTTGCCGTAGTTACACTACCACTGGGTGTAGTATACTTGTCCCATCGTCGAGGTTGAGAGGGTACAACAGTGAAGTAGAAGTTTAGTTGATGAGATTAGTGTATATCATAGTGTAAAGTAAAACTGTACTGTATTGCAACCGACCATATTCATATGTATTGCACTCCTCTTCAATATACCTAGCATGACTTCCTATCTATATTTAAACTACTTAACTGTACATTGCGACCTCCATTAAGCACGGGAGATATCATAATTTCATCAACACCGAGGAAGAAGCTGACCTAATGTCGTTCTTGATTGATAAATATTTAGCGTGGTCACACCCCAAATCCCTTAGACTGAATGAAGTATTACCTTCATCATCCGTTTTACCCTCGTCAATCGGATCCTCCTCTCCTGCGGTTGATTTTGTTGCAACCGATGACAGAGAGGTGCGTCTATTACTGTTCTCTGCTGTAGAAGGTTCCTCATCCTCTTTATCTCCATCATTCTCCAATACAGCCTGTTCTTCCCCCTCTTGTTCAGCTTCTCGTGCTACATCCTCATCAATAGACTCGTCGTTATCATCGATCTTTTCTTCATCCTTAATGCCCACTTCTTCCAAAGTGGTGCTAACCTCTTCCACTTCCTCCGAAGTTTTTTTGTCAGTTTCGGCCTTATCCATATCTACTTCTGCCGTATCTACTTTCTTGGAAATACTGGTTGTGTCACCCTCTTCCTCTTCCACGACTTCCTCGGTCATGTCTGTGGCACCCTCGTCAGCTAACTCATCTTTGTTCGTATCTTCCTCTATATCTACTTGCTTTGTTATACTCCTTCTATCCTTATCTCTCTTTCCTCGTCGTTTATTCTCTTCTTTGTCCTCTACATTACTTTCCACCTTCTCCTCTTTACTCTCTATGGTCGGAAGAACCTCGTGCACAGGAGAATCCGGTTCAACTTCCCCAAACGAAACATAAGATGACGAGTTTTTAAGAATACCCTTTGTCGATGATCCCCCTAACTCCCCACTACTGCTAATATTACTAATATTCCTTCTAAGGAGACTACTCCGATGGGATGCAGATCCATCATCATCCATTAATGCTATCATTGCAACTAGAATTGATGCACGTCGGATATTTCCACTCTCATCAACAGTTGATTCCTTACGGCGTAGACTTCTAACCTTGGTAATTGTTTTCTTGACTTTTCTAATACCACCTTCTACTTTTTCGTGGAGCTTATCATTATTTAGAGTTGTTGGATTCAATGCCACTCGAATAGATTGTTGACGTTTCTTTCTAATGATTGTAGCTTCCTTAGCGGCAGCTTGCATATCCTTCTTTGTAACACCAAATGATCTTAATAATCGTTCCCGTTCAAATTTTGATAACTTCTTCTCCTTCTTAAAGTTTTTAGAACGTTGTGTTGACCTCATCTCCTCAAAGTTATCTAAATGCATTCGTTCTAATACGTTGTATTCCCATCCCAACTACTCATAGTAATTAATTTGTAGTGATAAACATGCAAATTATGATGTAAGTATATACATAAAAAGGAAACACATCATGTGCATGACATATTATATGCACACGTAAACACTGTACTTGCCTGCATCCCTGTACCACTACTACTAATATCAGATACAGTAACTGAATATTCTCTAACTTCCACATCAAAGAATCTCAACCGTTTCGAATCATATGCCACAGCCGCTGCAACGTCATCATCTAAGTGTAGTGAATTACTTTTTCCTAATGCTCGATTTCCTCGATGTCTCGAACTATAGTACTTCGTAATATCGAGCCGCGGCTAGTTCTACTCATTTCATCTTCCTCTTTTATCTTACCAAAGAATGATTTAATCATTTCACCTCTAGATTTTCTCTTCTTTTTATCATTCTTTACACAACTATCAAGCGATTCTGCTAAGGTGCATACTTTCATCACACTCGCTCTTCTAAAACTTTTGCTTGTATCCTGTTTGCATGAGATGATAAATTGTCAATAAGAATTGCACATATATATAACATCATAATATACACTCATGGCCAATGTAATATAGCCATCTACTTACACTTTTAAGAGGAACGTCATCAGTTTCTTTCGATACATCATGTTCTTCTTTTGCAATGCTATTGCTGCTGCTGTTTTCTTCCATAGTATCGTCCATATTATTAATATCGTTATGCTTAACTTATTTAACTATTGTATTGGGTTTACCAACAATCGTAAGCATATTCTACTCTTATCTTTCATATTGGGCAAGGTTGAGCAGTTTAGTATGTATGTGGTGTGAACGGCGAGGGTGAGGGCATGCAAATTTGGTATCCTCAAATCTTCAACTGAGAAGTTCTGAATGATTGAAAGGGAACTTCGGCAGGGTTATACATACTTTGCTTGTACATTGGACATTTCTCATTGTATATGTATATAAGAGGGTGACTAACACTTGCAGTGCATATGCACCGCCCTATCATAGCCTTGTGTCAGCAGATTCTTCTCTCAACAGATATAACGGGGAATGGGGAATCTCATTTTTAATGAGCAAGCATGTGTATACCTCATCCAGTGATTGTATATTGCTCATTATTAATTATATGAGTATATAAGATGGTATTGAACACTCACATCATGTATGCAGTGCACTCCATCATACGTTTATAGCCTTGATGTGTTGGCAGTTTGCTTGCCTTGTGCCTCAGAAGATCTGAAAAATCTCAAAATCAAAACAACTTTCAGACATAGGTATTTGGCCATCAAGAGGTGTGGTATCAGTAACACCACCAGCATGATTGTAAGTCCCTCCACCATACTTTCACAGCCCCATGTTGGCGGTTTTCATGCCCCAGATCAGGAAAAGATCTTTATTTCCAGCCAACTTTAGGGCAAGTTTGGCCATCAAGTGGGGGAATAACAGCATACAGGTGCTACAATAGTAGATGTTTGGCATTGTATGGGTATATAACAAAGTGATGAACACTTCCAGCATGCATAAATAATAATTACTATCACAGAGCAACTGCAAGCTGGAAACTTGGCAAGTGATATGGAGTAGTACCAAGTGATGTCGAGATCTTATGCTCAGATGACAAACTACATTGCACCGATACACTTGAACAATACTTCAATAATCCCTATTATGACAAGTATCACAACATATTTGGCGAACTTTTCTGTCACACAGATGGAAGTCTCTGCAGTAACTTTGCAAGACACATCATCAAAATCACTTTACTATCAGCAACAGCTAACACTTTACTCATTGACTTTGTTGGTCATTATCTCGGGTTGGGAAACTATGAGGGCATTGGGGAGCTAGATCAATATCCAATAACCGATGTTGTAATTAATATTGAACGTTATAGTGACGCTGAAGTGTTATTTGTTCTTGTTCAAAGGATCAAGCAGTTAATATCGGTAAGAAGGATCGCACATTCAAGATACACAATGAGTCATGAGACTAAAGAAGATGCTGCGGTTTGTGAAGCTTTAACAGCTGAGAGTATATCATGCTTAATGCTTACCAGTGATTCTCTTCAGAGCAAAAAGGAGGATGCAATGCTTGCATTGGAAGAAAGAGACGAGCAATGCATGGTGTCTACTATTGTTGATGAATTTGATTATGTAGTAGTTGAAGATGTCTTTGTATTGTATACAGGGCAAGATATTCTTTTTTTCGACTGATTCAAACATACAAGTTTGCCCGGCAAGACAGAATCATGATTATGTGACACTTCACATCTTTGACACTGGATATGATCCATCAAGAGACGGGCTTCGAACGTCGACTTAATGATATCAAGGTGAAGAATATGGTGCCCGACAGTACAGACAATACAACTGTGAAAAAGTTCTATCGAGATCTGTTCAATATACAAGGATATCAAGACTTCGTCAATTGTAACAATTGATGTTACCGACAGCTATTATTCTCACACTGCGGAATACCATCAGACGTTTGCGAAATATGCACCACAACTGAATAAAAATCATGCAATGTCAGATGCGGCTATACAGGCTAGAGCCAAACAAGATCAGATTTCAGATAGAATCAAATAAAGAGTATGTACGTGAACAATTGACAAAAATGAAAGAGCAATGTGCAGTATGCAAGTTGTCAACATGCGATGGAACTATTGCTACATATCTGAAGGGTTAAAGTAAGCATTATTGCTACAGCTGTCATGCATATAGTTGTGGCAAAAACTATCATCTAAATTGCACCGCAAAGCAGATAGAGACTGATGGTCAGTCATGTCCGTTTTGCTTCTTGGCATTAGATAAAAATATACCGGAATCTAGTTCAAAAGAAGATCACAATAGAGCTCAATGTGTATTCAAAGATCGTATCAAATGTGTTCTTCTTCAACAAGTGTCAAATATACAGGATAAAGGAGAATCTGCAAGAAAAATATTGGACGGATGTCTAAGAGATAATGAAGTGTGGTATGAACAAATGAGAAAGAACTTGAAGATATTAGAAGATCTAGCAGTGACAGCAGAACTTGAAGATGAAGAACACTTTCTAGGGTAGTGTGTAATGATTACTAATGTATTTATATACAAATGATATGAATATATTTATATATTTTGGTGTAAATAGTAGAGACATTACTGCGAAGAGGTGGGTGGTGCATACTTTGAACAAATGTGAAGACTTTACTCAGACGATTAGGAGGAGACTTTCCATAAATACGGAGATTTTGAATATCATATTGTTGATACTTTGCATAAAGATGAAGACT
>Ga0214478_100187_pt1 | contig 35757 bp, 35 predicted proteins | sample M1_20Mar14CPVII9_2_FD_178001 | JGI IMG/M metagenome (GOLD analysis project Ga0214478, IMG submission 178001) | Marine eukaryotic communities from Monterey Bay, California, United States - M1_20Mar14CPVII9sort6BwellD7 | ecosystem: Environmental > Aquatic > Marine > Unclassified | place: USA... | reverse complement strand
CTTCGTCCATCCACCACAGAGAGTCATCATTTCCTTCGTGAGGCTCGTATAGATGCTCTGCCTTGAGGAATGAGCGTCCATAAAAGGGCTAAGCAGATTGATGATACAAGATGAGCAATACGTACAAAATTGAACAATGGTAAAGATAGACGCTACTTACAAATCCGATATTGATCTTCTCCTTTGGTGCACCTCCCTCCAACCAATTCTCTACACAACCATGAACTGAGAACTCGGGACTATCTTCTTGATCATACAATGGGGCATTTACGCCCGTCTTCTCATTCCAACTGCCGTGGAAATCATATGTCATTAGATTCAATTCTGTTAATAGTCTGCCGACGTGTGCTATATCTTGATTTGCAATGATGGATGGGCCGCAGGGCAGTGCTGCCGTAAGGCCGTAGTACCTTCCCGTCTCAGCCTCGAGTTGATCCAAGGCCGCACGGACGTCATCAAGGAGTAAGTTAAAGTTGACAGTATCAGCGGGTGTTCCTGAATGCGGTTCGTGGCCAGGGTATTCCCAATCTGTAAAGTAGTAGAGACGGAAGGAGGTGTATGAGTTACTGTCAAATCTCATCAGTCATCATCTAGTGATGCCAATACACACACACAAGACAAGACAATCAACGACTTACCTAAATCAATCCCATCAAAGTTATAACTCTTGATAAGATCAACACACTGTTGTGCGAATCTTGCTCTACTATCAGCATTCGCTGCCATTACCGGAAACGGATCTGATAAACTCCAACCCCCAATACTAGGATACACTTCTGCACCCGCTGAATGTGCTTGATATATCAATCCCTCCTCATACTTATGTGCCATACAATTCGGTGTTGAATTTGGTTCATCCCATGAACAATATTCATGTGCGGTACCTTCCTCACTCATCCAATCATAAAAACCAAATAGTGTTATTGGGTCTGCCCAATTATCTGTACCGAAGATATATCCATCGTCTGTTATTTGAAAGAAGGCAAAGTTGGCTCTGGTAATCTTTGTAAAATCAAATGCTGATGGTTCTGCTAATCCATTCCGATCATACCATTGCCATGATGCGTAGTATCCAATGATAGTTTTAGTATGCTGTCGAGGATACGCATTAGGATTCCATTCTAATAATGAATTTGGTTTCTGAGTAGGTGAATGTGTAGGTTCCTTAGTTGGTAATAGATTACCATGTTCATCATGTGTTGGTTCATCTTGTACTAGACCTTTGCAAGTAACCTCGTCTGACCAATTACACATTTGTTCACTTTCATCATATAACATATCATTACCTGAGCAGTAGTATATCTGGCCTTGGATGCCTGATTCACAAATGTAATATCCTGAACAATCTTTTGTGGCCTCGTAGTAGGTTGATGATGGATTAGAAGAGCATGGACGGACGGGTGTGGGTGATGTTGAGGGGGGTGATGTTGTAGGTGTTGTTATTTGTTGAACTGTAGTGGCTCCTTCTTCATCTTGCATGATCATCATTGGATCACGAATTTCAGATGTCGTGGCTCCTCCTTTACGTACTATACGAATCTCTGCACAGTTCCAAAACTTAAAGAATAGACAGACAGCAAAGCGGTTGAGAGGTTAAAACCAAACCAAAAAAGTGAACCATAAGATGTGCACAAAACACAATCCAACAAATCTTGCTCACCTGTTCAGGAACGCCATTACCATCTGGCGGTATCTCACCACAATCTGGTAAACTTTCATCAAATACACCCACCCAATCATTAGGAAAGTTATATTCACTATATCCTTCATGTTTACAACTATTAGCAGTTAGATAATACCATTGTAATAATACCGTTTCGCCATATATACCTTCGGGTAATTTAAATTTCATCTTGTAGGGTGCTCCTGTTACTGGTTGTTGTTCACCATTCTCTTCACCATTTGTCCATGTAACTATAGATGCTGGTGCTATATATGCCCTTTCTGGATAGGAAGGGTCAGGTGGTGCTCCGTATAATTCATCCGAAATGAATTGTAATTTATTATTCTTAAAACATTCCGCTGTGGGTACTTCCATTGGCATATTATCATCACTATCACCGCCGTTGATTGGACAAATTGCAAATTCAAAATGGCCCTTATGATGAGTAGTTACCAATACTTCAATATCGATTACATCACCTTGGCGATATATACCCTGTAAGTTGGTACTCATCGGATCATTATTGACATTTTTGGGTGTATCGTAATTACGATCGACACCACCGGCAGAGGATGCTGGTGATATACCACATTGTGCTAAGGTTCCTCCGCGGTTTAAGCAGTGTGGACAATCTTCGGGATAGGGGTTGGATGCTGTTGGAAATTCATAGTTTTTATCTTGATCTGTATTTATAGTTGTTGGTAGAGAGATATGTGATATGTGAGCAATGTATTGCAATTACAATGGGTTGAGAGATAACAATAACTTACAGGCAACTAAATTTCGTGATCTAGGTGTCTTTAAATAGCCATGTCCTGATACTAACGATGTTGATAGTAGTGCTATTGCAAAGAATGACCACGATCGTGTTGTTGTGGTTGTTGGAGAAGTAGTAGAGCAGCAATTCATTTTTGATTGTTGTCGTCGGAGGTTAGCTCTTGACATTCTTATTGTGTATCAAGTTATGATATACAGTAACAAGAGATGATTATTAAAGTCCTGTTGTTGATATAATACGTATATTAGAGCTGCCGTTACTCTATTAAACTCTCTCCTCAACCGTAAACACCATTGTTACTAATTAATCATTTAACTTTCAATCAAGTGAAAGGGGCTGTACTAGATAAGAGTCGGACTGTCACTCGCGTCGTATGGGGCTTAGTTTTTAGTTTTCATGTAGTAGAAAACTCTACTTTGGAAGGAGGGAACCGCACCAGAATAGGTTTAAATCGGTTGCCTTAGGTTGCTGTATTGCTTATAAATCTCTTTAGTAGGCCGGACGATGATCCCCAATTTAGACTACTTTATAAAGGTTGAGCTATTCTTCTATTTGAGATTCCGGCTTCCATTCTGTATGTAAAAGATGAACTACACAACCCTCTCTCCAAATTTTATCGAGGGATTGTAAAACTCCACAATCGATACTAATAATAACGATGCATCTCATCTGCTGCAGCAGCTTTATCTCTCTGTTCACTCTTAATGTCCGTCATATATTCTTGATATAATTGCAATCCTTTTGTATAATCTTCTTTTGTTGCATGTCCTTTTGAGTATATTCCTTTGATAATCACCAATGAGTCAGAATCTCCACCCCTAACTGCAATCATAGAGTGTTTGAGTGCTCTATCATAATTGCCTACACGTACCTCGTTATTGCCTAGATTGTGCCTTGCCGTTGAATCTCCTCCCATAGCCGCAACCTCATAGTATTGCTTCGCCTTCCCCTTATCAACCTCTACACCTCTACCACTATTATAACAATACCCAATATTATTGTAAGCATTAGCATAACCGAGTTCCCCTGCCCTATGCCAAAGTTCTAACGCCTTTTTATAATCTTGTTTATATCCACACAACCCAGAATAATAGTTACGTCCGATATTATATATTGCAATAGGATCTCCAGCTTCCATTCTTTTCTTATCCCTTTCGTTTGCTTCCTCTTCTGTAATAGGATCTGGAGTTCTGCAAAAAGGACACTTGTGCTTATCAACTTTGTTGCCTTGATTATCATAAACGGGTGCATAACTGCATCCTCCGCATATAACCTTTCCACAGCATGTCTGATACCTCCACCCAGTATGAAGTGTAGGTAGACGGAGGAAACAAATTGGACAGTCCCCATATTGTGATGGTGGCTCTTTGAAGAGCTCTTCATCATGTAGCTCAGCAGCACGCTCAGCAGCAAGTCTGAGATGTTCCTCACAATCTTTTTTGTGTTTATGTCTGTGTTTCTTCTTACATGCGGCATTGCAATAAGTAGCCTTCTTACATTTGTTGCATACATTGTTGGCACCCTCCTTGCCACAATTTGCACATACTGATACATCTTCTTCGTCTTCATTATCTTCTGATGTTTTCATCTTTTCTAACTTCCCCGCCACCTCACATACATCATCGTCATTTGATTTTGATGCACCGACATTGCAACTACCGGGTGTGCTCATATTTTAATTTCTATACAATACTAGTATGCACTTCACTTGAGTCTATGGCAAATATTGTTATTCGATACCACAAGAAAAGGCTGCAAAAGGCCAATCTATCGTCAATGGAGGCGTTTATATTAGCGTATATAAAATGACACAAGATGTATACTGTGTACCTTTTTTTGTAAAATCCTGGTACTCGTTCAATATCAATGAATACCACCATTCGATAGATCATTTAAATACGATATACTGACTATATTATTGTATAGTTATTGTTGTGAGAGACTAATTGCCGTACTAGAGTCCAACCTTATCAGGCAATAGTTTAGTTAACTTGCTTGATGATTGTCTTGATTTGTGATGAATTACAAGTGGAATGTCTTCTATTTATGTTACCTACTTGTGGAACAAATTCAGGTGTCACTTTGACACCCTATAATATGTAAGGTAATTACCTAAGTAGTTTGTTAGGTAGTAACCTTTGTGAGTTGAAGCGGCTTCGCCGCTCATCACTCACTTTTTTTTCTCAAACACTTTCATCATGATGCTCGCCGTCCCCTATCTTCTTCTACGCTATACTCCATAACTACAATAGTTGATATCGTACTACTGCATACACGCTATAACGATATAATCGGTTATGACATTCAAAGAGGTTGGTACTACCAACTACCTTAGTTACTACGAAATGTATACTTCCATCAGCCCATCAAAAAAATGATAGACGATGATGCATCGGGCGGCCGGCTCTATTTGTGAAGGCTATACGCTATTTCATACTCAACTACGCGATGCCCCTTAACGGATATTTATTAGAGAAGTACCAAATGATCGTATCATACGTCATATACTCGAGATAAAGCAGCATCGAAGTCATCCGCTACTTCACTCATTTTTCGAATTATTCTTATGTTAGATTGACAACTCTACACGGAGCAATATTGGTAGAAAACGTATGATGATGCACAACAATCAACATTAGATACATGAGAACGTATCCTACTGCATATTTAGCATGGTCTGGCCGTATATGGATAGATTGGATACGATATTGATGGATGATATAAAAATGCACACATGATATGCACAAAATGTTATTGTTGCATCATCCTGGTATCAAATGACGATAGGGTAGTTGGGTTTGAGCTATTAGGATACTAGAAGACTGTATTGATCGAATTATAGCCCAACTCAATGGATATTGGATCGCAAATGCTCGTATGCTAAACACAACAACATATGCACTCAAAAATGCATGAAAACCATCCCACAACATACCCCAAACCAATACATATTGCAATAATGAAGATTCTACGAATTATTAATACTAAGACTATGACTTCATACACTAGATACGAATAACATACTTATGTAGAGGCATTATAATGCTAAAATGGTAGAATGTGTGCTCTATCTAGACTTGCATAGAAATAGACGTATCATTGTACCACTATAGCAAATGAGTATCTATATCTTCTCTTCATGTATAAAACTTGAGGATAGGATGATATGTTGGCTCTCGGCAGCCTCCGGCGGCCTCATAATGAGCAGCTAAAGTTATCAAAGGAAGAGTCGGTAGAATGGGTTATGAGCCAAAGTTTGGGTGTCAGATTGCCCTATTTTGACTCATATTTTGCTAGATTGAGATTTGTGTGTAGCTACCGTGTTTTAAGGTGTAAGATACCTACCTCCTATTTTAGAATATTTTAGGAAAAGGTGTTGAGATGACACCCAAATGGATACCGGGTGCGCGTAGGAACTAGTAATTTACACCCAAATCTGCGGTAACTTGCTCTAGGTACGATATATATTATGTATATTTATATTGAGTGTCCTCCTTTGTTGTTATTGCCAGCGCCTTGTTAAATATCGTTAGATAAATGCATTAATAACTCTCTTCACGGGCCGTAATAGTTTCACCGCGGATCGTCACTTCTCAAAACAATTGCAAACTATACTTATCGTCTCATCAAATTTTGAGATATGAGGAAATCAATTTGGACTTAAGAACAGTAGAGCTGCCGTAGATAGATCAATCTTCGTATGAAGGATAATCGATATTAAAAAGTATAGTGTATTTCAGTGAACATAGACATAAAATGAGCACATCCGATAGTTGCAAAGACGATGCATCAAAATCAAATGATGATGTATGTGAGGTGAACAATATGTTACAAAACATGAGCACGATTAATAATGAAGTTGATATAGTATCGGTATGCGCCAATTGTGGTAAAGAGGGCAATGATATTAATAACATATGCAACAAATGTAAGATGGTTAAATATTGCAATGCCGCATGCAAAAAGAAACACCGGCACAAACATGAGAAACAATGTGAGGAATATCAAAGACTAGCTGCTGAGCATGCGGCTGAGTTGCATGATAAAGAGCTATTTAAACAACCTCCACCAGCAGAAGATTGTCCAATCTGTTTCCTCCTTTTACCAACACTCATCTCGGGAAGTAAATACATGTCATGTTGTGGGAAAGTTATATGCAGTGGATGTGTTCATGCACCTCTTTATGATCACCAAGGAAATGAAGTTGATAATGAAAAGTGCCCATTTTGTAGAACTCCAACGCCAGATGAATATGAGTTAATTAAAAGGGAAATTGAAAGAATGGATCTTGAGGATCCTATTGCAATCTACGATATGGGAAATTACTACTCTAGAGGGGAATATGGATGCCCACAAGATTATAGAAAGGCATTAGAACATTGGCATAGGGCAGGGGAACTTGGTTATACTCCGGCTTATTGCAATATTGGTTATGTATATAAGCATGGTCAAGGAGTAGAAGCTGATACGAAGAAGGCTGTCCATTACTACGAACTAGCAGCTATGGGAGGAAATGCAACAGCAAGGCACAATCTGGGCAATAGGGAGGCAAATGCAGGCAATTTTGATAGAGCACTGAGGCATTACATGATCGCGGTAAGAAGTGGAGAGAGCAACACATTAGATGAGATCAAAGAATTATACAGATATGGACATGCATCAAAAGATGATTACACGAAAGCTTTACAATTATATCAAGAATACCTAGGTGAGATTAAATGTGATCAGAGAGATAAAGCTACTGCATTTAGTGCAGATCGATATCGTTACTATTAGTTTCATTGGCCGGTGAGGATTTCGTTACTATTAATGGCATTAGGATAAGTAATATGCAACATCAACAGCATCTGGCGTGTGAGACAGTGTGAGGTACACATCCCTTACTACATGTTTTAAAAACAATGGCTATTACGTTAGAAAATCTTTAAGGAGGATACATTTACATACAACAAGCAACATCACCCACAAAATTCACATCAACGTACAAATGCACAATTAAATCCGTCATCATCTCTTCCATTGGTACGTGTCTCTAAAGAGATTGAACAATCCATACATATACATGCTCAAGCTTTCTTCTTAAACGATAGTGCTTCCATGAGATTGTTCATTGATCCTTTTCTTTCGACCGAGGAAGAGAGTGTTGTAGATTATACTTTATAGAATAGAGACTGGTACGTCTGCAATAATTGTTTGTTGCAATGGAGAGCAATTCGATTTGGTGCTACTTCCACTTTCATCAAGACCTTGTAGATTGCTTAAAGATCCCTTTGATCTAGATCTTATAATACTTTCGTTGAGCATATCTTTGATTGAGTTTGCAGAACGAGATAGTGCTGTCTTCATCCGTCCCGGTTTGGTTAGACTCGACGCTGTTATTGGGTTTGAGTTTGATGATGTTGGGTTTAAGATATGACAATTCCGTCGAAGAGCTAGCGACAAGGGATCGTCTAAAGAAAGTGGATCAACCTCTGCCAAATGATGATCGTCGTATTCGTCATATACAACTCCATTTCCATCACCTGTTGCTATTGGGAGTAAGTATTCTTCATCGTCGAGCTTTAGATTGTCACGATGAGCAACGGCAACACTGTTATCAGCATCTGTTTGGAGATTGTCATCATCAATGTTTAGGCCGAGGGAGTTATTGTGTTTTTTGGGTAGCGAAGCCATGACTGCAAGCTGATTAAGGCAACAATGATCAATGAAGCAATAGTAATAGCTATTACGATAATATCCCACTGCATAGTGCCAATATAATATTACATTTAGATCAAAACCACCACATACTCTTTTTCAACTCCGGAGGAAGAAATTAGAAGAAGACATGTCTCAGATTCAAATGTCCTATGCAAGTTCAATTAGCTGATGAGAGGAACTTCTCACTAGATAGTAATAATATATAATTCCTCCTTCGACTCAATAGTTCCGTGACCTTATACTATTAGTTCTACAAAGTGCCTGTGATACCGCTCATAACTCATAATAAAAAAAGTGCACATCTTATGTTCATCTCTGATGGTATCCTTGTCTCCGTCTCCTCCTCCTCTTGAGCAGCCAATTCCAAATCACCTCCTCTTCGTCCTTTGCGGTTAGCTTCTTCATCATAGACAGGTGCTTGGGTTGTTGGAAGTTCTCTATCTTTACCAATAAAAGTAAAAGCAAACACCCTCTATTCCTTAAAAAGAGTTTCTCTACTGAAAATAAATAGATTATTGCTTGCACGTGTCGTAGGGGGCTGATATAATTATTGGGCTTGAGTGAAATGTCAAACGGAAAAATGAAAGTTATTTGCTATGCGATGAAAATATTATGTACTCAACATCCATACTTGCCCAACAATACCTCTTGTTCTTGTCAACTACAGCGGCGACGGGAGAAGATGACAATGAGTAGATCATCACACAAAGAACGACAATGTCGCCGGCAGCCTTCAATAACAAAATTTCATAGGTAAGACGATGAGTATAACAATTGCAATCATATGTTATATGATATCGATGGTATCAGGGCATGGTTATTTAAAGACTCCGAGATCTAGAAATTTAGTTGCCTGTAAGTTTATATCGCTCGCCCCTCTATGTCTTTTTGCAATAGATTGCAATGCATCTCTCATACTCACATCTATATCTCATACTTAATAACAATCACTACAGATCAAGATAAGAATTGGGAATCGTACCTATCACAAACCGGCGGCTTCTCCAAAGATCCATATCCCGAAGATTGTCCACACTGTCTCAATAGAGGTGGAACATTAGCACAATGTGGCATCTCACCAGCCTCCTCTGTCGGTGGTGTCGATCGTAACTACGATACACCCAAAAATGTTAATAATGAAAATATGTCAGTTAACTTACAGGGTATCTATAGAGAAGGTGATGTAATAGATATAGAAGTATTAGTAACTACTCATCATAAGGGCCACTTTGAATTTGCAATTTGTCCAATCAACGGCGGTGATAGTGATGATAGTATGCCAATGGAAGTACCCACAGCTGATTGTTTTACACAAAATAAATTACAATTCATATCAGATGAATTGTATGGGGCACCGATTGATCCTCAATATCCCGAAAGAGCATATATAGCACCTGCATCTATAGTACAGTGGACAAATGGTGATGAAAATAATGAACAGCCAGTCACAGGAGCACCCTACAAGATGAAGTTTAAATTACCCGAAGATATACATGGCGAAACGGTATTATTACAATGGTATTATCTAACAGCCAATAGTTGTAAACATGAAGGATATAGTGAATATAACTTTCCTAATGATTGGGGTGTGGATGTTTTTGATGATAGTTTACCGGATTGTGGTGAGATACCGCCGGATGGTAATGGTGTTCCTGAGCAGGTAAGGCAGGAGTTTTGTGATTGGTTATGTTTGTTTAGTTTTATTTGCACATCTTATGTTCACTTTCTTATGACCTCTTCTCATATCGACCTATTCTATATAGTTTTGGAACTGTGCGGAGATACGAATAGTTAGTAAAGATGCTCCGTTAGAAAGTGTAGAAGATAAAATGATTCAAGCTCCATTGGTATCAGCCGAACAACAGAATAATAATAATGTTATAACATTAACAGCTGATGACTTTTTACCACCCCCTGGCAACAACAATGGACCATGTATAGATGATACAACTAGTTATTACGAGGCTACACCCGATTGTAAAGGATACATCTATTGTGTAATGGGAGTGCCATCTGCCGATACCCCAATTTATTGTGGTGATGATATGTTATATGACATTAATAAACAATCATGTAATTGGGCAGACGAAGTTACATGTAATACAGGATTAGATGATAATGGCAATCCAATACCGCCGACGAATAAACCAACAGCTAAACCTAATTCATTAATGGATTGGGATTATAATAATAATATAGATAGAGGTCATAATAAAACTATCATTGGATATTATGCCTCTTGGCAATGGTATGACCGCGATGGATTGGCAAAACCGTCTAATATGGACTTTACAAAGATAACACGTGCCAACTTTGCCTTCTTTCAAATAACAGAAGATGGATACATATACGGTACAGATAATTGGGCAGACCCGATAACATTATTCGGCATGTATGACTGGGCAAGTGAGGAGGGTACCGCGCCACAATATTGTTCATGGGATGAACCGAATGAACCTCCGGCATGTATGGCACATAATTATGAGGAAGGATTGATATATCAAGCACATGCAGCCGGTGCAGAGGTATATCCTAGTATTGGGGGTTGGAGTTTATCAGATCCGTTCCCTGTAATGGCTGCGAATGCTGATAGTAGAGCAAGATTTGCACAGCAGTGTGTTGATCTTATCAAGAGTTATAACTTTGATGGGATTGATTTAGGTAAGTCGTTGTTTGATTTTGTTGCATTGTGTTGCGTGTGTATTGGCATCACTAGATGACGAGATTTGACAAATAATTACTCATATCACATATACTTCCGTAATCTACTATTTTACAGATTGGGAATACCCTGGCTACGAACCGCATTCGGGAACACCCGCTGATACAATCAACTTTAACCTACTCTTAGATGACGTCCGAGCTGCCTTGGATCAACTCGAGGCTGGGACAGGAAGGTACTACGGCCTTACGGCAGCGCTTCCCTGCGGCCCATCCATTATTGCAAATCAAGATATAGCACATGTGGGCGGACTTTTAACAGAATTGAATCTAATGACATATGATTTCCACGGTAGTTGGAATGAGAAGACGGGTGTAAATGCCCCATTGTATGATCAAGAAGATAGTCCTGAGTTCTCAGTTCATGGTTGTGTAGAGAATTGGCTGGAGGGAGGTGCACCAAAGGAAAAGATCAATATCGGATTCGTAAGTATATGTCTATCTCTACCTTTGTTCAATGCTACTCATTCTATTGCTCATCATGTTTCATCATAAACTTCTTAGCCATTCTACGGACGCTCATTCCTCAAGGCAGAGCATCTATATGAGCATCACGAAGGAAATGATGACGCTACCTGGCACGTTGATGAGGGTGTGCCTCAATGTAAGTCGTTCCTTTTTCTAGTTCCTTTTTCTAGATAATCAACTGGTATCTTGTTACGTTTTGCATCTCACTTATCTCCCATATTTCTGTTCGCCCACAGATTACAACATCATGGACAAGATGAATGAATTAACAAGTGTACGAGATGAACAAACAATGACTCAGTATGTGTACGGCCTCAAGGGTATGGTATCATACGACGACAAACGAGCAATCTGTGATAAAACAGAATATGCACAAGTTCATGACCTTAACGGATACATCATTTGGGAATTGAGTGGCGACTTGATGCCTGATCTTACCACTCCACTACTTGATGCGGCTAATGCCAAGCTTCTAGATCCGACTTTAGACTGTGCCAGTCTCGACGCATCAAATTATATCGGTATTGAGGCCGCCATCGAAGGAGGTACCACCATAGAGGCAGAAGTTGCAAATCTTTACTATCCTAATTCTGATAGTGCAACCTGCCTTAACGATGGACTAGAAGCTGAGTGGATACTGGACAAGGACAAGTATAGCTCGTTAACGGCTTGTTGTATGGCACATTTCAGTTGGAATAATGACTGTGTCTCAAGTGGCGAGCTAGCAGATGCCGTGGCTGAATTAGAAGATCAGACAGGTGTGATCTGGTACAGTTCGACAACTGCACCTGAATGCTTATCTGGTGGTAATCAGCCTTCCTACTATGACCTGGATAGTCTACACAGCACTGCAGAAGCATGTTGTAATGTCCATTACACTGGCAGCTACTACGATTGTATTGCTAGAAGTTATGCCGCCGCCTCCTCATCAGGCAGTACATCTGATGCTGATAATGTACTACCTTTGCCCGTGGCTACACCTACAGTAGCCGAGACAAGTGTTGAAGAATCAATCATGCAAGTAACTGACAAGTTCTTTCCCGTCTTTGGGGATGATGGTACAACTCGTTGTATGACGGGGATGCCTCCAAGTTGGATGAGTATAAACGATATGAAAGCTACCAAAGGAGACTGTTGTCACAGCTATACCCTTTCATATAATAATAACGAATGCCTCTCCAATCCATACTACCCAATCTTTAAAGATCAGAAGTGTCTAAACGATGGTAATCATCCTGCGTGGATGGCTGGCGATTATCTCTTCTATAGTCAGGAAAAATGCTCATCTATATTCGAAGCAATATCATCGTCGGTAGTGGAAGAAGAACGACCTGAAGATAATTCTCAGTCTCAGGCTGAAGTGCAGAGTACTACTACTACAACAACAACAACTTCAACCATATCAAATGATCCCATAATAGGAGACATACCACAGGAGATAACCTCGAGTTTAGGCGCTGCCGCGGTAGTAGAATCTGTACTAGAATCTCATATAGACATCCTAGACAATGGCATATTAGTCTATGAGACTCCGGAGATGGACTGGAAGCCCTCTCCTGTGTATCAAAGTAGAGATATGATTGAAGCAATACGAATCATGTCAACCGAAGGATTGGCAAATAAATTCTTCTACACGGGTGATGATTCTGATAATGGGCACGTATACGGACTGGTCAATGTCGCCAGTTTTCTTGCTCAGGCTATGAAAGAAACTATCAAATACAATGCATGTGATGAGAATAGTTGGGATGCTGTCGGCGGTGGATATCCTTTGAGTAATGCCTGTGGTCAGCTCGGCCAATCATATCAAGATTACCATTGTTCAGAAGCGGAGAAACATATGGAGTGTCCTGTTGATAAGAATATGGAAATTACGGCCACTACTGGTGCCAAGTGGTGGTAAGAAGCAGTTCTATCTTTACTTTGTTGTTTCTCTTATGCAAGATCTCAAAACATATTGATCCTCTCTTTACATAGGGGTGCACCGGCACCGCTGTTCTGTGGACCTAAAGAAAAGTATCCGTTTACTGGCTACTGGGATCACTCGGTCGATTGTGATAACCAGTGGTCAGATCCTCCAATGTCGTGTGATACTTATGATGGTCAAAAGGGCGGAGATTTCAATAATGATACACCCGCTGCCAACTCGGCAGGGAGAACAGATGTTGAGGGTTGTTGTTGGTGGGGTCGAGGGGTCATACAAACGACGGGTGTGTGCAATTTCGGAAAGCTGAATTACTTCTTAGGAGCAAGAGCAGCAGAGCAGGGTAGACAGTCACGATACCCCGATATAGATTTCTGCAAAACTCCGGATGCTATATGTGCAAGCGAAGAGCATAAAGAACTCAAGTGGATAGCAGGGTAAGTTGGTGTGCATATCTTGTGCATCAAAATGTTTTATTGTCATTTTTTGCTCATATCATGTGCACAATATAGCTTATTCTATTGGGTGGAGTCATTACAATCATACAATGTAGGTGGTTGGAATTACATCGACGAATTGCACAAGTTTGTTGATAATGGAATATCAGACGGTAACAAGTTCATCGATGCGGTTTCTGGTATAGTTAACAGGGGCTGTCATAATCCACCTTGTGCAAGTGGTGGTGTCGATGGTGCTCATGAGAGGGCACAGAACTTTGACAAAGTTTTAAAGGTATTTGATTTGATTAGCTAAGAATCCAAAATGATAAGACTGTAAAACAAGTGTTCTATTACTCGTATACTTCTGTAACATATATCCAGAACATCATCTCTATACTCCGTCCCTTAACATCATAGCTCATTCATATAAAAATCTTACATTTTTTATAGGTAGGCAGGGTATCCTTCAAACTTTATGATACAACTACATTGAATGATACACTCCTGTATCAACCAGCTATAGAAAAGATGTATGAGAGGTACATCCTATACTTTCAGGGTATTTGCTTGATATTAGACCGTGAATATTTAGGCTCTAAGTCGAGATCGTTTCACCCCAATGCGGTATCCTAGAATTTCAGAGGAACAGGCATAGATTCATGTTGGAGAAGATGGTACTACTATTATGCCGCGATCATCGTCATGTCAATCGAAGGACTACTTTTTATTTGCTTCATTAGTTGTCTACAACTTCAATTATGCCATGGGTTTGCAATCAGCCGCCCATCGACGAATCACAATAATAAACTGTTGATGGCTATGATGAATGATGATGGCGATGATGGCTTAAATAAAAAGCGGCGTCGACAGATGATACTTGCAACACTCTCTACATTGGTGGCAGCTCCACTTCCAGTACTATCAAAAGAGTTGGATAAAGGTGGCAAATGGAATTACAGAACGCTATCAAAACGTTCCTACGATGATAGTAATGTATTGGAAACAATCAACTGGAGCGTACCCAAATCTCGTGGTTTAAATACTGAACGAATGGCTGATGGGATTAACGATAGTATCAAGGAAACATCATGGCTCGTTACTGGAATGGGAAGGCCTGAATACTTCGTCGGCGACTTTTACTTTAAACACGCAGATTACATACCATTGATGGGCGTGAGAGGTTATGAGAATTACTGCCATCGTGTTCGGAATAGACATCGATCAGAAGATACATCCAGCTTTGATCTGATATGCTGTTCTGTAACCAGTACTAATGAAATCACAACTTTATGGCGATATTCTTGCAAGTATAGTGAATTGGTACGAATTAGAGAAGGAGTATTTAAGAAATGGAAAAAGGTATACGTTGAGGAGTCGAAAGTCTATCAAACAGTATTCAAAACAAGTGATGAAGATGATGGTCTTATAGTATCAGCAACAGAGAAAGTTATCATCAAAGACAACGCACCAGATGCTGATACTTTGCGGTCAAAATGTAATTGGTATAAATGTAGTATAGATTGATACTCCCGATACCAAAGTAGACATATGATTGAAAGGTCATTGAGGTCCATTGTATCCTAATGACGGGCATATGGACATCCGGCAACATCTCATGAATAACCAGAGACGAAGAAGGATAGTTAAGAGCATATCATGTGCCCATATTCATTACTTAATATGAACATATCATATGTACTAAATGAACATGTTATAAACATTACATATTTATTGAACATTATCTTAAACCAACTCACTTTCTTTGAGTTTTGCCTTGTGTAGTGCCTCTTGTGCTCTTGCCAGATTCTCTTCTGCTTGCTTGACTTCTAAATTTGTATCTTCATTGACTAATCGCTCTCCTGTTTCTACATCCCAGGTTATGGGCATCTCCTCCTCTGCCTCTGCTGATTGGAGCAGCGGGTCCGAGGCTTGTCGTCCTATCTCCAATGGACTCCTGTCACCATATATGCCACTACCATTTCTAACACTACTTCTTCTCCTTTCTTCCCGCTTTATCTTATCATTCAATATGAGACTTTGGGGGATGCAACTCTCATCGTCATCGTTCATTCTATTGATGCGTTCTTGCTCATCAGCTTCCGCTTGTTGTCGTAGCCGTCCTCGCAAATCATTATCATCATTATTGCCCCCTAAAAGCAAACCAAATCCTCTCATAATCCAGCAGAACCCAATTATTGCAACGACATATCCGTATGGAACATCCCAAAAGTTAATACAATCACTAGGATAGAATACAGTAGCCAACAATGCACCGGCAATAACTTGCGATATACCAGAAACGATAAGAACGATGCCGCCTATTTCAGGATCATTACTGGTACAATTTCTAGTACAGCAAAACAATACAATAGCGAATAGGGCTGATGCAACATCAAGAGTGAAATATCTTTTGATTTCATCATCACATGAAGTCATTGTTCATGAGTTGTAATGTTGATTGTTGTCTTGTCGACTTTTTTGTCATAAGTATGTATATCTCTCCACCAGAGCTTGGATATACTAAATAGCAATACTACTACACTAACAACAACTACTACTATAACAAACAATCAACCTCCTACTTTGCTTTTAGAACCATCATCTCTCTCTCCTTGATGATGTTTAGCCGTGCAGCATTGTACAAAGCAGCTCACAAAGCTATGATCTTTTGTCTCTACTGCCCGGTATCCTTTCAGAAAAAAGTACACATTTGTGCACTCTCCAATGACATAGGTGGCATGCAACTAATTGATCTGAACAACTAATCTTCTATCTAACTTACTATATTTCTAAACAACACTATTCACTAAACACTAACATCCTCTTGCTCTTTACTCTGTCTTAATCAGACTCCTCAATCTCGACACACAAGTCTCCCCCATCGAGCTGATCTCCTGCAGTTACTGCTACTTGCTTTACTACACCATCACACGGAGAATTGAGAACAGTTTCCATCTTCATGGCACTCATTAGAACAAGTGGATCACCCTTCTTGACTTTATCTCCCTTCTTAACCTTCGTTTCAAGCACAACTCCGGGCATCGCCGCACCAATTGAACCTGTCACACCCTTCAATGCTTTAAGCCGTTGAGTCTCCTGCACACCTGCAGTCTTATCCTTCACATGTACGGATCGTGGCTGTCCGTTAAGTTCGAACTGAATGTTCACAATACCATCGTTTGAAGTTTCACCGACCGAGATGAGTTTAAGGATCAGATGCTTACCCTTTTCAAGTTTTACGGCGAGCTCTTGTCCTACTTTCATACCAGTGAGGAAAGTTCGTGTATCAAGGTAACTAAGTTCACCAAACTCCACTTTCTTTTCCATAAACTCATCAAATACAGCTGGATACATGGCGTGGCTCATCACATCCAAATCCCTCACCGTCCCCCATTTCTCTTCTAACTTTGCCTTTGTTGAATCAAAGTCATAAGCAGGTAGCTGAACACCAGGACGTCCTTCGAAGCAAGAGAGTCCATCCTGACCTTCAATCGTCCTCCCCTTCAATACTCGGGTACAAAGAGGCTCAGGGAAGCCAAAGGGTGGAATGCCCAAGTACCCTTGGAAGTATTCAATGACACTATTAGGGAAGCTTAGTTCCTCGGCCTGTTCAATAACTTCGTGTTCACTTAGATCATTCGCTACAAGGAATTGAGCAAGATCACCAGTCACCTTTGACGATGGCGTCACCTTGATGATGTCACCGAGTAATCGATTGGCAGCGGCATACGCTGTTTTAACTTGAGACCATTGTCCAGTCAAGCCCAACTGAGAGGACTGGTAGAGGAGGTTTGTATACTGACCACCTGGCATCTCATGAATGTACTAGAGAAAGAGAAAGTAAGAAGTGAGCATATCATGTGTCCATACATGTATTTGTTTAATGTGAACATATCATATGCACAAAGTAAACGACTTACCACATCAGCAGAGCCACTCTTCTGTCCTGACTCAAACGGAGCATAGAGTCCTCGGCATTCTTCCCAGTATTCGTTTAGTTTTGATACTTCATGCAAGTCTAATCCGGTATCAAGCTTTGTTCCTTGTGTACTAGCGACGAGTGCTCCAAGACTAGGCTGAGCTGTAGTACCTGACATTGCGTCGGTAGCGGCATCAACTGCATCGGCACCAGCTTGAGCAGCGGCTAGCATTGAGGCAACACCGGTCCCAGCCGTATCATGTGTATGAACATGGATTGGCAGGTTAGGGAACTCATCACGGATAGCACTGACAAGAAGCGAAGCAGCATTAGGCTTGAGAAGACCCGCCATGTCTATGAATATAAAAGTTGTACACAAGATGTGAGCATGATCATATGTGAAAAACAAATACTTAAGTCATTGTTCATATCATATATTGCTCACCTTTGATTGCAAGGGCGTGGATACCCTGTGCCTCAAGCTCACGAACAAAGTTGAGATAGTATTCAAGGTCGTAAAGTCCCTTCTTGGGATCTGAGACATCTCCAGTATAACAAACTGCTGCTTCCACAATACCACCGGCCGTACCAACGGCATCGATACCAAGTTTCATATTCTCAATATAGTTAAGACTATCAAAGACTCGGAACACGTCCATACCACTATCCTTGCTCATCTTGCAAAATTCATGCACTACATTGTCGGCATATGATGTGTATCCGACGGCATTGGCACCACGAAGAAGCATCTGGAAGGGAATGTCTGGTACAGCTTCCCTCAGTGCCATTAGACGATCCCAAGGACACTCGTTTAAGAACCGCATACTAACATCAAATGTGGCTGGAGAAGGACAGAAGATAGGTCAAAGCATGTAAGTATATCATGTGTTCATGTGTTATAATGTGAAAATATCATGTGTTCATATCATGTGTACAAAAGGTCAACTCACCGCCACCCCAACATTCAATACTATACGCATTTCGTAAAGCTACACTTGTTGGTTCTGCAATGTTTAGCATATCAATCGTCCTCAACCTTGTGGCTAGTAAAGACTGATGTGCGTCACGCCATGTAGTGTCAGTAACTAACAATCCTTCGTTTGATCGTACTGCTTTGGCAAATGCCTCGGGTCCTTGTTCATCAAAGATCTTTTTTAAAGATGTCTTCTTATCCTTATGGTCTAGATGAATATCAGGTACGATTGGATCAACAGATGATGGAGGATCACCAGTGGCACCTAACGATTTCGGTGTCCCGTTAACAACAACTTCGCCAATGTAGGCTAGTAATTTTTGTGCACGATCCTTCTCATTCAAGGCAGCCATTAAGTCAGGGTTCTGTGCAATGAACGAAGTAGTTACTTCCTTGTTGAGGAACTCGGGGTTACTCAAGACATTCAATAAGAATGACTTGTTGGTTGTAACTCCACGGACACGGAACTCTCGTAAGGCTCGGATTAACTTGGCAGAGGCATCTTTCTTATTCCTTGCTTTGGCAGTAATCTTGACCAGAAGTGAATCATAATGAGGTGTAATCTTGGCACCAGGGAAGCCAGGCCCATCGTCTAAACGAATACCGAATCCTAGATTGATTTGATAAGTAGAAGAGATGATATGATGGGGGTGAGGATACCATGAACATATCATATGAACAAAGTAACAATATCACATCATGACAAGATAAGAAACGTACCACAGGGCATACGGAAGACATCAATCGTTCCCGTATCAGGTCTAAAGTCCAATGCTGGATTCTCAGTAGTTACTCTACACTGCATGGCATACGAGGTTGGCTCCATAATGCTATCCTGAGTCAATCCCAATTCCGGTAACGTCTTGCCACTTGCAATATGAATCTGACTCTGAACAATATCAATACCCGTAATTTCTTCTGTAATAGTATGCTCAACCTGTACTCGAGGATTAACTTCCATGAAATAATGCTGTCCATCCTTATCAACTAAGAACTCGACAGTACCAGCGTTACGATAGTTATTCATGGCTAATAGACGACATGCATCTGGAAGATGTTATCGCAGTTTATAATGATGAAAGAGGGGAGATTTAATATATGTTAGTACATATGATATGCGAGGGCAATCAATAAAGGCAAATTAAGGTCAAATAAAACAGCCAAGTCGTCGAGACTTTATACTGAACACACGAATTCATATCATAAAACATACTAACGCGGACTTTCCTGTAAATATCTTTTCCCGAGTCTCACGTGATAATCCAGTAGCGGGAGCTGTTTCAATAACCTTCTGATGACGACGTTGTACGGAACAATCACGATCATATAAATGTATAACATTACCGGTACCATCTCCCAAGCACTGTACCTCAATATGACGTGGTTGATCGACATACTTTTCAACAAAGCATCGTCCATCCCCGAAAGCATTTAAAGCCTCATTACTTGCTAATCGGAACATTGGTTCTAAATCCTCGGGTGTGGGAACGATACGAATGCCTCTGCCGCCTCCACCCATTGCAGCTTTAACGATTACAGGGTATGTAATTGATGATGAATTAATCCATTCTTCTGCTTCGGAGGGTGTTGAGAAGGCATCATCTGATCCGTTGATAATCGGAACTTTTGCCTTGATCGCTAATTCCTTTGCTGATGTTTTATCACCGAAGGTGTTACTGTATTGTTTTGTATTGTGATGAGTTGTTGATATGTGGTGTATATGATGTGTGCAAAATGAAGCGAGGTTTGATGTAAGATAGTATCCACAACAGTCGTATACATACCAAACAAAACTCTATACACAGAACAAACTTACAGATTATCAACCGTCGGTCCAACAAACTTAACACCATTATCTTCTAACTTTTTAGCAAACCCTGCATTCTCACTATATTGATATAGAGGAATCATTATGTTTTGAGCATATCATGTGAGCAATACAGATTAAAGACACAAGATGTGCACAAACTTTTTACACCGCATACTATACCCAATAATAACACATACAATACTATAAACAAATAACATACCTTAAAAATCCATAACCAGGATGGACAGCCTCAACACCATTCTGTACACATAATTGTACTATAGTATCAATATCTAAATATGCCGCTACGGGACTTTTGGTATTGTTCAATTCAAATGCTTGATCTGCCTTATAGCGATGTTGTGTAAATCGATCTATAGTTATTTGTTGTTTAGTAGTTGTAATTTGATGATAAATGTAGAGTTGGGGGGTAGAATATAAGTAGTCAGAGACAGTTGAACATAAGATATGAAACACAAAACTTCAAACCACAAACAACAAACACAAACGCTTACCTTCATTACTATAAATACCAACAGTATTACAACCCAACTCTGTACCCGCTCGCATTATCCTAGTAGCAATTTCACCACGATTGGCAGCCATTAATTTTTGAAATGGACGATTTGGGAATGATTTATTATCACCCATTGAACATTGTTGTTTTGTTGATTGAAGATTGGTAGAGGTGGAGTTGATTGCTCGTAGTTGTGTAGTGGGGACAGTAGATAGTTGAGTATTCCATGATGATGATGTAGAGATTATGGATAATGATTTGATTGCCGTGGATGATATTATACTACTATGATGACGATGCTGTTGTTGCAATAGACGACGAGAAGCCAAAGTAGATTGACCTCCTCTGCTTAATTGTCTAAACATTATTGATTGTATCCTCTTTTTAATGACGAGGACGCCGTCGTTCTATACTTGCAGCAGCTCAGCTATATGATGGGTTTATTAATATGCTATATAGCCTGCCTATTGATGTTCAATGATAGGACGAAACTTGCTGATGGCAAAAAAAAGATATTTTTTCATTGCAAAAAGATACGGTATCCTTTGAGGAATCCGAAGCGCAGAGGCATTTCAGCGATTTACCGGCCACTCTTGTGGCCGCCTCAATCATCTAAATAGGCCCTCCTTATTGGCGCGGCGGCAATTAATAGAGTATATATATAACCCACGTCGGGTGTGATTGTACATCGTAGGCAGTTCAAAACAACTCAATCTACAAAGTCCCAACGCGCATTGCAAACACACAAATTATTACACAAAATGAATTACTTTCGTCGTCAATCAAACAATACAACATGCATACTACTAATTAAAGTATATACTCAATCAAACAAATCTATACCACTAATCAATAAAGCAGCTGTTATACAACCCAACACTACGAATGAGCTAACATTAAAATCACTACTGCGTAGTGAAATATCATCTGCTCAACAATCGTCACAATCTGAGGGTATAAATAAGAATAAGAGAAGAACAATATCAATAACAAATAATAGTGTTGAAGTACAAACTATTGAAGGTACGAATATTAATGCATTATTAGATTTACCAATTTGTAATTTGTTTGATGTATTAAATAGACAACATCAGCGGCAACATAGTAGTAGTGAGAGGAGTAGTAGTTATGAAATTATTGTAATTGTCAAAGGTCATGATAATGATATAGATAATACTAATGAAGCAGTAAGAAGAAATAGTAGCAGTTCTACAAATATAAGAAAACAAAATGCCAGTCCACGAATAGTTCGTATATTAATTATATTGGCATTCTTGGCTATCATTTCTGAAATCTTTGTACCTAATACTACTATAAGTAGTACAAATGTTAGTGATGCTTCATTTGCTACACCCACTACTACTAATCAACATCACAAATCTTCACAAACAAATCATATCCCCACTTCCACCAATAACAATCCAAATGCTAACCTCAACAATAAGGCTAACGCTAACGTCAACAATAGCCTTGGGAATAAACGACGAGTACAAATAGAACAATGTACACCATCCGAACTCAAATTAATATTATATCAATTACCTAATGATGATTGTTATACATATAAAAAACAACCATGGAGACAAAAATGTTCATTGACATATGCTACTAAGTGTCCTGGTATGTTTGTTGGTTTGTTGTGTTTTTGTTTGTTTGTTTGTTTGTTTGTTTGGCTTGTGTGTTGTTGGTTTGTTTGCTTGTTTGTATTAATGTGTTGTGTGTGGTTTGGTTTAGATATCGGGTTTCGGGGTATGGTATTGATCAGGAAAGTATAGATTATTTGGTTTTGTATTCGGTGTATACGATGCGAGTCGGTGTCTAGATAGGAAAGGGGAGGGTAGAGAAAGAACTGAGGATGTGAAAGAGCGGAGAGTTCTTGTTATAAACATTCCGATATTAATATGGTCTGTATATCGATGTAAGGTCTGCAGAGAGGACAGAAGAAGAACAAAAGAACATACTCTTGTATAGGATTGTGGACGACTTGATCCCCTGCTATTATTACGTCTCTTGTTTGTGTATTCCATGTTCAATTTCTCTATTCTCACACATCTATATGCCTGCCTGCTTGTCTATCTATACATATACGAACTCAAACCATCAAACATTACACACATATATACAAGATGCTACATGGCTAGAAAGATATTATACAAAGTTACATTACAATGCTGCCAATCAAACATCTTCTACATCTAAATCTCAACAACAAACATTCCTAGCTATATTTATTGGATGTAATAAAGGATACGATGCCATTAATACATTACGTATGGGCTCCGGTAATCCAATCTTTGATAAGGATAAATGGAAAGATGCATTAACTAATCATGGCACGATACCAATAAAGAATGATGTTTGTAACCAAGCTAGTGAGCCTCAGTTTGTTTTACCGCCGGGGAATGTTGGTGTGCAAGGAGAAGGTGGAGATGGAATAAGATCACAAGTTCATTGTATTGAGCCATTGCCTCCTACTATTCGGGGTAAGTTTCTGGATCTGATATGTGTATATGTTATGCTCATATGATATGTTCATATGATGTGTGCATATGACAAGTTCATATGATATGTTCATATGATTGTTCATATGTTATATTCATATGATATATGCACATGATATGCTTAAGCTCATCGTACTCAGACTCAACCCCCGCCTTTACTCAACATCTACTTGTCCACTCTTTTTAGAACTCCAACGAGCAGCAAATGAAACAAACTATGGAAAGCAAGGATTGGTAGTAGTTCATGCGGCCATGGCACGAGAAGATGGAGTTGTGCCATTTGATTCTGGATTACGAAACAAGGCCGGTGCCGGTGTAGAAAACATTGGTATTAGCAACTCCGCTTGTGATGATCCGGATAATCAATGTGTTAATGTGACCATGTATTCATTAGACACGTACATAAACAAGTTCATACCAAAGGATATGCCAATCAATTACCTATCAGTCGACGTCGAGGGATGGGATTATAATGTATTAATGGGTGGACAACAACATGCATTAGAAAGAGTACATTACTTGGAATTTGAATACAATTGGTTAGGACCATGGAAGGATCAATCATTAAAAGATCTCATTGAGTTATTAGATACAAAGTTTGGTTTTACTTGTTACTTTGCTGGATTTGATGAAACGATATGGAGAATAACCGGTTGTTGGTTAGATCATTATAATGTACATACTTGGAGTAATGTGGCGTGTGTGAATAGGAATTATGATGAGGTATATGATATTGCATATGAAATGGAAACAATGTACAAGGCTACGATTGAGAAGGGTAATGATGGATTGAGAGACTTTGAGCATCGTAAACAGGTTGCTACTAACCCAAACGTTTAATAGATTAGGTGACTATCGAATTCATTTAGTTAATCTTTTCTTCTTTATCTAATCCTATCATATTCACACATTTAATGCTCAGCTCAGCTGTTTCCTGTCATCTCAAGTGTGTACAAATACAAACCACTTCATTCTGGTTACAGAATCATCGTTACAGCCTGACATGCAAACTCCACAATCATTTGCAAGACGTCGGTCAGGCTTGTAAAGTTTGGTAGCCTTTGAATGTTTCTCGGCCAAGATGCGCCCATCATCAGATTCATATGCCTTTACAGACTTGATACCCTTCGATAGACGACGTTTCTCCTCATCAGATAAGAGGAGTCGTCCGCCATTAGAGACATCCACAAAGGCAAAGGAGAGTAGTAGAGCAATTGCAATAGTAGCTTTCATGGTTGACCCTCATACAATCCTACTGGGTCAGGTGGTAAGAGTGGTAAAGATATCACCCTAATGCCCTCGTATAATCCTACTGGGCCAGGTGGTAAGAGTGGCATCGGCACCGACCGCCGAAAGTATCGCCACACTCGTGACCGTCGCCTTAAAATGGTGTTATAGAAATCTTCATATTATGAAGATTTTGCATAAGTTTCAGGTAGATGCTTGTTCCTTCCCTTGGAAGTATTAATATTAGTCTAAAGCTGAGCTGAATTGTGTTTCATCATATTTGTCTCGTTCTAATTGTTAGGAGATCCCGAGCAATTCCTATTCTCTAATTTCATATAATATTGATCCTCCTTTGGTAACGCGTCCGATTTGTATACTACTCAAACCATTATTGATCCATTCATGTATGCTACCAATAAAGCTGAGATTGTTGTATCTATCCTCTTTTCTTGAGTTCTCCTGTGTACTATCCAAATAAGTTTGTAACTCATCAACACTACTTCTTCTCTCAGATTGTTCCCAATCTGGTGCTAATTGATCATTTGTATTCATCATAACTTGATTATCATCTCCATCAACAAGTAGCAGACATAAATGAATGGAGTGATAGATTTGATGCTTCATCTTTCCAGGGTTGGAGGTGTCTCTATTCTTCTTCATCTCTAATTGCATTGAACATCTATTAGCAAGATTAGCATCTGATGTGAATACCACAACATTCGTCTTCTTCGTGCATTGCTCATCGTCGAAACTAACCTGTGAACTAATATATGCACAACATTGCACCATAATATCATCAGCGTTACTATCCGGTCCTGAATATACTGCCAATTGTTGTATAGATGTTAACGTTGAGAGTACTTTCTGTGATTTGCTGTGTCATTTTCTACATTTTGAGTAACAATAATTGTTACGTAGATTAATATAGTACGAATTTAGCTATAAAACTTACATAGTTTACGTAGAATTTTAGCTAACCGTTATTTTCCTTGTCTTCATTCACAATACAACATCATAGTAGCATGCCGACTGCTACCGAGACAAGACTGCCTGCCGATGGCAGCGATGACATAGCTTTAAATAATGGTAGAGAAGAGTACAAAGATGATGGAGGGCGTATACTGGCCGCTAGCGCTGCCGTGGATGATTGTATTAATAATAATTCTCAACAACATGAACCATTCACACCCTCCTCTCATAATAAACCATCTTCTATTAATGCTCTCGTCATTCATTCACCTTCCGAAGACAGTAGAGATTCACAACAACTACAGCAACAACGTAATAGATGGAATTGGGAGAATGATGCATCGGTGGCAGATAGTAATAATAATAGCATTGGTATTTCTGACAATTTGTCAACAAGAACTAATCATGGTGGTGTTATTAATGCCAGCCGCATCAATAAATCAGCACACGGCGTCTATCAACAAAACAACACGAATATACCACGCGTTGTTAATATTGAACAAAAGTACCACCCCCTCAATAATACACAGGTCACGAAACAAATTAACAAATATAATAATAATAAAGCTAGCGGGATTAAGAAAAGGGACAAGAGGGAGAATAAGGATGATAGTGATGTTTGGTTAGATGAGAAACAAGAACTACTTAATAATGTTAAGAAGAGACGCCTTGGTACCATCCTAGTAGGCAATGCTGTTCACAACACAGAAGAGTGGATTAATCAACTCCAAAACAAAAGAAATAATGCAAGAGGGAGGGGTTTAGGATTAAGTTTAGTTGGTATTTCTAGCAATATTCAGGATTTTAATGAGGGTTTTAGTAGTATTAATGATGATGAGGATTCTACCAAAGGAGTGTTTGGTAGTGTTGTTAGTTACAATGGGGGTGCCGATTTGATTATTACTCGTCGGGGTGCATTATTAGATGATACATCCACACAATCTAATTCCAACAGTTCGGGGAATCATGATATGAATATGGATAATAGTATTGGAGGGGGCAGTAGCAGTGATATAAGTATACGTGATGATAAGGATATTAGCGATGGGGGCGATGTCTCTACTACAGCTTCAGATGAGAGGGCAGTTGTCTTGGTAGATGGGGAGGATAATGCTACTTATGAGGCGGATATGTTTGATGCAGTAATGATGGTGGCCAAGACTTTAGGTTCAGGTATGGTCTATACATATGGGCAACAAGATGGTAGTGGGGATTGTGTTAACCGCGGCGGAGGTATTATTTCTCCCGTGCCAAATTCAGATGGTGATAGTGTAGAGTGGGGTACTCTTCCGGATGTCGGCATCGATGGGATGGGTACATCGGATGATGAGGATAGCATTAAGTCGGACAATAAGGAAAGTCCGCCACCCCGCCGTCGAAGGGCAAGTGTTGACGAGGATGATGATATTGAATGGATTGATATTAGCAAGCCACCACAACAACAACAACCACAAGAAGAAGAAGTGCAATCATTTGAACATCAAGAAGATGAACTCCTCCAAAAGTATTCAACATCGAATCAAATCCAATCATATAAATTATATGAGGCAGTACCCGAGGAGGAGATGTTGGATTACATGGCTGAACGTGCAAAGAGTAGTATATCAACCTGTACCTCTTGCAATAACACTATTGGACAAGGTAGCATCCGTGTGGGGATATTGGATATGGCCACGGGAAGGTATAGAAGTTACCGTCATTTGGATTGTTTTTTACGGGATGTACCTGTGGAACTTCTGTAAGTATATGATATTATGTATGCCGTGCACCCGAATGCTAGTTTTGTAATCTCCTTTTCTCACTGCCTATATACGTATGTATTGTTTCACAGAGATGGCACCGTTGTGTTAGGTGTGGCAGATGATGTCCTTCCCCTTACATCAGAAGAAGGAGATGATGGTATGAGTGTGGAAGAAGAACAGGCTACCGCCGCTGCTTCTGACCCCTCACCACCTAGTGCTAAGGAGAAGACACCGGCCCCTCTTCGACGAAGTAAGAGAGGACGTGCCGCATCCAAGCCTGCACCAAAGCGTAAAGCACGTCCACCTGCCCAAGCTGCTGCCTCACGTCCTTCCCGACGAGCTGCCTCAACTGCTGTACAACAACCATCGGGTAGTAGAGCTCTTTCTTTCAAGAAGAAGACGCCTTTTACTGGAGAGGTTGTCTATATTACTGGAAGGCCAGACAAGTTTCGAAATAAAAGTATCGTACAGGATATTGCCAAAAAGATGGGAGCTACTCTAGCAAACCGTGGAAGTGGACAGGTTAAGATACTGATTGTCTTACCTAAAGCCCCTGGTAAAGGAACAAGAGATAAGTGTACCAACGCCACAGAACGTAGTGAAGCATACTTAATTGAATCTGCTCGTGAGGCGGTGACAAACTTTCCAGCAGGATCATCTGAAGATGAGCAGCTAGATCTCCTCATTCAAGATGTATCTCAACCATCATCCTCATCAACTGGTCAAACAGTAAGTCCCCGTATCGTATGACATATCAATTGCCATGCAATCAGATGGCATACTCTTACATCATTCGTGTGTCTCTTCTCTTCTTTAACAAAACAGATTACTGAGAGGAAGACAAGAAAATTCTTACGTTCAAGCCAGGTTTGGAATCAATGTACCAACTCTGGTGTCGATTCGAGTTTAAAAGGTCACGATATGAACCAGCCGGGTAGTGGCTGGGCTAAACAATTTCGATCATGCTGTGTAGTCAACTTTACTCTTACGTCCAAGCAAGAGGAACAAGGATGCATGCTCGAGAGGTTACCTTTACCCAAATCAATATTACATTATGACATTTGCATTATCAAAGGATGTTTTTGCGGACTCCAAAGAACATGTCTTGGAGGATGCTGTCCAAAGCATACAAAACAGTATGGTAAGAAGGGTCCTCCCGAAATTATGAAACGGACCAAAACTTATCAACGAAGAGACTTGCAAGTAGAGGAATCTTCAGTCTCTACCATTCACAAGATCATGCAATGGACAACAAGGCGACGATTATCTGATAGTGAGCCTTGGGATTATGAAATCAAGTACTATAATACAAACGATACTTCTTGGTGCAGTCGTGGAACACAAATATGTATCGATCACGGTAATCAGTATAAAAAATGCACCTTGGGCTGTGCACCATGCAAGCATGGAGAGAATCATCCTCGTCGAAGATGTAAGGATTGTTACCCTGAGTTGAAATGCCGTACTAAGGATTGTGATTCGATTAAAAGCCAAACAGCTAATGATGATACCGAAGGTCTTTGTGCGTATTGCATTAATGATATGACTGGTAACTTGACAATTGAACAAATTAATCACAAGCATTTGAAGGAGCTTGGTTACAGTCTTCGAACAGGTTTCAAACATCCTTCTTTGACATACTTTATTGATGGTACCATGATGGGGAAGGGAGATTTCGACGAGTTGAACTGGGAGAATGATGAGGGTAACAACAAGGAGGGACACAGTTGCAATAAGTACACAACTAATGCTCATCAGTGGAATATCATGTCTTTGCGGCTTGTATACCTGCCAAACCAGCGCCTACAATAACGGCATCATATGATTCATCCTCGGCAATACTATCAACTTCATTTTCCTTTGGTGATGTATTATTAGTAGTATTAGGTTGATTGATAAAGTAAGCTGGTTTCTCTCTCCTATTGTCGTTTAACGTAGTCTGATTTATTGATAATAGAATAGTATTAAACACTCCTATTCCAATAATAAATAGTAGGTATGCAAAGTACGAAAGTTGCAGCATATTTAGTACTGCAGCATGAAGAGAGTGGTGCTTATGATATGCATCATTTTTTTTTTGCGGCGATGGTGGCGGCCATCAGGTTCATACATCTTCTCACCCTTGGAACCTCCTGATCCTTTAGGGCGACATTCATTATTCTTGCAGCTCTGACGGCAGCCCGGTGGGTCAATATCATCATTACAACCTGACATGCATGTACCACAATCATTATTAAGATTGCGATGATGCTGGCTACGGATGCCTTTGACACTGGGTTTGCCCGAATCTTCGAGATTCAGGACCTTGGCGAGCTTTGCATCGGCCATGCCAGCAATGGCGGTGAGTAGAGCAATAATTGCAATAGTAGCTTTCATGGTTGATAGAAGTTGAGTTCTGAAATTATGAGGGTTGTAGTAATAGTGTTCAGTTCATTGAAATTGAATGAGAAGCGAACACGAAATGAAAAGATACAAATACGATTGATCATATTGAACTTTATTGCTTTAGCTGCATGCAACTTTTTACGAGTGAGAGAGCACCAAATCCCCAGAAAGATGAGGAGAGCAATTAGACTGTATACGTAATAGCAACAAAGTATTGCTTGTCTTCTGGATCAACCGCGCAGCTTTAAGGCGCGGGGATGCATTCCGCTACGCTCCATGCATCCCATCCTATTAGATAATGGTGGGCCTGTTATTTAGATTCAGTCAGATACACATACCGCTTACCCTTCACGATCGCGCCCGGTGTTCGGGTGGGTGAATAGGGACTTGTGGACAACAACAAAACAACTATGCATTTGTGGATTTGCAACTTCAATGTATGACACTTAGAGTGATTCAACGTATCCCAAATAGAAATTTAGGCTTCTCATCTAGGCAGTACAATAAACGACAAAGGGTATTAGTATCCTTTTGGCGAATATTCAGCGATGTATTGAAGATGGTGTTTTACATAGATAGACGCAAGCTGATTGTTTTTGGGCACTCGTGGGGCCCCTCCCCCACTCGTGTCATTTGGAGCGCCACAAAACCGAACGGGTGCAGGCCATCTAACTAGATGAGAACCTGTGTTAGCCGTACATCAGCTAAAAATGGGGCCCAAAATGGGGTCAAAAATCTTGAATTTCAAAGTATTATTTAATGGTGTTCTAGTCGCCTCATACCCAAATCAAGCACATTTGCAGAAAGCTAACATACTAATCTTAAGTGTGTTACTCTATTTTTGGCCAGTAATGGATATCACTGCTCATGATATACCGATAAGTAAAATCTATGACTCGAAATTTTCATAGGCTCATAACCCAAAAAATGATTTTGGCCCCATTTGGGGTCAAAAAAATATACACTATAAATAGATAGAACTGTAGTTACACAAATCAAGATAATACTTTTCTAAACTCAAATTGCACGTAGACTTCATTTTTGATCTTACTTTTTGACCAAATTATACATAGGACACAGTATAGAGCACTTTGCACTCTAGAATTCTGGGAAGTGTTCCCCCCCAAATATTTAGGGGGGATACCGTAGTAGCCCCCTAGATAGCTCGCTTAGGATGATTTTTTGCAATGAAATTCATTGCAATAGGCGAACTTTGGCCGATCGCGGCGGCGGCTATACGGCCGATGTCAACCCCACCTCCTAGGATATGTTACCTATGATAGTGAAGATCACATTGTGTATGATAGTTGGTTTGCAGCCTACTATGGGGGTACTATATGATCGGCCAAATGAAAAAAATAGATTTTGGGCCCCATTTGGGGTCAAAAATAAGTGGGGGAATTTTGGGGAGCATAAAATCGATTTTTGACCCCAAATGGGGCCCAATTTTGATGTACGGTTAGTGTTGGACTGTAAAGACAAGTAGATCATGTAGATACGATTGAAATGTTGCATGCAGTTATGTTATGAGTGTATCGTCTATCATATACATAGGCACATTAAGATATCTCTTCATAAAAACAAGTGTGAGGAAAGTAGAGGTAACCTATCCTGGTCGTATCAACTGCCAAAACTGCATACATTTTTCATTTGTCTAGAGTCTGTCGGAAGCTAAAGCCTCTTTCTCGTTAGAGATTTAAACAGTAGCATCGTCACCACTCTTAGATACGATCGAAATAAATTGCAACTATGCATGCAACATTGTAGGCCTGTTCTATACCGTAAAGGACAAATTAGAATCTTGCTAGATTATTGCAATTGCAATGTGGTGTTTACACGATATCCACACCTCGATTATGTGCATGCAACATTTTGAGTGTGCTACTTTTGCACTATCATAGATATGTTACATTGTTCATTTAGCTTGCTGTTTGTTCTCATAAATTCAAGATTCTCCTCATCATCATATCAATACCAACATCATCGTCATCCAATATCCACCATGAAAGCTACTACCTTTGCAATTACAACTCTACTCCTCACCATTGGCATGTCCGTTGCCGAACCCCCTTTCCAAAGTGGAAGTAAAGACACTGGTAAACCCCCAAGTAAAGAATTGGATGAAAAGCCCGGTAATCAAGATCTGGGAGGTAATAGTGGCAAGGAACCCGGTGTAGGAAATGGTGATGGAAAAGGATCAGGTTGTGGGGTTGGTTATGGAGTAGGTGCATTTTCGGGCAAGTGCAGCAATCGTAAGTTAATTGTGCGTGACGATACTACCAAGCTTACCCGTGGCCATTCTTCTGAATCTGGCAAACCTATGAAGGCCAAAGATGTGCTTGACGAACAGCGCCGTCTCGAAGCTTTACTAGAGAAACACAAGTCTCGTACTCGTATGTTGGGCAAGGATTTGGATAACAAGCCCGGTAATCAAAATCTGGGAGGTAATAGTGGCAAGGAACCCGGTGTAGGCAACGGTAAAGGACAAGGCCAAGCTAATGGGAATGGTTTCGGGGTAGCCAGTTCGCCCCCGACATTATCTCCCTCTTCATCTCCGACATCCGCTCCAACAGCAGCTCCACATAGGGCTGGTAAGAGTGGTGGTTTCGGCAGCCGAAAGTATCGCCGCAATCGTAACCGTCGCCTTGAAATGATGTTATAGAAATGTTGTAATGAAGACTTTGTATGGCTCTAACCTAAATCTGAATACTATGTTTGGTAATACTTGTCTTGTTCTAACTGTTAGTAATGTTAGGAGACGGTTCAGATACGAGCAATATCATTTTCTAATTTCATATAATATAGATCCTCCTTTGGTAACACGCCCGATTTGAACATCAATGCCTAGGCGGCCGCAGTTTTCACAGGAGTCTTGGATACATCAAGGCCGTTTTTTTATGTATGGTAAAAGGTGCATATGTAGTCGGATTATGTTTATGGGCAATGAAATTACTACATGTAGCAAGAGTAGATATGATGTACTATAAGAAGTAGCTATTAAGTTTGACTTCGCTTCTGCCGCTTTGCCTTTCTCTTGTCCGACTTCTTCTTATTCCGCTCTCTATTAAGTTCATCTCTTCTATGAATAAGTTCGTAGTATTGCTCTATTGGGTCAGCTAATGGACAGTACCACCTCAATGTAGCTCCCTTCTCTGCTTTATTGATTTGTATGTGTCGTCTGTTCTGAAACGTAAACGATCCTCTATCCTTGAAACATACTGGGCAGTTGTTATTTCTTCCTCTGGAATTCTCTATGTCCAAGCTAATGTGATTCTTAATCATTGTATCTCGAGCGGTCTGTTGTCGCCGTGAAAGATTGGTATCACTTCTAATATTCAAGCATGGTATTGTACTATTGGTAGCCAAGGTAGATGTATCGGCAGTCAAAGTAGATGCAGTTGATCTTGTATACGAATCATTGTCAATTTCCTTCCCTTGCGTGGCATACTGTACATGACTGATTGGAGGTTGTTTACATTGAGCCAACGATTCCGTACATTCCTCGATAACATCAAGTGGTAATGATGTATTTACTCTGTTTGTTATTACTGTTGGTGCGACAGGTAAAGCCTTTTCCAATACTTTTCCAATACGATTGATATCTTCTAATCCCAATTCGTTTGGTACTTCGATACCTTGTAATAATTCATAGTTGGTGCCATGTGTAGAAGCATTCGTACTTGCTGAGTTGGTTGGATAGTTTATTGCAATTTCAACTTGTGTATTCTTCACAGACTCGAAGTACTCGAATCCAAACTTGACTTTCTCCGCATCCTCTACTGTTGCTAATACTACTTCATTTGATCCGACTTCGGAAGGAGATATACCGTCGGGAAGAGCTTGTTTATTAAACATTCGAAGTTTCTTCCGATTGTAATGGATAACTAACCAAAATAAACGTGCATCATATAGGTTGGGTCCAATTTGATGCCATTCTCTTGACTTCGCCGACGTAACAGAATGAAAAGCTTCATTTTTACTCGTTCCCCGAGTGCTAATGTAAACTGGGAGCGTCTTGTTTGTATTCTTGTACTTCTTTTGACGCTGTATCATGTTCATATCACTACCATCATCAGATATACATCCATTATTAATGTGTATCAGCTGTTGTTTGATGACTTTCCATACTGCTGTTGTGATGAGAGGATAGGCCCAGTGAGATGGAGTGAGAGGATTGGCAGGGTTGTAAGCAGGCGAGCCTTCGTATTTGCTCTTATTCTTCTTGTCTTCTGTTGCTTGATAGATTACTGGAAGATGCGTGTTCCATCATTTATGAAGATGAAGAGAGACGATATGAACTTATGTTAGTGTATACAACTTCCAAAGACAATCAATACATATGAATTCACATAATTAAACACTAACGCGGACTTTCCTGCACTCAATATTCTTGAGCATATCTTCTTTCCACATCCAATATGTTGTCTTACATACTCAGATCGTTCCTCTTGTGGCGTGAGGCTTCGAAGGGTACTAATTGCTACTGATGATAAATTAATCTTGTCACTTAGATTGGGTGTGAAGATACTATTCGACAGGCCTCTAATAAATGCTGCCGCTCGTTTGTGCTCAGAATTGATGGTATCTGTAATTCTCGTCAGAAGATGTTTGGAGTCGAGCTTCTTCTCCATGCCATGATACATCTTGGTCTCTTCAGTGCGACCTCCCGGCTTGCCATTGCAACAATCTCTATCGACATAGCAAAACTTTGGGAGTTCGTCATGCCTTGATACTACTTCTTCCATTGCTTGAGTTCTGTATTCCTTCTTGTCAGATGGCACGACAACATGGCTCAGCACAATACCAGTATCCCCAAGAATAGAGAGGGCTTGTGCACTACCCATTCTCTCTCTCTTCTTGACACATCTCTGCACAACCTTAACCTGACAGTCAATAGATAGTGCTGTTGATGATTTTAAAGCAGCAAGCTCCCTCTTGAGCCACATACTTTCACTATCCATATCTCCGAGGAAGGCATTGTTAAGCTGTGCTGCCTTGGGTACATATTCGTCAGGGAAGGAAGGAAAATCTTCTTGTGCACCAGATTGTTCGTGTTGATGCTTACAAGCACTCCAATCCTCATATAAGTTGGCACGAGCTGTTCTTTCTACCTCATCAGCACTAACTCCATTTCGTAGTGCTCTAATTAACCCCATATCAATACCATATGATTGTCCGACAATAATAGCATTAAGCTGCCTTTTCTTATCTCGACTGAGAGTGTCAACATAACTCTTTTCATATGCCATTGTTGTTTTGTTGCAATATTTACATTTTAATGATATACTTTGAACAAATCGTGGTCGTCCATTGCATAGAATTGGTTTTGTTGTTTTTGTGTTTTTGTGATGTATCATATTTGTAGATCCACAACTACATATACCATCATTATAACCAAAAGTATTCAAATCGTAGTGACTATTTGTTTCGGATGGCCAATGCTGTAATCCATATACTTCTGATATCTTCTTCCGAGGTGTGGGTGGTTTGAATGGAAAGATATAATTTTGTTGCACGTCTTGTGTGCTTTTGTTATTATTGTCTATTGGAGTGGGTATAGCCGGTGGAGTAAGCGGGGTAGATGATAATCGTGACGAGGTACCTCTTGGAGTATTAAATAACTGTCCCATGATGGTATTGTTATTATTATTGTTATTCGGAGGTGATGGTACTTTATCTGGTTGACAGTCGAGGCAGTACACATCATCATCGCTGATTTGCAATACATTATTATGACCAAGCTCCATCGTCACAGCTGCTCTATACTTTTCATGGCAAGGACGATGTACATATGCCGAGCATTTGCTGCAATTTTGTAGATCTCCATCATCTGCACCACATTTGTATTTGTTGTGAAAAGCACATAATTCAGATACATCTTCGGTTATTTTGTTTGAGGTGGTATCCTCTCGATTAGATATACTGCCATTGATACCAATACTGTCTGCACTGTTTGCATTATTACTATTTGGTGTTGTGGTTGGTATAGAAGGAGCATTTGGTCGAGTTCTCTTTGACGG
>Ga0214478_100186_pt1 | contig 35805 bp, 31 predicted proteins | sample M1_20Mar14CPVII9_2_FD_178001 | JGI IMG/M metagenome (GOLD analysis project Ga0214478, IMG submission 178001) | Marine eukaryotic communities from Monterey Bay, California, United States - M1_20Mar14CPVII9sort6BwellD7 | ecosystem: Environmental > Aquatic > Marine > Unclassified | place: USA... | reverse complement strand
CAAATTAATGAGGATGATGAAGTAACGACCCCAATAATGACATCTCGTGGTTCAAATAACAGACTGAGTAACATTGTTGCAACAGAAGATAGCGAGGATGAGGATGTACTTTCCTCGTTACTACAAAACGATTCTGAACATTATACCGGTGGCGGCACAGTATCCTCTTAAGGAGGCTGGTTATTACCTACAACAGCGGGAAGAGGAGTATCGGGGGAAATTGTGCATATTGGGATATTATACAATAACTGGTGATAGTCCCAGCAACGAAATCAGTTCGTAAATCCAAAAGCTCGTCCCCAGTTGGCTTATTGAAACAAACACATACAGGTCTTCTGCACAAAATGTAAATATTTAGTAGACTATTGAGTATTCGACTTCAGACTTTAATGCATACCATTGAATATTATATACTTAGATTTACAGGCAATGAGAGAACTGCAAGAGATGTACATAAACCCTCGAGTGCACTCCAATTGAACTGCCACGACCAAACGGATACCGATCCTAGTGCCGTAGGCACTCCACTCGAGGGAGTTGATTTTAGCCCCAAACGGTTGACGCAACCTAAAATTTTCCGAGCTCACATTTTACTAACAAATTTGTTAGTGAATCGAGACGGTCTCGTCGCAGCCTATAGAATTCCGTTTATTACTAGCTCGCTTGCAGGTAACCTCCTTCATGTTGTTGCAAACGGAATTGCAATTTATCCTGTAGCCCTCGCGTAAGTAGCGGTCTCAAACAAAAGGATACCGTTTCACTAGGATACGCCCTACTTGTGTCTATTGTCGACGGCGGCACGGCCTCTATTGGCTGATGGAGCATACCCCTGTTGATATATCTTATCTAAAGGGTCTTGCCTACATATTGTGTGAGCGATTTGCCGGGTGGCAGCGAGTATATTTCAACAAATACATCACTCATCCTTGTGTGTATTGTCTCAACATTGCTATGTGTAAGGTTGGTCTGGTGCGCCCTATACAGTAGTTACTCCATGGCCGCCGGTTCCTATGTTGTTATTAGGTACTAGTCGAATTGCATTGCAATGGATAGCCTCTATAATGTATTATAACACTAGTTTTAGATGTGGCTATTATTTGCATCATATAAAAATACACAAACTTAAAAAATAAATAACTATTAACACATATAATATCTACACAGTAAATCCTTAACACTAATTTAACAAACACCTTTAATCCTATTTACAATAGCCAGATAGTTTCCAAACATCAATTAAACACCTTAACCCACATCCCTAAATAATGCCCATGGTGCTTTGCAATTGTTGCAATGAAAATGGAGCGGTATCCTATTTTAGGTTGCACCAACCGTTATCAATTCCCACGGGTGGAGTGCCTACGGCACTGAGGCACCCCTTTACACGGGGGTAACTACTTGTCTCTTTCTGGACGTAGTACCCAGAAAGAGGGTTGGTACGACCCCGTGTACAGGGGTGGCACTGAGGTGTCAAAAGTTTGATAATATGTTGGTTAATGGAGTTGATGGAGATATAGTTCTGTCGCAGAATCTATTACTATTTCTTCTTTAGATCAACAACAACTAATATACTTCCTATAATTTAAGGCTGAGTCGGCGATAATAAATGCAAAAGATATCAACAACATCATTGTCATAGAACACATGAAAATTGAAACACGGACGGGGAGTAATTATTAGAAGTTGGTGTAGCCCCGATGTCTAGACCAGGAGTTACACATGTGAGTTCTGGTGGTGGAGGAGATAGTTATGAAGAGAAACTTAGAAAGAAACTAAATGGTAGTGGAGATACGAGTAGCCGACCCGGTGTTGTTAGATCCAGTGGTGATGATGCATTTGAGAAGAGATTGAGGAGGAAATCTGCATTGTCTGCTAATACTACTGTCAGTGTAATAGATGACAGTGATAGATCTGGAAATACAAGACAAAGCAGTGGTAGTATTATAAGTACACAATGTAGGGCGCCAGAGCAAACGCCAAGTGCAGATGATTATCAAAAGAAGATAAAAGCCAAGTTGGCAGCTGAAGAGCAAGATAAAGCTGCACAGGCACTTCGGAAGGAGATGAATACTACCTCTCGGCGTAGTAGTACGACTCATCAGGAAGCAGAAGTAGAAGATCATACTGCAAAGAAGAGGTCTAGTAGAAGACGGTCAAGTAGAAGAGAGGCATTAGATGCAAAACTGAATGAACACAAGTCATCACTAACTGATGAGAAAAGTGATAAGAATCTAATGTCATCATTCACATCCATGAACAGTGCAAATAGTCGAGATATTAGAAAGGAGAAACTCGATGCTAAACTGGAAGCAAAGATTGAAGAAAAGAGACGCAGAAGTTCAATGCTGAGCAATTGCAGCGCATCTGATAAACTCCAGGCCAAACTGGATGCTAGACGGAGATCATCGGTGTTAGATAATGAAACGGTGACATCCGTTGATGGGTCAATATCATTAGATGAGAAAGTTGCAAATAGGAAGAAGTTGGAAAAGAGTGCATCATCAGTAGGGAGTGCATCAGTTGGGTCTAGCTCATTAGAAGAAAAACTTGCACTAAAGAAGAAGTCTAGTAGTAAGAAGAGTACACCGGAAGACGATATATTTGCTATAAGCGAAAGGAATAAACAGAGGAGAGCAAAGAAAAGAGAAAAGGAGGAGAAGACTTCACCGCGTAACTCTTCGTTTACTCCTGCTCCACCAACTCCTGAGACTCACGAGCAGAGCTGGGACGCTCTCGACGACATATTGAGACAAGCTCAAGCAATGTCATTAGAAGAGACTAAGAGATAAGTAGATAGGATTTGACTAGGTAGAGATAAAGGCCAGAGAGAGTTTGTGGGATCATATATAGAATAGTAGTTTAGGAAAAGGAAAGACATCACCTCATTCCAACCTTCTCATAATATATTTTATAATTAGGACTACTCCTAAGGTATCTAACTCTGCTCCTTGCTCAAACCTTCTTCAAAACCAACAAAAATGGATTACCAATATCAACCATCCAACTAGTACTATCTCTCGGCACTTGTGCCAACTTGGCATAGAATTCATCAGCAGTTAGCATTAACTTCATTTGATATTGACCCAGTGAACTAAAATCATGAACAAATTGACTAGAACTTTGATTTACTAATCGATTCGCCCTCTCCTTATCCTCACGACTAATCTTACGTATATCACCGGCAGTATGTTTACCAAAGTATGTCTCGATAACTGAACTGGCAACACGACAAGCCACCTCTCCGTCGGATTTCTTTGGTCCGAAGAACTTAGGGAATTTTAGTTAATTCCGCACAATGGTCACAAGTATACCCAAGAAGAGAGGGAGATAGGGGGGTTAGCAATCCACGGCCAAGTGAGTATGTCGTCTATACATACATTCATCTCGGTTTCACAATAAGAACATGAATGCCCAGATCAAAGGGTGGGTTGTGACCATTCATAATTAACTTCTACTTACCTTACCGACCAAAAGGAATTCATACTTCTTATCCTTCTTATTCTTCTTCTTTGTCTTTTGTGGACTGCCATAACTGTTTGACTTGACAATATTGAAATGTTTATCTTCCTGCTCGCTACTATCGGATATCTTACACGGGACTGTGATCACCTTGCCATAGTATTGATCGTATAGTGCTCGGTTAGAACGAAGTGACTGGAGAAGTGATCTGAGCTCAGAGAAAGATGGGTTGGAATTGAATGAAGTGGATGAAGACGAGGATACTTGTTGCTGTGAAGTGTTGTTAGTTGCTGCTGGAGGACGCAGAGATGCATATGGATTGGCTTTGGGCGGAGAATCATCATCAATGGGTATGACATTTGAGTTATTCCGCACTGCAGCAGCAACGGGAGGTGGAGGTCTTTGCTGCTGTTGTCTTTGTGGTTGCTGCTGTGGCCTTTGTGGTTGCTGCTGTGGCCGTTGCTGAAACACTGGTGCCAAATTGTTGTTATTGCTATTGTTAGACTGTGCATTCCTACCCCCATTGTTATTGCTGTTGTTGTTGTTTGCTCGTTGATAGGGATTGCCACCTCCAATCTGCTGCTGAACCGCAGGTCTGCTTGCACCATTGTTGCTATTGTTGGGCAATAATCTTGTAGTTTCAGGACGTGGCTTCTTGGGATATGAATCTAGTGTTTGTTGACGCAAGTTCCCGGTGTTGTTGTTTCGTGAGGACGCAGCATTTATAGTAGATGAGGATTGACCTTGATGATTCCTATTCTGCAGTGTAGCTGGATTGTTGCTCATGTTCATGTTGGACTGTTGCTGACTAGCTACTGCATTCTGATTCGGATGTGTCGTGTTGTTCCTTCCTTGCTGAGGTTGTTGATACATGTTACCGTGGATGTTATTATTCCAAGGTTGAAAGGGTCCTAATCCATCATCCTCCAAATTATGGGAGGGTTGATGATTCCTTTGTTGTGGCGGCGGTGGTGGCGGAGCAGCAGTGACATCACCACTTTCACCCTCACCTTCATCGACTTCTTCCTCCTCTCCATCAATAATACCTTCAGTACCAATCAATGCCTTGATCGTAGGGTCAACACCCAGCCCACGTGACTTTTGTGCCCTCTCACGTGCCTGTATCCAAATCTCCTTCCAACGTTCAATATATCCACCAATTACTGTACAATTACCATTATTTAACTGTAATATACCAAACCTTACATCAATTGGTCCATGTAGTAATAGTTTGAGTCCGGGAGGCGATGAGACTGATAAGTTTTTGATTGGTGATGTTTCCATTGATAGTAATATTTGATTCTGTTGTTGGGAGTTTGAAGAGGTTGGAGGATATGGTTTACCATTTGGATAATATCCATCTGAGAAGACCATTTTTAACATTCTATACTTTTGATTCCGTTGTCCTTGATTATTGTATGGCTGTCTACCATTATTGTTATTTTGAGGTGCACCACTACTACTTCCTCCACCCATTGCTGCTAATTGCTGCTCAGAGTTCATGGTAACATCACAAACTTCCTCCATCTGGACTAATAAATGAAATGATGATGGTAATGTAACCTTACTGCTAACATGCTGCTGCATGCTATCTGGTGAACTATTGTATGAGTTATATTGTTGAACATTTGCACTATTATTACTAGCATTGGTCTTTGATTGATTAATAGCATTGCGTAATTGCACTGCTGCACTTTCTTCTCCATCACCAACTTGATTAGTAGTAGAATTACCATATGGATCACGTACTACATCACGTAAATCAGCATGTAATATCTGTGTCCATAATGATTCCTCTTCCAAGTTACTTGAACCTAATATTGAATCATTACCAACATTCCTGAGATGTGAAAGGCACTTTTCTAACCAATAGTTTGATGGTTGTACACCTGCTTCTGTGTATATCTTCTGTTGTAATTGAGGATGTATTGCTTGTTGCTGTTGTTGAGGAGCAGTAGTACGAGTAGTAGTGGAGTTTGCTTTATCCTTTCCAACATTGTTGTTGTTATCGACATTATCAACAATCATCACCTCCGAGTCGGAGCTGTCTGAGTCGTCTATAATACGCCGCTTACCAGCCATGGTTTATATGATTTACTATATAATTATTAGTATAACAGCTCGGGGTATATGTACAATGGTTCTTTGGACAGCAATGATATCAACACTTGACTTCCCTTGACTTCCTACTCTCTCTCTCTGAGCTTATTTAGTAAACACAAAATTATTACGCTGAATATGTAATACGGTATCTTCCAACGTAAAAAAATCGGAAATTCGACCCATTATCGTGCCACATCAACAAAATCAACATTAACGACAATCAAAGACTCCCTTATCTTGCATGCCGTGGTGCATGCAACTCAATAGCAACAAATTCAACAATCTTCCAGCATAATACTATGGATATTAATGATAATGGTGCTAGCGATTTAATCGCTGCGGCGGCTGCAGTTGAGCAAGATCAACCACCAACAAAAAGTGATGTAAATAACATCGCCTCTGCTCCTGATTATATGGATATTGATACAGCACAGGCTAATGATACTGAAGATTATGGTATACCACCTCTATCACCGGTTGTAAACCCTGAAGTACAAGGTGACGATAATGTTGGGAATTATAAAACCGAAGGAGATGTTCAAGGTATGGATGTTAGTGGTAGTGGAAAGAAGCAGCGTAAGCATAAGGAATTTACTGCGGAAGGTGAGTTAATTTAGGGAGTTTGTGGTGCGCATGTGTACGATGGTGTATATTTTCTCATGTTATATTTATTTATTTTGCTCACATCTTGTGTACCTATATAATAATACATACGTTACCTAGAAAAACTAAAAATCGTAGCAGAACTTGATGCTCGGGGTGACAATACCTCAGTTCAAGAATTACTTGATAAGCATGGCGCTAGTAGATCATCCGTCCATCGTTGGACTAGACCCGCAATGTTACAGTCCTTAAAAGCTTTGGTAAAGGAGGGAAAAGGATCTGGTAAACGTGATAGTAGTAGTTCTACCACTACTACCACAGACAATAAGAAGCGTAAACGTGATACCACAGATAAATTATCTCGTATTAAATTGGGATTACAAGAATTCTGCAAGGATAATATGAACAAACCGGAAGAAGAACAATTAGCCATCACATCCGGTTTGATCCGAGTTAAGGCTCATGAAATTAAGGCTGATTTGTTGAAGACGCCTAATTTGTTATCCAAAGAGGAAATTTCTGGATTAAACTCATTCAAGGGAAGCAAATCTTGGGGATGCGTGATGGGTAATGAACTTGGTTATTTATCTGCGGCGAGTGCACCGAAGTGGAGTGCCAAGGCCAAGAAGAATACTACCTCGTATATTGAACAACACACCTCTGGTGATCAAACAAAGGCAAAGAAGAAACGGACTGAATTCACTGCACAGGAAAAACTAGCCATTCTCAATGAGCTTGAAAATACCAATATTGAGAAAAAGTCTGAGAAGAAAAAAGCCATGACAGTCGAAGAGATCTGTACCAAGTATTCAACATCTAAATCATCATTACATCGATGGAAACAGATGCACAGGTCGGGAAGGTTACAACAACTTGCTGCTGCCAATTCAGGACATGCAACAAGTAAACGTGTCTCGTCGGATAAGTATCAGATGATCCGAATGGCGTTGAATGGTATCTATCTCGAGAATGAGAATCTACCTTTGGATCAAAAGACTGTCTTAACCTATGATAAGCTACAATCACATGCCATTGCCGTGAAGGACAGTTTGTTGGAGAAGCATAATGCTGCCGTGTCGGCTAGTCAGGGGAAGACTGGTGATGGAGATCAGGATGAGGACGTGAACAGTGCTGATATTCTAAGCACAGACGAGGTAATTGCCCTCAAAAACTTCAAGGCAAGTCATGGTTGGCTTCGTGAAAGTGCCAAAAAGTTTCATTGGCATTTGGATGGTGACAGTGGGATCAAGAAAAGTGGTAGCTTGGCCGACGAGCCCGGTATCGTCCATCATCCTGGGATTGATCAAAATGCGATGGAAGAAGTGCAAGATCAAATGGCCATTGAATCACAAGGGTATGAAGGTGAAGCAGCTGCAAATCAAGATGAGATGGATATCCCATATCCCGAACCTGAACAGATCAAAATCTAATGAAGATATTTTCCGAATCTAATCAAGTGGGCATCTAAATAGTGGGCTTGTGTTATGTGTTTTCTTGTACAATAAATTAATTAGATTGCCCTTTAAGTACTATGTTCAAAACCTACTAATTATTAATACACACAAAATCTGTATCCTCTCGTCAAAAAAGGGATTCATATGACTGACTTCCTAGGATACATGAAAACTCTTCTGTACTTGCCCACTTTTATATTTGTCACATTTATTCGCTATCACTAGCGGGTACCGTGGCTTCAGTTGTCAAGGATGCCTTAACATCAGTGATCTTAGCTGCTATATCCTTCATGTACTGATCACCAGCATCAGACATTGTGGTAGCAATTACCCCATACACCCATGTCCAAGCGTCAGCTGATAGATGTGATATGTGTATATAAGAAGAACTTGAGATATGAATGGAATAGAAAAGAGCTTCATCAACACATCTTGTACTTACCAACCTCATCAGTAAAGGCATCACCAAGACCAGTCTTTAACGTCCAGATTAAACATTCACCAACTGCATCATAATGCTCTTTCTTGACTTCCCATTCAATTGCATGTCGCTTTCCTAGATTCTGAAGAATCGGTACCAATTCATCAATCTTCGTAAGATAATCAACAGCCACTGAGATTGTCTGAAGCAACTTATCAGCCTGTTTATCCATATCAGCACCACCAAATAATGGTACTACATCTGGATATTGTTCGAATAATCGTTTGTAGAATAACTTGGTAGCCTCAACGCCAAGACTATCGCCGACTGCCTTCCATGTAGTTGTAATGTCTTCCTTACGTTTGTTAAAGAGGGCTGTTTCCTTTGCTTTATCAACAATTGCTTCTGCCTTTTCTTTTGTTATATCATCAATATCAGCAACCAATTTATCGACTTCTTGCTTTGACATGTCTTCGACGGTGGATACACCAAGTTTGTCGAAGGCCGATGATAGCTCGGTAGCTGTATGATATGATATGATATGAAAAACATGTATGTTAAATAATGAACATAATCATAGACAAGCCTGTAAGTATTTGCACATAATCATAGACACGCCTCGGTACATAGAAACATATCATAATACTCACCATCACAGGATTTTAATAGGTCTTCCATGGTTGAGTGTTGTGTCTTGATAGAGTATTGCAATGAAAATGTGCCTATGATATGCTCTCGATTTTAAAAGCTGTTATTGCAATGCTATTATATATTATGAGGGGGAGAAGGCAGGAGATTCAACGCTTTGTTACTGATCAAGTCCAAGAAGGGTCCAAGATGTCTCTAACTCATATGCGTCGACTCTATCTTCAAGAAGTAAACCACTGCCATCATTCAAGACTTGGAAGATATTATCGTTCTACTTTTGGCGAGTATACAGAGCGTTGGTTCGCCACATTTCACTTACCACCTCATTTTTTTTACTGCTTGCTCATCGACAATTAGACTTACAGTCAGCTACGGCGGCACAGTCACTTCCCTAGGATATTCCTCTTCATCTTATAATTTTCAATCTTTCATATACACTTAGATAGGTACATAATATATCGTCGAAGATCATCTACAATACAGCATATATCATGTCTAAATCTACCATCGTCACCACTACAACTCTTCTCTCTATGCTTGCATTATCCTGCAATGGATTCAATATACCACAATCACACAATGTAGTATCACCATCCAACAACCATCGATCCATATTATCTACACAATTATCAATGTCATCAACTGAAACAGAAATGACCGAGGTCGAGAAATTACGAGCAGCAGCCGCAAAGGCACGTGAGGAATATCAAGAATTATCAAAAGCAATGGGTAAAGAAGTTGATGCAAAAGGTGATATTACTTCACCTGATACAGTAAAGCCTAAGAATCTAAGTGTTAGTGAAGTTGAGAAGATTGCCAACTCAATGAACTTTGGTGTGGGAGATGCTTCTTCTCAAACTCAAAAATTGAATGAGTTGGTAGACTCGGGTGACTTTACATTGTGGAATAGTGCTGTACGTCGTGGATCAACTTCAGATGCATCAATGTCCAAGTTAGTTCCCTTCCCTGTAACTTTACAAACTCTAGAAAGCCGGACTGGTGGTAAGGTTAATGGACCCTCTCTAGGTATCGATGGTGACAAGGATGTATCCTTAGATGACTTTAAAGATCTTACAGTTCAAGTGGTACTTGGATCAACAGGACTTGGTATTGCGTCTCTGGCTTTACTCCCTGAGAATGTAGGAGCTACTTTCACATATCTATTTGCCTTGATCCCCATTCTCTTCATCGGTATTGGAAGTCTGGCACCCGGTGTTATTGCTAGTGGCATTGTCTTTTCTCGAGGTGATAGTGAAGATGCCGAACAACAACGTGAAAGAATATGCAGACATGAGGCTGGGCATTTCTTGTGTGGGTATCTATGCGGTTTACCTGTAAAGAATTATGAGATTAGTTCTGATACAGGAGTTGCATGTGTTGAATTTCATACTACCGATGCTGTTAATGGTAAAGGAGAACTCTCTGATGCTGATATTGCTGCTTTATCAGTTGTTGCAATGAGTGGAAGTGTTGCCGAGATCATGCAATACGACAAGGCCACAGGAGGAGAGAATGATTTGTTAGAACTTCAGAACTGCTTCAGAAAGTCAAAGGAGTTTATTGGTGCAGCCAAGCAACAAGATTTGACAAGATGGGGTGCCTTGACATCGTATGGTCTTATCAATGCAAATAAGAGCAAATACGATAGTTTGGTCAAAGCTTTCCAAGAGAAGAAGAACTTGGCAGAATGTGTGTCTATCATTGAAGGTACTGCTTAAGCAAGCTGTTAAATGTAAAGAAGATCTGTATTATATGTACATTGATATGTGATCTATATGTTATCTATTATTATGTAGTATCGGTATGGATGGCAATAGTAGACTTGCGTGTCTCTCATTTTCACTAACATCTGCAATCAATATGTGCAAATGCCAAGATGGTCTCATAGGTGAGCTAGGAGAAGAAGACCGACTATCCAATGAGAAGAACACTGCATTTGAGACAATGCTATCCGGTATAGATTGACAAGGATCTTCAAATAAACCCTCTCCAAAGCAACCCATTCGTATTATCTCCCGACTCTTCGAGTTCTGTATATTATTGTTTGTTTGTTTTAGATGGTAGATTGATAACGGTCGCCTCAACATGTTACTCAACACTGTGAGCTCGGGCCCGCCTCCGTATAATCCTCCCTCTCTCCCACTCTTTCTAAGCTTTCTCAAGTATTCTTTTGTTGATAGACCTTCATTATTGGCCGCTGATTTTAGTAAATCTTTGCATCTCACTATCCTCTTTTTCGGTTTATTGTTTACATATAAAGTGCCTTCTGGACTAGATAATATGTTCGCTACACTGCAACGCATTTCCGTTGCCATTGTATTGGAGAAGAATGAATCGTCTGGATTGAGCATACCCATGCTCACAAGCATTGACGAGTAAACTGCATGAAATATACTAATGTTGCAATGCATGAGATGTGTCTAATGCCAATTTCAATTATGATCGGCAATCGGTATGATATTAGATACTTACCAATCTCCGTCCCCTGGTACATTGCGTAGTACAAAATACTGTGCTTCTTTATCTTCCTCTTTATATTGAAAAGAGGATGGACTTCTGCATATTCCTGTAGAATCAAAATCATATTTTCTGAACTCGAAAGAAGGTGTTGTCGAAAAGGATACTACAGTATGGAGGAGTCCGAATATATAGATGATGTATCGACATATGTCGCCGGTGAGCATCATGTTAGTACATTATGATCTACATTATGTTCAGGTTATATAATTTGTTTCTCACTCACTATTATTGGGAGTCTTTAGTAACCACTCTCATAAACTGATATCGAGGCTGATATCATAATTAATGATGTATATGTATTGCAATTACTTAGTAATAGGTTGTATAAGTAAGATGATGATTCGAAAAATGTGGGCTGATACAATACCATAAATAATACAAGTGATCGTTTTGTTTGCTAGAAGAATCCATACTATCATCAGCAATGAGACCATTATATATTAGATGATAGGGCTCTCACAATCCTGAGTAGGGGGTATCCTGGCAAAATCGGACAAAATCATAAAAATAGACGGTTGCAAATCATATTCATAGTTAATACGAAACAATGTCAAAATCCTGAGATAATGACGATTATGAGACTTTTTCATTTATGGCGTGATTCCGTGTTCCAATAGAGCTACAGGTGTGCAACTGAAGGCAATTATATTCTGTTTTGGCAGCATCAAAATGGCTCCGATAGGTAATTGGTAGCTAGACTCGCACTCAGCTGAGGCTATGGCGGCTCTCCTATGCTACTCTTTCCTATCTGCCGCCGCCATATGATGACATACGATCCCAAGGATATAGGAGATGATAGAGAACATCATTCTGCTAATGTTAGATGTGAAGATCATGTGGTCGGCGGCGCTGTAGGTGGCACAATAGCTGCACAAAGTAGAAATATTTTTCAAACGTCGGCACCACTCTCTTATGTTGCTAGCATGATTATATGAGCAACCAATGGTATTAGTGGTATTGTTGAGGAGGGGTCTCAATATTTAAGTATCAAAGTATGATAGGGCGGCCTGGTTAGATTTGTTGGCAAGGTATATTGATTGCTACACCACTAGCAAGTTGATGAGTTTTGAAAAATTTATTGCAATTGTTCATCTACTAATAATATAGATTAAACTAATGATATAGTATATTCCAGCATCTGTTATATTAGGAGAAGTTTATCTAACTAGTTATGTCGCCGGTAATAAGGCAGGATAGGTACTCCCTACACCACATGGCCATGTATTCCACCATTGTTGATAGCAACAATAACAAAATTCAGTTTTTAGGTAGGCTGTAGAAGTATTTGCATTTCATAGGCTACAGATGGATTTAGACAATAGGGATTGCGGATCATTTAGATAACTACCTTTAGATGATGAGGCTGCCAAGGTGTCTAGAGATTCATACCATGGCCGCCGCTAGAGAGATGAGAGTAGAGAGGGTAGCACGGCGATTGTTATTTTTTGTTTACCTTTTTAGCTAAGATACCGTAATTTTTGAGTTATGTCCATAACCTCTCCGCTCTGAATTTGAAGTTCCCGATAACCTTTATACAATTGTTGCAGAGAGAGTACATACAGTAGATGAGTCGATAAGGGGAGAAAAAAATGACGGCGGTAGATAGCGGAGGTATCCTTTGGGATGTGTGGCGCACGCTACGTAGTGAGAAGTGAGAGGCTCCATCTCTTCCTCCTATTGCCCCACATCTAATAGACTAATGCTGTCATTACTTTTTGGAATCATTATGTTGTAAAGCCTTTGTGCTCTTTTGTTACTCACATTACTCTCTGATATCCACACGATGAGTATCTACTTTTTACCCTTTTTCTTTTTAGGTTCCTCTTTTAAAGCCTTGCCATAAGTTTGTAGAAATGAAGGTGGAACAATAGCATCTGCCAAACTAGGCTGTTTCTTCCCTCTCATCTCTTCAAGAGATGTAATGTGAGACCTTCCTCCTAGCTTTAGTCGTACATCTGTGTTGTAATCCACTGCATCATTTCGAATTACTATTATGCATTGTTTGATATTTGTCTTTTGTTGTTTAGTAGTAGCTGTTGCCGGTGTAGTAAGAGAAGCATCAATGGCGCCGCTAGTCTTCCTCTTCTTGCTGCTTAAACCCGTCATCAAAGTTGGAGCCTTCCGCAACTGAATCCACGCTGGTACTAATTCAGAGAGTTCCTCAAGTAGTTCAAGTAACTGCATTTCCATTTGACGCTTGTCTGAAACGTCTTTGTTTGGTTTCATCTTCAAACGGATTTGGAACAAAACACGGCTTAGATCAATACTCACTACTGCTTTACCTCCCCCCCCTCCCCTTGGTCGAGACTTATTACCGCCGCTACTATCATGCTTATCAGTAATCTCATTAACAACAGATGTCCATGTCACACGAGCATCTCTCATTAAATCCATGACTGTCAATCTTGCAATGTTCTTTGATGCAGATGTATTGCTACTCTCTCCGCCACGACTTTTCAATCTATCCAAAGCACTACTACCACTAGATGGAGTTACCCCTCTACGCTGTGAATATGATCTTAATGCATTGGCTAGCTCAAGTATTGTCTTGTTCTCACTTTGATTTGATGATTCTTTTACTTTTGATGACTTTGATTTTGCATTCGATGGGTTGAGAAGTGATCTAGCTCGTATTCTCTCCTCCAGTGTCATCTTCTTATCACCGTTGGTAGTTGCTGTATGAGCTGTCGATGATGCAGTTGATTTAGTAGACTTTGATACAATTGAAGATTTGACTCCATTGACTGCCTTGCTTGTATCTCTCTTAATAGACTCGGCTTGTTTCCTATGATCATTTATGACTTGTGTAATATTCTTAGCATTCGTCCACCACTTTTGAAGTGTACTTGAGCTCACCACTACATTATCAAATGAATAACATTTATGCGATAGATGACACATAGTACTTAATACTTCACTTCTTGCTGGTAATGGTAATCCTTCTTTTGGTGTTGCTTGTTGCAATATCTCAAGCCGACTTCCGTTTAATTGATATAGCGGATAGATATGACTTGATATATCCCTTAGATCACATGTAGATATAGCCATGAAATCAAATAATAGTCGTTCCGTTTCTGATAGCTGGCTCGCTAATTCATAGACTTCGGTCGATATCTTTGCTATTGATTTTGATACTTGTTGTTGTTGTTTTTGTATCTTTCCATTATTAAGTGTATCCCTGGAGTTACTTAAACTCAACCATTCATGAGAAGTTACCATTTCATAGAAGTTATCAATAGATACACCACCTTTGCCTCTAGTAATTAATACAATTGTAGCCTCTATCCTCAACAATGTATCAAGTGAAGTAGTCAACATCATTTTTCTACCAACATGGTTGTTGTTATTGATGTTGCTATCTTCTACTCCTGCCGCCGCCGGTACACCCACACGCGACACATTACTACCATTGGATTTAGGACTCTTCTTACGTCCTCGGCCTCTTCCTCTTCCTGCCATGTGGTGATATCAATAGAGCAGAAAGCTGAGCCACACAACTCAATCAGAGTTATTTTATGAGCTTACAAGTGGAATAAAATCTTTTCTTCTATCTCCATACTAGGAGATTCCTCTATCTAATGTTGTGCAATAGGACCTTCCTTTGCAACATAAGACGCCCTATATTTACTCAGTATACCCCTCGTAAAGGACCATTACATTTATTCTTTGCAACACTTTTGTTTTCAGCATCAGCGATACCGTCCAATACATATTCAACAACATTCATCAACATGCATCGACAGCAAAGTAACAATCGAAGGAGCAAGAGATTGATATCATCTACTACTGTAGGTATGCAACAATCTAGTACAGAACAGTATGATTCAATGAAGGTATCAGAACTTAAATATATACTGAAGGAGCGCGGACTGGCGGTATCGGGTATTAAATCGGTTTTGATTGAGAGGTTAAAATCCTCTTCAACTGATGCACCGACAAATAATACTGTCAAAGGTAGTAGTAGTAGTACTCAACCAAAAGCAAAACGGGCAAGAAAGAAGAAGAGTGAAGACGAATCAACTCAACAAGCAGCATCTGTTGACTGCCTACCAAGAACACGTGAAATGCATCTTCTGAAAGGAAACTCAAACCTATTTGTAATTGGTGTAGACGAAGCAGGAAGAGGTCCGCTAGCTGGCCCTGTCGTTGCAGCTGCAGCTATTGTACCAACTGATATTGCAGGTATAATTGATTCCAAAAAGATCACAAAGGAAGAGGAACGGGAAAGGTTGTATGAAGAGCTCATTGTCTCTCCTGGTATTCGATATGCAGTGGCAGTTGTTAGTGCACAAAGAATTGATGAAATTAATATATTACAAGCAACTTTGGAAGGTATGAGAATGGCGACTGAGGGAGTAATGAATATGGATAACAACAAGAAGAAGAAGGTGAATAATGTTGCATCTGCAGAAAGAAAGGAGATATCCTATGTCATTACTGGTAGTGTGGATGATAGTTCCAAGAGCAAAACTTCTAGTAGTAATAGCAGTTACTATACCCTCATTGATGGGAACAAAGTACCGAAAGATATGCCCTGTGAAGCTGAATCAATGGTAAAGGGTGACGGAAGAGAATACTCAATTGGTGCCGCGAGTATACTTGCAAAGGTTACTCGGGATAGACTTATGCATGAGTATCATCAAAAGTATCCAGAATACAATCTAGCCCAACATAAGGGTTATCCTACAGCTAGTCACATGGCTGCTTGCCGAAAATATGGTGCTTCTCCTATTCATCGACGTACATTTGCTCCTCTGAAGCACATGGAGTTTGACGCTGATGGAAATATTATTGGTTAGTTATTTAAAAAAAATCATTGATGTCCTCAGTGTACTTAATAGATGTAAATTCTACATCCCACTCTTGCTTCATCATTCTGCAGCAACCTCGGGTGCAGGTAATGCCTCTGGGACAGCCAGAACAGGAGCCGCGTCAGGGTCTACAGCTTGGGCAGCTTGTTCTGCTTTGTACTCTAACTAGAGTGTAATAGCTATAAGACGACGAATTGCAACACACATAAACTTGAATTTATCAATATTTACAATCTATTCTATACCAAGGCGTCTCTTTTTAAGATGTAGAACACCGGAATCTTATTTTCACATATTTACATTGAACAAGATACTCAAGGTATAGGCAGCTGTTGCCCTCTACCTCTGCCATCACCCATTCCGTATGCCCTCATTCCAGACCACCTCTCGTATGCAGAAGCTGCTTCCTTGTTCATTCGAATTCCCCTCGCTTCTAGAAGGCCTCCCGTGCCTGGCCGTTCCCATATTTCTTCTAACCAAATGTAAGATAAAGGTTTCAACAACACATCAGCACTACCGTCTGCGCTGACCCCTGATCGTTCAATTTGTACAATGGTTGCTGGACTATTTCTTCTCAAGGGAGATTGATGAGCATGTATAAAGGTTAGGGCTCTTGTAGGAGAGATTCATTCTTTTCAAGTAAGTCTAGTAAAGAGGCCTTAATGTCGCCTCCTAATACTCGCTGTCCCTGTGGTAGTGGAAACAAACCTGATATCCTGGGCGTTATAATATCTCCTCTTTTAGCACTAACAGGATAGTTTGATAAGACTTCTGATATAAGTAACCGGTATCGTGGTTCAAAGAAGTGTAACCCATAACATTCACCTAATTTGATACTACTTGGCATATAGAATACTGGTGCTTTATACTTCATATGATGATTGACAATTGAATTGAAGAGATATTGATATATTCTAGTACTTGGTACACTTGGATGAGAAGATCGAAGAGCTTTGCATGCTTCTTCTAGAAGTTCCTCCTTCTCTGATAATGTTATTGATATATCACTATCAGATGTATTAACAGCAGAAGCTGCTACTGATTGAGGAGGAGCATTCTCCTTTGTTCTTTTATCTCTTCGTTTTGTATTCCTTTCCCTAATCTCTGATCTCAACTCATCACATTTGGCATCAAAGATTGTGCGTTTTAATCCTTCCTCCCAATTTGGATCATTCTCTACCATTCTGAGTAAACCATTTTTCCAATACAAGTCATGTTTAGATGTTAGTTTATAGAATTGTTTACAAACAAGTGGTAATGTATGAGTCAGTGTGGAGTAGCTATCAGTCGGCGATCTTGATGCATCTATAATGTATTGCAAAAGATATGATTAGAAGAACATACATATCATATGTACAAAATCAAACAAATAGAATATTGCAATCAATAATACAACATACCATTGCTATTCATTTCATATGGAATATCAGCGACATAGCTGAGTATTTTCAACAGAATATCTTCATGAAAGACACTAAATACCGATGGTGATGTCGTAATTCATATCATATGAATCCATTGTAGATTTTGACGACGGTTCAGGATAACTATCGCCAGAATATGATGACGATATATTGACTACGCTTTGGCACTTGCCCATCAATGCTCTAGCGGCCAGTAGAAGAGCCAAAGCGAGCATGTCAGAACCGGTTTTGAGGTTCATTCTATCCTTATTTTGACGGGCTTGCGCTGTATGCGCACAAAATTTATCAACTGAAAATTATGCCGCCAACAAGATAGATGAATGATCAATAGCGTGATAGAAGCAACCAAATAGACGACAATATCCCTTGCTAGTTTAAAACGTCAGCCTCTCTTTAATTTAATCTCTAGCTAATTATCCAATCATGATTACACGAACAATGAGACGTGAACGTCCATCACTCTTTTCACCACCTCCAAATAAACAACAACAGCAAAATAATAACGAAGAAGAAGGTGAAACCTCCTCCCAAACTTCACCCTACTCTTTATCCAATGAAGATATGAATCAATTAACAGATGAATTTGATAACAACACAAACAGTTGTGAGGAATTAACAACGTCTGGACGAACTTATGAAGAATTAGTAAAAAGTCAACAGAAACAAAATAATAATAATCAACGTGATTCTCTAATGAGCGAGGAAACTGAAGAAAGTAACGATCAACACGAACAGTCTTCACGTAATTATGGACGTCAGTCAGTTGGGTTCATGTTGGGACGTAATTCATTAAGTAATTGGAGTACAATTGGTGGTAATAATAATGGTGGATTAATTGATTATGATAACAACGAAGATTCAAATTATAATAACAATAATATTCCAACATCTGTTCAATTGAATGAATCACAATTAAATACAGGACGTAAGAGTAATGTTAGTCGACATTCCTTAGGTGGTGGTAGGAGAAGTTCCTTGGGCTCATTTAATATGGATACTCCCAAGGATACTAACAATAATAATAATGTATCACAACGTGTTAGTAGCCGTAAAAACACAACGGGTCAAGTTGGTCAGGCACGTTTATCACGTCCATCCAACAATGGACGTCGTTCCCAAAATCAGCTAAATGTATCACACATTTCATCATCATCAAGTTCTGGATTGAATACCACCGGTGAATCAGGCATGTTGGGTGATAGTTGGAGTCCAATCCGTACCTCGTTGGAAAACTCATTTGTTAAGAATGTTGCTGCTGCAAATAATCAACAGCAACAGAATAGCAGTAGTATGATTGGTAATGGTGGTGAGAATGATGTATCAACTGCATCCATTGGTGTTAAGAGGAGTGGTAGTTTATCACCCATTCGTGGTCGTTCATCGAATACTAGTTTATCTCCCAATAGGAGTCCTGTACGGTCACCACTTGGGGATATTTCACCCAATCGTTCACCTTCACGTGGCAATCAATCGTCCAAGAAGATGCAGGGTGGTGTGTCTTCTCCCAAACAGCAGCAGCAGCAGAGGCGTGCTACAACCGCAAACACCACCAACATGCAGAAGAAGGCATTATCTCCAAATGGCACATATTCCTTGAAGGAGGCTGAAGGGAAACGATTAAGTTTGCCAGTCACTTCTACCACTGGAAACAGTTCAAGTAGTAACATGTCAATGAGTTCTGGATCTGCAAGTGGTTCAGCATCATCGCGAACATTAACAACACAAAGTGCCTCCAAGACGATGAAACTTGCACTACCAAGCTTGGGATCAAGTCGTAAGCAGCAGCAGGCTTCATTACCAAAGAAGGTTGTTACCACCAAGGCACCTACTACTCTATCACAGGATAGTGATATGACAATGTTATCACCTGAGAAACCATCCAAGGGAGATAATGTACGTTCACAACAACCGGCACCAACACCAAATAGTCAACGTCGTGTTATTAAACGTTTCCGTGCGTCGGTACCCACGGCTAATTATTTATTACCCGAGGATGTTATGGATGATGATTCATTGGAGAAGAATCCAGTTGTTAGTAGGAAGGCTGTGGAGAAGAGTGTTTCTTCCAAGTCTCGTCAATCTAACGCAAGGAAATCTTCTTCGGGGCCTCAGTTTTTAATGGAAATGGAAGATGCTACCGAATCATCGGCAACGTATGAGAATACATTTGAGTTCCCATCTGACTCTATTCCACTACCTCGGACGAAGACTCTAGGTCATTTCCATGATCAGGCCGTCGCGGTTGGTAGTCCATCACATCAATATCAACTTAACCGTGCTGGAACTAACTTACTTTCCTTACAGGAGGTTATTTTACCCTCTATTGCATATGAAACAAATGTTGTATTGAAGGACAAGCAAGCCAAGGCACAACGGTATGCCCAGGATGGTAAGCCCGATTCTCAAGGTACCGAGGTTGTCAAGGCTATTGAAACTTGTCGTCGTGTCGTGACCAAGTGTACAGGCGAGGCAATGAAGGTATCCGGTGAGGCATGGCGTACACGTGAGGCAGAACGTGAACAACTCCGTATCCAACGTTTGAAACAAGAAACCGCACAACAAAAGGCTGTAGATGCCAAGGCCAAGAAGGATCGTAAGGAGGCACGTGCACATTCACGTCATGAACGGTATGAACGTCAAAAGCGTGAGAAGAAACATAATCATCCACGTAATAAGGAGTTATGGCAGGAGGTTACAAAGTTGATGGTGGAGATTCAAAAGTTGGAGAAGGAAGAACGTTTATGGAAGGATACATTGGTGGAAGTTAATCATTTGGTGGAGAATCATCAACCACCAGAGAAGCATGATTTAGATTCTGTCGTTCCTATGAAGGAGTCGGAACTTGTCAAGGCTGTAGAAGGTGCCACATTGGAGTCAACGACTAGTACCTTGGTGGGTGATGTTACCTTGGCAACCGAACGTATCAATTGGATGCTCAAGAGTGTGTCACTTGCCATTGAGGAGTCTGATAAACTTCGGAAGGAGGCATTTGATCATTACCAAGATGAACACAAGTTTGTTGGATATCCCAGGATTGATGACAGTAAGGGTCTTTTCATGGCCTTGAGTATGGAATCACCGGCGAGGTGAGGAGTTTGAACTTGCGGGGTGTTGTTAGTTGATTAAAGGGTGATATGGAATCACCTTATGCGGAGGAAATTGTTTGATTTGTATTTCGTAATTCATAATTGATGTCGATTAGTGTGTTGTAAAAGAGAAGAAGAGTGAACGCTAAAACTTGGCTGACAAAGTGTCCCAGTCTATTTGTATATTTGGCAGTCATCTTTATAATAAATGCCTGCTTTAGTCAACTATACCATTAATTTATTAGGCTTTGACTCATGACTTTGTCACCACAGGATCTCCACCTTTTACATCCTTGACAGAGTAACCCAGCTCTGTAATCTTTGCTCGCAGAGAGTCTGCAAGTTCCCAATCTTTGGCATCCTTGGCCGCCGTTCGTTGTGATACTAGGTCCATCACATCATCTGGAACTGATAGATCTGTATCATCACCTCCGTCTTTATCATCGTTCTCCACTCCCTTCTCTTTTGGTACCTCATAGTATATACCAAAGACTTGATCCATCTTATCTAATGCTTGTTGTATACTTGCAAGCCCTACAATATCTAGCGGTGGCACTACCTTACTTTCATCACCATCAACATCTTTGGCAGCTTTAGCAACTCGTTTAAATTCCTTCTCTGCCAACTTGACTAGTGAGAAGAGACTTGCCGATGCACGAGGCATACTCAAATCATCAGCAATTGCAATCTCGAAGTTTGCAAGTTCTTTCTCTACAGTGGTTGTCATATCACTCTCTTCACTGATAGACATCTCTACTCCATCCTTCAGTGCATCTCCAATCATGGCATTTACCTTATCTAATCGTTTCAATGCCCCCTTGGCAGCACCCAGCGCTGCATCAGTAAAGCTCAATGGATTACGATATTGGGAACTAACAACCAAGTATCGGTATGCTCGAACATCATCTGACGTTGGGCATGCAGTTCTCAGTGTTAAAAAGTTACCCTTGGACTTGCTCATCTTTTCATCGCCAATGTTCACAAAGCCATTATGTACCCAGCAATTACAGAATGGTGCACAATTAGCTCCCTCACTTTGGGCAATTTCATTCTCGTGATGTGGAAACTTGAGGTCTATACCACCCGCATGGACATCAATAGTATCACCAAGATACTTTCGTGCCATGGCACTGCATTCTAAATGCCATCCTGGTCTTCCCTTGCCTATACTCTTTGTTGTCCCGTCTTCCATTGTAACGACAGGATCCCAAATTGCATCTTCACGGTCAAACTCTGGTTTATATGCCTTCCATAAACAAAAGTCACGTACACCTTCCTTTTCTGCATCATATTCATCTGCATCTAACCCCGCGACTGATCCACCGCCACCCGTCTCGGAACTTGCACCCTTTTTCAATTGATCAGGATCTAATTGAACTAATCGTGTACCATATCCTTCCTTCTTACCCACAGAGAAGTACCAACTACCCTCATCACTTTGATATGCCAAGCCATTCCCTTCCAAATCTATAATCAATTGTGCCATTTCATCAATATGATCGGTAGCACGTGGATATTCTCTAGCCTTTACAATATTCAATGCCTCCAAATCATCAAAAAACTTATTCTCAAACTTTCGTGTTAATTCTAATAAACTAACATTCTCACGATCACATCGTTTAATGATCTTATCATCCACATCTGTTAGGTTACATATATGATCAACATTATATCCAAGGTATGTTAATACACGTTTTAATACGTCATATGTAAGGAAGGCACGGAAATTTCCGACATGTGCTGAATCATAAACTGTTGGTCCACATGTATACATTGATACAATATCTGGTGATTGTGGTATAAAGGGTGTTTTTGATCGTGATAGTGAATTGTACAGTGTTAATTGTCGTAGTTTGTCTTTACTTCTTGTATCTTCTTCACTGTCTGTTTTTGTACTTTTGAGAGAGGATGGAGATGAAGTTTGACTTCCACTGGACAATGGTGGCAAAGAAGATTTTGGTGATGCATACAGACATGATGAAGACAATATACTTCTGCCCTGTTTGTACCATATTCTACTTTCCCCTTCAGCTTGGTGTATTTGCAATGGAGCTACATCTCTGACGAGTGTAGTTGATGATGTGTAGGATACTGATGTAAATGCATATGTTGGATTGCAAATCGATAACGAAGATGCTATTATTGACAGTGCTGTTATGAACTTCATTGTTTTCTGTTATTGTAATGATGATACTTATACCGTTTGCAGTCTGTTTATTAATATGTATTAGCCAGGGGAATAAGAGGTATAAAAATTATTATGAGAGTTTGATTGTGGCATAAGATATGTTTGCAAAAGATATGTTGTTTGCGGTAGCATCATATAAATATCCGTCCAAAACCACACTAAAGAAACACATACAACCTATCTATGATACATATCCCTTTGTTACTCCGTATGAGCACTTCACCCACTACCTATGTACAACTAATTCTTTCTTCGTGCGCACTAATCAAGCTAGGATACCACCACCATAAAGAGAGACATTGAATGACACTTTGCATTGCTCTCCTCTGCTCTCGATATTGTACGTGGTGATAAGGTACTATTATAATATATAGACGGATATAATGATTACTACCATCATCATAATTACTTGAATAATCAGTTGCTTCTTTACATTGCAATAAATAATATTATACTCTCAAACTGGAGAAAACAAACATCAAAATATCATGACAAACTCAAACAACCCTTCTCCTAAAGATGAAGAATATACTTCCAATGGTACTACTACTGTTCGATTTATATCTAGTATAGCTAGCGGTGTCGTCGAAGATAATACCACTAATACCCCAACATTGACTGACTTTAATGCACTTGTACAGCAGACGAAAGAGATGCAAGAGCGCATGGATGCTCTAGAGAAGGTTGGATTATTGCAAACAAGTGACGATGAGGAGAATCAGGATGATCCTTTCGTGGCTACCAAGAGAAATTCATTAAAGGAAGATGTTGAGAATGCTAATAAACCATCAAGACGTCGTACTTTAGGTCAGGAAGGGGAGATGACTGAAAGTGCCGTAGAAGCAAAGTACGATGAATATGAGCTACCAGAGTCTACATACTCACTATTGATGACTGAGAAGATCATGTCAATCCCCTTCTTTACTGGAATACTGTCAGTATTTCTTAGTTTGTTTGCATTGGTACTTGCATTGAAGAATGAATTGGACAATGGAGAGACTGGTAACTTTCTAGGTAAGCAAATTGCATTTGTATTGTGCATTAAAATGACATGCTCACTCACTAACTTAAAACCTTTACCACATCTTCTCATTCCTAGGTTTGCCTGCTGGGGTACAAAGTGAAGTGAGAATGGCCCAATATCTTGGAATCTTAATTGGTGTGCTAATGGAGGACGGTAAGTACTTATACCTCCTTTTCTTGTTTTTAGTATTATCATATACTCATTATTGTATGCATATATCTTTGATTTGCAGAGATACCAACAGGGTTAGAACTCATTGGAAAGGGTGTTGAGCAACGAGTAGCTTCAGCCACCAGTTCTACACGTCATATGTATGCAATGAACGGATTTGATATGAAAAGAATTGTACTACCAGCTTTACTACGTCTTGCTGTCGGATACACTTTTCTATGTTGTCTATTCCTTGTTGTAGTACAAGAACAGACAGTACTTGATATCTTCTTTGACGGTAAGGTCTTCGTTTGTACTATTTGGAATTGTGCCTCTGTCTTCGTCATCCACACGTACTAACATATTGTTCATTTTTGTGTTCTAGTTCTCGCTCTTGAGTTCATTGAAAACATTGATGACGGTAAAGTCATCTGTCTTTTATTTGCCTTGTTTGATTGCCTTTGTCATCCACAAGTACTAACATAGTTCCTTGTTCATTTCTGCCTTCTAGTAATCTTTGCCATCAGTAAACGAGGTTTCTTCGGACGTAGTTTAAGATTAGCTACAAATGATTTGCCATGTATTGAGACAAACTCACAATCTCATACACTAAGGAGATGGACAAAGCGGTTCATAAGAGTTGTATACTTGTTGAACATATGCATTGGCATTGGAAGTTTGACATACTTAACCCTAACTCAGAGGGAAGGCAAGTATCGATGTGATTCTGTGACTGTTTCATTCGGCGATGACGTACTTGAAGAAGCATACGTCAAGAATGCAGATGGTGAATTTGAGAAAAGGCTGCTTGTATTCTCTCATTTCAATGGTAAGTAAGCAATCGACTTAATCAGTGTAATTGTACTGAAAGATAAGTGGCCAATATAGTATCCTTACTTCTCTACTTGTATCTTATGCAATCTCAATCGCTCTACTACTATTAGGGATCTACAAGGAGAATGGAAGAGCTAATGGTCGACCCAAGTATACTGAAATGAACAAAGAAGACGGCGACCCATTTCTGGAAACTGTTCCAGCTGAGATCATCTAGTAAGTCTTTTTCTTTTCTCATATGTATTTCGATTTATCTTTACATATATCACTCACTTTCTACATACTTTTTTGCCCTACTACAGTTGTCCTCAAATAGAGACTTGGGTCTTTCAGCACCAGGACATACGAACGTCACCAAATGAGGAGGAAGAGGTGAGTACTCTTACTGACACACCATTATCACGTGTACTAAACTAACGACTCATATGATTTGCTCTCTGAACTAGAATGACTGCTCATGGTTGCTCAGGTCTCCAAATACTGACTCGTTTGATATTATCGAACTGGCAGAGGAAGTGGAATGGTTTGTCTGGAAAGGTTTGGTAGAAAGTGAGTACAGGGTTTCGATCGAATGTAACGAATGTGAAGTTGGGCAAGATGAGACGTGCAACTACAATGGAGTATGTGTTGACGAGAAATGTGATTGTAATGAAGATCACTTCGGCATCTTCTGTGAATTTGAAAGACCTTGTGATGTCATTAGATGTAAGTGGCACCTAGTGTATCTTTCAATCTCAAATCCTCCTGGCTATTTCATTCAGGGCTCACAATTCAATCTTATATATCATCATAACAGCTGAAAAAGATGTCTCAACCGAGCTAACTTTGCTCGGTGATCCGAATGATGATGAAGTTGATTTCGTCGAAGTGTATGGACGTCCCGTCTATGTTCTTCGTAATCTTTCGGGCAAGCCTACAAGTCTAATGCGATTGGGGTACCCAGAGAACGAAGTTGATCAGTATTACAGTGTGGAGTATCCTCCGAATTCGACAGAGGCTTTACCACTACACCAACACTACAACGAACAGTTCTTTGAAGATGATGATTTCTTCGAGATCAACAACCAAACTGAAGACTTTCAAAAGTTAATGAATAACTATACATTTGCTCTCTCATTTACTGGTCGACGTTGGTATGGAAAGTTACTATCACCAGACAGATATTCAGGCAATTTCAAGGAGGAAGAGTATCACGCTTTCTGGGACAATGCATTCAGTGGATTGGGAGATCAAGACAATAGTACATTACTTATCAGTGCACCCACAACCAAAGGTAGTCCTGTTGGCGTCGACTTTTATGAAATGAGACGCCGCAATGTTGCCTTTGAAAGTGGTATCCATGACTATGATTACTCACCATTTGGTGTTTTGATTCCTCTAGTCGAGTATGAGGGTAGTGGCTTCTTTCATTGTAACAAGCCAAACGTTTAAGGCTGAGTATACTGTCATGGAAAGTGTATACAAGCTGATACTTGTATTAGAAGATGGTCAAGTTAGGTGTCATACAATCACAGTATAATATCTTATCAATAAATACTAGAAGTAGATAGATGAGGCTTCTTCTTAGACTATTAGGAGAGAAGTGGGTGAGTGGTATCCTCGGTATCCTTGCCATCATCCTGACTCAAAATCTGAAAAAATGATCTTAGACTAAAGTAGTCAAGGTCAAGAGGTTAATGGAATAATATCAATGCATACAACCAGCCATGGCCGAAGTTAAAGTCAAGTTGAATGTACTACTATCACTTCCTGCGGAAGAGTTTTATGCAGCCATTGGAGGTAACGAAACATTATTACTTTAAATGATGATATGAGACTTGAGATGATATATGCATACTTTACGAACTAACACCTTCCCCTTTGCTCTTCAATATAGGAATATATGAAAAAACGCCATGGATAGTTGAATTATTTTATAATGTTAATCTATCGCCTTCTCTTGATAGTACTATAGTTACAGCCACTAAAGAACGTATTGTCAATGTAAAGATACTATTTGATGAGATTAAACAATATATTAAAAATGGTGATAGAGAGAAACATTTGCAATTATTAAGAATGCATCCTGATCTATGCCTCAAGATTGATCCTGCTACTCCAAAGGATGATAGTAGCAAAGATGTGGATATCACAAAAGAGAGTAGGCAGGAACAAGGCCGTGCAGGTTTATCAACATTAACACCAGATGAACGTACAAAGTTTCATTCACTAAATAACCAATATAAAGAGAGATTCGAGTTTCCCTTTATCTTGGCCGTGCGTAATGCTTCAAAGTATACAGTTCTGTCAGCATTAGAAGGCCGTGTTTCATCATCTATTGAAGAGGAAATATCATGTGCACTATCACAAGTTGATAAGATTGCATGGATGAGACTACTTACCAAAGTTGACTATGCAGAGGGCACTAATGGCCATGGAGGATTCTTAACATGTCATGTGTTAGATACCGCCAATGGCAGTCCTGCTTCGGGAATGCGTATTGAGTTGTATCGGTATGAGGATGGACCAGAACAGAATGGAAAGAGAACACAACAACGTATACTGCTCAAGTCTTTTGTTACCAACTCTGATGGAAGGTTAGATGGACCAGCACTGAGAGGAGTTGAGTTTGATGTAGGTCAATATGAATGGCAGTTTTATGTTGGTGATTACTTTGCAAAGTTTTCAATGAGTAGATTGTCAGGTACTCCATTCTTAGATGTTGTACCACTTAGATTTGGTCTTGACGATCCTACAGAACATTATCATGTACCCTTGTTGGTGAGTCCATGGTCATATTCAACATATAGAGGATCTTAGCATACTATCAAGTAGGGAGGAGTTGTATAGTGTACAGAGAGAAGTTGTACATAGAGAAAAGGTGACAAAAGGATACATCTAGAATTAAAACAGTATAGTATTACAACTTAGTTTTACACTGTTTTCAAAACATAGACAACACAACATCGAACATACTCAATTCATGCCTGGTGATTTTAACTATCCTTCTTGCTGCTCATACTGCTCAAAGTCTTGTTTAAGTTCTTTAGGTCGTCTGGAGCAAGGATGTCATCGTCTTCTTCGTTCTTCTTAGTATTTACTATATCCTCCACAGCATTCATATTCATTCCTGTAGTCAGAGAATATCGTTTCGTTGGGCTCACTACATCAACTACTTTCATGATACTACTCCTACGCCTACTAATCATGGAGTCTCTACTAGAAGATATCTCTTTGGTATCAATCGGAGTGACTCCGTCCATTGCCCTTTTGATGTATCTTACACATTTTGGAAGAACATCCGCTGCAATCCCCAAATTAAATAAGCCCATGAGTAGACCTGAAGCATACAATACCTTTAAAATGATTCCCTCATTCAATTCTGGGTCGGCCTTCACTTCATCAAGAAGAGCAAATGATTCAATTGGATATACCCACCAACGGCACCAAAAGAAGAATGCAACACTGAAGTTAAAGGCGACCGCTGCTTGAGTCATTTGTTTATCTGGGTTGAGAGAGTATATATACACTGTAAATATGCAGCTGAAGAAAGCCCCTCCTAATAAAGCTAGACATATCTTTTGCATATGAACATTTTGATAAAGCCCAGAGTCCATCACGAAGAAGCTTAAGACGATTCCAGGAATGTGATGAACAATTAATACTGGCTTGACATCTGCACGGAAACCGTCATAGTATGCCTGAGATTTTTTGAAGAGAAGGAGTTGAGAATGAGATATACATTTCAACTTGGTTGAAGGATTTTTACATGTTCAACACCTGATTGAAGGATACACCCACAAAGACTCACATAGGGAAAGATATTGAGCACTACTGCAATGTAGTCGGCTGTTTCAAATCCTGCCTCAAGAAGGAAGCCATGTTTCCATAGATTTGGATCTTCGTTCATCAATCCGACGAACATAAGATATGCTGCAAAACCATGGTGTATCCCCAAGCATGTCAAGAGGACGGCATCGTCTCTACCATTTCCTAAAAAGATCCCCTCCCTCTGCTTTGCGTAGTTCCATATATTAGTTTGTCGATATACATAACGAAGTACCCGTGAGAAGATCTGAACGAACACTGTATAACATAAACTCCAAAATAGCACCTCTATTGCAATCGATTGTGTTGATGGATTGAGATATCCATCTAATTGAGGTATGTGTCTATTCTCTAGGAAATCGAGATTAATCATTGTAGATGGCTGATATTGATATATACTGCAATAGATGCAACTGATACTAAATAGGAAGTGCTGCTACTATCTCTTGCATCATCTTGCAATAAGATATTTTGATTGATTCAAGACCAAGACCCCAAACTGCCAAGTCTAATCATACTGAATACTGAGTAAGAGTGATGCGGTCGGTATGTAGTTATTGTTAGGTTGTTAATATATGGTCGACTGCCATTATTAACAAACAATACCATGCTATCGCGTAGTTGGAGATTTGGCACTAGCCTTGCATTGGCAGTGACGGCTAGAGCATTCCAAACATCTTCTTATCGTCACAACACACCTGCATTCCTCAAAGCATCCACAACCTTCCAATCGACCTTGTCATCTGCTCTATCTGTATCTACTACAGCTGATGCTGTTACATCTACAACTGCAGAATATGATAATCCACTTTTAAGATCATGGTCTGATCAACCATTTAATTTACCACCATTTAAAGAAATCAACCCTACTCACTTTGAGCCAGCACTACAAGTTGCAATGGAAGCACACACCTCAGATTTGGAGTCTATTGCAAATTCAGGGTCTAATTCATTTGATGATATCTTAGGTGCATATGACAGATCTGGTAGTTTATACAGCAAGGTTGGGAGTGTGTAATCATATGTGCACAAATATTTTTGTATGATATTATACGAAACACTTTTATCTTCAAACATTGTATAATTTTGACTGAGTATTGATTACTTGTTATATTGATGCATATCATATGTACTAATTTTACAAAATCACCTTCTAATCTCACCTTCCTTCTTCCTTATGACTTAACAGCTGAGCAAGCTACACTACAAACACAGTTTATGCAAAACATGTTGAAGGATGAAGAAGAATGGGAAATGGTTCTTACTAAGGAAGATCTCGATGGTTGTCCTCCAGACCTTGTATCTGCAGCACGTCAAGCAGCAATTGATCGAAATCATAATGGGGAAGATGATTATGTAATTACTCTTGGCCGCAGTTTGGTAGAGCCATTTTTGACGTACTCTAGTCGTCGTGATTTGAGAAAGAAGGCATTTGATGCTTGGACGTCTCGTGGCGAATTAAACCCAGAAAGGGACAATTTATCAATTGCAACAAAGATACTCCGTTTACGTAAGCGACAAGCTGAACTTATGAATAAGAAGACGTTTGCAGCATATCAGACTGAAGATACGATGGCAGGCTCACCTGAGAGTGTTATGAAACTCCTAACTTCTGTATGGGAGAAAGCAAAGGACGCTGCAAATCGTGAAAGAGACATGCTTGAAACCTACCTTAAAGAGAAGGGAGAAACAATCGAAGATGGTATTCAACCACATGATTGGAGATACTACGCGGAAAAGGTTCGACAAAAAAACTTTGATTTTGATGAAAGCTTGCTAAAACCATACCTGTCGTTGGATTCAGTGACCAACGCCTTGTTTGATGTTTCCAACAAACTCTATGGGCTGAAATATGTCAAAAGAGATGAGATAGAAGTTTATCATCCTGATGTTAATGTGTATGAGGTACGACGAAATAAGGCTGGAAGTGCCGATGAAGATGAGTTAGTTGCCATCTTCCTCCATGACAATTATGCTCGACAATTCAAGTCTTCCGGAGCTTGGATGAGCGAGTACAGGTCTCAGACAAAGAATCTCTTGCCTGGTGCTGATGATATTGAAGCAATTCCAATCGTCTCAAATAACAACAACTTTGCAAAAGGTGCGGAACATACTCTTTTATCATTTGATGACGGTACAACATTATTCCATGAGGCTGGGTAAGTTGCTTTTTTTATGTTTGTCATATATTTACTATGTGTCAGATAACTAATAAATACTCTTTGTATCTAAAACAGTCACGGTCATCATGGTATGTTGAGTGACTCGTCGTTTGGATATCTGGCTTCTACTAGTGTGCTTAGGGATTTTGTTGAACTTCCCAGTCAATTAATGGAACATTGGTTAAGCGAACCAGAGGTACTTAAGCAGCATGCCAAGCATTATCAGACAGGGGAAGTTGTTCCAGATGAGTTACTGGAACGTCTCAAAGCAGCTTCTTTGTTCAACGAGGGCTTTGCTACTGTCGAGTACACAATCTGTGCTATGCTAGACATGGCCATACATTCCCTTGAAGAGTATCCCGACGACTTTTCGATTGCTGAATTTGAGAAGAAATATCTTGAGGAGCAGGACATGCCCCAGGGCGTTGTTATGAGGCACCGTCCAGCTCATTTTGTCTTTTTGCATCATCGGGCTATGCTGCGGGGTATTATGTTTATCAGTGGGCGCAAGTGCTTGATAACGATGTATATGCAGCATTCGAGGAAACAGGGGACATATTCCACAAGGAAACTGCAGAGAAATGTAGAAAGTACATTTATGCAGCTGGTAATACTTCGCCGCCTCAGGATTTGTTTAAATCTTTCCGTGGAAGAGAGAAGCCAGATATCTCATTCTTCTTAAAGAATAGAGGTTTAGTGTAGATATGATGTAAAGCTATAGAAGTTGGTAATCTTCAAACAATTTACTTTAGATCTTTAGTCTCCTTTCTTATGCCATCATTTTATTTGGGGATAAGTCCTCGATTTTTCAGCATGAAAGTGGCATCGGGCTTTTCTCGACCGCGGAACCGACGGAAGAGTTCCTGTGGAGCAGCAGTGTTCCCAGCTGAATAGATACATTCACGGCACCTGTCCGCAGTTTCCTTATCAAAGACATTACCTGTCTCTTCAAATGCCGCAAATACATCATTATCAAGCACCTGCGCCCACATATATACATAGTAACCTGATGCATAACTACTACTTGCAAATAGATGGAGGAAGTGCGGAAGGCGATGCCTCATGATGATACCTTTGGGCATGCCCTGTTCCTTCAAATAATCCTTCTCAAACTGGGACAAGTCGAAAGAGTCTGGATACTCTTCGAGAGAATGCAAAGCAATGTCAAGCATAGCACAGATTGTGTACTCGATGGTGGCAAAACCCTCGCCATACAGCTCAGCTTTCTTGAAACGTTGGACTAAATCATCAGGAACGACCTCTCCTGACTGATAATGCTTGGCATGCTCCTTCAACACAATTGGCTCGCCGAGCCAATGTTCTAACAATTGACTAGGAAGTTCAACAAAGTCTTTCAAGACGCTTGTAGAAGCTAAATACTCGTATGTGCAGTTGCTCAGCATACCATGATGACCATGACTGTTATAGAGATACAAATAGAATGTGTTAGTTGTCTGACACATGGAAAAATATATGTCGAACATAAAAAAGTACGCAACTCACCCCAGCTCATGAAACAGTGTGGTACCATCATCAAATGATAATAGAGTATGTTCCGCGCCTTTTGAGAAGTTATTATTGTTGCTAACAATGGGGATTGCTTCAATGGGATCTGCATTAGGATCTAGATTCTTTGTCTGTGTACGATATTCACTCATCCATGCACCGCTTGATTTGAATTGACGAGCGTAGTTATCATGGAGGAAGATGGCAACCAGCTCATCTTCGCCTGATGCATCTTGTTTATCCCGTCGTACCTCATAGACATTGACATCAGGATGATAAGCAACAACATCCCTCTTCACATATTGCAGCCCATAGAGTTTGTTGGATACGTCAAAGGCGGCAGCGGTGACGGCCTCAAGACTGAAGTATGGTTTCAGATCATTCTCATCAAAGTTGAATTTGGCAATCCGAACTTGTTCCGAATAGTATCGCCAATCCCAAGGTTCAATACCATTTTCTATTGTTTCTCCCTTTTCAGTAAGGAAGGCCTCCATCATTTCTCTCTCCCGATTAGCTGCATCCTTTGCTTTCTCCCAGACGTCAGTTAGCAACTTCATCCCAGCTTCGGGTGTCTGAGCCATGGTATCTTCAAATTGATAAGAAGCAAATGATGCCTTACCATGTAAGGCAGCCTGACGCTTCCGTAGTCGGAGCATATCAACAGCAATTTTCAAGTTGTCTCTTTCTGGGTTGAGTTCACCCCTTTTACTGAAGGCTTCAAACACCTTCTTTCTCAAATCTCGGCGCTTACTAGAACTCAAAAACGGTTCCACCATGCTTCTACCAAGAGTGATCACATAGTCGGAAGGTCCCTTCTTCCTATCAACGGCTGCTTGCCGTGCTGAGGCAATAAAATCTTTAGAACATCCATCAAAGTCTTTTTCAGTCAAAACAAGTTCCCACTCCTCTTCATCCTTCAACACATTCTGCATAAATTTAGTTTGTAATGTTGCCAATTCAGCTGTATTAATTCAAATGATTAGTTACAAAATAAAAAAGTGCACAAGATATGCACACACATTCAATATATGCACAGTTAAATTAAATGCACGTACCTTGAATGTCCGCATACTGCTTCTTTTTAGCATCATCAAACTTGGCACCCATCCTAACAAATTTGATATATACCCTCTCAGCCAACCTTGATTGTTCAGCAGTCCATTCACCACTCTTCAACTTTTCATCCTTCATATCATATAACTTTTCAATCTTTTCAAACAATCCAGGGATATCATAACACTTTGAATTATGACGTGATAGAATTGGTGCCATGGTAGTTTGCACCTTTTGCAAATCTGGTGTATTTAAACTAGAAGTATAATTGTAATACACAGAACTAACTTTGGATAACAGTGCACCGGCACGATCATATTTTCCTAAGATATCATCGAATGAGGTAGACTCCGATTTTGCAATAGACTCCAAATCTGTAATATGTGCTTCCATACCAGCTTTTAAAGCAGGCTCAAAGTGTGAAGACTTGATATCGTTAAATGGAGGTAAGTTGAATGGCTGATCTGACCAAGATCGGAGGAGGGGGTTGTCATTTTCGAGTTTTTGTCTCTTATTATCGTTGGACGCGGCTTCAACTCCGGAGGTTTTGACCTCATCGGCCGGGGCGGTAACTGATGATACTGTCATATCGGTAGTAAAAGCGTAGCGTCTTTATATTATATTGCACTAATAGCCAAAGAAATAATGGTTAAGAGGAGCACAATGCCAATAAAAGAATTTTTGTAACTGGGAGTCTTTGATAACTGGGAGATTGATGATTGATGTGTGTTACATGCATTAATAGAACCTTCTTTTGGATATGATGAATTACATATCATTCGTCCTTTTCTATATTCTTGCAGTAGCGCCGCAAGAGGCGAGTTCATTTTCGTCAAGTAGTGTAGGCCGAGGACAGATCGTATCTTTGACACCTTCAATCATATCAACTTCAACACCACATCAATACAAATCTTCTCGTCTATCACTATCTTCTACAATAAATGAAGATGATGCTGACATTAGTAATGATAAGAAAGTTGATGGTAGAAAGAATCGTGTTGTTATTGGGTATAAGGCAATGGTGACATCATATCTAGCAGTAGGTTTACGATCTATTGCAAAAGTTGGATTGACTAACTCAATCATTCATATGATTGGTGGATATATTGTCATGCCAGCTGGGGTATCATACATCATGAGTGAAGCAGCTACAAATGATAGATTGGGTAGTGATACCTACAAGAGATTGAACTTGGCTCTATTGGAATATGGGTTGATTGGATTATCTATCATCTCCTTGGGAAAGGGAGGAAACAAGTTGCTATCGGTAGCATATATCTTATCAGTTATCAATTCATTAAAAGGATATGCTTATGGAGTACTAGGATGGGATAAACAAAGCACCGATACAACTTTGCTGAAGGATCTAATAAATGGGACAAAGGAAACAGTGAAAGGCTTCCTTCGATACCCAAGAATGTAAAAGCTGCTGGATATACTGCTGCAACTTTCTTTGTGACATTCTTGAAACTTGAAAAGTTGTGGGAGATTGTCAAATTTATCCAAGCAAACTCTATTACAGCTGAACTGTCAATGTCACTAGCTAGATTCAATAGACTAGCATTTCTTACACTCATGGTTTATACTTTGAAAGATGCCGCGGACAGAGATCGTTTGAATGGCGGTACATTCATAAAGTTGAATTATTTATGTTCTTTGGCAATGGGTATTCAGTGTGCATTTAACTCAGGCGGCCTGACGACGCCTTTCGGGGCCCTCAGTGCTATATTCTCTTTCTTCTTTGCCTTCAATGGAGTCGCATCATATATGAAGAATCAGTATGCCTGAGAACTAAGCTCCTAGATGTAAGGTAAAGAAGAAAAATCTCTTAACATAATTCAGGCATTAAAGTATGCCTGTTTGTTTGTTAGCCAACACCTAACTCTTACGGCAAAATACCCGTACTAAACAAAACGATAATTATCAATATCACCACAATCAACATTATCCAACACTGTTTCTTCCTAATCTTCTTCTGATACTCTATAGCCTCATACACATCCACATTAGCATCCTCGACATAATCAGCAGCCGATCGTACCTGATATTCAATCTGATCAAGTAATTCACCCTGCTGTTCAGTTAATAATGCAAAGTCTAGAAACATTTGATGTAACTCTGCCACGCTTGCTTCGAGTGTTAATACATCTTGATACTTTCCTGCAACTTGTCTATACTGTGTTTTAATTTGATCATTAACTCCACCACTTAATATTTGTTGTTGATATAATGCCTCTCGTCCTCCCTCACTTCTCATAATTTGATCAACTTCCTGATCGGTAGCATCGGGTTTAATCATTTGTACTTGACGTGTCACCTTGGCCTTAACATCTGTTTTATATTGTTGTTGTGCATTTTGATATCTTTTCATTTCATCGATAAATTTTCGGAGTAATGTATTAACAAGATTATCACGTACACGCAAGTCGGTGGGCTTAGCTTCCTCTGTTTGTTTTAAGTTGGAATTCTCTTCCTTTAATAATCCTAATAGATTTTTACATTTCTTTGCTCGGCCATTGGTAGTCTCGACAAGTTTACGTATCGTATCACTA
>Ga0214478_100185_pt1 | contig 35869 bp, 27 predicted proteins | sample M1_20Mar14CPVII9_2_FD_178001 | JGI IMG/M metagenome (GOLD analysis project Ga0214478, IMG submission 178001) | Marine eukaryotic communities from Monterey Bay, California, United States - M1_20Mar14CPVII9sort6BwellD7 | ecosystem: Environmental > Aquatic > Marine > Unclassified | place: USA... | reverse complement strand
AGGTGCTACTAGCCCTGCTAACCGCAGTGCATGCCGTATTGAAGTACCGGGGCCAGTCAAGGATACTATTTTGCAGTATCTACCTTTCTAGTTAGGTTGGCGTATACAATAAACGGAAGAATCGGAATCATCTGCTGATCAATGACTTCTGATAGTAGTTATAGTACATAGATATCTCTATTACGTGCCTGTTCCTTTCTTAATAAGTAAGTAGCTCTAGACATGCGTGCACTAAATCTTAGTCGGTATCCTCATTTGGGAATCAAAATGCCCTCCCAATGAAACTCCACAAGCACAGCAACAACTACTAGAACTCTCTAGGACCCAAGCTGTTGTATAAGGAGTTATCTTGTAAGGGTATATAAACGTTTTTAGGTGTTGTAGGGTAAGCTGTGTAGTTCTCTTTGTCGAATAACATCGGCGTAAATTTATGAACACATCTTGTGCACTCTTATCTACTTTTACTTTTAGGCAACAAGGTGAACCTCTCAACCAAACAATATACAATATCTATATTATAACTAGACAAGAAGAGGAAAGTGTTTAATATACATCAAAAACGTTTACGTTATACGTCGGTATATTGGGGCATCAAAATTATATAATGAGTACGGGAGGTAAGAAGCGTAAATTTGATGTAGAAATTACATCACATGAAGTGTTTGAGTATACGGGTAGTGGTCAGACTGTCCCAAAAGATGTAATTAGTGTGCGGTTTCATCCCAGCGTTACCGAGGTTGAGGGTCATGCATTTGAGGACTGTTATGATTTAAGGGAGGTAGTATTAAATAATGGACTTAAGAAGATTGGGATTGAAGCATTTAGAGATTGCTCCTCATTAGAGAGCATCACATTACCTTCTACTGTCATTGAGATTGATCAAGAGACATTCAATGGTTGCACATCACTACATAGTATCAATATACCATATACAGTTTCATATATTGGAAGTGCTGCATTTCATAATTGCAACAATTTAAGGGAGGTTATACTTCATGAGGGATTACAGAAGATAGGACAAAGTGCCTTTGAGGGTTGCAATTCATTGCAAAGTATTACCTTACCATCTACTTTGACTGTTGTTGAAAGTTGTGCATTTCGTTATTGCAACAATTTGAAGAGGGCAGAATTCAATGCAGGGCTACAGAAGATCGGAAGACATTCATTTATGAATTGTATATCATTACAAAGTATTACGATACCATCGTCTGTCACTATGATTGAGGGTCATGCGTTTAAGAATTGTACAAAGTTGAAAAAGGTATCACTTAATGAAGGACTAAAGAAGATTGGAGCGATGGCGTTGATGAATGCCGGAAATTGCAAAGTATCACCTTCCCTTCTACTCTACTGGAAATAGAACAATATGCATTCTACAATTGCAGTAGTTTGAGACAGGTGGTGTTCAGTATCAATGGTGCTTTACAAAAGATCGGAGATCAGGCATTTTACCAGTGCAAGTTGTTAGAACTTATCAATTTACCATCTACCATTACAGAGATTGGCCAAAGTATATTTCAATATTGTAGTGGTTTAAGAGAAGTGGTACTTCATGAGGGATTACAGAAGATTGAAGATAGTGCATTTAAGGACTGCACATCATTGGAAAGTATTTCAATCCCCTCCACTGTCAAATGCATTGGCTCAAAGGTATTTATGGGCTGCAGCGGTTTAAGGGAGTGTATGCTGAATGAAGGCATTGAGACGATTGGAGTTTATACATTTGATGAATGCCCAGAATTAGACAGGGTTATCTTCCTCAACATTTCAACTCGTCTAAACAATCTTATTAAATCTGGTCAACAAGAAGTCGGAAATAAGATTGATGAACTACATGGCCCGGTAGAAAGGAGAGGTAGTGAGGTGTTTATATCAACACAAGCAATTAGGGAAGCGGAAAGGGGTAGTGCTCTAGGAGTTCCTCATTGGGTCAAAAGACCAAATCATTGGTATGTTGTTGTTAAACCAAGTATTGTTAGGATAACAAGATTAGTAGAATACTATGAAGTGAAGGAGGCTACTACCCTATTTGAATTGGCACTATGGAAAGCAAACCTGAATCAAGAAGAAGCTCAACCTAACAACCGTGAGGCATGCCGTATTGAAGTGCCTGGACCAGTTAAGAATGCAATTATGCAATATCTTCCTCCCATAGAAGGTCAGCCGATTCTACAACAGATAGATAATGCATAATGTTTATAAATGACAATAGGTTATAGAGCCTTTTCAGGTTGCCACTCATTAGAGAGGATCACCTTTCCCACCATTTCAAATCGTTTGAGTATTATCATACAGGCCGGACAATACCCAAGCATTGAGGCAAAGATAGATGAAGTCCGTGGTGTGATAGAGAGAAGAGGTAGTGATTTGTTTGTAGATGCTGAGGCCATGAAAGAACTCGATCAGTGGAATACTCTTACTATTGTTAATTTCGATTGGAATCCAATCAAAGAAAGTCGTGAAAAAATTGTCAGTTGGATCAGGTACTACGAAATCAATGAGGCTGCTACTCTATTTGAATTGGCATTGTGGAAAGCAAACCTGGATCGAGCAAGTGACATGACTCGTGAGGCATGCCGTACTCGGGGTAAATATCGTGCTGAAGTACCTGGGCCGGTAAAGGATGCTATTTTACAATACCTCTGAATGATATAGGCATTTGATGTGCCCGGAGTGAAGGATACTGTTCTATAGTACCTTTGATGATTAGATAGTGATTAGTGTTCATAAATGCATAAACTGGATTAGGTTGTTACTGGTTCTACTTCTTCATCCTCTCCATCATCATTATCTACCATTAAGGAATCCAATTCGGCAAGTGCCAATTGCAATAGCCGTCTCTGTCCAACCTTATATGCCTCAACAGATTCTACCCTCATCAACTGATCAGCAAAAGAGGTTGTATCACTACTTCTTTTACCATCTGCCGAGGCAGTAAAGTTGAGAGAGATTGAAGGACCTGATACTGTCATGGAGGTTGGTAGTTATGCAGTTATGGCATGCTACACTAAGATAGTAGGCACACATGCATTCGATAGTTGCCCATCATTACAAAAGTTAAAGTTACCCACTGTTTCAAAACGTTTTGAGAATATCATCCAATACCAACCAGAAGTTGTGACCAAGGTTGATGCAATCCTTGACGAAGTAAAGGAAGAGAGTAGGAGTAGGAGAGAAGGAGAGGGAGGGGCACCAATTGTAGATGGTGGTGTTTCGGAGCCTTGGAATTTACGAGCTGTTCTTCCCATTGAACAAATTAATGACCCGCATGGACAGCAATGTATTTCAACCGGATGTCGTTTGGCGGCATGTTGCATCTGGTCTTGCATTCATAATCCACTTACCCCGTTTTATTATTGCTTGGATTGTCAAGAAAGGGACTTTAACGGATGGCCTGCAAAGAAGAGGGATATTCCTCTCAGAGTTATGTCGAATGAATTACGTAATGTGATGATTCAGAGGGTACGTCATGACTTGTTTCCTTGGTATGCGTATCAGTATGAAACTTACGTGCTCCTTTCCCTCTTCTAGTCAACGAAATGGTCCAAATATCCATCACCACCATTGCCCAATCTTCCAACCGGTGAAGAAGATATGATAGCAGTTCCTACTTACGTATCGGATATTGGTGTAGAAAGGAGGGGTAGTGAGATCTTTGTATCTGCTGCCGTATTAGATGTGGCCAGAAGTACACAGAGTTCCAAACAATGGTTACTTGGTCAGATTTCTAAGTCGATTGTCTACTATGAAATGAAAGAAGGATTAACAATATTTGAACTAGCATTATGGAAAGCAAAGATTGATCAAGTGGACGATAGTATCCCCGCCAACCGCAGTGCATGCCGTATCGAAGTACCAGGACCCGTTAAGGATACTATCTTGCAGTATCTAGTGGAGGTTGAGGAAGTAGTAGATGAAAACTACGATGACATGAAGGGTATGCAAATTGAATTGAATGGTGATAACTACACATACGAATTCCCACTAGATCCAGTCACTACCTCGAGCCCAATTCCTCCATTGTGCTTTTGCTGTGACAGAAAGGCACGTACTGTGTGGTCTAACACTACCAATCGCTGGGATTTACGTCTACTATGTGGGAAGTGTCCAAGTTGCCACAAGTAATGATTTACAATTTTGAGAGTGAGTGATCTTTGCAATTCCTTTGGTGATCGGCGGTCAATGGCTGTAACAGGATATAAATAGTAGTGAATTTATATTAATTTGCTACCGTTTCTAGTTCATCCTTTCATTCATCATTACCTAACATTAACGAATCCAACTCGGCAAGTGCTAATTGTAATAGCTGTCTTTGTCCATCCTTGTATGCCTCGACAGATTCTGCCCTCATCAACTGATCAGAAGTAGATGTATCACTACTTCTCTTACCAACCGAGGCAGTACCAAATCCGTCCAGCTTCTTGGTCAACACTTCCTTAAGTATCTCCATCTCATCTATCGATACCATTGGTCCCTCTTTTACATTATCCAAACCAATGATACTTAGTGCTCTGTATAACTCATCGGGTATGACACCACCCTCTCTATTATCGTCTACTGTCTTATCCTCCTCATTTGTACTACTTGATAACTTGCGGTGTAACGAGAAGGGACCAAGGAATAGTACACCGAATTCACCCTTGTCTTTATCAATTCGATGTGGCATTTCATACTCCTTTACTAAATCAACCTGTGCTTGATATCTACTCATTTCTGGTTCATGACTTGAATTGGGTATACTAATCCCCAATACAATACCCTCTACTGAATCCAATACATTATTTGATATAGCAAATCCATATGTGGCAAGTAATTCAAGATTGCCCTTTGGTCCGTAGTTGTTGTATAGTTCCTCACCTTCTTTAATATTGACACAACTTCGGAATCTTATACTTCGTCTTTGAGTAGAAGGATTGTAAACACTTTCCCATTGGACGGGATGAGCATTCTTATGATCAATCATATCCATTAGTGGTATGAGTATTCCAAGGGTTGATCCGGCGGGTGTGTGTTGTGGCTGAATTGGTAGCTTGTTATCTTCTTCGGATGGTTGAGGAGGTGACTTAGACTCTTCTTCTTTGGATTGATCTATTGATGAAGTTGTGATAACTGGGGCACGATATCCACCCAATCTAACACTAAGAACGGTGGTACTATCATCATCTAATGCTGATTCTGATATTGTTTCTTTATCCATTGATTCTGATGGAGGTTGATACTTCTTCCGTCCCTGCCACCAAACACCCTCTTCGTCAATTAAACTACGTGGAAATGATCGTGATATATGCATTGATCGTGCCCATAATACTGAGGGAAATATGCCTCGTCCGTTGATTGAATGTGGTGGTAGTTTGATATCTTCTACTGCCTCCTTGGTTAATCGATTATATTCATCTTGTATTTGTTTCAGTGTTGTATCAATTTGTGTTGAGAGTGGCGTGCCTTGTAGTAATGTCAATGTATCTCGTTCTTCTTTAGACCAACAACATGGATCTGGTCCTTCTCTTGGTAATGACAATATATAGGCATCGTGTACTTCTTGTTGTGTTGGTTGGTCTGACGATGAATCAGTATGTTTTCTCTTCTTACTAGATTCAGCAGTTTGTTGTTGTCTTTCCTCAGCCTCTTTACCCATCACTGCTAAAGCTATCCAAAATGCCATCTTCTCTTTATCAATTCTCTGCTGATCATTATCTTTTATACTACCACTGCTCATACTACTATCACCGACAATACTTAGAACTTTCTGAGCAACATTACTACATTTTAATATCTCCACAGGATCCAAAACATACTCGGCAGGCAACCCGGCCGAAGATCCAATGATATCACCAGGTGATAATGATTTAGTTGCAATAACTTGACGATTTGTGGGGGTATTGTTAACTATTGTAAAGTTGCTACTGTGATTTAGTAAGTTTATTAGATTGTCCATGATTTGCAATGGTAATCCAGTATATACCCGTCTCCGCTGAACTTCTATGTAATCTCCAGTATCTAGATATATCTACTCTAGAGATAGAGATGAGATGATTTTGCCTATGTCGAAAAGATACGGTATCCTTTAAACACTGGCATGCGTGAGTATCACAAAGTAGTGGTATTAGCACACTAACTGTGGATATTGCTATCAAATGGCCCGGCAGACTCTTAGGTATGGTTAGAGTAACCTCCCTTCTTCATAATTAAGTTGCAATAGTGTCTCTTATTAAGCCGCAATAGAACCCCACAAAAAAAGAACACATCTTAGTGCATACTTTTTTCAATACAAGTAGATAGATAATGAGTACTTGGCATACGCTCATTAAACTTATCTAAAATACTCAACAACAACATACAGAAGGCTTTGATAATGAATAATTTTAAGGCATATTATCGGCATCATTCAGCGTAGTATAATAGTTAGTATCATGAGTACACATCATATGTCAAAAAAGTCAAAGCCGAATGATGATGTGATGTTTGAGTACACAGGCGAAGATGTTCCTGATAATGTAACACATGCACGGATTCATCCGAACGTGACTAAGATTGAACATAATGCATTTTTCAACAAGCAACATTTGAAGGAAGTAGTATTCAACAATGACCTTAGAGAGATTGGAAATTGCGCCTTTTTTGAATGTCCATCACTGCAGAGTATCAATATACCATCTACTGTTATAAAGATTGGCCATTGTGCATTTGAAGGTTGTAGTAATTTGAGGGAGGTAGTGTTAAACGAGGGCTTAAAGGAGATAGGTAGTGATGCCTTTCGAAAATGCACAGCATTACGAAGTATTACAATTCCATCAACTGTTAAGGAGATTGATGTATGTGCATTTATTCGATGCACAGGATTGACAGAGGTAGTACTAAATGAAGGCCTTCAAAAGATTGAAGTTGGAACATTTGCAGACTGTACATCATTAGAAAGCATCACACTGCCTTCTACTTTAATTGAGATTGGATCAGAATCATTTAGAGATTGTACAAATTTACGGACGGTGGCTATGAATGATGGGATGGAAAGTATCACCTTTCCTTCAACAGTAATTGAGATAAAACAATATGCATTTGTAGACTGCCATGACTTGAGGGAGGTAGTCTTATATAATGAAAGAGTAGAAATCGGAGATAAAGCATTTACCGATTGCACTTCGCTGGAGAGATTCAAGTTTCCTCGCCTTTCTACTCGCTTGGAGAATATCATTCGAGCGGGGCAAAGAGGTATAGAAGCCAAGATGGATGATATTCCTGCAGTTGAATGGAGAGCCGGAGAGCTTATTATCCCTGCTGTGCATCGAGAGATGGAAATAGAAGATGATGTATGGGGGGCGGAAACTTCAGTAGAGGTAGATAAAGAAAAGTTGGACAAGATTGTTAGATTGGTTAGGTACTATGAAATCAAGGAGGCTTCAACCTTGTTTGAATTGGCATTATGGAAAACAAAGATAGATCAATTGGACGACGCTACCAGTAACCGAGATTCATGCCGTATTGAAGTGCCTGGACCAGTGAAAGATGCTATTCTCAAGTACCTCTAGTTAAACTTAAAACATACCGGCATCACATACTTTCCTATTACTTAGTTCAATTGAATATGATTCGCTTACTTTATGATATTAGTCCTATTGCATGTGGCTGACTTTGAATATGCCTTCCAGGAGAACGGCTCGTCCAACAAGTCTGGTCCTTCAATCTCATTGATATGACAACGTGTTATCAAGTTAGACAATGACTCTCTCTTTTGCATTTCATTTAAATTGATCGATTTTAATATGAGCTGTTGATATATGTCAATATCTTCGTGTAATAAACAACATAGATAGATTGTATTTGGTATACTTATTCTGGCGTCCAATTCATACTTCTCACTCCCATGAGAATGCTTAAATCCAACATTCTTAAAGTCTCCAGATCCACCAAGAGCTTGTTCTAACTTAATAATATCATCCCACATGTACTCTGTCCGTATCACTGCCACTGAATGGTTTATATATTTCTTAATTGTATAATCATTATAAAAGTTGTAATTGAGTTTGAAGTGTGGCCCTCCACCAAAAGTTTTACCTTTCAATACATTCTCGCCTAATGTTCTACATTGTATTTCAGTATCATTATTATCATTCCTCTTCATCCTTAGTATATTTACTGTATCATTAATACCTAACGGAAAACAATCAATAAATCTTTTATACTTTCTGGCATATGACAAATCTTGGTTATATTCTTCTCTATGATAATTGTATGCAGATATAATCCGAGAAATGGGTTCCCGAACTGCGTATAAGAATGTATTTGAATTTTGAAGTAACCACTCCTTCTCATCCTTCTTCATATCGGCACCGTGCATATGATAATGCCCAATGGTGTGATTGTATATTTTTGAATCATGTGCTCGATTGGTATTGCAAGAACTAATGTTTGCAGTTGTGTTAACACGAAGTTTCATGATGCATTTCACTTCATTCCTCTTTCTACCCAACTTGAACGACTTTACTATTGTCATACCACCAGTTTTACCGATATGTATGAATTCAATACGAGTATCATTTGGCATGTCTATCATCCATTCTGTGGTATTAGTATGATGATTATCGACAGTACTGACGTTAAGTTCTATTAATGCAGGGATGAAATCATTTAATCGATTGATCTGTGTTGTAATATTAATCAAGATTATTACCATGAGTATACTTGTCATAAAGAAACCTCGACGACGTTGAGCCCCTAAGTCTCTACGACGAAACGTCATTACCTAAGTATCGGAGTAACTAGAGTTATGTGTATATTTTTGTGCGGCCACTACGCAGTCAATTCTTGTATTAATACATCTATAACGGTGTTTCTGAAAGACAAGAAGCAGTCTATCTAAGGTACGCTGGTCTAGAGTAAGGGCCTAGTACGCTGCTGTCGAATGGGCTATTTGACGTCACTACTGCAAATAAGTATTCTGCAAATAGGTTCATAAGTTATCAGTTATCAATGTCGATCTAATGAAACTTTCAATGAAACTTTTTAATAAAACTTCAAAATCAGTGTAAGTTTGCTTGTGAGTCTACCCGAATGAGATATAGAGGAGAGAACATAGATATTTAGTTGTAAGAAGAAGTAGTAGTAGTAGTAGATTTGTATAGTTTGCAGGGGTCAAGTGGTAAGTAGCGGATATGCCTCTCACATCAATGAAAAATTCTTTTGATGGTTCACCCATACCAATCACCCTCCATGCACACACATAATCGGTACAACTCACAATATAGTATAGGCTGCTAAAGTGGGTTAAAGTTCGAGTATAATACACTACATATATTCAGCCCTATACCAACCCACATATACACCACATACCTCATACCGTAATGATCAATAACAAGAAACTAATCTATACAATACAACCTCCAATAATATTATGTTAGACATCATCCGTCAAAAGGCTAGTCGTCTATGGACCTCCTTCTACAAATCGGTATACTTTTTATGGTTCTGTGTTGGTATTTATGCGTTGGTTAATTGGATTATATGGCACGGTCTTCAACAAGCAAACAATATAATAGTATGTATGTCTATACTATGGTTGATATTGGTCTCGTTAGGGTGGTCAGGATATCGTGGAAATTATGATGCAATTGGAATTGATATAAAATGGTTCTCAGCTTCCGTATTATCCTTTGTTGGATTAGTAGTATTGGTTGGTGATATTAGAATACTAATGTTCCCGATTGCTGCGAGCATTCCCTTGTCAACGAGCATCATAAACGAATTTGAATTTGATTGGTATGATAATTGGTATTACGAAACATACCTTGGAAATCTGGACTATGAGTACGATAGGATTAAAGGGATCTGGACCCTTGAAAAGAAGAGTCGTGACGACAAAAAGTATGATTTCATTGGCAGCTTCGTTCTCTTCTTGGGGGCTATTTACTTTTTCTTCTTTCTGATGGCATGCTTTAGTAGTACTGATGAGGGATTTAAGAAGATGGTTGCATTAGGGACCATTACAAACGCTGCCTTTTCAATGTTAATTGTATGGATGATATACAATAACGAAAAGGAAGTTCGTCCTATGCGGAAGGCTATGGGAGGAAAGGTTTCTCACGATGCCATTAGCAAGTTGAAACGGATGTACCCTAGAGGATTGGATGTTGATAGGATTCAGTTCCTTCTTCATGATGCGTTGAAGCAAAGGCTGGGAAATAATGCCAACATCACAACGTATGGTTCACCCATTCCCTGGTATCGTTTTGATGAGGAGAAGAATAACACAAAGAAAATCATGACTCTTTTTAGAGTATTCCCTGGTATCGTTAGTACAATGGACACACCTGACGATGAGGGTGACATCCCATTCCGATTGGCATGTCAATACGCATCGGTGGAAGTAGTAAAACATATGGTAGGATTAGACAATAAGTTATTGAACATTCGTGATATTAAGGGCAATACAGTGATGCATTATGCCTGTCAGGGAAACAATTACAAAGTCGTTAATTACCTTCTGAATCGGCATATGATCCTGGCCGTGACTCGGAATTTCGATGGTGACCTTCCGGTATACATTCTTTGCAGTAGTGAACTACTAGTCTATAAACATCGACTTTTTGTGGAGGATGCACCAAGGCCACAACACTTGGAGACAGTTATGAGATTGATGTTAGCCTATCCAGAAGATATGCAGCGGGAAAAGTTACGAGCAGCTTCCCCTTCAAAGGAAAAGGTACCAATTCCTGCTGCTACAGGACAAGCCATGGATTCGGAAGAAGGAAGTGACCAATCACCCTCATCCAAACCTCAAAAGCCTCTCAAATTACTCATATACATCATATTGGTAGTAGTAAACATGGCAGCGGCGGTATACATTGGTACACTTCAATCATTTAGCAATACAAATCAAATGAAGCATGAGTCGGAAGTGAAGAGATTAGTTGACGAATTAGTTGAAAGTCAGAATGAAATGAATATGTTACGATCTCGTATGGAAGTTCTGAAGCATGCCTCCGGGGGTCACAGCCATAGTATGCTGAAAGTTATCTAGGACATGAGGTCGTCAGTGGTTGCTCCTGACCGATTGGATTGATTTGAAACGTTACCTATGTGCTCATAAATAAAGCTAGACCTATTCATATATACACACGGGTACTTTACTATCGAGCGAGTTCTCTTTAGAATATTAAGACTATTCTCATGCTCATCATAAACATATACACGGTCATTCCCTTCTCCACATCAACCATAATCTGCCATTAAGTTCGGCACAAGCCCCCCACATCATAGATTCCCAAAAACACATCCTTATATCGACGGTTGACTACTATCATCAATAATCACATCCTCATCATCCTCACTAATAAATACTTGATCTATATTCTCACACAAACCACCAACTGAATCACATCCTGATGAATCACTGTCTTCTTTTGATGGTGATAGCTTTAGTCCAAGTTCCTCACTAGATACCATCTTATAATCATCAACCTTTCCAACCTCATCACTTGCAACTTCTCCCTCTACTCCCTCATCACTTTTAACCTCACTACTTGCAACCTTTTCACCTCCACTATCCGACTTTGGAATAGCATCATCATTATCACTCGATTCAGGGAATAATTGACAGGTAACAACATCATTAAAACTTTGTGGTATCTGTACAATACTATCGAATACACCACAACATGCTATTGTACTTGATACAATTGTTTCTTGTTTACACATTGATGTTGGTATTGATGATATAGCTGTAGTAACTTCTGCTACGGAGGAGGAAAGAGTGGATTGTACGGCACAGTCTATTACTGATGTTGGTGATGATGGTCCTTCCTTCCCATCTACTGTGGTTGCTCCCTCTTTCTCTTGTTCAGATGTGGATGATTCAATTTCAGAGGCACCAATAGATGCCATATATTCATCCTTTAACCATTCAACTACCGCTAATGATTGTGTTGTATTTTTACCTGCGGATATATCAGCGGCTACCTTGTCATTAATTTCAATAACTTCATTATATTCTTCTGCAATTTGAACTACTACTCCGTTCTTATTACCCTTTTGCTTATTATCGATGTTATTGGGTGTGGCTTCATTGTCTTTACTGTTATTATTGTTGGTATTATTAATGGCAGCATTCAAATCAAAGAAGTCATTACAGGCAAAGACATCATTATCAGGGAAGGCATTCCAACATTCGTTTGCTCCACAGAATACAGATGGTGTACAATTGACAGCACCACCACAGGGATTAGAAGAGAAGTTATTCGATGTATTACATAGATTCCAATCGACTGTCCATTCTAAACTAGGTGCACCTTCTCCTCTCTCTTCTTCATTATTTAAAGCAGTAGTTTCGGCTGTGGTATCAACCTTATTACTTTCTGTATTATTGCCGGCCGTAGTAGCACTGTTGTCAATCTGTTTAACAACCTGCCATAAAGCTTCGTTCTCTTCTACTTGCTCCTTTTCAGCTTGTTTCTGACTGTTCTTAATTTGGGATGCCATGTTGTTAATTATATTAAAAGCCTCGGATATTTTTGGATTACGTTTTGGTGTTGCAGTGTTGGTATCGAATGTTTTTAGGGTTAGTGTATTGTTTATGGTGCCAATTGTTTTGGTTGTTGCAATGTTGTTGGTGGGCGAGGAAGAAGTAGTTGGAGTGGAATTAGAACGGATGAGATTAGTTGGTTTATTAGCACTTTGTGTTACAATTATTGAACGACTGCAGCTCAAGCTCATATCCTGTGAACCGTCGCCGCCGCCGCTACCACCCGTTGCAATATCGGTGTCCTCGTTATCGAGGGGTACATACGAACGAGATGGTGATAGTTTGGCATAATCGATTGCTATATTATCATCTGTTTGTGATGATGTAATATTGATGTTGGTAGAGGCCTCTTCTTCTTTAGTGGGCGTGGTGACTGACGAATGACGACGTAGCATCTTCATCCTTTATATATTATAGAGAGTTGTTTATATTGTATTGCAATGTATTTTTTTCTACGCTCTACTTGCCTCTTCTCTTACTCGATGTTCCTATGCTCAAATAGATCAATATCACCAACTACTATTAACACTATCAATTCTAGTAATATCACTGCCGTAGTTATTGCCATGTTGTTATGATGTAGGCTAATAAGTAGTCAGTAAAGAGCATCAATCAAACAAGTGCTTTAAAATTTGAGGGTTCAAAATGATGTCTTTCGAAGCAGCTTTTCTTTGAAGTGACTTTAAACCAACGGTCGGTATCCTTTGGTGGATGCATGCAGTGATAATGAGGCAGGAGATAGAGTTAAGAGAGATGATGATAGAGGCCGGTTGGCGGCGTCTATACATCATGAAGAACCCTTTATATAGCAGGAAAAGAAGAAGCACTGTATCGTTCGGTAGTGTGAAAAGGATACGCTCGTACTTATATTATGTTGTACACATCTATTCCTATAATATGTGCTTGATCTACCATCTAATGTATTATAAGTATACGTATATATACGAAGAAGTCCTCTGATTGTCTATTATCACATCAAACTACTTCACTCTTATATCTATGTCTATGTGTGGCATTCGTTACACAGTCCCCACAACCAAATGATCATATCATATGTTATCTCTCTTCTTTAAACTCGAAAAAGACAAACCATATCTAACAAGTAGCATATACATACGAACCCGCTCTTCATTAAACTCAAAGGAAGGTACAGTACATATACCACTGAATCATATCTCATCTACACACAAACATAGTCTTCCTAATACACATAAGTAACAACATCATCCTTATCACTGACAGCCCTCCGTATCCTTAAACTCGATACGAAAAGACCACCCCCAAAACTTTTAAACCCAATCCAATATCCAACATACAACTGGAGTTGACATATCTACTTCTTCACCACATCATCACTCCATCGAATCTCCGTCAAGGTACTAACAGCAGTATCCTCATCATCCATCTCCATCATACTACCACTACTACCACACGCACCACATTCATCAAATGGTATATTCAACGTTGCACAGCTAATTACCTTACCCAAGAACGTATAGTCAATATCAACCTTACGTTCGTCCTTTGTTAATAGTAAATCTTGACATTTACCATTAAGTATATCATTAATGCCAACAGTACCACTGCTTCCACGGCTACGGCTACAGAAGTATTGTCCACAGGTAGTTTGCAATTCCTCCATGAATGTAGATGTTTTAGACTTTACTGAATCAAATGTTACCGAACCTGATGCCTTTGACTTACTACTATTATCAGCAGTATAGGATGATTTACGTAATATAGATTGTATAGATGCTTTACTTCCACATCCTACTGATGCTGCAGCGGACGCTGCTGCTAATGAACTTGATGATGTACTTCGTACATGTTTCGATTGTTGCTGAGCTTGCAATTGTTGGGCGGCTTGTTGTTTGATACGAATTAATGTATCAATATCATACTCTTTTTCAGTATACGATGGTGTTGTTACTGATCGTTGGGTTGTGCTATTGAATGCTGTAGATTGATCATCAAAGAGTGTCCATTCATCATCATCATCGGCTGTTTTCACAGTGGCGATTGATTTAGTTGATGATGTAACTTTCCAATCGGTAGGATGATTGAATGATGTCCACTCGTTAGTGTCTTCTAATGGTGTGGTATCGATAGTGGTAGTAGTGTTCATCATTGCATCTTTGTTGTTATTGTTGAATACAACAAAGTCAGAGTACGTTGGTGATGATTGACGTTGTTGACGACGTATCTGTTTTGGTGTTGGGGTAGTTGTAGTAGCCGCCGTCGTCATGATGATATATACTCTAATCTATTGGCTAGTATAATAATTAATCTATTCTACGAATTATATAAGCCGGCCTATTGCAATGATTGATGCACCTTCTTACTTCTTTAGTTGTGGTTTGATTTTTTAGTTTAATTTGAACTAACGAAAGCCACATTGAAAAAACCAACGGAATGGGGGCTAGGGGGCAATACCGGGGGTCTTTATCCTTATCGTATGTAGTTGTATGAGCGGGCGACGCAACTTCCCCGCGAAATAAGATACCACCATTAAAATAAAGCTCCTTTGCTGTCCTTTGAGCTTGAGTTCGGTGAAAGATTTGGGAACGATTCCTCGTTGCAAGAGCTTGTACTACCCACATAGTTATCGAGAACTATTTCAATTGGGTTTCTAGTCCTAGCATGGATAGAGGCCAGGGGTGGGCATACTTATCAGCTCCAAAAAACTTGTATAAAAAAGTACACATCTTGTGCACTATTTATTGTCATTAGTCATATGTAGTCATAGTTGGATAGTAGCTACTATTATACTTATGCACGTTTCAAACACTAATATATTGTGTATACTCCTTTCCCATATCAAAGGTACTGCAGGATAGCATCCTTAACTGGTCCTGTCACTTCAATTCGATATGCCTCTCGATTAGCGGGGTTGGTATCTTCGTCCATTTGATCGATCCTAGCCTTCCATAGAGCTAATTCAAACAATATCGTAGCTTCTTTTACTTCGTAGTACCTAATCCAGCTATAAATATGTTCAAGTCTTTCCTTGATTGCATGCCAACCACGAGATCTCGACATTGTTGTAGCATATATAAACAGATCACTACCTCTTCGTTCTATCATATCACGTGTATGTGCTCCACGGACCTCATCAATCTTTGCCTCAATTCTAGGATAATGACCACTTTGAATCAATTTCTCCAAACGTGTTGAGATTGTGGGAAAAGTTAATCTTTCGAATAAACAGCAATCATAAAGGCTTGTTAATGAACCATAAATGTGCATCTTCTCAACAATCCCATTCATTGCTACTTCTCTCAGAGTATTGCAATGATGAAATGCCCCATTACCAATATCGGTGAGAGTAGAAGGAAGAGTGATACTCTTCAATGCAATACACACACCAAATGCATCTTCACCAATCTTCTGCAGGCCGTCGTTTAATACTACCTCTTCCATGTTTCTGCATTGAGCAAATGCATGCGATTCAATTTCAGTAATAGTAGAAGGAATCGTAATACTTTGCAATAAATAGCAACGATAGAATGAATTGCGTCCAATCTTTTGCAGTCCCTCGTTCAATACAACATTGTTTAAACTTTTGCAATCACTAAATGCATGTTTGGCTATCTCAGTGACAGTAGATGGAAGTGATATGCATTCTAATGAGCTGCAATTTGAAAATGCCCTGATACCAATCTTCGTAAGACCCTCATTGAACACTACTTCTTTCAAAGTTTTACAATTTACAAATGTATCCATTCCGATCGTAACTAATGTAGATGGAAATGTTATACGTTCTAATGATGTACAATTCATAAATGAACCATGACCAATCGTCTGAAGACCCTCATGTAGTATTACTTCCTTCAGACTAATGCACTTTCCAAATGCTCCATTACCAATCTCAATAACACTAGGATGAGTTCGTACGCTGACTACATCTTTCGGGGCAAAGCAGCCATGCCGTATAAACTCATAAACATACTCGCCCGATGCCATCTTTATTCTTTATCACTTATTTTATATTTTATACCAAATATACCCGAGGCAAGTTGGTTATAAAGTACCTTGAGATAACGTGGTATTGATATCCAATAAAATCCTTATGATCGGTAAAGTAAAGGTGTATATATGTATACGTATACAGGCATGTAATAGAAGTTGATAGAGTAAGGCTGATTTACCACCAAATTAAAAAGTGTGCACTGTGTTCTTTTTGTTTGGGCTATTTTACTTAATTTGAGATAGGTAACGATTATTAGTACTACTCGGGAGGTTACATGGTTAGTGAAGAGTCTACCGATGTTGTTGATATTTCCTCGCTGCCCTATTGAAGAATGCTAAGTATTAGCTGTTGCTTCGCTACATGTATTGTATCATCTCGCTCTTGTCGACTGTTGATCTCTGTTGATACTTACGTATCTTTTTTTATGAGCGCCGCCGCCAGTATCTACCTAGATAACTTTCACTATCATTTATGTTCATGAGGGGTTGGCGTTGTCTGGCGTTAGTTGTCTATTGTCTACATAATTGATACCAATGAATATATTATTATAATTATGAAGTCAATTTGACAATGCGAGATTTCTTTATGAAGCTCACGAAATTGCAAAAGTAAACATCTTGTGCACTAAAAACTAAACTACAATATCTCTTCTAGCATAATATGTGGTGATGAATGATGATGTTTGCCACAAAAGTCCTTCTATTTCTCCATATATCAGTGTCGACTACTATATCATCATTCTATATATTACCTCCATCAATTGCAATCAGACGGCCAACTTCAAACTATGCAACTGAGCCTACACAAAGTGATGAAATGAACAACAACATACAACATCAACTCGACCATCATTATTTCCCTACCAAGAAGATGGTGTTAAGCGTCTTGTTTCAGATCGACGATTACTACTAGCAGATGATATGGGATTGGGTAAAACGGCACAATCAATCGTTGCATTGAATCATCTATTCATAAACAACGAAATTACATCCACAGATTGTCGTATACTAATAATATGTCCCAAGTCGGTAGTATCAGTTTGGTATGATGAATTAGAAAAATGGTTAGATACAACATACCTCAATATGAATGATAATGTATATGTAATATCAGCAGCATCTAAATCAGATCCATTGGATATTAATTCCTCTCAAGGGATGGTACAAATTGTCAATTATGATATATGTAACAAACACCAAGAGATATTGCAAGAGTGTCGATTTGATGTATTGATTTGTGATGAGGCACATTACTTGAAATCTGCAACTTCACAACGAACTAATGCTATATTGGGTATTAAAGAAGGTAGTATTGGTGGTATACAATCTCGTTTTCTTTGGTTCCTCACTGGTACCCCAATTCTTAATAGACCAAATGAAATCTTTCCATTACTTTGGGCATTGAGGAAGAATGAATATAATACTCCATATTATGCATTTGCTAAATCATGGAGTAGTAGTTTTAATGAGGTAGCAAACCTTGGTCAACTCAAGAAGTTAATGAAACCGCTAATGTTACGGAGGAAGAAACTAGATGTGTTAAAAGATCTACCGCCCAAACTATACTCCGTCGTTACACTGGAGGGGTCTGAGGAGGCAACAGCAAAGGAAGAGGAGTATGCATTTGATACCTATGGTGTTGATTTGTCAGTGGCAAAAAGGAGAAGGAGTAGTAGTGATTCGGAGGAGAGTTTGGGTGAATTTGGAGAGGGTGCTACTTTACTAAGATATGGTATAGGAGATAACATGACTGGCAAGGAAGCTCTTCGGGCATTGGCAAGTATACGAAGCTATACTTCTTACCTCAAGTTAGAACCAGCGGTCCAACTGCTGAAACAATACATACTATGTGAAAAGGTTGTTGTGTTTGCAAATCATCGAAAGGTTATTCTCGGCCTCGTGGAGGAGTTTGGAAGTTCATGTGTTCATATCATTGGTGGGATGGACAGTGATAAACGTGCAGAAGCGGTCCAGAGGTTTCAGAATGATGCAACTTGCCGTCTTTTCATCGGAAGCATTAGAGCAGCTGGCGTGGGGCTCACGCTAACCGCATCGTCACATGTAGTATTCCTTGAATTAGATTGGAGTCCTGGTATAATGACCCAGGCCGAAGACAGATGTCACCGAGTTGGCCAGCAGGATTCTGTGCAAGTTGACTACTTCGTATTTAAAGGAACTATAGATGGTTGGATGGCACAACAGTTAGCTCGAAAATCTGCGGGTATAAGACGAACACTGTCACCATCTAGATCAAGTGGAGATGAACGGCAACATAAATACAAATTAGACTTTGGGAAATATAGAGGAGAAGCTTTAGATGACATACCAATCGAATACATTACCAAGTTTCTCGTGAAAGAGGAAGTCTACAAAAAGAAGCCGGCATTATGGAATGCTTTGTATCTGAATGATGTTGTCGATGAAGCACCTCTCACCAACCCTGAGTTATTGGAAGATGATGACAAAGACAAAGAGGCAGCTAATGGCGTCTTATACATATTCGACTTTGGTCAGTATTATGGCATGGAGTGGAGCCAAGTACCTCAAGACTATCGTGATTGGGTGATATCAAAAGGAGTATGGCAAAAGAGAATTGGCCTATGGATTGCTCTTCATGAGGCTGGCCTTGTCTCGGAAGACCCAAACTCATCATTAGATACCTCTGAGGTGCCGACGAACAAACAGCCCGAGGCCGATCAATCTGACAATAAACAAAACAAGGCACCAGTTGATTACACATTCAATTTCGGAAAGTTTAATGGTGTGAAATGGAATGATACTGACCAAGGTTACCGAGATTGGATAGTAAAAACAACAGACATTTGGAAGAAACGGACTGACTTATGGATTGCATTGTATGAGGCTGGGATCGTAAGAGAAGAGCCAGAGTCGAGTAGTACATAAGCAGATTATATAAAGATCACATACATAACAAACCGGATACTATGTATAATACATTAATGTTATAACTAAAGATACTGTAGAATAGCATTCTTGACTGGTCCTGGTACTTCAATTCGATTTACATCTCGCTTGATATCATTTGCTGCTTCCGCTTGGTCAAGATTTGATTTCCATAATGCCAATTCAAACAAGGTTGTCACCTCTTTGATTTCATAGTACCTAATCAATTTGATAATCTGATCGAGACTTTGTTGTACTCCAATTACTACCTCGGCCATAGTCGCAACAGATACAAACAGATCACTACCTCTTCTTTCTACTGTTCCACGGACTTCATCTATCTTTGCCTCAACTCTTGGATAATGACCAGTCTGAATGATATTGCTTAGACGATTTGAGATACTGGGATATTTGAATATAGATAATCTAATACAACGAGTAAAAGAACATCTCTCAATCTGTAATCCCTCGCTATGTATAAATACCTCCCGTAAGTTCCTGCAATCTTGAAATGAATAGTCGCTAATATGTGTAACTGTGGAAGGTAAACTGACGGTAACCAACGCTATACAACTTGCACTTTCTCCAATCGCCTGCAACCCCTCATGAAGTTTTACCTCCCGTAAATTCACACAATATTGAAATGCACTGTTACTAATATATGTAACAGTGGAGGGTAAACTAATGGTAACCAATGCAGAACAACTATCGAATGCGTTTTCCCAAATCTCTTTTAGGCCGTCGTTGAGCACTACTTTCTTCAATCTATTGCAATATTCAAATGCCTTATATCCAATCTCAATTAAAGTAGAAGGACACGAGATACTTTCCAAAGATGTACAATTATGAAATGCAAATCGGCCAATCCTTTGCAATCCTTCATTATGGCGGCGAGGATGTCGAAAAGAATCATGAGGTTAGAGTCGAGACGTGATATATCAGATTATAGAACATAAGTAGTAGAAGAGACGGCATATTGGATAGATCAAGATTTTGCAATGGACAGTCTAATAAACCTACTAAATCACAATAGCAACTTTACAATAGTAACCAATAAAACCACCACAAAACAACGTCAAGTTATTGCAACAAAATCTTTATCAGCTGGTGATATCATCGGGCCTTCTAACGGGCTCCCTGCCAAGTATGTTTTAGATCCTGTGGAGATATTAAAGTGTAGCGATGTTGCTCAGAAAGTTCTTAGTATTGGCGGTGATAGAAGTATGAGTAGTAGTGATAAAGATGATGAATACAAAAGAGGATTGATGAAGAGAAGATGGCATTTTGGATAGCGTTGGCAGTGATGGGTAGAGAGGCTGAAGAACGGCAACAAACATCAGAATCAAAGAAGAGAAAGCATGTTGATACATCAGCAGAACAATCAACTAGTACCAAACCAACACAACAACAAGTACACGATGCCTATCTATTATCATTACCAAAAGAGGGACCAGATCCATGCTGTTGGTCGAAAGAAGAACGAGATACATTACTAAATGGCACGCCACTCTTAACACAAATCAACACAACATTAAAACAAATAGAAGACGATTATAGACGAGCTACAACAGCACTAAAAGGTATCAATCTACCACCATTCGCAATTAACGGACAAGGAACATTTCCATCAGTATTATGGGCACGATCAATGCATATATCACGATCATTTCCACGTAGTTTAATTGACGAGGAGGGTGTTTGGTGGCAAGGACGGAAGAAGTATCAACCTCCACCTGAATCAGGACCAGTAGATAAAGCAAAGGCCACGAACAACGCAGCATTAGATGATGATAGTACCGTTCTTAGTGTTAGATTGGGTGGATATCGTGCCCCAGTTATTACAACACATCAATTAGATCAGTCCAAAGAAGATTCAAAGCCACCGCCGCAACAAACACTAGCAGAAGATACCAAGCAACAGTCTCAATCTCAACAATCAAAGCATCATACACCTGGATCATCTCTCGGCATACTTATACCATTAATGGATATGATTGATCATAAAAATGCCCATCCTGTGCAATGGGAAAGTGTTTATAACCCTTCTACTCAAACACGAAGTATACGATTCCGAAGTTGTGTAGAAGTTAAGGAAGGTGAACTATACAATAATTATGGACCGAAGGGCAATCTTGAGCTACTTGCCACATATGGATTTGCTATATCAAACAATGTATTGGATTCAGTAGAGGGTATTGTATTGGGAATAAGTATACCAAACTCTGAAGATGAACAAGAATCGAGTAGATATCAAGCACAGGTTGAGTTGGTCAAGGAGTATGATACGCCACATCGGATTGATAAAGACAGGGGTGAATTTGGTGTATTATTCCTTGGTCCATTTTCATTGCACCGCAAGTTGTCAAGTAGTACGAATCATGGCAATGAAGAGGACAAATCAGAAGATGTTAGTGAGGGTGGGGTCATACCCGATGAGTTATATCGAGCACTAAGTATCATTGGTTTGGAGAATGTAGAAGAAGGACCGATGGTATCGATAGATGAAATGGAGATACTCAAGGAGGTGTTGACTAAGAAGTTGGAAGGATTTGGTACCGCCTGGGCAGATGGTAAAAGAAGCAGTGAAACATCCACTTCGAGACAGTTGATGAGGGAAGAGTCTGTTGAGGCATATAAGGTTGGACAGAGACGGCTATTGCAATTGGCACTTGCCGAATTGGATTCCTTAATGGCAGATAATGATGATGGAGACGATGAAGAAGTAGAAACAGTAACAACCTAATCCAGTTTATGCATTTATGAACACTAATCACTATCTTATCATCAAAGGTATTGTAGAATAGTATCCTTCACTGTCCGGGCACATCAAATCATTCAGAGGTATTGTAAAATAGCATCCTTTACCGGCCCAGGTACTTCAGCACGATATTTATCCCGAGTAGAACGATATTTACCCCGAGTACGGCATGCCTCACGAGTCATGTCACTTGCTCGATCCAGGTTTGCTTTCCACAATGCCAATTCAAATAGAGTAGCAGCCTCATTGATTTCGTAGTACCTGATCCAACTGACAATTTTTTCACGACTTTCTTTGATTGGATTCCAATCGAAATTAACAATAGTAAGAGTATTCCACTGATCGAGTTCTTTCATGGCCTCAGCATCTACAAACAAATCACTACCTCTTCTCTCTATCACACCACGGACTTCATCTATCTTTGCCTCAATGCTTGGGTATTGTCCGGCCTGTATGATAATACTCAAACGATTTGAAATGGTGGGAAAGGTGATCCTCTCTAATGAGTGGCAACCTGAAAAGGCTCTATAACCTATTGTCTGAAGGCTCTCCTGAAATGCAACCTCTCTCAGCCTTTGCGAATAATGAAAAGCAGTCCTGCCAATATCCACCACAGATGATGAAAGTGTAACACTTTTCAATGAATTACAATTGTCAAATGACCCGCTCTCGACTTTCTTCAAGCCCTCATTCAGTATTAAATTCTTTATATGACTACCACGAAATGCCATATTGCCTGTCTCCTCAAGTGTGGAAGGAAAGTCTATGCTTTCTAATGAGTGGGAATGTGCAAAAGCCAGCTTACCAATCTTCTTAAATCCCTCATTCAATACTACTTTCTCCAAATTGTAACAGCCACTAAATGCCTCTTCCCCAACATTCGTTGCAGTTGATGGAAACACAATACTTTCCAGTGATGTACATTTTTCAAATGCATGCTGTCCAATACTCTTTAATCCTTCATTAAACACTACCTCCTTTAATTCAGTGCAATCTCGAAATGCTTCCTCTTCTACATCAACAACACTTGGGTGAAACCGTACACTAACAACATCTTTTGGTACTACAGTCTGACCATTCCCCATATACTCAAATACATCATCATCGAATTTACGCTTACTCATTGTATGTTGATGTATGATAAACTTTTATAACTATCAATCAATATACCGATATATTATTATACCACTTTCTCTTGGATAAGTGAGGTTAGTTGAACGTTATAGTTTAGATAAGGTGCCCTTAATTAAAAGTGCACAAATGTGTTCGTAAATTTACGCCGATGTTGTTGGACGAAGAGAACTACACAGCCTAACCTACACCACCTAGTAATAATGTATATATGATACTACTTGCAAGATAACTCCTAATAAATACGGCACAACACTATTGCGGAGCCAGAACATCAGCCGCCTACTCTAGTATGGTGTTTGTACCGTGATGAAGATGAAATTAGAGGATACCGTCAGGTCTTGATTTTCTTCTTCCCCATCAAGGCAGAAGCCGCCCCCCCCCCCCCCCCCCCCCCCTAAAGCATAAACTTTGTTCTCATATCAACTGTACTTTGTTACTTTGTTACTGTTAGTATAACCAGGTATACAGTTTTTTTTACGCTCTATCGATTTATGTTGGTTTGGAGGATACTGATAAGCATTTCATATTTTGTGCACATCTTGTGTTCAAAATCTTTAAAGTACACATCTTGTGTCTATATTACTTCACAAGCTTCAAATAAACATTCTTCTTGCAATAATGGTTACCTATATGACCATAAATTCCGCCATTTTAGCTTACACATATCTATCTAAAGATACTCTGCAAAATAGCATCCTTGATTCCGAGTGACGACTCAACCGAGATAATGTAGAATAGTATCTTTCACAGGCCCGAGCACTTCCACACGATATGCGTCACGATTTTCTTGCTTGTTATCATCCCGAACCATATTGAACTTCCATAAAGCTAGTTCTAATAGCGTTGTTGCCTCATTAACTTCGTAGTATCTGATCCGCTTAACAATCTTGTCAAGACTGTCTTCAAATGGTCTCCAATCAAAATTTGCATCATTATCAGCTACGTCTAGGTAGGGTAATTTCATGGCTGGCGGAACAGGTAAAAACATATCACTACCTCTTCGTTCTACTGCTCCACGGACCTCGTCAATCTTTGCCTCAACTCTTGGGTAATGCCCAGCCCGAATAATACTATCTAGACGCTTTGAAATGCTAGAGAATGATAGCCTAATCGGTTGTGTACATTCACTAAATGGGCATTTCCCCATTTGTATCCTATCATGAAGCGTAACATCCTTCAAACTACCACAACACATAAATGCATAATCGTTAATCTGCGTAACTGTAGAAGGAATTGTTACGCTTTCCAATGATGAGCAACCCCAAAAAGTACTAGATCCTTTGATCTTCTTCAGACCCTCGTTAAATACTACTTCCTTCAAATTGGTACAATGCCAAAATGCCCCTTCATCAATCTCAGTAACTGTAGAAGGAAGTATAATTCGCTGTAATCTTCTACATGTGTTGAATGCACTAGACCCAATCTTCTGTAATCCTTTGCTAAACGCTACCCTCTTTAGTTTCCAGCATGTATGAAATGCCCAATCTCCAATTTCAGTAACAGTAGAAGGTATTGTGATATTTTGTAATGATTCACAACGATAAAATGCCTTATAACCAATCGACTGCAATCCTTCATTCAGCACTACCTCCTCCAATTCATTGCATTCGCAAAATACTTTCTCTTCAACCTCAACCACACTAGGATGAAACTGTACCTTAACAACTTTCTTTGGTACTATCTGACCTTTCCCCGTGTACTCAAAAACATCATCATCGAATTTACGCTTACTCATATTACTTGTAATTTGGTATACGTTAACCTTTATTACTATCGGTCAACTTACCGATATACTAAGCTCGTCCAATTATTATCCCTTTAAAAGATATTGAATTTAACCAGTTTCTCTTGTCCATATAATATGTTTGGTGTATGTATAATGTTTATAGCTGTTTGGTAAGTACACCCTCTTCAAAAAATGTGCACAAGATGTGTTCGTATAAATTTATGCCGATATTGTTAGACAAAGAGAACTATATAGCGAACTCAGCAGATCACCTATTAAATATATACTTTTCGCGAGATAACTCCTAATAAATAGGGCACAATTGTAACCTCTAATGGTTTGCTACTTGTGTTGTTGTGGCAGCAGGCATACTGATTGCCTCTATGCTTTTTGGAGGTTCCATTTGAAATAATATCCTTGACTGGTCCTGGTACTTCAATCCGGCATGCCTCGCGGTTGATAGGCTGAGCTTCTTCTTGATTAATCTTTGCTTTCCACATTGCCAATTCGAATAAAGTTGTTGCCTCCTTAACTTCATAGTAGCGGATGACTTTGACAATCCGACTTAAATGTAGTTTTACTCTATTCCAATCCAAGCCCCTAGTTACAAACATCTCGCTGCCTCTTCTTTCTACTATTCCGCGGACTTCATCTACCTTTGCCTCAATTGGGTAATATCCAGTCTTGATGATATTATTTAGACGAGTTGAGATACCGGGGTAATTGAATCTCTCTAATTCTAATGACGTGCAACTATGATAAAAGCACTAGTGCTTATAGTTCGAATACCCTCATGAAGTGCATAGTAATTTAACCACGTTAAAAGTTATTCATTATTTGTTATTAACCGCTTTTCTCTGTGTCATATGATAGAGGGATATGTATTTGGTTAGCATAATATGGTTAGATGCACTTTAAATAAAAAAGTATGCACAAGATGTGTACCTTTAAAATATACCGAATTATTGAACAAAGAGGAACTACACAGCTTACCTTATACCCTATACCGCCTATTAATAACGTTCTTCATATACTCCTTACAAGATAACTCCTTATAAACACGGCACAAAGCAACTCTCTCTAGAGCACCACATTTGAGGAGATTGACTTGGTGAGGAGGTTGTATTTTATTCCCGTGAGTGAGGATACCGACTAACAATTGAGCAAGTAGCTCCTCCTACTTTCTCTACGCTTCTATTACCTCCTCTCATTCTATAACCTAACCATGACACTCAGTAAGCGTACCAAGACAATATTTCTCGCATCATGCGGCTGTATCATTGCCATTGGTATTGCCTTGGGCGTAATATTAGGCTTAAAATTAGGTACAAACGAAATACACACCTCCGCCACACTCGGAGTATGTTCTAACTCAACACAAGACACATCCACAATCAAAGTATTAACATTTAATACATTTCTAATATCATGTCTACCAAAAGGAATAGTATCAACAAAATTTCCAGAAGTGAAATGTCAAAATGAAGATGAAAGAGAGATTCGAGTTCAAGAGATTGTTAATTGGTTTGCTACTCGTGATGAAGATGTGATATTATTACAAGAGGTATGGTCGTTTCATGATACGTTACGAAATGGCATGTCAGAAGCTGGGTATTGTCATTATATCATGACAGAAGAAACTATTGGTAGTGGACTAGCCATCTTTTCGAAACATCCAATATCTGATAAATCGAATAATGATGAACAATATCTTAGTTGGTTAAATGGTATTATATCAGCTACTCCTACCGATATTGAGAGTGCCGCCAAGGGTGTATTACATGCTAATATTACCAAAGATGGGCATAATATTCATTTGTTTAATATGCATACTACGTCAGATTCGTTTGGTGATAATCATGACGTCCGAGTTGAACAATTCAATTTGGTGAAGGACTTTGTTGATTCAAAAGATATCCCATCGAACGAGCTAGTATTGTTAGGCGGAGACTTTAATGAAGATAAAGATTGTCGTAGTAATACGTGTAATGGAACCGAAGCCAAGTGTACAAATCAGACGTATTATAATGAAATGGTAGAGATATTATCAGCAGATGTACCAACTTATCTTGGAGATAGTTTTACATATGATACAGAACAGAATACATTATTGAAAGGATTATATAGTGAAGAAGATTGTGATTATTATCGGTATACTTTGGATTATATCTTTTATAGTAAGGACCATTTGATGCCTAGTGATGAGTCGTCATGTGAGGTGGTTTATCCATTGGCATCGGATGGTATTGGTATTGATTTGAGTGATCATTTACCAGTATCATGCACCTACTCTGGTGTTGAGTATTCCTTTCTAAATCTTACATGAAGGGTAGTATTTGTATAGGTAGACAAGTGTTTGAGGTATAGTTTCATAACATAAGGCCGCTTATAATAATAGAAACTTGTTTGTTATAATGACATATGGCACAAGTAGCCGAGACAAAAGCAGTTTATAACATATAGAAACTTTCTCGTTTCAGTCCACACTACCACACTAACATAGCCGAAGAGACATCTTATACATTCCTCACCAAAGGTACTGAAGAATTGCATCCTTGACCGGTCCTGGTACTTCAATACGATATGCCTCTCGATTAATATCAGTTGCTCCATCTGCTTGATCTAGCTTTGTCTTCCATAGAGCCAATTCGAACAATGTTGTAGCCTCCTTGATTTCATGATACTTAATCCAACTTACAATCTGGTCAAGGCTAGCCTTGATTGTATTCCAGTTACTACTCCCTCTAAGTACTGCTCCGGGCACGAACAGTTCAGTATCTCTTCTTCCTATCATATCACCACGGATTGTATCAATATCGTTAAGTCGACGGGTTCTATTTACCTCGGTCTCCACTTCTACAACATTGTTCAAGCGAGTTGAAATGGAAGGAAAGGTGAATCTCTCTAATGATGAGCAATGTCCAAAGGCACCTCGGCCAATCTTCTGTAACCCCTCATGAAGTTCTACCTCCCGTAAATTGCTGCAAAATTCGAATGCAGCCATACCAATGTCAACAACAGTTGAAGGTATTGTAATCTCTAATGAGGAGCATTCTTTAAATGCTTCAATCCCAATCTTCTCTAGACCCTCATTAAACACCACTTCTCGTAAGTTACTACACCTGCAAAATGCACCACCACCAATCTCGGTGAGAGAAGATGGAAAGGTGGTGCTTTGTAAAGATATGCAGTCACTGAATGAACAATGTTCAATCTTTTTGAGGCCTTCATTAAATACTACTTCCTGTAAACTACTGCATCTCCAAAATGCATCAACCCCAATCTCCGTGAGAGTAGAAGGCATTGTGATTCTTTGCAAAGACGAGCAACCATAAAATACACCCCGATTACCAATCGTCTTTAGACCCTCATTAAATACAACTTCCTTCAACATATGACAATTATCAAATGCTTTATCCTCAGCCTTGGTAACACTTGGATGAAACCTTACACTAACCACATTCTTTGGAACATGCTGTCCTCTCCCCGTATACACAAACTCTTCCATGCTTGTACTACAACTACAGCTACTATATAAAGGTGTGTTGTGACCTGACTGTGGCCATTCATGTTCAATCATGGCCGGCTATTCATATGTGAATTTTTCAGAGACATGTTTCGTCTGTGTTTTCGCCATGTGCTTCGTTATCATGTATTATAAGCCAGACCTTGGTATCACTTTCCCTCCCTTATCAACTACCACATTCAATTGGAGTGTGGAAATCTTAGTCTCTACTAATCAAATCATATTCTAATCCTTCTTTTTGGCAAGTAAATTAACATGATCATTCCTAACCCAACTCTTACTAAACAAATCATCTAAACTAATCTTCTTAACACTACCATTCTTCGATTCAATAATATAAAACTCATATCCAAACGAATTAATATATTCCAATAATTCCATTGGTCGTTCTAATCCTGCCAATGTTAACATTGCTGGAAAGTATTCCATTACGATTAATTCAAATGGATAGTTGTGTAGATTTAGACCTTGTAATGCCTTCATTTCGTATCCTTCTACATCAATCTTGAGTAGTCTATATCGTATCTTTGGTTTGTTGTCTCTACTATTGTTGTTGATGTCTGTATTATTGTTAACTCCTAATCCCAACTCAGACAAGACATAATCAGCTCGTACTAATTCTATATCAACATCTAACGCCGAGCCATTTTTACCCAGCTGCAAATCAAATTGATTCGTTGTAGTATTGTTATTGGATGATGTTGCAAATGATGTCATGCCTGGACTACTTGAATGTCGTGACATTCGTCCAGTGGATGGTATATCCGATACACCTACTGGAAATAGCAACAGTGATCCCTCTTTGTGTTTGTTATTTGCATATCTACTTCCACTACCACCGCTCACATCATCTTGCATGGATGTATAGTAAGTAGAATCAACTAACCAACCATTCAATAAAGCACTAGACCTCTGTAACCATGCCGTATCAGGTGAGGCCTCAAATGATATAACATTGTATCCACGAGATGCTGCCAGTAATGAATAATAGCCTAAGTTTGATCCCAAGTCTAGTACTAAATCGATGTTGCAGCTCTCCTCTTTGGCTTCACCGCTTATATCTACATTATAATAGTCTGTATTCGATACATCACGATTATAATCACCGTGCTTGATTGGCAGTATACTCTCAACTAATCTAGTAGTACCAACTTCATAAATACCATTCTCTATAATACGCTTACTTATATATTTATCAACATCTATTGGATAGACGAAGATATGAAATGATGGTGATGTTTGTGTAGTTGTTAATATGTTTGATATACCATCTTTTGGTACTGTTGGTATTGATGATATGAGCTTGTCGAGATGAGTGTTGTGAGGTAAAGAGTTGCTAGTTGATGGTGCACTGACAAAATTAGAGGTCGATTGATCATCTACATTGAAGAGCTTGCATTGATTTTGTAAAAAGTTTCGAACAAAAATGAGTTGTATAATGAATATTAGTGGTATTAAGAGAGTCCGTCTTTGCATTATAGGGATAAAAGCCGTCATGATAGATTGACTATTGCAACAACCCAACAATAGTGGCGAATCATAAGAGGCCAAACTCTCATAATAGGATACCGCGACATAAAGAAATAAAAATGAACATGAATTGCTCATTGCAATGCTTTGTTGTTGTGGATATTCAATAGTAGGTAGGATGGACCCTGAATATATAATAAATAGAGACGATATAGGCACTGCTGCCTCTTCCTCATCATTGTCTAGTCCACTGCTAAGCATACGCGGCGGCGGCGGTAAAGAGCAACAAACAATATCACAACATTCCGAGTTTGAAACAACACAAACAAATTCTACTCGATGCAATAACTGCTGTGGTTGGTGGCATAATATACCAACATTGGTATATATACTTGTACCAATGATGTTAATCTTTATTGCAATGTTCTTGGCTGCTGCTTTTATACCGCCGCATCATACGAACTAGGAGATTTGGTATTGCTAGACAATTCCATCTTGGTCTTGTTGTTATGCGTTATGGAGTCGGAGTGCACGGCTGGATAAAGATGATATAATCATACTGCCATAAAAGCAAACACAACATAAGTATCTAGTAGATATCAACATTGACAACATGGGCGTGACCAAGGAGAAGACAGTGCAACAATCAGACGGATGTGATCAATTGAATAACAATGTCGGAAATATCATATCCGGCGACATAGTAACAATCAGATACAAGGGATGGTACATCGACACAAAGAAGAAGAATAAACGAAGAGAATTTGATGATATGTTCCATTCTGAGAAGAAGATTCACTTTACTGTCGACAAGAAGGATACACCCAATGAATTACTCCGAGGATTGCACGATGCAGCAAAAACTATTGGTATTAGGTGAAAAGGCAAGGTTTAGAATTACTGGTGATGTTGGTTTTGGTTATAGAGAATATAAGGGATATAGTGGTATAGTTCCTCCAAATAGTGATTTAATATTAGATTTGGTAGTGTTGACTGTAGTTCGGAATAATACAATACATAATAAGAAATTACCAAAGGGTATAAGATGGAGCAGTGGTTGGATGGGCTTCTAGCCTATGGCTAATGGTGTGAATAGATATCTCATGTATGTAAAATGAAGGAAATCTATTGATATTAGTGTATAAAAGAAGTAAGTTCAATGTTTTATATGTGGAACAAGAGAAGTTATGGGCTGAAGACAAAAATGAATGTAAGTTTCTTAATCTCGGAAGAGAATCAGTAGCATGGCTGAGAAGGATGTCCGTGAAGTACGCCGAACGAAATTGATCATGATATGCAACGCCATAGTGTCAAAAGCAAAGAAGAGAAGCAACTAGATGCCAATTAACATATCATGTGAACATATAGACAATTATAGTTAGAGATTGATTAGATATTTATACTTTACACTTTAAAGTTGCAATTAACAAATGTCGAACTACTCTATAGACACCCGATCCAACTAAGAGATATGTCACCCAATGTACTGTACACTCTCTCATCTCATAATATTAGAGAGAACACTCGGTTTTTTCCACACCCGCGGGGAATGCGAAAGATCCATCACTATTACAGCACATTTCCGATATAGGATCACAACACGTACAGCAATCACATTCTACATTGAATACTGCCATGGAAGCTGTATAATTAATACCCGCCCCCGTTGAATTAAGTTCAATCACAGAATTAGGATCGTATGCAGCAAAGAGATCAACGGTGGCTGGATCCGCAGTGAACGCGTATGGACAGGAGCCGCAATCTGCTGCTATAAAGTTGACATCCCCACGGGGTTTCGTGTCATTACAAAAACCACCAAGACTTCCCGTAAGCTTACTATTAAGATGATAATTCGACACACCAACATTCAAATCAAACAACTCAGATGGTATACTCCCCTCCAAGCAATTATTACCCAACATAAGACTAACTAACTTTGTCATATTACCAAATGATGATGGTATATTCCCACTAATCTTATTTGTAACAAAGTCCAGTTTATTAATTTCACTCAATACTGATAATTCGGGTGGTAACTCGCCAATCAAATTATTCTCATAGAGAGAGATGCGTGTTACCCTTCCCTCACTATCACAAGATACACCCTTCGTTTGCACATTATGTTCTAAATTTTCTTTTGGGCAATCTTCAAGATTGTCAGGGTCAAGGTTAACGTTGGGATATGTATTACATATAGTTTTTGAGAAATACCAATCGCATTCATCCTTGCTTGACAAGAAGTTATATTTTTGATACCAATCATTATTATTATTCTCTTCATCTTCTTGTTCTTCATCGTCAGTAGTTGAAGTTGATGATCCCCATTGAGTACCAATAATATTATTATTCGATGTAGTGGAAATGTATAGCAATGCCAATACATAACGTTGTTGTACTTTCCAGTTTGGTATATCAGCATCAAACTCTTTACTATTTAAATCTTGAAGTAACCATTCTAATGTTGCAATCCGATCGTATATATACTTATTACCAGTGGGATTTATAATCCCTTGTTCCGTGTTGTTGTGGGTATTATTGAGGAATTGATCAAATGTTCCCTCCTTAACTAGTGGGGATATAATATTAATTAACTTTTGACGTCTTTCATTTTTGATAATAATAGTAGATTGGTCATCATCTTCACTAGTGGTACCAACGGGTGGATTAGGACTGGGAGTATTGCTCTTGTTATTATTTGTAAGTACCACAGATAAAACAACAATAACAATAATCAAAATTATACCCAAAAATAATGAAATCTGTTTAAATCGACCTTTTTCTATACCAAAGATTGTTGGTACAACTTGTGCAATTGGTACGTCATTGTTGTTGGAGTTTGTTGATGAGATTGGCTGTCGTTGCTGGCCGTATTCTACGTCATTATCCCCGCCTTGATTATTATTAGCAGCTGTTCTTTGGTTACCTCGATTATTATCATCATTATCATTTACTGCATACGCCTCAACGGCAATATCATGTTCGGGTAGCACCATTGGCCTTATACGGTCCGTAGTAGATTCATCATCATCACCTACAACATTGCCGTTTTCGTTTGTGGGGTTGTTTAATAAGTTGGTGGGTGTAACGTGGAAGGCACCGGGAAGTGATCGTAACGATTCGTTCATTGCATGCTGCCATGTTGCGGCTGGTACTGATGGTGAGTAGTCAGAGTTGTTATTATCATTATTATCATTCGGGGTAGTAGTAGTAGTAGTTGCCCGAGGAGTAGTTGCCGAGGTAGTTGCAATAGTATTCTTTTCTATCTCATCAAGTTGTTGTACTTCTTTTATGTCAGAGTTGTCGTCGGTGTTCGTCATATTTAATAATTTTATGGGTAACAGTTGATATGAGCTATCGTCGTAAAGAGTTGTTGTTATTGGAATAGACCAATATTAATAATTTTAATGTCGGTGAGGCAGGGGGAGGCTTTTTACCCTGAGTGGCTAGCTGCGCAATACGAAGCAAACCTAAAGTGGGGCAGTAGACAATTATAACAATGTTCTATTATGATTAGGGACAATTTTTTAAGTTAGTAATGACCACGATACAGTAAGTCACCTCGAAGTATACCCCCCCGGGGGTATAAGGATTTAGACTAGGCTGATATTTGGGAGGGGGGTATAACTCAATTCCTTAGTAGGTACACTAAGTAAACTGCGGGAGGGGGTATAGATTCTACACTAGGCTCACCTTGAGGAGGGGGGGTATAGTAAAATCTGGGGGGTATACTTCGAGGTGACTTACTGTATTTTGAGCCCACTTTTTTTTTTTTTAATAAAAAATTATTTAATTTCGAGATCGATCGAGAGGGGAGAGCAAAGATCAATAAGCACAGAGGGGATATTTATACTTATTAATGTAAAATGAAAGTGAATCTATATTGATACGGCGAAAACAAAAGAAGTAGATTGGTGCAGCATTAGATTGACAAGAGAAGAAGCTGCTTCGGACTTCTAGCAGGCTAATTGACAAAATGAACATCTCATGTGCACATAATTTTATATGAAAATCCAAAATACACTACAAGTTGGTTGGCAGATAGTAGTGACAATAGCTTAACATTACTCTTTACAATGTCAATCGAACATACAGATTAGAGAATGCCATCCAGGAAACGAGCAAAAGGAAAGGCACGAAAGGCCAAGGCAGCAGATCGACATTGGAGAGAAGTGGAACAATATCATTGGAAAGGATGGGCAACTGTATCATCATGCAATCATGGATACAGCACAATTTGCCCCGATGAGGATCATCCAGTATATAAGTACATTGATGAGCTCTTTTATATTCAAACAGGAAGCGACGGGGTAAAGCATCTACACGTAAATAAAGAATTCGAAGATTCGTGTCGAGGGTTGTGGACTCTTCTATCCTGGGTAAGGAAGTCGTTTGCTGATCACTCGTCGGTTTGGAACAACGAGGACCATTGCAAGATGGCAATAGATATCCTATTAAGTATTGGAACAAACATTATCTCAAAAGGTGCAGGTTCGGGAGCTGCTCGAGTGTTGGCCAATGCAGCTTTGCTATTAGAAAAGTTTTCCTCTATTGTTGAAGTAGACAATCTAGGCGATGATCCTGATCTAATCGCTACCTCTACGGAAGATAATTGCCGTGTTAATTTTGCAGTGTGCAGTGCAGCTCCCATGATACGAGACTTGGCAGGAGGGAAAGATAGAGCTGTGATTCGTTTCTTCCATAAAGGAATCTCATGTGATTGTCTGAAGGTTAAGTATGCTGAATCGAAGCGATCGTCACAAAAGGTTGGTGCTTGTAACGCTTGCCGTCAGACTTTTCTCCGCACGGATCTTATGGTTTGTGGCACTTGTAGAATAGGTCAATATTGTAGTGTCGAGTGTCAATCTCAAGCCTGGAAAGATCACCAAGATGAATGCAAGTTTCTCGATCTCGGTCAAGATGGATTGCAATGGCTAACAACTCAAGAGGAGGATGCCAAAGAAGTACGACGTAAACAATTGATCATGAAATGTAACGCCATTTAACGTCAACCTAGTGTATTCGACAATCATTCTTCAATGTAACACAGCCTTAATTTTCTTAAACGAATAAAGATAGCCTAATAATATTATGTCATCTATTGATATGCATATTATATCTAGCATCATCCAACTTGATCTCCACTCATTATCTATTCAATCAAAGATGGAAAATGAATCTTCTTCCTTGTCTTGTTTGGGTTCTGGTGGGGGCGGAGAAGGAACATTGACAGCCTCGGTAGAAGCAGGTTCCGTCGGTGTTGGTTCATCATCGTCGTCTTCATTGAAGTAGGAATCCTCCTCATCGGCCTGACGATACTTTCGTTGATCTTCCAATGCTCTCTTGCTCAATAATCGAGGCCCACTATTCATCAATAGCAGACCACCACCTCCTCCATCATGACTTCCATTCATGTTAGTAGTAGCCTCACTATCGTGATGTGACCCGAGTATACCTTGTTCTACTCTTCTATTCTCTTCATATGCCTTTTGTAATTGATTAAAAGTCTCGACATTGATAAAGATGTTGTCTAAGCTTGGCATTTTGGTACTGTCATCTACCGTAGTTAACGCCGTCTTCTTTATTAAGTGCTTGGTAACTATGTAATCAATGAGTGATTTGATATTCTCTTGACATATGAAATCACACATCTAATGGGAAGAAGAAGAGATGTACAAGTTAGTAAGAGATGAAGTTTCAAGTAGTAAAGTCACAGTCAGTAAGGAACTTACCTCAAGAATGGCAGAAGTGATGAGATTATTCCCCACACCCGTTGCTTCTACACGATATAGATCAAAGACCGGAGCGAAAAGGTTATATGTAACGACATGTCGGTGATAGAATTCCTCCTTAACAGAAAGCACCGCACGT
>Ga0214478_100183_pt1 | contig 36020 bp, 25 predicted proteins | sample M1_20Mar14CPVII9_2_FD_178001 | JGI IMG/M metagenome (GOLD analysis project Ga0214478, IMG submission 178001) | Marine eukaryotic communities from Monterey Bay, California, United States - M1_20Mar14CPVII9sort6BwellD7 | ecosystem: Environmental > Aquatic > Marine > Unclassified | place: USA... | reverse complement strand
GAACAGTATAGATCATTAAACAAGGGGAAGGTAACTGGTGCAGTTTCACTTGATGTGGACATATTGGATTGTGTAGATGATGCAATTACTGAAGCAAAACATGTTGCTGATGCGAATCTTGGAGTTGCTCCTGAAGTACATATACAATCAGATGATAGTCTCAACGATGACAACTTCATACCTCCTCCGCTGATAAGATCTTGGTTACATCATGCATTAGTAGAAGTTACCAAGAATGCCATGACGTCTAATATTCAACAGTTAATATTGCAACAACAATCATCATCCACCGCCGCCGCAGTATCATCACTACCTCCACCTGTACATATCAATATAGACAAGAAGGAACTACCCAACGAATCTAAGTTTTTGAGAATACAAATTAAAGACCAAGGTACTGGATTGAAGAATAGAGATCAGGCATTCGGCTTTGCCCAATCCTCGACACAGAAACGGTGGAACCGATTAGAGGAACAGCAATCCTATGCCGCAGTTAGACAACCGCTTGGTAGCTTGGGTGTTGGATTACCGTTGAGCCGACTTATGATGAGAGTCTTTGGTGGTGATTTAGACTTAGCAAATCATGACAAGGAAGGCGATGGTATAGATAGTGGATGTACTGCTACCTTGCTCATCAATTATGATGACACATACAAAGCTAAGAATTAGATGAAGTAAAGTCTGTCGTCCTATTCTAACTACTCACTGCCCTCTCCCCAAGGTTTGTCCTTCTCCTCCTTCTTCTTACGCATTGAGCATTCTTTGGGAAGGTCATCCTCGGTCTTGATATACTCACACTCATAATCACTGTTGCAACACTTTCGAATACCTTGGGGAATATCATAGGGAACATAAGGAGCAGCAAGTACATAGCATGCTTTTGTTCGTTTAAGTGTGAAGTACAAAGTAGATTAAAACACTCCTCTAGACTTTTCTGTTTCTAACTTTAATCAACCCTCTATTCTATCACCAAGCTGTGAATCGACATCAATATGATGTTATTGTGTACAAAGGGGTCACACCCCACTAGCCCCAAACCAAACATAAACTTATTCCTTGGTATCCATGGGTTCACTCTCATCCATCGGTGTTGCACCTTCTTCTTCCTTTTTCGTCTCTTCTTCCTCTCCCGATTTCTTCTCCTCCGCTGGGGCAGGAACAGGTTCTTCCTTCTTCTTCTCTTCAACCTTGGGCTTTGGTTTAGGCTTGTGCATGATTGGACTTACAACATCGTTCAACTCCTTATTCTTGGCATAAATCTGCTCACATGTAACAACGGGGTCGACATTGGCAGCCAATCCTCCCTGCTTATCCAACATATCATACATCCATGCACTGGCTTTATCAAGCTTATCAGAACAGTTGGCACGCTCTTCATCGGTAATATGAGCATACTTCTCATCGCCCTGACTTGAGTTAAGCCACGATGTATACTTCTCGATAGTCTTCTGTAACATGGTGTTAGCATTCGGACGAGTACGTGCCTCATATTGACGATTCTCGATTGGATTACCAAGCTGCTTCAACTCCTCAAGTTTCTTAACAAATGCCGACTTGTTCGCATCAAATCCATCCTCATACAACCAGTTCTCAAAGGATTCAAGCTTGGATGAGAAGGCCGTCTTCTCTGCATCCGTGCAGAATGTTGCCAATTGAGATTCGGATATAATCTTATCACGCATGTCGTAAATGTAAGACTCGAGTTCATTACGTGCATCAGATGTTTCCCTCACGACACGATCGGCATTGGCCATGGCAACCTCGGCCTCGTTCTCCTTCTGTATCTCAGCTTCAGTCCAATCGAGCGGTCGGACAATTGAGAATTCAAGGTTTGTCTTCTTAAGCTTGGGCTTCTTTGCCGCGGCAGGTTGTTCTGTTGGTTCAGTGGCGACCTTGGCCGCTTCGCCATCAGCACCCTCGGCAGCCTTGGCCTCAACGCCCTCCTCGGCAGGTGGAGCCGCTGGTTCCTCCTCAATAATCTCCTCAACCATTTGTGCCGAACTTAATGTCAAACTACCATGAATATCCTGCTTGACATTTACACGGATCTTGCAATCAGTATCCGGAGGAGCATTAATCTTAAAACTTGCAATAGCCTTACTAACACCCTTGGGGTAGTTATACTTTTCCTCGGCACTATCATCATACATGGCATCAACGGCAAACTTACCCGATCGACGTAATGTCACACGTCGGACGATGGGGAAGTTACATCCACGTTCAAACATAACCACCGAGTTGGTGGGTGTGGGATTCTGTTCATCGGCATCAACCTCCATCCCAGCCTCGTGTGTGCCATCCCATTCAATCTTAATTGGGAATGGCTGGTACTCAATCACCTCATATGGCAATACCTTGAATCGAGGTGAGAGGATGGCACTTTGCAATGCACACCCGCGTGATACGGCCTCATCAGCATTCATCGTAGTTGACAACCCGTTATTCACGGCATTTACATCCAATCCCAAAATACCAGCCAATGTAGTCTTAACACTACCCACACGTGTCGCTCCACCGACAATTTCAACACTCGTCAAATCAGCACTACTCAACTGTGCCTCGGCCAATGCCTTCTCAATAGGTGACTTTAACCTTGCCAATAATGGATCACATAATTCCTTATATTCCTCCTGTTTTAATGATATACTAAAATCTAAATCATCCATGATACATTCCAAATTAATCCTAGCTTCCTTGACTCCTGCTGGACTTAATGTCTTCTTGGCCTTTTCGGCGGCAACATGTAACTTTAACATGACTTTGGCATTATCACGTGGACTACCGCTTAACTTTCCTTTATACTTTTCTTCAAACTTCGTTGCAATCCACTCAGCAATAATAGTATCAAAGTCACGTCCACCCAGGTTCTCATCGTACTGTACCGACTTGACAACTAATTTACCAGGTTGGAAATCGACAATACTAACTGAATAACAGGTTGCTCCCATATCAATAAACATTACATGTGTGGGTGTCTCGGCAGTAAATTCCTTACGTATATCCTTGAATATGCCATATGCTAATGCCGTTGCTGTATTTTCATTCATTAATCGTTGTACGCCTTTCACGCCGGCCATTTCACATCCAGCTAAAAAGGCACGTCGTTGGGCATCGGTGTAATATCCTGGAATGGAGATGACCCAATCACGTGGTAAACATTCACTTGGATCGACATTAGTTTCAGCAGCTGATTTGGTGGCGGCGACCATACCCATATGTTTAACAATCATACCAGCCACTGCCTCAATTGGTATAGTTTTCGTTTCACCAGCCAAGTTTACCTGTACAGCAATACCCTCTTCGCCATCTTTACTCTTTGGGTGTTTATATGGTACACACTTATAGGCTACCTTTTGCATTTCAGATACAGCTCGTGGATCATTGTAACTTAATCCTACTAGACGTTTTATATTTGTAATTGTATTTTTATAATTTGATAATGCAGTGGAGGATGCTGCCTCTCCCATTGCTCGGGATTGATCAAATCCAACCATGTTGCTGTTTTTATGTATTGAGTGTTTTTGTTTTGTGATTTACAGTTTGTAATTTTGTTTGGTGGAGAAGGGTCAAGGGTGGATATATGACGGACGAAAGCGTATGTAGGTCGTGGAAAGCCGAACAAGTGAGAGTTTTATTAGATGATAATACATTTGATTAGAATGGTATTAATAAGTACAAGCCAACAGCACAACATATATTGTTACAAGAAATGCCAATGACCACACAACACACACAAAATCCAAAGGCCACACCGTATTAAATATCAACGCCGCCCGCCCGTCAAACCAACATCATTCAAAACAGTATTAAAAACCAATCTATTTCCCTTATTTACAATATACCAAACCCTAAATACCAACTCTCTTTTCTCTACTTCTATACATAAAGTCGGAGACGTGCAAAAATCCCAGCCACACACACACAAAAATCTCGTAAAATAGATAATATAACTTACGGATTAAGACGCTGTGAATTACCATTTAAGATAACATCCACACCACCACGACCGGCAGCGGCTATAACGGCATGCTTGGCTCCAAAGTCTACTCCGACAACACTCATCTTCTCTTTATATAGCAATTACTTATTAGTGGTGCACACAAAATTATGAGAGTGAAAAAAGAGGCTGATGAAAAAATTGTTGACTCTGAGATTTCTTTCGAAATTGTCCAGGATTACCTGAAATAAGTGGATTTATGAGTAATCTATATCTCGGTAGTTTATACGTAGGAACTGTAAAATATTGAGATATAGATGAAGAATACCCTGAAATTAAGCATTTTGGTATCCTATAGTAAATCGAGCTTGTTACTTTTTCAACAAAATAGTAACTGACATCCCTACCAACGCGACAACTACTACTCACTCATAAGCACCCAACACAATACCAACCACCGCTATAATGGCAAGTGAAGAGAATACAAATACACCTGTCGAATCAGTGGAGGATACGGCTTTACCGCCGCAGTCCGCCTCCACTTCAGCTGATACAAATTTTAGTATTGGTGAAAGAGATAATGACAGCTGCAGTTTACAAGATGAGACTATTAATAATGATGATGGTAAAAAGAGTGTTAGTGCCGATATAAATGGTGATGATAAAACTACTAATAGTGCTACAAATGGTAGTAACGAAGATACGATGTCCTCTATTTCAGAGCAACTTAAACAAACCAATAATAACACTTCAATTGCAACGGATAAACAATCAGATGGTACAACTACCGAAGACAATAGACCAGCATCACCTCCTAGACTTGATACAGTTGAATTGTCACCTCCTAACTCACCTCCAAAAGTATCATCAACAGCAGTATCAAGTAGCTCACCATCACCAACAGCGAAACCAACATTAAAACAAAAGCCACAATCACGAACTCCACCAACAAAAAGTAACACTGCGCAACAATCTACAACACAGCCTAAACAACAGCGACAGTCTACACCCCCAAAATCTACACCCCCAAAAGTGGAAGAGAAGAAACCAGCAGAGCCAGAGAATCTAGTAGCATCACCATCATTATTCGGACCATTCGTTGATCCAATAATTAACTCCGATTGGAATCCATTTAGTGATGACAATAATGATAATAATGAAATTGGTGTTGGTGGTGAAAGACAGAGGCATGGCCAGAGGTTTGCAGTTGATGATGATATAAAAGACCAGCCTACATCTCAACGCAACAACGTTGCAAATGGTGGAGAAGGTACGAGTAGTGGATTGAAACGATCATCCTCTTCTCAACAACAACAACAGACAGACAAACAAACCTCCGAAGTAGAAATAAATTCCCTCCGTCAAATATTCGATTCAGAATATGAACGTGCATTAGAAGATCAAGAAATATCATGGCGTGCACGATATGGCGCAACACGCTTATCCTTCATAATGTCAACATTACTAATGATTATATATCTATGGTTAGGTTGTATGTTTTATAGATCGGAGGCAGGATGGAGTATACCCGATGCATTATTATTTACTGTTTATACGGTGACGACTGTGGGATATGGTGGACCAATGCCATTACCGAATACTGCGGCATTTCATGGTTTTACTAGTTTATATATCTTGGTGGGTATTAGTTTAGTGACTGTTTTGGGTGCACATACTTATCAATTGATTACGTTGGAAACTACAAAGCTTCGTACTTCACCAAGACGAGGTAAACGAGGTGGGAATAATGATCTTGATGATGAACAGAGTGATGTATCAGGACAAGGAGGAGAAGGGATGGTACAAGAAATTGATAAATATCGTGAACAATTCATGACAGAATTAGAAGATTTGGTTAAAGAACGTCCATGTATTGATGCAACAATTGTCAAGATTAAGGAATTTCAATTATATTTACGAACAACTAAAACTGGACGATTCTTGGCTGTTGTATTACCATTCCTGGGTATGATATTTTTAGGTGCAATTGTTGTCGGTACTATAGAGGAATGGAGTCCATTGGAATCAATCTATTGGAGTATTGTTACATTAACTACTGTCGGGTATGGTGATTATGTCCCCACGAAGAATTCAAGTGTATGGTTCTGTACATTGTTCTTTATCCCGAGCGCGTTGTTTTTCTTATCATTCTTCCTGGCACATGTTGCCAAGGCATACATTCGATTACATGCTATACACGTAACGAGATTGGAACGTAAGATGAGGAGGGAGAGTGAAAGACGTAGGATGGAGGCAGAGAGGGATGAGAAGGCACGACGTATCGAGGAAGCTGCCGCTGCTATTGAGAATGCGGCCAAGTCATCAAAGGAAGGTCAGGGATCAATAGCTATACCAACAAAGGCAACATATTCACCTGGTGGGACAAAGATTGCAAACGAGGACGTTGAGGAGGGATTTGCAACAATAATTAGTTATGCCGAAGATCAAGACTTAAGTCCTCGAGGATCACCAACGAAGAGTAGTGGTTTGTTTGGTGATGAGGCTGGTAACTTTGATCCTGATCATAATAATGATGATCCAGACAGCTCCCCGGCACAACGATATCGTGAGAATGTTATTCGAAATAAGGATGCTGCTCCTGATCCACATAGTAATCGGGCAGTAACATTTGCCGAGGCGCATCAATCATTAAATCGCCATTCTAGTAGTAGTACCAAGTTGGATGAGTTTGCCAATGAAAGTCAACAACAACAAAGCACTACTAATAAACCATCATTGGATGTTAGATTACGTGTTCAGGCAAGACTTGCACGAATAATAGCCGAGGAAGTAGCTGGATATCAAACTGGAGTTATAATAAAAGGTTCAACGGTTAGTTTAACTATCGGTTCATTACGGGATACATCTGAGAAGTGGAAGATACCTCCTCAAGCATGGAAGGCATTTCGTGCCGTGGCATTTCGCTCATTACTCTTTGTTGGTGAACGGGAATTGATATCCGATGGTGGAGATGCATTATTAAGACTGAATGTTGTAGAGTTTCATCAAATCTTTTCACCCATGCTTGCGGCAATGGGAGATGGAAGTTCGATGGAAAATTGGTTGGCTGCAACTGATATACTTGCTGATGTTGAGTTGAGAGGTGGTTCAAAGTATGGGAAGACAAAGCCTGTCTTCACGGGGACATTTACATAAAAAGCATTATTACATGATAAGAATGGTTACTATCTCTTAATAAGTACAATCAGTGCATAGATGCATGTAGGGCTCTTCTTCTTCGTCATATAATTTGTGGTTGAGGATAATTGAGGGGAGTCTTGAGTTTCCAGAGGGCGTTAGCAAGGTAGAATATCAAGACAACATGTTGCTTTGGTCGAAAGATGGTATGCCTTTGCTAGTTAAGAGAAGATATGTTACTATAAAGCAAATGTAAAGACAGTGAATGAAAAATTACATCTATAAACAATTTAGACACAATACTGAGATGTATCAATCAATCTTCTTTGACGAAGAGTCACTCTCTTGTGATGATTCGGATTTGACTTGAACAAGAGTCTTTCCAGTATTCCCTCCCGTGAACAGTTTGTACAAGGCAATTGGATAGGAATCAATTCCTGTCTCAACATGCTCTGGCATCTTAACCTTACCCCTTGCATATAGATATAACATACCAATCAACATGAACGGTAGCTTCCAAATGTATATCATAAAGTTGAATCCCTTCATTGTGGCTCCCTTCTCGGCTAATTTGATATAGTTTGATGGACCAGTCGCCTTTCCCCTTTCCTTCCCATATTGTGATATAGCGCCACAAATCACTACCCGTCCATTGGGATTGATCTTCCCAAGTAATGTGTTGAGTATCTCACCTCCGACATTATCATAAATGAAATCAATTCCGTCAGGGCAGTATTCATCAAGTTGCTCGTCAATTGTTTTGCTTGTGCATTTGTAATCAATGGCAGCATCAAGACCTAGTTCATCCACAAGATATGTTCCTTTGATCTTACCTCCCGCCACACCAATTACTCGAGCTCCAGTACTCTTGGCAAGTTGTGATGCAATACTACCAACAGCACCTGCCGCTGCGGTAACAACCACCGTATCCGTCTTCTTCGGTGGTTTACATACATAAAAGATGCCAGCATATGCAGTCAAACCTGTTGAAGCTCCAATCAATCCAAGTGAATCTCTTCGTTCCATAAAGGGAAGTTTCATCATACCAAACATTTCTGAAGACTTCACTACTGCATAGGTTTGAGCACCAACCATACCAGTAACGTACGAACCAACTTTCGACTTTGTGTTAATTCCTGCACATACTACCTTTCCATACCCTACAGCAGGCATGGTTCCACCAATATCAACACTTCCGTGATATGCATCTGCATCTAACATTGTTCGTAGGAAGGCATCAATTGATAGACATGACGTTTCGATAATAATCTCATCATCACCGCAATTTGCAGTCGATATTTCTTCTGTTATTTGTTCAACATCTGTGTCTGGATTGAATAAACCATTCGGTCTTTGCTTTAGTACCCATTTTGTGTTGTTGTATGTTGTTGATGAAGAAGATGAGCTTGTTTCAGAGAGTGAGGAAGCTTGTCTCTCTGGTGCCGACATGATTATGATTAAGATACTTAACGAACTCTATCTACCGATGAACAACTATAATATATAGATACCAATGTCGGCGGACAGTGTGTTATTGTTATGAGTTGTGTAATGATACTATGGTTTATGTTGCAACGAAGACGGAGTTGTTTACACTGCAGTTATTGCGAGACTTTGTAAGAATCTTATTGACTCTTGAGAATTGAGATATGAGATGATGATGACACTACATTGGGAGAGTGATGGGTTGGCAAAAAAAATGACAATGAATTGATTGTCAACTTTTTATCCGGTATCCTTTTTATGAGAACATGGCGTTACGAGCGCGCGCGAGTTACGAGGATTATTAATAGCCGTGATATACCTCTTTATACAATATGAAACAATCCCCAGCAAAGAAGGCGGCATCTACAAAAGGTCAAAAGCCTAAGGCAAAGGGTGGTACCAAACAGGCGGCAGCAATATCGTCTACACAACTCGCAACAAATCATATCTCAACACCAACCAATTTACCAATATGTATCATTGATAATGGTGGATGGACTGTCAAGTATGGCCTTGTAGCTCCAAACAATAACAATGATACCAATGTACAAATGTCAAGCATGTACAATGCCACGGCACGACCACCATTGCAACTAACCATACTAGCCGGTGATGAAATCACATCAACGATGAAAAATTTAGGACAATTAACATGGAGTAATTCATGTGAACGTGGCATGGTATGTGATGGTGAGACACAGTTACGTGTTTGGGCACGTATATTGGAAGTATTGAATGTTATACCCAATGTAACAAATGTTATGGGTAGTAGTGGGGGAGGTAACTTCTTAGCATCAATTGCAGCATCTCGACGGGGTAAAAAACCAGTTGTTCAACAACAATCAACAACACAAACACAGGCATATACATCTAATAATTGTGCATTCCTATTACTTGAACCACCATTTGTACCCTCAACTATATCTGAGAATATTGATAATATATTGTTTCGTGAATTGGGTATGTCGAGAGTTTCTAGATTATTAGGACCGTGTATGGCGGCTGTGAAGTATATATCATTCTGTCAACAACAGACAACAGCTTCACAAGCCACCACGACTAATAACACTGACAGTGTGAAATGGATCAATGATAATACAGAATGCTGTTGTGTAGTAGACTCAGGATATTCATTTACACACATTGTACCAACACAGAATAACGGTGAGGCAATCGATAGTGCAATCCGTAGACTCAACGTAGGAGGTAAAGTATTAACAAATCTACTCAAGGAATCAGTTACCTACCGTCAATGGAATATGATGGATGAATATCATATAGTGAATGATGCCAAAGAACAATTATGCTTTGTTAGTGATCAATTTGATAAGGAAATGAAATATGCCAAATCAACAAGGAAAGGAATAAGGTGGTTTGATAGAGAATATCTCTTACCAGACTTTGTTAATACATTCAAGGGATCGATACGGTTACCGGAACCATTGCAACGGAAGAATGAAATGGCCGAGATGGAAAAGATTAAGAAGGAATTGGACAGGTTGAATGATGAGAAGGAACGTCAAGAACTTGAGGATGAGGCAAGGGAGTTGGCAATGGAGGTAGATGGGAATGATGATAAGGCAGATGACAAGACTGCCGCTGAGGAAACAAATGCAGCAGCAAAGAAAAAGAATAAGAGTAAATCCAAGAAGGAGAAGAAGAATAAAAAGTCTAGAAAGAAGAGTAAGAATCCCAAGAATGCTGACAACTCGGATGAAGAGATGGATGGTGCTTCTGACTATGACGTTGATGACTCTGACGAAGAGTCAGATCAACAACGCCTCCAACGGTTAAAGGCAATGAGAGATGCAGAACGGAAGCGTCGAGAACAAGAATCTCTTGAACATCAAGCCATTGCCATGTCAGTTGAACGATTTGCCATCCCCGAGGTTCTCTTCACACCGACTGATATTGGTTTGAATTGCGGTGGTATTGCCGAGGCAATAGTCGAATCAATCGAGGCATGTGATCCAGTACTTCGTGCGGCAATGTATCACAATGTATTGTTGGTGGGAGGAAATGCCAAGATATCTGGATATGCAAAAAGAGTCGAGTCTGAATTACGAAAGCTTGCCCCTACAAACTATGAAGTGAGAGTTTATGTACCTGAAGATCCGGTTTCATATGCTTGGGAGGGTGCAAAGTTATTTGCAAGTAAGCCCGGTTTCCAAGAACGGTTTAGTGTTGATAGAATGAGCTGGGAAGCAATGAAGGCATCGGGCAACCAACAAGATATTTGGAAAGACAGAATGTTCAACCGGATTTCTAAATAATATATATTTGCTAGGTTTACATTCTTTGTATCATGATATAGTTCACTTTGATGATAATTAGCCTAAATAACTTTATTTGTATCATGAAATAGTTCACTTTGATGATAATTAGCCTAAATAACTTTCTTTATATTCCATGGACATTCTACGATCGAGTCTGTGATTAACTATCTGCTTGGATACCTCCGCGTGTAAGTGTATCTCTCGCCTTGCTTTGATATTTTTCACCAAAGAAATCGATATTGTCGTCTTCTATCAGCCATATCTCTATAATATCATCATGACACCGCTCGCTACTGCCGCTAGTATAGTCTTAACCTTGATTTCATCGAATACTATTGTCGTTGATGCCTTTTCACCCGCCTATATAAGCCGCCACAGGCAACAACACAACACATGCACAAAATCAATAATATGTTCAGCACCACCCATCACTCAATTGCAAATGAGTGAGGGTGAAGAAAGTTCAGCCGATGATACCACAGCCACCGCAGAAGAAGAAGATCCAGTAGTAGAAGAGGAAAAACAACTTGACCCAGAAGTAGTAGCATTAAAAGAACAAATTACATCACTCGAATCAGATTTATCGGCAAAGAAATCCAATTTAAACAACCTAAAAGAAATGGCTGATAAGTATTCATCAGCGGGATATGCACGAGAGGTTGCCAAGGGACAGAATAATAAACGATTAAGATCAGCCAATATGGGTAATAATAAAATGGCTGCACGTGCATCAGTCTTACAAACATTCTTACCGGTATTAGATGAATTAGATGTTGTTGGGACAAAGTATGAAGGTAATGCATTTGCATCAACACTTGATTCGGGATTACGAAGTGAACTCAAAACGTCATTAGCAGATTTGGGTGTGACGGAATTTAATGTTGAGGTTGGTGATAATATTGATTCGGGAAGGGTTGTTGCAATTGAAGAGGTATATAGTGATGAGGCTAAGAAGGGGACAGTTATTAGTGTATTGAAGTCAGGGTTGGAGATTTCTGGTAATGTTGTTCGACCTGCCGAGGTTGTGGGTAGTTTGGGTAGTGAAAGTGATGCTGCTGCAGCAGAAGAAGAACAGGAGGAGAGTGGAGAAGAAACTGAGGGCGAAGCCGAGTAAATATAGTAAAGTAGGACGAGAGTAGTTTAATAGTTTGAACAACCTAATGTTTTCATACGTATGTTTTACCTATTGAAATTGCCCTGTGCAAAGTCGATCATCTGATCCTTTGTCAGAGCTCCCTCTATCCGTTGCACTTCTTTACTAATGTCTCCACCGTCAAAGCGAATCAATGTCGGCAAACCGCCTACTTTCAATACACTTGATATCTGAGGGTATTTGTCAGAATCCAGCTTAACCACTCGAACAGACGGACCAAGCTCTTCCGCTGCCTCAATAAGAAGCGGTGCAACAAATTGACAAGGCCCGCACCATCTACAGAAAGAAGGAAAGAGCTATGATGTGAGCGGTTGGTATCATTTGAAAAGAGTACACACATAAAAGGACTTACGTGGCATACACATCCAGTAGTATAGGCGGATGAACTTGCGTATCATCGGATGATGTAGTTGCAAGTCCCCTACTTAAATCAGATTGTGACCAACCCAACTCTTTCAATAATGTGCTTTCATCTACATCTGTGACAGAACTAGGTACTAATTCGCCACTTCTACTAAAGTTCTTACTTTGCTCATGTCTTTCCTCCATTGCATTGCAAAGTGCTTCAACCATTTCACTCTTCTCCACCATTGTACCCCATCGTACTCCAAATTTGGAAAGTCTTTCTTTTAGCTCTTTCACTCTTAATGTTCTTAGTTCAGTAAGTGTTAACTCTCTATCAAACTCCTCATCTGTTGTCGTACTTGTTGTACTTGTTGTTGGTATAGGTTCTGGTGTAGCTTCTTCTGCTACTTTTGTATTTGTATCCTCTTGTTTATCAGCTTCTTTAGGTATTTCAGGCAACACCAATCCATCACGAGCTTCTCTCAATCTTTTCACTAAACTTTCCTTGTCGAAGCAATCGGTATAACTAATATTCATGGTAGTAAGTTCATCTTTGATTTCTTTTAATCTCATATCATTAGGATTTGGTAATGTATCAGTACAAGATGATTGATTGTCAGTAGTATCTGTGGATTCTGCATGAAGAATGATCATATTCATATCTTGTGCTCGAAAGTTGTTTATTATGTTTATATGTCTTGACGGTACATGAGACAAGAATGCTGTGCATACCGATGAAGACATTACCGCCACCACTATTAGACGACACATTGCTGCTTGCTTCTGCCATATTGAAACCATGGTTGGCGAATTAATGATCAAAGACGAGAGTTCATGAGATGTGATGGATTAGGTACTGGGTGAGAACGTATCGAGAATATTTGTGAGTACGAAATCTTTGGTACCAAATTTTTAGTGGCTCAAAATCTTTGCTCGTCGATGAACTCTGCCGCCGGCGGCAATCACACCAACGCCATAATATATTTGCAATTACCACACATCAACCATGGTACTAATCAATCGTCTAGCAACCAAAGCTCTAAGCAGCACACTACGCACACAAACCGCTCGTAGTTTCACATCAACTACATCCACCGAAGCAAAAGTAGCAGTCCTAGGAGCCGCCGGTGGTATCGGTCAACCACTCTCCCTATTATGTAAACTATCACCCGAAGTTACTGAATTATCATGTTATGATATAGTCGGTACACCCGGCGTGGCCGCGGACTTATCACATATCCCCACAAAGTCAAGTACATTGGGTAAACTTCCCTCACCTGTCTCTTGGCCACCAAAAGGCAATGATGGATTAGAAGAAACATTAAGTGGTGCTGATGTGGTTGTTATTCCGGCAGGCGTGCCTCGAAAACCGGGCATGACACGTGATGATTTGTTTAATACGAATGCTAGTATTGTCAAGACATTGGTGGAGGGTTGTGCTGAGTTTTGTCCAGATGCCATGATTGGTAAGTTAATATGAACATATCTTGTGTTCATATATCTGTATAGGACTCTCATCTCACACATATACATTTCTCATATTCATATAATAATGATGATATATAGCTGTTATTAGTAACCCCGTCAACTCCACAGTACCAATTGCAGCCGAGGTATTAAAGAAAGCAGGAGTATATAACCCCAAAAAGCTAGTCGGCGTAACAACATTAGATGTATGTCGTGCCAATACATTCGTAGGTAATCACATGGGATTAGATCCAAAAGATGTTGACGTTACAGTTATTGGTGGTCATGCTGGTATTACAATTTTGCCTTTGTTTTCACGTGTAAATGGTGCCAAGTTTACAGGAAAGTCCGCGTTTGTATTGTTTTATATGTGCATGCAGGTGTTTATTGATTGCCCTTGCATATCATGTGTACTAACATACCTTTTTATATCCTCTCTTTTAACATCATAAACTCTGAAACGCGCATCTTCCAGATGAGGAATTAGAGGCAATTACTGTTAGGACACAATTTGGTGGTGATGAGGTAGTCGCCGCGAAGGCAGGTGCGGGTAGTGCTACATTATCAATGGCATATGCTGGATATTTATTTACCGAGAATGTATTAAAGGCAATGCGTGGTGAAGATGTTACACAATGTGCATTCGTTGAAAGTAACTTGACATCAGCTGAATTCTTTGCCAGTCCTGTTAAGTTTGGTAAGGATGGAGTTGAGGAGATCTTACCATTAGGTGAATTATCTGCATATGAAAAGCAATGGTTTGATAAGATGATGCCAGAGTTGAAGAAACAGATTCAGAAGGAAAGTTCGCGTTAGTATTGTTTTATCTTGTGATTGCTTGTGTTTAATATGAAAAGTCTGTACTGACATATGTTACTATCTCCTCTCTTTCATCATTATGAATCTAATAACGCGCATCTTCCAGGGCAAAGACTTTTGTAACTAAGTGATATACTGTGACTAGAGTTGGAAAATGTATGTCTGTGTGGCTCTTGTTGTGAGTGTTATAGTTAATGATGAACTGTCAATTGACAAGTACTACGAGTAGATAAGTATGTATAGGACTGAATCGTTGACCCAAATCTATATACTACTATCAAACAACTATTTTAGTGTACAAGTCAAGCAAGTTAGTAAACAAGAAAGTACCATCGTTCACTCCAAGGATTTCAACTTTCGTTTCAACTTCTTTGGTTTGGGTACAGAAAGTTTGGATATCTTGATCTCCTTCATCTTACTCTCACCAGATGCCTTCGAAACAACTTGTGGCTTTTCAATGTCATACCATCCGTCGTGATCAGCTGAGGGTACGCCCATTGGTGGTTTTGCTACTTCGGGCTGCTTTGACTGTTGTTCTTCTTTCTTCTTTGCTTCGGCTTCTTCCTTCTCCTTTTCCAAACGGATACGTTCAGCTTGCCTCTTGCGTGCCATTTCATTGCACCAGGCCTTGGCGGCAGCACTCTCTTGATGTTTTCTATGTACACTAATACTGATAGAGAGTGCAATCTGTTGACAATTGGTTCGTGCTTCGCGTTGCTTTTCATACAGAGACTTGGCATGTCGCAGCCAGTCAGCGTCGGACTCTACCTGATCATCTTCCTCGTCATAAAATGGGAGCTCGAAATCGGTTAAACTTCGACGATGATGCGATGACGATCTACGAATAGTCAGTTTCATCTTCACTTCGGCCGATTCACCGGGATGTTCCTTCTCCCATTGTGCTTTCCTCTCCTTTTCTTCTGCTTCTTCTTTAGCTATCAGTTCTCGATGGGATGTATTCGTATCAATTCTCTCTCTGCCAATTTTGTCACCCACGATTAGCAACATCTTATCAATAGCGGTCTCCAACTTCCTCGACATATAGACGGCACCATCATAAGCTGATTTAGAGGTTGGTGAAACATGTCTTGCCGTGTTATTATACTTGAGTGCATTGGTAAAAATGAGCCTCAAGTCGGAAATGATTTCACCAATTGTGTTGTACCTCCGTTCCTTAAGATTGTTATGACAATCCTCCCAGCTTATGGGCTTTGATATGTATGACGTATAGTCAACGGGAAATTGATTAGGGACGAACCAATGCATATGCTTGTTGTCGGAAGTATGTCGAAGTGATTTCAATAGCTTTTCACACTCTTTCTCTAACTCCGAGTAGTGTGAATCTCCCGGATCTGTCTTTTCCATGAGCTCGTTGAAGACGACTTGTTCTAATTCCTTCCGTGACATATCCCTGTTGCGAATGGTAAGCTTCCAAGACGATGCCGATCCGCTCTCAACAACTGGACTATTCAAACAATCTACTAGACTTGTTTTCAAGACGTCAAGAGAGAGCCAGCGAACATACTTCAACAAGTGGGTACTAGCCTCGTAATAGGCACATGATAACTGATCACCCACATCATTACCATCCTTGTTGAATGCAATTGCATTTGAGAAGACTAGGGCAATATCAGCAATGAACTCTTCTGCATTGCGATACAATCCACCTTGTAAAAGTTTCGCTTCTGCAGTGGTAAGATCCATTGGATTCTTGATTTTGGCAGCATAATCAACCTTAAGGGCCGGAAATAGGAGCGGCACCGGAACATGGAATATATACTTTGGTCGTTCTGCATTAATCCATGTATGTTTCATCAACTGTCCTAGGAACTTGATACATTCGGCCTCCCAGCCTGTAAGATCTTTATCCCTTCGACGACCTGGATACTTCTCTTTAATCTTTGCAATTGCAACATGCATTGGCAAGGGTGCATTTGGGTCAGAGATTGTTATTCTTGATGGGGAGTGTGACTTGGGTGCAACAACATTCTTCTTCTTTTGGTTAGTTGATGACGAGCTAGACATTGATGATGATGGTCCCTTGATTGATACTCGTTTTGTTGGTCTGTCATCTCCAGAAGGCGAGACAGGCCTCTTACCACCGCCAATCTTCCCTCCAATCTTCCCTCCTCCATCAGATACTCTATTAGCCGAGGTTGGAAGGGATGGACGTTTCGCCGTAGTCGAACCGCCTCTCAAACGTTCGGCAAACATTTTACGAAAGAGCTTGGCCGTATATTTGCCCAACGTAACCATGTGTATATTCTTCTTTGGTCCATTGTATCGTTCACAGTTCTTAAATATCAGTAACACATCGTATTCAAAGTCTTCTGGTGTTACATCTGTATCGGGTAATGGAGGAAAATGAGTAAGTGTATAAGATATGAAAACGTTGAAATGGGATAGGTATAAAGCAATCAAAATAAACTTACATGAACCATTCTCAATCTTACGATCCACAGTCTCCAAATCCATGGGAGTATCCACAAATTGTAAATAATCCGTGAATATACTAGTATCAACTGGTTTTTCAAAATGCAACGTTGCCTTTTCGGTAATCTTGGCAGACTTGTCAGTATAGGTAGCCACCCTCAACTCTGTCATTATACCTTTTAAAAATTCTTTCTCAGGACGTTTAATAGTAATATACTTTTTATTCGCCTTCTCTCGTGCCTTTGATCCATTCTTGGCATCCAACTTTAATAACATATTTAATGTCTTTTCCATTACCATATTTAATCGATTAGCTTTATCAATTAATTCTTTCCCTTCTAACTTACCATTATAAAATGTTTTACAGTTTGTTGCTACCAATCGACAATCAGTTGCAAATTCCAATACTGTAGTATACTTTCCACCAATTAAATTTTGTACGATGGTACCAAAGTCTATTGGATGGTGTATAACATTTAAATACCCCTCTGGATATTGACCATTACAAAAAAATGGTACAGGATGTAGAAAGAACCATGCGGTCTGATGTTTATCTTCAATATTTGTCATATTAATTACCTCATTAATTACCTTTATACAATCATCCCAACAATATAATATTGGTGGATTAATTTTAGATGGTAGTAATTCTGTTTTGGATATAAAGTATTTACATAATTCTTCAGAACTTTTGAGGAAATCGACTGCTACGGGACGGAAGGAGTCTTGTACGGTTGTATTGTATTGTAAACAATTTGATGCGATTAATCGTAAATCGGATATAAATTCAATGATTGTATTGTAACTATTCTTATCCAATTTGTTGGATATAGTAGATAAATCCATTGGATTATTAATCTTTTCACGATAATCTTTTACTATTTGTGGATCACTAACGGGTTTAGCGAACCATTTACATGCTGATGGTTGACGACGTTTGAGTGAGGACAATACCTTGTATGCTTGGGCACGACGGTAGGGATTCATTTGTATACCGGGTGCTCCCGGTTGACAATCTGATGACGATGTTGGAGTTGGGAGAGTAGTGGATGTTGATTTTGATTTGCTGGTATCACTTGCCGTAGACAGCTTTAACTTTAACTTTGTACCGCCACCGCCCTTCTTTTTATTACCAATTGGTTCATTATCGGTATCATCAGATGCAGTAGACGCATTGCCAATGGAACTAGTCGATTTTTGTCTTTTAAACTTAATCGATATCTTCTTCTTCTGCTGATGATGTTGCCCGTCTGTTGCTGCTAAGTTGGATGTTGACGAAGCTCTATTTGACTTGGTCGGTAATGATGGTCGTTTCTTACTACTATTACTATTATTATCACCCTCTAATTTACCAGCCAATCGAGCTTGTTTCTTTTCGGAATTTTTACGTAATCGATCAAAAGCCTTCATCATACGATTAGCTAAATCAACAACAAACTTTGAATCACGATCTTTATTAAATTCTATTGCGTTAGTAAATATTAATTTAGCATCTGTATAGAATTCTTCTTTTGTGGAGTATATAGAAGGAGTTGATTCTAAGTTTGATTTAAGTGTACGTAAATCCATTGGTTTTTTGATAACTTGTGTATATTGTGGGAATATGTTTGTATCTACTGGATCTAGGAAGAGGTAGTTGATGTTATTACGTTCCTTTGAAGTTAGACCGGTGTGTATTTCACGGCATATCGTGAGATCAGCTGGAGACATACTCATGTTGCGTTCAATTTGTATGACAAGTTTTTACCGCAAAGTATTAAGTGGTATCCTTAGCTCGTCGTATCAATCTAGCGCTGCCGAGGCGAATCAAATATGCTCAAGATCTTTCTAATGCATTAAACATATAATGAAGGTAGTCCGCTGTCTATTAATCCTCTACTAACCAATGCCAACGCCTCTCTGTATTGAAGCAAGCTTTGACTTGACTCTTTTAACTTTTAACTTTTGAATGAAATCGATTTTGCCTAACTACCTTAGGAGATGTAAGATGGAATAACCATACACAAACGAAGCTAATTATTCCATCTGTAATATTTAAGAAGATATGTGTCCTTTTTTATTCCTTATAATTCACTGACGACTGACGCATTTCACAGCCATCATCATCAACCATAAACACCTCCTATTACAATCATGATGCAATCGTTAATAGTACTCGGCCTAGCGGCAACATCCGCCACAGCCTTTACAGGTCCATCCCCCATTAGACCACAATCAACCGCATTATACGGTGGAGCACGAGGTGGCGCAACAACACTCGAAGGCAAGAAGGAAACAGTAGCAGCAGTTAAAGAATTATTAGACTCATCTGAAATGATCTTCACAACACCCGCCTCGGGCATTACCGTGGCACAAGTACAATCATTACGTCGATCATTACCAGAAGGTACCACAATGAAGGTAGTTAAGAATAAATTAATGAACCGTGCCATTGAGGGTACCGATTATGAAATGGCGGGAGATATGCTCAAGGGTGCTAATATGTGGTTCTTCATCGAGGAGGATATTGGCGGTTCGGTTAAATCATTTAATGCATTTACTAAGGAGAATGATTTAAAAGAATCACATTCAATTTTGGGTGGTACCATGGATGGTGAGAAGTATGATTCTGCCGGTGTTACAGCTATAAGTAAATTACCAAGTAAGCAAGATTTGATTGCCATGATTGCTGGAAGTATTAATGCCGTGCCAACGAAATTGGCACGTGTTGTTAAGGCACCTGGTGAAAAGATGGCAAGGGCTATTAAACTTGCTGGTGAGGAGGGTAATGATGCTTAAATAAAAGGTTATACAGTTAAAAAGGTTTCTTTGTTTGTAAAATTAAAAGTAAAGAACTCTGTCACAAGTCATGTCGGGGGTGCCTGTGTGATGGCACCTCCTATTCTATTGAGTAGTTGGATTGAGATGTATTTAAATAATTGTTTATGTCAGTATAAATCTGGGGGCCGGGGTTATAGATTAGGCTAGAGGGGGGTTTAATTTGGGTGGGTTGCAAGGGGATTATACTTATCTTTTTTGTCTGTTGGGATTGGGGGAGAAGCATATATTCCCTACTATACAATATGGTTGCCTCAAGACTTGCCTTTGGAGGCCAATTAATCACGTGTTTCATAGGTCATTCTTCATCTCTTATCCTACATCATCGGATTATCAAGCATTTTGGGGGCAGGACAGCAGACTTTAACGCGCCAGTCTCAAGACATACCACATTATTCACCCAGACTACATAAACATATTTAGGTTCAGTTGCAGCTATTCCAAACTCAATATTATTCGTTAGAAGGAGGACAACTACCAAACACTTTATCAATCAGTGGAGAAGACAATACTCCCTTGGGATCGTACATTGCCCTTGCCGCATTAAATGCATCAACTACTTCCTGCCCATAATGATCGTGTACACTCTCTGCCACTCCTGCATCGGCTTCACTTGATACCTCAAGCTTAGCCCAGTGACACATGATACCATACTTCTCTCCCACCTTTCGAACTAGCTTACAATACTGCTCCTTAAAGGATTGAGTGATAAATTCACGTCTATATCCAGTGGGGTCCATATCCTCAGATGGCAGGTACATAATAACACCTACCCACGAAAAGAGAGCATTCTGACTATCATATGATTCATGTGGTCGAGGGCCTACCGATGCTGGGCTGAGCGGAGATGTCGAACCGCTAGTCCAGCGTTGTTCAATCGGAGATGGTGCAGGCAAACCTGATGACTCTATTTCTTCCAACAACTCCTCGACAAAGTCAATAGATTTATGGTTGGGCCGTCCATATGTCCCAACGGGGAAGCAAACTTCATATACCCATTGTTGACCTCCACAATCGAACTGAAGTTTTTGATCAGACGGTGCAATCTCAACACCCTGTGCCTTCATCCAGAATTCACGTTCGGCTTTGTTAACACGCTTGATATGATCAGGGTCTAACATATTACCAGAAGCAAGGATGACATCACGTAGATCACCAAACCCCATGCCATTGATCGTCTCGTCATCGAGAGAGTTGTCTTCTTTGTTTGCCAGTAGCTTCTGAAGTAAAGCACGCAATGGAGCAAACTGTATATCCTTCGTGTGTTTTGGTTGGATATCCTCAACAGTCACAATCTTCTTCTTCCCACCCTTACCATCATCTACTATTGCCCCTGCCTCCATTGCAAGTGGTAACTCGTTTTCAGGATCATTCGTCACAACCACAACTGCATCTTCGTATGGTATCCACATGTATCTAATATGCTTATGACGTTTTAACAATGTAGATAACTTCTCCTTTGCTTCTGATCTAGTCATGACAATCGTTTGTTCCACAAGATTATGAGCAGGTATAACCTTCAAGGTAATCTCACTTAATATCCCAAGTCCACCAAGTCCAAGTCTTGCCATCTTGAATAATTTGCCATGACTTTCTTCTGTCATCTTGATTACTCCATGTCTAGATGGAGTAACTATTGTCAATTCCTCAACAAACTCATCACATGGTGGTATAGCCGCCCCAGTACCATGTGCACCCACACTAACAAATCCACCAATCTGTTGTTCAGCAATTGATGCCAAGTTTGGTAATGTTAATCCGTGTGGACGTAATGCATCCAATACCTGAGATACACGCGCGCCTGCCTCTACTGTTACTGTCGTATTCTCCTTATTAATATCAATAATCTTATCGAGATTTGATAAACTAACCATTCCCCGTGAATCGAATGCTAATCCATTTGGAGAAAGTGCCGACCCTACCGGACGAATGTGTGTACCATCTTGATATGCTTTTGATACAAGTTGAATCAATTCATTTATAGTTTCTGGTTCATGATATGTGCCTGGTTGCAACTCAACAGAGTGTGTACCTGACCAATTCAATATCTTGGTAGATTCTTCTTCATCTTCTTCCTCGACGATACCCTCTGCTAGAGCAGGCTTCTTCTTGGAGTTGCAAACAGTCGATGATGTCAAGGCGATTGCTGCAACGAGTGGGATGAGTGCAGATGTCCATATCTTGTGTTTTTGAGATTCTTGATCAGAAAGAAGACTAGCAGGTAAGACATGTCTTGATGATGAAGATAGGCAGCGTATAGACGGACAGTAGAGCCGCCGAGATGCGTTCCTTACTGCAACAGCCAACATATTAGCCATGAAAAAGTTTATTATGATGAAGCGCAGAGCGAAACTCCGTTTCATCGCCAAAATCCAAACTCACATAGTTTTCAGCAAATAGCAAACTTTTGCAACTCTCCTCACTAGGTATCACATCAATACCAAACCACCAGATATAATATGTCCGAAGACAATGCAGCAGCTAGTAGCGGTGTACCACTAGAGTCAGCAGCGGTTGCGGCAGTGGCAGAAACAAAGAAGGAAGAGGAGTCAACAACCAAAAATGATACCACCAAAAACGATACCACCAAAAATGACGGTGCATCTGAATCCAAACCTGCATCAAGTGGTAGGGCAAAGCGTGAACGTAAAACAGTCAAGGCATTCAACCCTGAGGAGTTTGTGGAGGAAAAGAAGGAGATTGAGGTTCCAGATGGGGCTGGTGTGAAGATCGAGGACATGCGTAAGAAGTTTTCTTTTCTATCCTGTGGTGTTCATAAAAATTATACATATGTTATGTGTATATTTTGTTTGTGTTATATAGTACATAGTGTATATTGGTGGAGTTTTGCATATGTTGTTGATATATGTATATCATAATTTAGGTATACACACCCACTCATATCTAATATCATATCATCATAATGCTCATATCTTATGTTCACAATTTCTTATACTTAGCTAATGTCGTGGAGAATCTAAAGGCAATTACATATTCTGATGTCAAAATGAAAACATTATACAATTTGATCTTTGGACAGGGAAAGAAGAAGGATTTCAGGAAGCATCTAATGCAATTCAATGGTCTTGTCTACGCAGAGGGAACTGAGGAAAGCGAACGAGAGAAGTTACGTGAAAAGATGTACAAACTTACCATGCCTCAACTGAAGGGGCTTATGGATTTAGCCGATATCAATCGATCAGCGGATAGTTTTGGACTTGCGGAGGGCAAGAATCCTGGTAAGGAGGAACATGTTACACGTTTTATCGAATGGCTTGAGATGCCCGTAGCAAGTGGTAAAAAGAAGGGAAAGAGTAGTAATAGTGGAAAGAAGAGGAAGAGTAGTTCATCGGGGTCTGCCAAGAAGGAAAAGAAGGAGAAGGCGGCACCTGCCAAGAAGGCCAAATCTGCCAAAAAGAAGAAGGCAAAGAAGGTTGAGAAGGAGGTGTCGTCTTCGGATGATTCTGATTCATCATCCGACGATGAAGAAATCAAGCTCACAATCGCTGGTGTGGACATTGACAAGGTGAAGGCAAAGGTCAGGTCAATAGTCAAGTCATCCGATACCGATGAACTCACTGTGAAGGGTGTCCGAAAAAAGTTGGAGGAGTGGTTGGATTGTGATCTATCAAAGGATAAGGATGCTGTTCGGGCTATTGTTATGGAGGCCATGTAGATTGTTTATCGGTTGTGATTTATTGGGGATATGGGGAAGATATTTATTAGTACTATGGGTTTGAGGAAGGTAAAGGGAGAGAATAAATGGTATTCATTTTGTTCTCTTCTTTATATGTTATATTCGGGGTTCCTTCCTCTGTTTGGAACCACAGATAGAAATACATGAAGAATATTAGTAGAAAATACTTTTTGCATGAACACTATTCTCTTCCCGCTTTATACACTAGTATCTTTTAATCTCTACTACTAGACTTGATTATGGATCAATAACAGGTGCCTAAACTTTCAATCAATTATACTATGTACACACAAGCAAACTTAACTCCACATAAAGCAAACATTTTAATGCCTCCGTATACACCCCATACTCAGTTATATAATCTCATCTTCAGACCTAGCAACGAGATCTGACAACTGTTCAGTAGCCAGCCTTGACTCCCTCTCTTGTCGTTTAGCATCATCTCTCCTCTTCTTCGCCCGTATTCCAAATGCCAATAATAATACCCCGATAAGAGATGCAACCACAATAAGCATAACAAATACAACCATATCATTAGTACTTGCTCCTTGTGCAGATTCATTCGCTGCTCCTAATGCCTTACCAACAGCAGGCGCTGTACCCACAATATATTCACAATGTGACCCCTCAAACCCCGCAGTACAAACACAATCTCTATGCTGTTCATTATCACCAACAATATCCGAACACTGTCCATCATTCGTACAAAAGCTATGCTTACTTTCACTACCCATTGTCATACAACTTTTCGTTGCACCATATTCGCAATTTAATCCAGCAAATGGATTACCATCTACTACTGCCTTTGTACAGCTGCAACTTTCTTCTTCGTTATTGTTATTCTCTTGAGCTGGTATACACTTTCCACCATTTTGACAATCTAGACTGCATTTTATCTCACAGTTTTTTCCAATATATCCAGTACCTTTACAATCACAGCTTGGTGCAGAAGATAATGATGATGAACTTGGTTGAAAGTTTGTGTTCGTTGAAAGGTTGGAGATGGCTGGTTCAACACATTCACCATCTCCACAGCCGCCGCATCCTGAAGCTAAAATTCGAAATGTTGCGGTGGATGAGATATCTTCTTGGCTTGACATGTGATCAGTATTGTCTTTGGTAGACATATTTATGTTTTGTAGGTGAGTATATTACTTCTGTTGCTTTGTTTGTGAGGGCAATAGCGGCTGCAATCATTGCAAACACACCAACTAATTTTTATTTTTTGAGACGGTATCCTCATAATTGTTGAGTGCTTGCGTTGCAACTTGCAACTTGTATTGTAGGTATTGAGCTTTATGTTGGTGATTGCTAGGGTGTTGCCATTGATTTAGCTGAGTTATTCCTTATATTCATATATTAATAATCTGGAGGAGAAACCATGGTAAGTTGTATTTTATTGCTACACTGTTTCATTTTGCATACACCTATTCACATCATGTGACAATTTCTTACATACAATTGCTATTTCTCCTCTTGATATCATAATATACAAAACAAACCCATTGCAATTCACCTCTAATAATATTGCACATTCCTACATAAAACAAATCATAATATTATTGCAATTCACCTCTTACAATATGTTATCTCTACACAAACAAATCATACCTACATAATTATATAAATTAATTACCATTACAATTCACCTCTACAATAAATTATAAAACATATTATTAGGCGGACGTACAATATTGGGATGATACCCTAACAGATGAGGTACAATCAATACGACAATTACTCTCCTCGGCTGGTAGTGGCTCACCAGCCGAGAAGGCTGGATTATTAGATCGTGCCGAGAAGAAATTACGAGCAGCACAGGGTACTAAGAAATCATATAAAATGGAAACTCGATTAGTAGCCGACCCTAAACAACGTCAAATGTATGAAAATAAGTTATCAAGATTATCAAGTGAATTAGCCAATTGTGCGAATGATTTAAAGGCATTAAAAGGTGGTGCACAGCGTGGTGAATTATTCGTTGGTGCTAGAGGTAATTCTAGTTCAATGTCTGGTGGACAGGGTGATATGTCCGGTGAAGAGGCTGGTGATATGATGTTAAATGAAATGAATGATATACAAGATAAGACAAAATCATCATTGGCCAATACAAAGAATATGGTAGCAGCGTCCAAACAAGTGGGTGAGGCAACTATGGAGGAATTATTACGTCAACGTGAACAGATACGAACGATTGATGATGAGGCTATGCGTATTGAAGATAATTTGAACAGAGCGGACAAATTGATCAAGACATTTGGTAAACGAATGGCAACTGATAGATTTATCCAATGTTTTGCATGTGTGAATGTATTGTTACTTGTGGGTGTAGTTGTTTACAGTATATTAAAGAACAAGAATGGTGGAGAAGAGACTGCGGCTGTGCCAGCATCTCCAGTTGGTGGGGGTAGATTACTAAGAGGATTACTATATCAACAAGAAAAAGATACGTATGAGTGGTAGAATTGTAATTTAGGAGTATTACACTATACTATCTTCCCGCCACTTTGAACAACTTCTATACTTTGTACCTTGACACCTCTTGATCCGAGCGTTTCTGGCATACATATTGCAAACAGTGCAATTGGTATGAATGATAGAATCAATGAACCGCTGAGCGAAGCGACATGCCCGAGATGCTCAACTATAATTTGTCCAAGAAGATTCGACAGTGTACCACCAAGTCCAAAGCAGGAAGCCGTCAGGCCCACTGAATCACAAGATTCGATAGATAGATGAGTTATGGCTAAACTACAAAAGAGGCACAATGATCAGCAAAATTACTCACTCAAGACATTAAATCTGCCTGATCCAAAAGCAATATCATTCACCAGATACGGATGCAATAGACCGAAGAATCCACCTCCAAGACCGTCAAGAATTTGTGTAGAGAGTAGGAATGATTCACCTGCGTCTTTCCAAAAGATGATAAGTGCGCATCTTATAGGGAGTGTTATGAGACCAGCAAGAAATAGTGGCTTCCGACCCCAGCCTTGTTTTGTCAATTTATCACCCATAATTGTTGCCCCTGACATTGTGAATTGAGCTAGTACTATAGCACCCGCGATCAATGGAATTGCACTCCTCTTGACGCCACCATCTCCTTCATCACCGCCCATGAGCTCTCCTAGTACCAGTAAGACGTTTGCATTTGCAAAGTGAAAGAAGAATCCCGTCAAGCACAAGACTAGCGTTTTTCTATCTGCTAATATTGACCAGTAACTTGCTACCTCCTCTTTGCTTCCTGATTGCTGTTGATCCATATTGATATAGTTTGATTCGTTTTTCATATTATCTTTGAAGTCATCATTATTAGACGATGGAGGAGCTAAAGCATCATCCAAGGTACCACCGGATGTTGTGTTTTGATGCGTTTGTAATCCTCTGCCAAGTAAAGGATCACCCTCTGGGAGAAATTGGACACCACCCACAGCCATTAAAGCACTGAATCCGATAACCAAAAAACAATATTTGATGTTGGGATATAATAAGTAACCTGCTAGACCGGCAAGAACTGCCGAAGCAATACTTCCAACGTGACCCCAGAATATATTTGATGCCATTACTTCATCGAATAATTCAGGACCAGATGTGGCAAGTGTTAATGCTGCCATGCACGGTCCAATGAAAGAACTTGATACTCCCTCAATAATCTTTGTTATAAATATCATCATATGATCTTCATTACCCTCCCGAACAAACAATATAGCCGATGCACTGAATGCTGTAGCCACAGCCGCCAATGATAAAAATTTACGTCTATCGAATATTGTTTTATCAATGATATCGCCTGCAAATGTTTGGACTATCAGGGCCGTAAAGCCCATCATTGATAGGGCTATTCCTACACTACCTTCATTCCATCCTAATGCTACTAGATATATACCCTTGTGCATAAAGTACAAATACATTAGCAGACATCAATTTTGTGCATATCATGTGCACACACTAATACGATACTAAGCTCTCACCTGAAATATATTCAAACCATCACCCAATTCACCCAAGAAGAATGATACCAATGCAAACGCTATTTTAGGTGATATATTCTTCATCCTTGATGCCGAGACAAGGTATATACAGCAAAACAAACAATAACTAAAATAACGGAAAATAACGAGAAATGAAAAGCCAATGAGGATACCGCTTTTATTGAACACTCTTCCAAGCAACTTGGAGTGGCAATCCCTCCACGGCCATTGACAACAATAACAAATAGATAACAATGTCTAACCATTCCGGTAACATCCAAGCAGACGGTTCAATAACAGCCGCCGGCAAAGGACAAGTCTGTATACCCACCAAGGATAAGAATTCCCAGGAAAGTCCGCGTTTGTATTGTTTTGAATTCATGTGTTCAATATGAAGTTTTTGATGATTGAGTGCTGATCCTTGGCCTTTATGTATATTTATTTGATTGCCTTTGCAAAACCGAATCCACTAACATATGTTACAACAATCATCTCTCTTCATCTTCATATAAACCTCTAAACGACGCGCGGGTAGTTTCGTAAACTAAAAAATATACCAGCCAATACAATATGTTTCGATTGTCCCAATACTCGTCCGACATGGGCCTCGACTACGTATGGTATTTTTCTATGTTTGGATTGTTCGGCGGCACATCGACAGATGGGTGTGCATATTACGTTTGTTAGGTCTGTTGATTTAGATGAATGGACACAACGGTGAGTTTATATGTGTGTTTTGTATGTATTTATTTGATACTAGAGAGTGCCTTGGTTTGCAGCGGGGATTGTGGTTTATATGTTTTGTATATTTGATATTAGAGATTGTTTTGTTTGTTGCAGTCGGGCTTGTGCACATCTTATTAATACTTTCTCATTGCAAACTTTCTATATTTCAACTAATTTCCAACTCAAACTTTCACAATATACATAGTCAAATTGATGCCATGCGTATTGGTGGTAATGATAATGCAAAGAAGTTCTTCAGAAAGCACGGCTGTACGGAAAAGTCAGCATGTGAAAAGAAGTATACAAGTAAGGCCGCTGTTGCATACCGGGCTGAATTAGCCAAGGCTGTTGATGCCGAGGGTGCCAAACGTGGTGAGAGTGTTTCTGTTAGTTCAGGTGGTGGAAGTAGTAGTTTATTAGATAATGCTAATGCAACTATGCAAAAAAGTATGGAAGACGAGGCACGGTCCAAGTTAAATGCTGCACGTAGTGCCAATGGTGGTGGAGGCGAGGCAGGCGTATTACAACCCTCGGCTAAATTGGCATCTCAAATGTCCGGTGCCAAAGGACGTTTAGCAACACCCACGGGTACACCCGTTCCAACTCCACCAGTTAGTGGTAATCTTGGATTAAAACCACCAACAAAACTCAATGGTAGCAGTGGTCCAAAGTTAGTATTACGTAAGCCAACATCAAAAACATCAGCATCATCACGATTATTAAAGAAAACTTCTACATCAAGTACTGCATCTAAGTTACGTGTGAATAAGATTACTACAAGTGGTGCTGATGATGGATTTGAAGATGTCGAGACTACACAAAAGAATATTGTTAATCAAAAGTTACAAGAGGAGAATGAAAAGAAGAAGAGGGAAGAGGAGGATGCCAAGTTGGCGAGAGAGTTGCAGGAACAGTTGAATGGACTTGGCAATGGCAATGGGGTGGCAGCAGCACCACCCACATCTACGACTATTCCTGCTGCAACTAATGGAATGGCTTCTCCACCAAAACCTGCGGCTCCAGCTGCACCACCCAAGCCACAGATATCAGCACATGAAGAAAATATGAAAAAGTTAAGTTCAATGAATAGTGATTTCTTTTCGGGGTTGTAAAAAGTGATCACATAGACATAATGGGGGTTTGATTGGGGAATAAATAGAATGGGCATAAAAGAAATAGGAATGATGTATTATTATCAGCTAGCTTATGAATTAGTGTTTGCACTATTGGCCCACTAATTGCATGCCTAATGCCGCTCTCGATTGCTGGTGGTCCCATGACAAATTTTCTAGGCTAGATCTTAGGAGTGAGTATCATTGTCGTATGATGTAAGTACCGGCCTCACGCTATTGCTGAAATAAAAGACTAAGAGTTTAAGAGTTGTGTATTGGAAATTGGAATTAAGTGGCTCGGTTCTTATTGTTGCAAATGTAGAATGTTTAAAGTCTTGATGTTAAAATAGACTTTTCCTCCTTTGAAATATTAATGTCTTGTGCGACAAAAGATAAGCATACAACCAACAAAGAACAATATGAGTATAAGTATACTTAGTATGAGTCTATTACTTCTGTTCTCCATCTTCTCATCATGCAAGCTATTAGTTGATGCCTATAATATCAACGATACATCATCGCTTATATCAGTCGCTACCGATATAGTTGATGATATATTATCAGAGGATACATTATCAGAGGATACATCAGAAGAGCAAATCATCGAAGTAATGCTAACAAAGATACTGGAGAAATTAGATTTAGATGATGATACTGTAAATGATATCCTGTCGGGTATTGAGGATATGATAAAGGATGTTGATATTGATGATAAGAATATTCCCAAGAAGAAGGATGATGATAATGAAGTAGATCCAGCTGAAGCGGATATTGATGGACTTGGCAACATTCATATGATAAAGAAAGACAACAAAGTGCCAGAGGTAACTGCAATTAATAAGGCTGTGCAAAACAACAAGATTGTACAAGAGAAGAAGCAAGATAATAAAGCGATATTGCAAGAGGAGAAGCAAGATAGTAAAGATGAAGAACATGACAAAATCAGCTGAAAAAGTTGGGTGCTTGTAGCAAATGTTTGGAATTATAGATACTAGCTATTGACTCTTGATATACAAAAGGGTTCAGATGCTACACCCAACATGGATTACATGAGCCGTGCAACAGTGAAGATTATTAGATGATATGATGTCAAAGAAGGACACAATCATGAGAAAACTACTTCAAGAAAGAGAGAGGATACACAAAACACGAAGCTATTAGATTAGGCGCTAGTAGAAAAGCATGGAGTGCTGCTAGTAAAGATGGATTAGACGACATATCCAAGAACGAGAAGATTCAAGTGTTTGGCACAGATGTTGACGTCACAACTCTGGCCGATGAGGCTAATCTGAGATGGGTCAAAGTTAACCTTCTTCAATAAAGAGAGGGTACACAAACACGAAGCTATTAGATTAGACACTCCCTACTAAACTCAAGAAGCAAGTAAACATGAAACAACACCAACCAATCTCCAATTTCCCTATTATCCTCTTGAATGAATAATAATATCACCTAGTAGTCGGTAGTGCACCCATGACAGTATCATAAATCTGCTTGATTTGATAATATCCAGGCTCGGACTTGGATGACTCAAGTCCTAAGAATGCCTCCCATTCATATCTCCAACGAGTAGATGCCCACTCCTTCCAATCATTATACTCATTCAATTCAGATGACCACCAGTTTGTCTCATTATTATTACTCATACCATCGGAATCAAAGATATCATCAACGATTGGAAAAGTAGTGATAGACTCTTTACTTCGTACCATGTTCATGTATGCCAAACCAAGATTCTTCCTCATTGAGCTTGATTCGGCATATGTATCTTTATCCCAAGACGTTGCAATCTCAAGCCATAAGGCAGATTCGACAATTGACGGTAGCACATTGGTAGAAGATGACGAAGCATTCTCATTCAATGCCAAGTTGAGAAGATATGTCGATCTAGAAACCATGTGATCAAAGAACTCTCGTCGGATTGTCCATTCCCATTCAGTTTGTGGATACTTCTTCTCACAAGGCAAGTCAGATAGATGATTTGCAATAGTTGTCCAGGGCTGCAAACTAAAGGTACGATAGGATTCGGCAGTCTCAACAGATATATCAATATGCTCTTGACTACGAATCTGTCGTACTAGTCCAAAGGGTATCTCGTGATACGATGCATGATACTCTTGATCGTCAAAGTTGAGTCGACCACCAATGAAGATATCAGATCCAAAGTGCTCAGTGTTGGCATCGATCAACTCTGAGAAGGTAAAGCCTCCATTCTGCCATGGTAGTGTGTTGCCTCTAGAGTAGTGAGTGCCAAGAAAACTAACGTGTTCGTACAAATCATGCTTTGATTGCCACCAACCAAACGTCATCATTGAGAGGTTGATACTTGTAATGTCAGTCCTCACACCTTCACATTCTTGCAAGTATCGAATACTCGTCCACTGTTGGTCGTAGTTGATGAGTAACAACGAATTGGATGGAAGAGGTTCAAGGATTGACAAGGCGTACTTTCGAAAGTAGTTGTTATTACTCTGATCTCTTGTGTTGTAATTCTTTTGATAGGTTGCAAAGGGTAACAAAAGAACCACAACTGACAAGGCAAGTAATCTTCTGGGTGACCGACAAGATATGGCCGAAACGGCAACGTACATTGCTCTACCATTCATGATGAACATTAGTATGTTTGGATGCATCCAGAACCTTTGATGAATACCAAACAGCAGTGGGTTGGATAGTGGTAGATTCGATAGTGAATGAAACACCACTAAGTAGAAGACCATAGAAGCAAGTATCACCATTGAAGTTGACGTTGTTCTCTGTCCTTCCTCTGTTGTCTCCAGATGTCTACCTATATCTTCGATTCGCTGGAAAATTTTGTCAACATTGCAAATGATTTGTAAGCTGAAGAATACAAATAAAGCACCCAATGGACATTGAGTTGTTGCAAAGTCGTAGATCCACCACCAAGTTCTTGCTAACATTCCTTCTGATGCTGAATCGTCACCACTAAACAATCTCATTGTTCCATAATCTCGTCTTAGAAAGTGATGAATGAACCCTGAAAGACTTGTCACATCTCCCCACGAACCAGCATGTGGATTCGTAATTGCAAAGTACGGAAGAAGCGCGTACAAACTAATGCCTGCCATGAACGACAGTGTTGATATCAACAGTAGTTTGGGCTTGCTCAACATTGATGACTTGTAAAAGACGTGCACAACAACTGGTAGTATCAACAATACAGAAGTATGTTGATTCGTCATTGCCAATCCAGACAAGAATGATCCCAGAGCAATAATCCATGAAGAGTTGGGTTTTGAATTATAAATCACCAGTACGTACACGATTAGTGTAACGAATAGATTGTGAAGTGCAAAGACTTCTGCCGATGTGTTGTATTGCCACATTAATGGAGAGAATGCTGATAAAAGACCTGTTGATAAGGGAACCCAAAGTTAATTATCAATCTTGGTGACGAACCCCCCTCATATTTTGAGCTCATGAGGCAAATATGCAAAACCATATAATCTGCGAAACCACCGTACTTTTGTGTGTATTTCCCTCAAAATGGTACAATACAGCTCATATACCGTATATAAGTACATTTGCGTACTGTACGGTCAGGTACAGTTTCATGCTAAATTAGCCTGTTTTGCAGTTTTACTTAGTACCCCTTAGTGACCCCCGGACCCCCCTCCTTGGGGAAAATATCAGGTCACCAAGATCGATAATTAACTTTGGGTTCCCTAAAGCAACGGAGCATTTTGCTACGACTTGTGGTGATATTGATAATCCTTCCTTCGTGTTACTACCACTGCCACAAACATCGTCGTCGTTGATACCACTTGTTAGTTTGTAAACAATCAATGATATTAATCCAGAGCTGATGGAACCGAATAGACAGGATGTAATATTCACCAGGTAGGCAGGTGAGAGTGTTGGATAGTATTGCTTACCAAATGTTGTGACAAGGTAAACAATCACAGTATAGAGTGGATAACCAGGCGGATGACTCGTGCCTAATTGACATCCTTCGGCAACTAATTCACCACTATCACCACCGGCAATCGAATGTGATGCCGTCCTTGTATAGACTGAGAATACAATTGATGCAATGAGAAGAAATATTGACAAACCCAATGACGACTCGTTGATAATAACACTGCTGTTCATTTTGTTGATGTTGTTCATTCTGTTGTGTTGTTTTTGTCGGCCGCATTGCTTGCGTGGCGTGGGCGGTAGGCTAGACTCGCAATAATGCTGTTGGTTTATTCTGTTGTTGTGTGTTTGTGTTGCGAATGAAAGAAGAGTGTCCTCCGAATACAACGCTATGTACGGGTATCTTTTACCTTAACTCTCATTCAATCAGTCAACACAACTCTCATTCAACCTTACCAACTCTCAATACAACAATTAGTAGTCTATCACTCGAGTATCGTAATGCAAAGAAGAATTACAAGGCAACAATAACTGAATCAAGTAATATGATCGGCATAGATGACGACAAGGAGAATAGTGGCAACACTGCTACTCTTCCCACCAAACAGAAGCAGAGTAGTAAGAAGACGATTAGTAGCAGCAGTAATCATCTACGTCCATCATTTGATCCCAAACAACAACAAGACAAGTCAGCCGACACAACAACAAAGAGCAGCAACAAGCCAATAATAAAACCTCGTCTACCACTAAACACCGAGTACAATACAACCAAATTAATGTACAGAGCATCAAAGTCTAGACAAAAGAAGACTGTTTCTAATACTCAAAAGAAGACTACTAGCGGTACTAATAAGAATGTCAAGAATAGAACGAAGATTGATGAAAGCAGATCGAAGCCTACAAATTCTTCAGTCGACAAGAGACAAGAAACAATAACCCATACCAACACAGACACAACTCACACTCCATCCATAACAACAATAATAACAACGGCCGAGTCGGGATTAAGGGCATTAAATCTCATTCGTCCAATTGATAATAAGACGTTTGAGTTTGGACTAGCCGCAGGTATACAAGTACACTTGATTGAAAGTGTCAGATTAGCTGGACTCAAGAAGGGACGACAAACATCAATCATCAACATGGTTACAACTCTATGCAACCACTTGACGAATCGTGAAACTGAGATTAATAATTGGATTGAGTTTGCAGACAAGGTTGCACTCTCTGCAGCTGTCAAGCTTGACGAGTCAATGCAAGAGTATCAAGTTGTCTGTGCCTCACGAGATGAGTCTAGAAAGGAAACAAAGGATGCTCGTTTGGCATTGAGTCAGATTCAACAAGAGGTACAAACAGTAAAGGATGAAGTGAACAAGGTTAGACAACAAGTATTTGAATTGTTAAGCACGTTTCCATCAATGTTGTGTGACTTTGAGCAACAGCTGAGACGTCAGATTACATCTCACAATGATACTGTTGGATCCGAGTGCAAGTCTGAGATGTGTGATGCAATTGACGAGTTGAATGCTACACATGATATTGAGAAGCAGCGATTAGAAGCTGTAATTGGTTCACTTGAAACGTCAGTTCAAGCGGAGGCAGACAAGAGAATATCCTTACAAGCCCAACTTAATAGTGCATCTGATAATTTAAAGAAGGAACAGAGTAATCACTTGACAATACAAACAGAACTCAAGGCAGAGGTTGATAAAGCAAGTTGCCAATTACAAGAAGCAAATGATACGATACAATCACTCGAGAATCAAATTCAACAAGAAAGGACTCAACAAACAAAGGAGATTGAAGAGATGGAAGAACAAATGAAGGCAGAGTTGGATGATATTGACAAGAGAGTCAAGGCTTCTTTTCAAAAGTTAACTGACACAAAGAATAAAGAGATTGAGAATGCTTTAGCTAGAGCACAAGTGGCTGAGGCTTCATCAAAGGCTGCACAAAAGATGTTGAGAGAATTGAGAACTCGTATACTTGAACGGCCAATTGCAACAGCTGAGGCATCTAGTGAAAACTAGAAGGAAGATTTGTATACAAAATAAATGTAAAGTAAATGATTGATGCTAAATCTTTGAGATTAAATGACAATGAACTACTTGATAGCCAAACATTGCCTGAAAGTTGCATGAAACCGGCCAACATGGGGCTGTAAAAGTATGGTGGAGGGTGTTACAATCATGCTGGGAGTGTTCATCACTTTGTTATACATCCATACAATGCCAAACATCTACTATTGTAGTACCTGCATGTTGCTATACCCCCACTTGATGGCCAAACTTGTCTGAGAGTTGGCAGAAAATTGAGAATTTTTCCTGATCTGAGGAATGAAACCGGCCAACATGGGGCTGTAAAAGTATGGTGGGTGTTACAATCATGCTGGGAGTGTTCATCACTTTGTTATACATCCATACAATGCCAAACATCTACTATTGTAGCACCAGCATGATTGTAACACCCTCCACCATACTTTTACAGCCCCATGTTGGCCGGTTTCATGCCTCAGACCCTGAATTTTTGTCGACTTCCAGCCAACATTTGGCCATCAAGTGGGGGTATAGCAACATGCAGGTGCTACAATAGTAGATGTTTGGCATTGTATGGATGTATAACAAAGTGATGAACACTCCCAGCATGATTGTAACACCCTCCACCATACTTTTACAGCCCCATGTTGGCCGGTTTCATGCCTCAGACCCTGAATTTTTGTCGACTTCCAGCCAACATTTGGCCATCAAGTGGGGGTATAGCAACAT
>Ga0214478_100182_pt1 | contig 36050 bp, 25 predicted proteins | sample M1_20Mar14CPVII9_2_FD_178001 | JGI IMG/M metagenome (GOLD analysis project Ga0214478, IMG submission 178001) | Marine eukaryotic communities from Monterey Bay, California, United States - M1_20Mar14CPVII9sort6BwellD7 | ecosystem: Environmental > Aquatic > Marine > Unclassified | place: USA... | reverse complement strand
ATTGAGATAAGCGCATCCAATGTTATGGTATGCCTGAGAGCATCCAATGTCACCTGCCCGATGATATAATTCTAATGCCTTTTCATAATCTTGCGGTAAACCATTTCTACCTTGAGCATAGAATACTGCAATATTGAAGATTGCCTCAGCATCTCCGGCCTCTACTCGTTTCTTCTGCCTCCTTCTACTCTCTTCGGTTGATTTAGGGTTTGGAGTTCTACAAAAAGCACACAATTGCTTCTTTATATCTATTTTTGCATTCGCAACAAAACATCCACTACAAATCCTCTTCCCACAGCAAGCATTATATTTACTACCCGATATACGTAATGGTATTCGTTCAAAGCATATTGGACAATCTTCATATTGTCGTGGAGGTGGTTTGAAGAGTTTCTCGTCATGAAGCTCCGCTACTCGCCTGTCACAAGCTTTCTTATGCTTCTTCTTGTGTTTCTTTTTACACGTCGCGTTGCAATACATAACCATCTTACATTTGTTGCATGTATTGTTGACATCACTACTCTCCTTACCGCAATTGGCACACGTATTAGTCTCTACTATATCCGCGGTCTTCATATTGTACAACATATCATTTATCTCACTTACACCAACATCATTTGATTTTGATGCACCATCATTGCAAATTTTGTTGGACGTGCTCATATTAATTAATATAATACTAGATACGGAGCTTCAATTGATCAGCTGATTGGTAAATATTGTTATTCACCACGATAAGAGGCAACTCTGCAAGGTACTCTACCGTCGATTGGAGATAATTATCGTACTTATGTGTACCTTAGAAAATAAAAGTGCACAAGAGTGCACTAAATCTCTTCACCTGCCACAGAAAGAGCTTAAAACTACTACTACTCAAAAGGGCTTCAAAAACTGATATCAATCCTATATTAGTTAGCATATGAGGGAACACAAGGAGGCCTACATAATCGATAGAATAATCTGCTGCAAAACTTCGTTAGGTAACCGTCACTCGCCAAAAAATCTTTTTACTCGCTTGGATTTTCGATTAGAGTTTAGAGATCATTAGAACCGCCCAATACGCCTGGTCATGGCCAAACGATTGCAAACAGAATTGACAAACAACTGCCCGACAACAGATTAAGAATCATAATAACATAAGACGGTCAGCAATACCCAACTACAGTATAAATAAGATTGATGTGAATATTATTGTCACAAACAAAACATGAGTACCAGTACCACTGAAGAGGATAATAACGATAATGATATATCTACTACGTGTGCCAATTGTAGTAAAGAGGGTAGTGACGTCGATAACATCAACATAAGTGATATTAGCAACAAAACAGTAAATGGCTGGTCTGCATCAGTGGACCTCCGACTACTAAACATCAAGGACGACAAAGCAGCAGCAGGAAATATATGTGCCAATTGTGACAAGGGAGAGGAGTGCATCGATAGCCTAAAAACGTGCAGCAAATGCAATATGGCGAAATATTGCAATAGAGAATGTCAACTTGCTCATTGGCCTCAGCATAAGAAGGATTGTAAGAAGCGTGCTGCCGAGTTGCATGATGAGAAACTCTTTAAACAACCACCGAGTGAAGATTGTCCAATCTGTATGCAGACATTGCCATCATTACAATCAGGAAGCAGATTCAAACTATGCTGTGGAAAGATGATATGCAGTGGATGTATCCATGCAAATAAAGAAATGCAATTGAAGAAGATGAAGCACCTTGACCTGTGTCCATTTTGCAGAGCTCCAACACCTCAGGGCGTAAAGAATACATTTGAGGCTACAAAAAAGCAAGCAGATGCTGGGCATGCTGCAGCAATTAACGCTATGGGAGGTTACTATCAAAGAGGAGAACATGGTTTACCGCAAGATAATGATAAGGCATTAGAGCTCTATCGTCAAGCAGCAGAACTTGGTGATGCCACATCACATTATAATATTGGTAAGGCTTACATGTTGGGTGAGGGGGTAGAAATAAGTATGAAGAGAGCTACGCATTATTGGGAGCTTGCAGCCATCAGGGGTATCAGAGAGGCAAGACACAACCTAGGCGTTAATGAGATGCGGGCTGGGAATAGGAACAGAGCTATCAAACACTTCATGATTGCGGCAAGGGGCGGGAGCCATTTTTCTTTGCTCCATATCCTATCAATGTATAGACGCGGAGGTGCAACACAAGAAGAATATGTAAAAGCTTTACAAATGTATAAAGAGTATTTGAATGAGATTAAGAGTGATCAGCGGGATGAAGCAGCTGCATTTAGTGATGAATTCAAATATTATGAGGTACCAAATGACATCAAGAATATCTTGGGGGTAGTAAACATTGGAGAAGAACCCCGGCCCATGAGAGACATATCGATTTTCTCTCTATTGCAACCTCAGCCCTAGTTCAAGTGTTAGTTGTCGACTTATGTTTACAAAATGTCATAGTGAAGGTGTGTAGGGACTGTCAACTGTCAATGAGGAAGAGGTTGAGATATATTTAGTGGTATTTTGTTTAGAGCCATAGTTTAATAGAAATGTTTCTTTTTCGGTCTCCTGACCAAACTATACTCTGTAGCCCAAATACTGTAAAATAGTATTCTTCACTGGTCCAGGGATATTGATCCGATATACACCTCGGTTGATAGGATCGGTGCCAGATTGATCAACTTTAGATTTCCATAAAGCCAATTCGAGTAGCCAGTTCGAACAGTGTTGAAGCCTCTTTCAATTTCATACTACTGTTCACCAATCGTAAGTTTCCATCAAAATCAACAAAAGAAGACACCTTAGAAGACACCTTGCCACTTCCCACGATACGCCCAGAACTATCTACAATTGGTAGAGCAAAGTGTTTGGTAGTTAGCTTGTGCTTATTACCAAACCAAAAGATCTTAAACAATTGCTGTATCAGTAGTGGAAAGGAACCAAACTCATCAGATTGTAAAGCCGCACCTCTTGAACCCTCACCTTGGAATGTATATAGAAGACTAATGATGCATTCGGCAATATCGAATGCTGTTTCGGCCTCAAAAGTTTGGAAGTTTATCAGTTTGTATGTTCGGCAAATGTCAGCCAATGCATCTTGCAGTGTCATGATGTTATCTTCCTTTTGTTCCAACAAACAAAAGCAATGTCGTGCAGACCAAAATATGTGTGTAGATTCCTGTTCATGATATTGGGACCAATCATCAAGATGTTGAAAAGACTTTGTACCAATTGAAGTATTTTTTTGTTGGTAGTCCGACAAGATTTCCCTTCCTAATGGATTGTCAGCTATGAGTAATTTAGCAATACCTCGGGCACCTCCATGCCACACTGGAAGAGTTGCTATTGCTGCTGAAGGCATTTTTATTAGTTTTGTATGTATGCAGAGATGCTCCCGGCATGCTTTCTTATGCTTGTATCGATGCTTCTTCTTACATGCGGCATTGCAATACATAACTTTCTCACATGCCGTGCATGCCTTTAAACTAATAGAACTATCTTCGCCCTTACCACAATTGGCCATGCATTAGATATATTCTCGGTCTTAATATTTTGTAACATATCATTTATCTCACATACATCATAATTGGATTTTAATGCACCGTCATTATTATTGGATGTGCTCATATTCTAGAGTTATTATCAGTGGTATACTATACAGCGACAGGCCCCTCAAATTGTAGACTATTATAAACTTAAATAGATAATACTGATTGGCAACTTTCCAATCTTTATTTTGTATTAAGATTCATAGGTACACCTTTATTAGATATTATTAGAAAAGTTGCACAAGATTTGTACTTTTAAAGTCCTTTCAACTCGGCCAATATCAAAGATGCAGGATATCACTATTCGAAAGAGCGTTAAATACTGATCTAAATCCTATAATATCAGTATATATGTGTGGTTATTGTACAAGTAATCGATATGCAATAAGCCCAACCATGATAACTGCAATTACATGTACGTACATAATCCTGTGGTCGTATTTATAAAATACCTTAACAGTATTGTTACCGGACACAACCAATTGAAAGAGTGTTAGATATTGACACATATGACTGTACATCATTAACAACCTATGATTAGAGTATATGAGTTTACCTTACTATTTGATCACAGGCATATAGGTACTCCCATAGACTTGCAAATTGCAAGTCGATTACCGTTCATCGCCAAACTTTCTTATAACATTTAACTCTCAACTCACAAAAGATGCACATGAGATGACGGCGTCGTTTATATCGTGGATATTGAAGATATCTAATAGTGGAATAGTATAGAGGGTAGTATTGCAATAGAACAATAATAGAGCAGTATATCTGCTGCTGAATTCAATAAACAAGCGCCCACAAGGGGCGATACCACATTCTCCTAAAACTCTCTAACATAATAACTCAAAAACCATACAAAGCATGAACAATCAAAACAAAGCAATCTATCAAGCAAAACATGCATTTAATGGTAATTCCTCACAATCACAATTATCATTCACTGCTGGAACTAGAATTATAGCAGCACAAAATCAATTGGGACAATGGTGGTGGGGTAATTGCAATGGAAAGGTTAGTTTATTTTTATGTGTTTGGGACATAATGAGTTGTGTGTTTGTGTGTTGGGGTGTACGACCACAGTGTAATATATGGTTTTGGTTTAAGGCATAATATTATATTGTTAGGCGTGTATGTTTTGTCGAGGGGAAGCTATACAAGAGAGGATACGATGGCACTTTGAGTTTTAGATTTGATATTTGTTGGGCTGATTTGGTATCTGAGTGGCCCTGCCTCTTGGAGATGACGGCTGATGACGGCTGAGATATATATTGACAAAAACTCCATTATTTAGTTGTATCACAAGGGTGCGGAACACTCCTGTCCCATTTCTAGAGATGACGGCAACACTTTTACAGTCCCTTTTTCCGGCAGATTTTCAAGTAGAAACTTTAATGTTTGGCCTTAGTGTACCCCCCTTGGATGATGACGGCTGAGCAAATATGAATAAATATACATTGTTTAGATATATGAAAAGGTGCTAGAGATGACGGCATGATGTTTGGCTTTGGGGCATGGTGTATGGTTTGGGTAAAGATTGAGGGATGTGTGAGATGTTTATATCATTTTGGGGGCATGCACTTTGGACTATTTATTGCAACTTCTTTACTTATCCATATCAAACTAACAAAATCTACTTCTCTCTAATTATTTGCAACAAAACAGGATGGTTGGTTTCCCCCAGCATACGTTACCCTGGTACAACAGCAGCCAGCTCAACCTCCTCAGCAGCAAAGGCCAGTTGCAACAACTAATAATAATGCATTTGGTATCCCACAACAACAACAACAACAACAACAACAACAACAGCAGCCAATGAGTAGCATGATGCCCCAAAAGAGTGGTTTTCAAACAGGTACAGATGATCCATTTGCTGGATTGGAAAGTACGTCATCCCCTACTCCAATTGCTTCGACGGAGAATCCATTGGCTGCTGCTGCTAATGTTTCATTACCCAATAGTATGTCTACCTCTACTACTAATACTAATAATAAGCCACCAGTTACAATTCAACAACAACAACAACAACCAACTGCTCCTGTTAATCCAAATTTGGCAAACATTTTTAGTGACTCACCTCGAGTATCAACAACAAAAAGTGGCAGCAGTGTATCACCAATGGTTAAACCAAATAATACAAATACAAATGTTAGGTCACCATCTCCAGTAGTTCTCCCTCCTTCTTCAAATAATACAGTCTCATCACCATCTCCGGCATTATCTACTGCAACAACACGAAAGACTGTGGATATTCCTGCACCCGAGGAGGTTGGGATTGTAACATCTGCTTCGTCTGGTAGTAATGCAAGTGACAAGCCTATCCCTACTTCCACTACAGCTGCCAATACTGCTGCTGCTGCAAAGGAGACACCCAAGGCAACAGCAACTCCTCCTAAGAAGAATGTAGTTCCTCCTACTACTACTCAACCTTCGTCATCTTCTACTACACAGAAGACTGCTCAACTTCCACCCACTTCCAAATCATCCACTAAACAACAATCCAAACAATCAACAACAACATCAGTCGGCGGCATTGGTAAAAGTGGTGCCCAATTACCAACATCAGCAAACATGACAGTAGCACTCCAATCCTCCTCCTCCGTTACCTTAAACCCATCAAACGCACGTTTTTTCAACATATATGAATTCCTAGCAGGTGCCGATAAGAAAGAACCAACACGTAAATTCTATCCAATTGAACGTGTGAAACCATTTTGGGTATTATTGGGATTAGATGTATATGTTGAAAAATGGAGATTGGATAATGCTAATTCTAAGAATAAGAAGGGGATCGGTGCGCTTTTAGGTGCTGCTGGTGCTAGTTTGTTACAACAATCTGAGGATGGTAATGTACAAAAGGGTGCATCTAAAGATGCACTTGATAGTAGTAGTGGTAAATCAAAGAAGGGTGGTGCATCATCGGAACAACCAGCGGTCTTCACGGCTGCACCAATGTATGAACAATTAGCAAAATCATTAAGTTTCCAATGTCACTTAGTACAAGAATCGGAACGTAACATGTACGCTCACGGTGGTAAATCACACCCACTTGAATATTTACGTGGTAATCAAATTGGATTAGAGGCCTGTATCAAATTAATAAGCATGTTGCCACATTCCGCAGGCGCTTCTGGTAAAAATCTTGATGCATTATTCTTAAACTTTATTAATACATTTGTGAATTTAGTTGGGAATATACAAACGAATCAACAATTGGTAATGCCGGGAGGGTGGCAGACGTTAGATTCGGCACATGTTTGTTTATACATCTTAAGGAATAGAGGTAATAGTTGGAGTTTTAGTGTTGTTAATACCGGACCAAATGGGTTGGAATATCATCCATCAAACTTTGATAATACGACCGGACGACAGACGAAGCAATTATGTTTAACAATATGGGATATACCACGTGAACGTATTGTTGATTCAACATTTTGGGTATTGTTGTTTCGTATGCAAGTTTATCCGTCGAAGCGTAATAGTGCCGACTTCTTGTATACCAAGTTGTTGACGTCGTTGAATAGTAGACCGTTGTTGTCGAATAAGGATGCGGGACCTGCTGAGTTCTTCTATCCCCCGGCTACGGCGAGTGGTGCGGCGCAGTATCATCAATTGGCATTATTGGCATTAACGACTATACCTGAGTTGAATTCACCCAGTTCCAAGTATTCACAATTGTTGGTACGGAATGCAGCGGTGGAGATTGCATACAGGGGAATTGCCGATGCTCGTCCGTCGAGTATGGATCCTGAGGATTCACGTATTTTGCAATTAACTGCAAGGAACTTGGCCAATTATGCAAGTACATTAGACCCTAAGGAATTGGGTATGTTGAATGGCGGAGGTGATGATATGAATGCACTGGGCGGAGCATTGAATTACACATGGGAACTCTTGGATAGATTATTGGGTAAGTTGGCCGTGGCAAGTTCCAAGCCATTAGATCAACATTCAGCACAGGTCGGAGGAGGACCGGGGGAAGAGCAGTTTGGGAAGGGGATGCTCAAAAACTTACGTGCTAGTGAGAAGAGTGCTGCACATCCATTCTTTGGACGGTTGAGGAGAGATAATTATGATGAGGTGGTCAAGGCTCTAATGGGCGATCCTCGACCAGATCCCATTCTCATCCCAGCAGTACTCACCGACGAGGGTATGCCCGATGTTGCTACTGATTATCACACGGCTGCATCGTCTCTTCTTCGTATCTGCCATGCCTGTAGTCTATTGCTACAACAAAGACGTCTTGTGAAGAATGCTCCAGCCTTTGTGGCCAGTGCTGCTCAATATGCATTGACAGTGACACTACCTATGCCTCATCTAGATCCATCAGTTTGTTTCTGGCGTAAAAGTCCAATGAGGAGGGAGACGCAGACGAATTTGTTATTCCTCATTCGGAGGATGTGTCGTATCTACTCTGCCGCGACTAGTAGTGTTCAACAGTCTCGTGGATTGGTCGGGATACGTACCACGGCCTTTGCTTGCGGTGCATGTGTTGCAGATGCTATTGCTCGTGTCAAGTGTACGGATGACCCTTCACCATTCTCATTGCATTATTCTGGATTGAACGAGGGTCCAACTCGTCCATTTGGTTTTGAAAGTGGATCGTTCGAAAGTCTGGCTGCCAACTTGCCCATCTATGATCCTCAGTTGACTTCTCTGCGGTTCCAATGTTTGGATTACATGCGAGGTATGACCATTAAGGACGATGGAACGGTAAGTCGTCTTTGAGCATAATCTTGTGTTTTAATGCAACACAACTAACATCTTTCAACTGTGTTATAACTCTCTCCAGTGGAACCCCACAATCTTTAACTTTGATGTGAGCCTCACACCACACGGAGGAGACTTGGAGTTGATGAATCATCTCTCCATTGAATTAGCGCTTCCACGTCCATATCCCTGTACCGAGTCGGCCATGACTACCCACTCTGCTCGTCTCATCTCTGGTCAGAATGGTGCTATTATGGAAATCTTGCCAGAATTCGAGTACTTTAGGGATGTAAGTCATAGAGTTTGACTTCAATGTTTCGTTTTTTCATCGCATGTGACTTGGAGACTCAACCAATCATTTCTCTTCTTCTATTATAGATTATCTTCCACTTCAAGCATGCAGTTAGCGGTGCAACGTCGACGCCGGATATGGAGGATGGTTATATTTGGCTACCCTCTGATGCTACACTGAAATGGGCCGTCAAGCCAGTTTCAGAGGAGAATAAGACGTTACAATACCATGTTACAGCCTTCCGTGGCCATCTTCAGGAGTATGTCGACCCTTCAGCTGTGGCAAAGAATGATAACAAGAATGCCTTCTCTAGCTTCTTGAGCTTATTCTCAAAGTCCAAGGTTGCAAGGAGCAAGTTAAGTTGTGCCGATCCAACGAACATTGTCAACTCTTGCGGCGATAAGTTTATCAAGGGCAAAGCCAAACCAGTATCAGTTAAGAATGAGGATGATATACTTCACTTGACTAACGAAGAGCTTCCAACCTTTGGAGGAGTCTTGACACCAGCAGACTCGGAGCGCTTTCTTCAGTTCTTTACTGTGCCTTACCTAAGAATTCCACTCATCCTCGATTTCTTTGCCAATGGAGATCCCGGTCGTCTTGTGGCACTAAAGACCAAGTCGTTACAGCTCATTGTGGATGCAGCACTGTTTGAGCCAGGAATGTGGAAGCCCTCCGACTTTATTGAACAAGTGACTGAGATTCCCATCGTGAACGAGGCAAAGTTACAGAACATGTTATCTACGCCTCTTGGGACACTATTTAATGAGATTGCCAAGTCACCAGATGTTCTAGTTTGCTGTATTATCAAGATGTTAGAGCGTGCAGTTGATATGGATGTTGGCAGGTATGTTGCAACATCATCGTCTGGGCCGCTCATCTTGTACACGTCTCGTCTTGCCGTTCGTGTGGAGGGATTTCTCAAGTATGCATTGAAGAAGTGCACCACAGCTGGTCAGCCTCGGCCACGAGGATTAGAGTTCATGGAAATCTGGAAGGTGGAAAAGGCAATGAAGGATCTACGCAAGACATTGGATGAACGCGTCATTCCCATGCTTGAGTATTGGATCGATCCCATCCGATGCAAGAGTGTGGATGCCAGTAATCTGGTCCATGCTCATCTCATTTACTTGTTCAAGAACTACACTTATGAGGAGTTTGACTACCGTTCCATTTCAGTCCTCCTCACTTCACAAGTATACCTTTCCATCAATCACCGCTTTAGTAACAAGGCATATGATGATCTTGCCGACTCGTCTGATCCTTCCAGACCTCCACCATCTATTCAGATTGCTCAATCAGAGATCTTTGATATCATTCAGGGTAAGAGGTATCATATCTTGCAATATATTAAGAACAATCCTGAAGATGCTGATGCAGCTATGGAGGCAGTTGTGAGGGTGGCAACTGGCACCGGAACTCGTGAGTCATTGTGTTGGAAAGTGTGCATAAGATGTGTATCTTTTTCGTCATCAACTAATACCTTCTTGTTACAACTCACATCAATAACCAGGAGCTGAACGGATTGATAAGAAGCAGTTGAAACAACGACACTGGAAATCAATTGGTCATCCAACATGCTACGGTAGGTTTGTACCTGACACTGAAGATGAAAAGCTACGTGATGGATCATACCGTAAGCCCAAGCATGGTGAAAACTTTGAAAAGTGGATGCTGCGGGTGACGACGAAGGAGGTTGGTATTGAAGTGAATGTTCAGATATCTGAGTTTACTCTTCAGAATCATAAGATGATGTTACTTGATCCTAGTATCATGAAGCATAAGGACTTCCAACACACAAGAAAGACCGTGCTTGCTGGAGCATCAGATGTGGCATGTGCTGAGGTGGTTCATACCACAAATCGATACCATTGGCGTTTGGTTGGACAGAGATATGATGTAATGTCTTGGGCACCTGACAAACGTAACTATCATGACATCAAAGGAGCATTGAGTCATGACTACTCACGAAAGTTCCCAAATGTAAGTTCGGAGTGCGCCCTGTGCTGTGTTGCATTTCGTTGCAAGTCACAACTCACTCTCCTTTTTCATTACTTGCCTCAACTATAGAGCTTACGTCCAGGTGAAACTTGGATTGCTGAAGTTTTGCTGGAGAAACTCCCGTTGATCCTTCCTGGTGTGACTCTCTTCATGTCACCTAATGATCAGAGTAGCTCGTCCTTTGCTCACTTGTTGGGTTGGATTGAAAATCCATCCACAGGTGGTGATACACCATTCACTCATACATTGAAGGAAGTAGTAGTATCACATAACCCTCCAGTGGTAACCGTGTTTAATGTCAAGGAATACGGTCGTCGACACTTACGAACACTCGAGTATACATCTAACATGTCACTTTGTTTGCATGAAGTGTCTGGTGAGCCATATCCAGACAGGATTGGAGGTGTATTGGCAATGAGTGGCGGAGTACCCATGACTACATCCTCTCCTGAACCGTCCTTGATTATCACCAGGGCATTGAATTCAGAAATGGGCACACAAATGCTAATCCCGTCTAGATTTATGGCAGGTCTTATCCCAGCATGCTTGGTAGATAAGTATGTGTTCTGGCAGTCTGAAGACGATAACATCATTGGTTATGAAATCCCTAAAGATAAGGCAAAAGAAGATGAGGTTGGGGCGGATACTGAATCATCAACAAGATTAAAGATTAAACTCTCCAAGCACAAGGGTGTCGATAATAGTGGGTTCTGTAATACAGGAGCAGATGCCATGGTTCAAAGAGTTGCTGTGTCTGATTCGGATGAAGAGTCGGAGAATATCGATAAGAACAGACCCGTTCTTACACTACTGAACATCGTCATGGCTCCAGCAGGATCACTGTTGAAACAGATTGGCATGTTGCTATCTCGTCTAGATAACCTCTCACAAGTGCTCGTGTGGAGCGAGTCTGAAGTTCTTAATGTTCAGCAAGCTTGTACGATTGATCTGATAGAACTGCCACGAGTTAACCTTTCATTTAGAGCCAAGAGGGTAGAAAAGATAGATGGCACTATTGAGCACCGACTGTACAGTAATGATAATGATGGACTGTACATTGCGACGTCCATCAAGTCAAGACAACTCGTGGAGAAGCTCCTTGGCTCGATTGATCACTTTATTGTGCTTCAAAATGAAGACAATGATTTGTTCGTGCTCATTCCTGGCTGTGCCCTTCCACGACGTTTGGTAAGTGTTGCTAGATGTTATGATCTGTTTGTTGTGTCGAATGCCCTTAATCACATGTATTCCTGATCCCACTCATCATCTTTTTGCTTCACAGTCAACGGATGGATCCCATCTTTCAGTACAAGTCTTATTGGACCGTAGAAATCAAGAGTGGATCAATAATATGGGTGAAATCCGATGCTATTTGTATCCAGTACACTCTTCAAAGTCCTTCCTCATTACTCCATCCTTGGCATCGTCCATGTACTTGATGGTAATGTACTTTATCACTGGTGCGTATCAGGAGGTGTATAAGATGGTGGAATCTTGTGTTTCTGAAGATTTAACATCAGAGGAGGCTCAAATCTTCAACCAGCTTGAGTTCTTGGGCAATGATAACCATCCAGATGCACACGCTTGTCGATTGAAGCTTTCTGCCGTGACTGTTGGACTTGGTGATAGCAGTGCTATGAAGTGTCCATGGAGTGTATTTGAGGAAATGAGGTGAGTATATATATCTTATACTATTCATATTGGTCCTTTGATGTTCCCAACTTACAGTATCCTTTACTCTATCTTGTAATTCAGGGAGTACGTCAAGAAGTACGACTTTGTATCTTCGGCGTGTAGGCTTACTACTGAAGAAGAGCTCCTTCTATTGAAGATGTGCACCCCGTCTGTTGGGTTCCGTCTTCCAACAGAATTGGTCAATCGTAATGCATATGTCTCGGCAGTGAGTAACATTGGTACTCTTCCCGTTGGCAAGACTTTGTCCGGAAAGTCCGCGTTAGTATTGTTTTGACTTATGGATTCGTGTGTTCAATGTAATGTCTTGATGATTTCAGTGCTTCATTTGGCCTTTATGTATCTTCCTTTGATTGTCTTCGCAAGCCGTATGCACTAACTGTTACTATCGCCTTTCTTCCTCTTCATAAACCTCTATACGCGCATCTTCCAGTCAAAGTGGGAATAGACAAGCCTCCAATCATCGATAATTTTGATGGTGGTGCTGATACAAGCATTCTGGACAACCCTAAGAATTGCTTGATTGGTTCAAAGCTGTTTGGTGCCGCATATTCAAGACCCGAGGAAGATCAAGTTGCGTTTGGTGGACTACGAGCTTTGGAATTCATCAATAGTGCGATTGATCATGGAATTGAGATCACATCGGCGAGTTACGGTTTCCCTCTCATGTATGACTTACTAGTCGGTACCGTTGCCTTCAAGCTCCATCCAAATGATAAGACTCACAACTGGGGACGTATCCTAGTTCGGTTGGTACCTTCCTCTGACTTCAAGAGAAAGTCAGCTGAAATGTCAGCTCTACGAATTCTCTCGGAGAACCCTACTGTTGCTCAGCATCCACATATTCCCAAGTTTCAGATTGATAGTGCCATGTCAAAGTTTAAGGGTATGTTCCAAGGCAAGGATGCCGTTAGTCGAGTACTTAGTGAGCTGCACACCTTCTTGACAAAGCAATCCATCCGGTCCATGCTCAACTTCCCAGTGGCTTCGATTGAAAGTCAATCACCAGCTGTTATGACATTACGAAGACCAAGCTCATTCTTCGATTACCGTTTGTGGGTCATACCTCGAATATCAGACTACTCTCAGTCTACCTTTAGCCTTGACATTCAGAATTGTGCAGCCGTTAACATCCCTATGGCTCAGATTCAAGCGTTTGCATCCAAACCACTGGCTCCAATCAAGCTTGAAACCTTTGTCGTTTACCTCAATCGTGGTCAATTGAGGAAGCCAAATGTTAGTGGCACTGTTCCATTTGACCTGTCAGCGTCCAAGGCCGCTCGTACACATTGTTCAGAAGCTACAAGTCAGAGAATTAGCACTGATATATCAAAGTATGCACACGGCGCTAACAACGAGACAACTCCGACATTGATTGGCTTCTCTCCTGCAGATATTGACAGTCTACATTCAAATCCAGCCTCTCTTAAGAAGGCAATATCACAGCTAGGAAATCTAATCAAGAGCTTGAATGGTCTTATGGAGTTTGACCGCATGTCATTGGGCAATCTAATGGCTAGAGCATTGGCCATTGCCACCTCAGCTGAACGATCTGATCAACCAGGAACGTTGCCAGAGGAATGTAACTTTTTGCGTTTCCGCCTTGGTCAGATATCCGAGCGTGAGCCAACGGTATGGTTTGAGCTCATGGTTGCATCCATCTTATCATCGACAGCCGAACAAGATATACGAAGTCTCAACCCATACCTCTCAAGTGCAGCCTACAAAACAGTTAATAGTTTGACAGTTGTGGCTATGCTTGCCTCAATCCGTATTGGGCAATCTCATCGTGCATTGGCTGGGCTATCTCGTCTAGTGAAGCTTCTTCGAAGTGTCAAGAGTACTAATGCTCCCGATGTACAAAAGCGTCTTTGTCAAGAGATTGGACTTCAATCATCAAAGGTTGCCACAGACCTTACATGTGAACGTCACTTTATGACTGTCACTCAGAATGCAGTTCAATTCGATCCAAGGTTCCTAGTGTTTGAGTTCACATACTCAATGATGTTGAGAAAGAGTCAAGTCATACTTGTAAACAAGTTCCTTTACGCACTCAAGAATGGCAAATCAATGTGTCATCAAATGATTATGGGTGCCGGGAAGACGACAGTAGTTGCACCTCTTCTTGCCATGATCCTTGCTGATGGAAAGTCACTTGTTACTCAGGTCGTTCCTCATGCATTACTTGACTTCTCACGAAGTGTAATGCGTGAGAAGTTCTCTGCCGTCGTTCGTAAGCCAGTTTTTACATTCTCATTCAGTAGAGGCACTCCCATCACGAGGGACTTGTACATGAAGTTATGCAAGGCTAGAGATAGTAAGGCTATCATTTGTGCTACTCCAACGAGTGTAAAGTCTTTCATGCTCAAGTTTGTAGAAATGATGCGTCATTTGGAAAGATCAAAGACTGGAGCACAAACAGCTCCTCCATCAGGTGGTATGTTCCTCTCCCGTATTGCCCAACGATTCAGAGAACAATCAGTTGTTACTGAACTGACTGTAAACCCAGAAGATGTATACTACTGTACAGAGATTCTCAAACTGTTCAAGGAGGGTGTGCTTCTTTTGGATGAGGTTGATCTTATTCTTCACCCTCTCAAGAGTGAATTGAACTGGCCGATCGGAGAGAAACATCCCATTGACTTTACACGAAGTAAGAAGTTTGGCATCGGTCTACGTTGGGATGCTACTTGGCATTTGTTGGATGCCATCTTCTATGCCTCGACGAAGAAGATGTCTGTTGACTTTAGTGACTCACGAGAAGCTCTTACAATCCTTGATAGTGTTGCCTCTACTATCCAACGTGGCGTGGCGGAGAATAAGTTGCAGCATACACCGCATATTGTTCTTTTAGATCGAGACTTTTACAGCAAGCAACTCAAGCCATTACTAGTTCGTTGGCAACTGTTGTACCTCCGAAGCAAGCGTCTGCCAAATATTGAGGATAGGCACCTTCTTTCTTACATGGCCAATGGTCCTCTCAAGGATAAGCAAGCTGCCTCGGCTGTTTCAGTAGCTCTAGATGATGAGTACATGAAGATGCTCAATCTATCACATGACTTGATCAATAACTTCATTCCTCATGTAATTTCAAAGATCAATCGAGTAAACTTTGGTCTTTTATCCAAGGCAGATATCAAGATTGCAGAAGAGACTAATCCCGACATGTCAATGGCAAGGAGGTTGGCTGCAGTGCCATTTGTCGGAAAGGATGTTCCAAGTAGGGCTAGTCAGTTCTCTCATCCCGATGTTGTGATTGGTCTGACGATTGCTGCTTACCGATATGAGGGTATCCGAATGACAGATTTCATTGCAACACTTCAGGAACTAAGGGATATGCTTGATGGTGAGTATGGACCGTATCATAAGCGACCATCAGCATTACGATGGGTAGCATGGGTAGAAGCTGCGGGAGGTAAGGTTCGAGGTCCCCGAAAGACTGGCAATGAAGTAACGGCTGATGATGAAGATGATACCGACGACTTCTTGAACACACCAGCTAAAGCGTACCAGGGCATTAGGTAAGTCATCAAGACGACGATGTGCTCTTTCTTTTGTAGTTCATTTGAAATTGTCTTCTTACAACTCATTCCACTTCTCTGTTCACAGGCCATCGGATGATATTTGGCCACTCCATTTGTTAGATTTGAGTGATGAGAATCACTTGGAGGTGACATACAAGCTCTTAAAGCACAGCCCAATCCCTCTCAAGTTCTATCTTGACACATTCGTGTTCCCATTGGTACTTGAACAACACGGTGAGAAGATTGCAGCATCAGGTCAAGATCTAGGTGGTGATATGCTCTTCTCTCGTCGAGTTGGCTTCTCCGGTACACCGAGTGATTTACTGCCCGAAGAGCTTGGTCAATGTCACTATGATGAAGGTGTAGATGGAAAGATTTATCATTACTTGACATCGGACAGTATCATGTCTAGTCGATTACTCGGCTCTGATTGGACCGTGACAGGAGTTCTTGATGGTATCATCAAGAGTGATCCTCCATTCCATGTCTTGATTGATACTGGAGCCCTCATCACAGGAATGTCAAACTACGACGTTGCAAGGTATATGCTAACTCATGGTCTATCGGAACACTTTGAGGGTGTTGTCTTCCTTGATCATCGAGATCGTAAAATGATTGTAAGTTTGGCTGTTTGTTCTTTGACTAATTGATTTGAGACATGATTGCCTATTCTAATGATTTGTACTTTCCATTGAATCGATTTATAGCTCTTACGCCACGGAATGCACGTCGTTCGACTTGCCCAAGCTGGTGTACCCGTTGACCGTCGCTTTTCGTTTTATGATCAGATTCATACCACTGGTATGGATATTCACCAGTGTATCGACGCAAAAGCTGCCATTACACTGGGCAAGGATATGACATTCAGAGATTATGCTCAGGGAGCGTTTAGAATGAGAGGCATTGGACAAGGTCAGACTCTTGAATTGTTCATCATTCCTGAGGTTATGGAGAGGATCAACAAGCACTGTGCCCTTCTTTCAGGTGCTCGTTCAACTCCACAACAACTTGGAGTAGCCCCAACCAACGAGTTGCTCTCATTGGCAGAACCTGTTCAATCACACCTGCCACAGAATCTTCTCGTCCATGTTGCATCGTGGCTCACACTAAACGGAATGAAGTCCGAGAATATGCAATTCAGGCTACTATGTCATCAGTCGGTTGAAAATGTGATACGTAAACGAGCGTTTATGATAATGGCGGCAGCATACAAGGAGCTTACAGCATTTGCCTTCTCGGGCAGAGTTAAAGAGATTGCTGCCATTACCGCTGCTGCCAAAGGGCACGGTTCTCTATCTGCAGACTTGGGAGCTTTGTTCGATGGACATAGGAAGCTTTTCAACGATGATATCCAAGCTATTCAAAGTGTCTTGCAAGGCAATGCGTCGACATCAGTTGGAGTTGATAAGTTACAGCGGTGTCTTGATGTGATGACGGAGAGATTAGATTTCAATGTTCAGAATAGTATCCCAGTCCCAACGCCCCTGTCTGAAACTCTGAGTAACATTGTCAAGCGTACTCGTGAATTCATTACGAATGATTATGACAAGGCAGTTGTTGACAAAATCATCATGGTTCTAGTGAATAGTGAGACGATTTCCAAAAAGGGTGTCCTAGCAAGCGCTGATGATGGAGCAGATGATGGTGACGGTGACCATGTAATGCAGCGAGAAGAAGTCAGTGAAGAGGAAGTACTTCAGGAGCAAGAAGAAGAGGAAGAGGAGGAAGAAGAAGAGGAGGAAGAGGAAGAAGAGTGAGTATTAAATCTTTCTTGGTGTGGTGTAAGCATCACTCCAATCGTCATTGAATTCTAACCTATTCATTGTTTGTTTCTATTATTGTTTCAGGGAGGAAGTAGTTCATGAATCTGCCAAGAAGAAGAAATACTCCAGAGATGGAGAGACCCCTACTCCTTGGAATGTCAACTCGTTGGCTATACCAAGACGTGATATGAAGATTCGTGGTCAACAGTATCCTGATGATCTAAGTTGGGAGCAACATTTCTTCCCATCGTCCGAGTTCTCTGTAAAGAATAGTTTGTTCTCAAAGGCTATACGAGTGAACTTCCCGAACTATCTATACATGTCCAATAACTATTATGAGAAGGGCTGGGGTCTCAAGACACACCGACGGTTGAAGAATGTTATTGTCGTCATGGAGTTTTGTCCCTCCAAGACAAACACACAGCTAGTAGCAGCCTCCAGTAAGTCATTCTCAGTTGCTCAGGAGAAGACTCTCAAGCGTGCATTCACTTCCTCTGATGGAAAGATGCTAGATCGAATCAAGGTTAGCGAAATGAAGGAGGTACTACGGGCAGTAGATGTTATCGGCGATGACGAGAAGGAGAAGGAAAAGTTCTTGTCTAACATCAACATGGATCCGAATGGTACTGTATCATTCGACGAATTGAAGCAAATGCTTAGTCAAAAGGTGCAATACAAAGTTCAAGCTGGACGGTACTATGTTGCCTTATCCTTAGCCGAGGCTCAGTGTTTAAGACTGGCTATTCATGGACAACATAAAGTCCCCTTCATTCCTGGTATGGACGCCACCGTTGCTTTGCGAACTGAAAGAACATGCCTTGATGTTAGTGCTGGTAAGTTCGTGACGACGCAATGTCTTGGTTATTTGTGTGTGTGATGCGTCTTATTCTAACAACACAATACCTATCATTTCAACTTTTACTCAGGCTTTGAGGAGGCTCAAACATATCAGCACACAACAGCTCAGGCTTCTTATCGATTCATTGACTCGGCTGTGAACTTTGCACCCAAGGAGGTGAATGTCTTATTACGTGCATTGCAAGATGTTGCACCAGATGAAAGATCTAAATTCTTCATGGAAGTCAGGAGTAATCGTAGGAGGAAACAAACTGATCCAAACGCCACTCCTCTCAAGAAGGTCTTCTCGGTCCAAGATGAACATAATGTTCTACAGTATCGTATTGCAGTGGGTAGGATTACCGCCCTTCTCAAGTCTCGTGGCATGTATGCTCGTGATGCATTTGCTGCCTTTGATCAGAACCGTGATGGTATGTTATCAGGTAGTGAATTGCAAGCTGGTCTCGATTGGCTTGGTTTAAAACTTGATACTATGCTCCTTCGACAGTTCATGCGAGAGCTTGATAAGGACAAGGATGGCTTCATTAACTTGGAAGAATTCAAACAAGCTGTTGGTTGGGAAGAGGCAGAAGGTGAAACTACTGTTGCTCAATATAGTGGTGTTCCTCTTCCTCCTCCGCCCAAGGATGCGGGTGGTCATAAGCATAAGCTTGCTATTCCTGCTCCAGTCCTTGCTGGTATCAAGTTAAAGGTGAAGAGGGTTGGAAAGTTCACTCAAGTCTGGACAAGTCAAGGAAGTATGAGCCGAGTGAAGGGCAGTGTGTGGGAACCTGCCGATCACAAATCTACTTTCAAGTCCAACAGAGCATATGTGTATCTCGGCCATTATAATGGTACTGGGTATGACAACCCAAATAGAGATGGCTCACCAAGATTGACATTAGAGATTACCGATACTACTGGAAGTTGGGTAGGAGGAAGTAGTTGGTTACCATTCGTCTTGGATAGGTATTTGCCTCGTCCGGCAAGATATCGTCTCGTGTGGAGTATCACTACGGGAGCTAATCCTTTCTATGCATGGGAGCCAGTCCCTCCCAGTGATGACTTTGTAGCATTGGGTTGTATTGGAACAAAGACAGACAAACCACCTGATGTACGTATGATGAGATGTGTGTGTAAACATTGGTGTACAGAAAGTAAAAACTTGAAGAGCATCTGGAATGACAGTGGCTCGGGCGGTCGAGAGGGAAGTATGTGGGTATTCAATTCCTTGAACTTGCTTGGCTTTGTCAATGGTCATGATGCTCCTAGAAAGGGGAAGGCGTATGACCTTAAGAATCATCGCTTCTTCTTGCGGGAGTATTCATGTATAAAGACGAATGGCGTTGCCCCAGCACAGGGTAGATAGTTTTCAGTTGTTGTTATTGTTGTTAAAATTGAACAGTTTATTAAATGACTTCTTAGTTTGACAGAGTCTTGATATATATGCACATTGTGTAAGATAGTCATGGGATGGTGTTGGTCATGATTAGGGTAGTCACTAGTATGTAACCATGGACCACAATTGATTATTATTAGGCCAGATTAGACACAAATATCCCATTGATAACTCAAGTACCAGCTTGTGACTGTATGATGCAATATCATAGCAATGCGGTTGGGGGGATGATACTCAAGTGAGTGTGGCAAAATTAAGGTCACAAGTGACCTTAATTTTGCCACCAAATGAAATCACAAATAATCCACACAACTCATCAGTAGTCAGATGATGGATACGGTTAGTCTAATCATAGATAGATAGAACAGCATAATATATGATACAAATAAGTATCAAATATAAAAATTGATTATAATCATACTATCAAATAAAAATCTTCGTAATAAAAATGACACTCCGTGCATGTGTTATGTTATGATATAAATAATATATACTATTATGGGTAACAATAAAAAGAATAATAAACGGTCACATACAAAACAAGCATGTCAATGTGCTAAAAAGAAGTGTAATACGAGAAAGATTAGTAAGGCATCATCATCATCAGTAGTACTTAAAAAGGCAACACGTACCAACCATGCAAAAGATCCCAGTCTTCGAGAAGCATTGGAGGATTGGTATAATACACCACCAGATAAAAGATTAACACAGGAAGAACATGCTGCTAAGCACGGAGTAAGTGTTCATACATTTAGGAAGTATTTGTCGGGAGAACGTACACTCGAATTCAAACCAAGAGGTAGACCATCGAATGTAGATGAGGAAACAACAAAGGCACTCATCCAGCACAGTCTAATAAATGCTGAAATTGTAAAGAAACTACAAGAATTAATTCCAATCACCCCCTCGGCAGCCAAGAATTATTTATATCGGACATTCCCAAAGAGGTTAAATGCAAAGCTCGAGTCAAAGAAGAAAGCGGTTAATGCAAAGAAGAAGAAGAGAGCAACTAAACATGCATTGTTTAGCAACTTTGGAAGACTATGGTTTAGGAAACCGCCTCCAACGAAGTTAGACGATGTGAATGGGTATAGATTTGTTCAATTGCCCAAGGGGACTTCGGCATGTCTACAAAGTTTGGTTAGTGAACATGTTATTGAGGAGGAGAATGAACAATATGTATTTACCTGCAAATCCAATACTTATACAAGAATATCAAAGAAATTATCGGGAAAACAGAGGAGACAATTTACTCGATTAAAGGGGGTACAGATTCATACACTGATAGAAGCAGAAGGCTACAGAAAATACATGAAGATTTCAACACAGAGAAAGTAGTTAGTAACATACTGTCCACTCTCCGGACTAACCTTGATGTACAAGATCATACTATTGAAGAGCCAGTACTTCTTACAACTGAGAAGAGACCAGAGTGGGAAATCTTCAGGCAACAACTACACAGAGACTTCCAAAATGGTGATGATTCAAGTCTTTTTGTCATTATTCCATTGTGTGAAGATCAAACTATTTACTATGAAAAGAACGGAGGTATCTCGTCCATTAAACTGTCTAAAGACGTTGCCTTTGTTGGTCATTCTCAATTAATTCATGCTGGATCTGAACAGCCCGGAAAGAGATTACATTTCAAGCTTGTTGAAGAAGGTCAAGTTGAGGATACAAAAACATACTTTGTTAAGGATTCATCATATCCCAGAATTGATAGGATACTAAAATTGTTCTAAATTAAAGTTCATTATATCATTTAGACGCTAGTTTATATGATGTAAGTTCCTAGATACCAAAAGAAACAGAAAGATTAGTTGTCAGAATTAGATAAGCATAAGAGGCAATGCCCCCTTTATGAACTAATCGATGCAACTCTCCTATTATTCATTAAGTTGATTGTTTCTTGTTACTTGAGAGAATTGAAGCGTATAGTTATAACTTCTATTCAATAATACTTGTATTCGTCATCCGCCGCTGCCGCTTTGTCTCTCTGATCACTCTTAATCTCATCTAGATATGCTTGATAAGATTTTAATGCCTTAGAGTAATCGTCTTTTGTTGCATCTCCGTCCATGACCATTTGCCTTATTATCGTCAAGGAATCATTGTATCCACCCTTCACTGCAATCATAAAGTGCCTCAATGCCCGATCAAAATTACCTCCTTGCCCCTCGATCATACCAAGATTGTGCCTTGACTCTACATGTCCTCCCCTAGCTGCTAGTTCCCAATAGTGGACAGCCTTCTTCATATCAACGTGTACACCCTCACAAACAGAATGCATCAAACCAATATTATGATATCCTAAAGCTTCTCCTAGTTCTCCTGCCCGATGATAGAATTCTAATGCCTTTGTATAATCTCGTGGTAAACCATAACTCCCATTCGCATAATGACAGCCAAGATTGTAGACTGCCTTAGCATCGCCAGTCTCTGCTCGTTTCTGTATTATTTTTAGTGCTTCTTCATCTGAAGTGGGTGGTGGTGTTCTACAAAATGGACAAGTTTCAGCAAGTAGATTGCCTTCATGATCATAGACGGGCGCAAAAATACATCCACTGCAAATGACTTTTCCACAGCATGTCATATATTTGTGACCCGTGTCTATGGTTGGCATTCTTAGGAAGCAAATTGGACAGTCTTCATTTTGTAATGGTGGTTGTTTGAACAATAACTCATCATGCAATTCGGCAGCACGTCTACGACACTCCTTCTTGTGTTGTGGTCGGTGAGCGATTTGACATTCTCTATTGCAATACTTGACCATCTGACATGCTGTGCACGTCTTTAAACTGTTACTGCTCTCCTCGCCTTTGCCACAATTGGCACATATATTAGGTGTGTCTTTATTACTAACATTGCTGTCATCATTATCGGCGGCGGTGCTCATACTGTGTATGTGTATATATCGCCAGAGTTGCTAAGTTGATGTGTAGTATAATAGATATCGTTGTATATTATGTTGTCTTGATTGGCTTTATTGGCTAATGAGTATATCTTTGATTAATTCATTGTTTAACCAATTGCAATGGCATCCCCGGCATCCATTCGCTTCTTGATCCTTTGAATCATCTCCTCGTTTGTCCTACATGTTGGAGTTCTACAAAATGGACATTTTTGATTATCAACTTCATTGCCTTGGTTATCATAAACAGGAGCATGCATGCAACCACTGCAAATCATTTTTCCACAACATGCCTGGTATCTCCGCCCCGTTTCAAGTGATGGCATTCGAAGAAAACAGATTGGGCAATCCCCATGCTCTAGCGGTGGCTGTTTGAATAATAACTCATCGTGTAACTCAGCAGCACGCTTTCGGCATTCTTTTTTATGTTGTGGCCGATGGGCGATTTGACATTCTCGATCGCAATACTTTACTAACTTGCAAGCCGTGCATGCCTTCAAACTACCAGTACTCTCTTCACCCTTACCGCAATTGGCACATATATCAACCTTATGGTTTTCGGTCATATTTATTTATATTGTCTAGTTTGTTTTATATGCTAGTTGTTATTGTTGTCTCGTTCATACGGGGTCAACGAAAGTATATCCTTAGTAAACTAATTGGTAGTATTATAAAGTGATCCTATTGTTGTTGTTCTATCTTTTTGTAGGATAATATAGAAAACGATATGATACTATACCTTAAACGTACCACCATTCAAAAGGGCTTTAAATACTTATCTTCTGACTGTGCTGGAGGTATAATATGAGAGTGATGAGAGTGATTACTTAGAGAGCAATTGCAATACAATACGATATCGTATCAAGTTTTTTTTTGAGTAAATTTTGCAAAACAGGCAGACACCAACAGACCCTCCCCCTATAACTATAACTATATGCATAGACATCATCTAGTCAAAGGATGCTATTATATAAGCTGTTTAGACGAGCAGAGACATTTATATCAGCTGTAATATTTTTACTTGTGGGTGGGCCCGTGTCGCAAAGATACCTCCAAAACAGAGTTTTCATTACTACTGAATATCGTACTTATAGTTAGTTCGTTACGTTGTTTGTTTTATTGTTCTATTTGAATTGCAATACATACCATACACTGGTCTAGAACTTCTGGAAATATAGTGGTAAGACGGTTTTTGACGCTCTTTCGATTGGTGATAGTTTCGTGAAGCTTAGTCTTCGTTATCCGATGACGGCATCGATTTAAAGTCAACATATACAAAAAGTTATATCAAATCATAATCTCCTTATCATTAACATCTATCCAACTCAAGAAGCTTGAGATCATATAAAACGAAGGGCTAGGAGTACTCTTTGTATACGTCTAAACTGTAAAAAGGCAGAAATATGGTAAGTCTATTTGAATGTTTTAAGTTTCACTACCTCTCGTGTTTGCAATTAATCGACCAAATAATCCTCATCTCTGCTCTCCTCTCTTTACTTTGTCAACACACAGCCCGCCCTATACCTCTTCAATCGTCGTACCCTCTTGGCAGGTGATGACTTGCAACTACCGTCAATAGCATGGGGTTCCGTTTCAGCTGTTCAGGTTCGTTTATAGTTTGTGTTATGTGGATACAAGTTTTCTTTGCAATACATATTTTCTTGCACCAAAATTTCTCACTCTATCTCTTTGCAATTCATACACATATCATATCCATTCAGCTATTTATATTGCTGCCATATCTACTATATTATAATATCGAGCTATTACTTACCTCTTCTCCGTCATCAGATGATTATGATGATGTCTATATAGATGACAACAATAATCTAAATTATGAAGATGATTACTTTGAAACACTTCTCAAACCAAACAACTATATGCAATCCACCGCTTGTTCCAATGCAACATCATCCTATACAAACTACACCTTTCCAATATTACTACTAATATATCAAATAGGTATATCAATACTAACATCCATATCCATCTATTATGAACAAAGTATATATCAAACTTCATGTATAGGTACACCTACAGTACAAATACAACAACGGAATTCGAAATTGAAGTCATTGATTGAATTTAAATTAACTTGGTTAAATGGTTATAATACTCTATTGTTAGTGTATGGATTGATACTTGGTTGTATTGCATTACTTGGTAGTAATACTACTTTATATATGAAGTGCTATCCAACAAGTTGGTGGATTGTTTGGTTAACATTACTGATTATACAATTTGGGCAATGTTTTGTGAATTATACTACATTATTTGCATTATTATGGAGAGTTAAGCCAAGTACATCCACCTCTACATCGTTGGATCAAAATCAATCTACAGACTTTTATCAGCGACATTTAGATCAACATCATCATCATGATAATATAGATGTTGCTGAGGAATTATGGCAGAATAGATGTGAGGGATGTTGTCGTTTACTTGCTATATCGACATGTTTTATGTTTGGCGGTAGAGGTATTGTATCACATTCTAATACTACAACATCAGGAGAGGGCAGTGGAGGAGGTAGTGGTGGTGACAAGTTTTATGGAGATATAGCACGTGCCTTGGCAGATTACTTTGCCGATTTTAATGATGGAAGTGGAGGTGGCGGAGAAGAAGGTACAGGATTGGATGTCGTGCCCAGTGATGTTGGACTTGGATTTGTTATGTTGCGTCATATACAGGCACAACGTAAGATGGTGGCAAGGAGGGATGCATTACGACAACAGCAACAACAACAAGTTGGTAATGATCAGGATAGTGGTGGATATGGATCTAGATCGAGCAGTTATACTGATTTGTATGGATTGAGGAATGCTACCACAAACGCACATCAACATAATGTAGACGGAACCACCCTACTATTTCGTAAGAGTACACAATCCCATCAACCACAGCAAGATGCCGAAGGAGGAAGTAGTACCCAGCCAAATCAGGCACAAGAGGACGACGAAGGATACAGTTCCTACTCAAGAAAAGTCCTATGTCCATCCAACAATACTGACGATTATACTCTTCTAGAAGAAGGTGCACGATTTGCTCGTCATCAATTGGCAATATATACATGGATATTATATTATTATCAATATCCCGTTAGTGGTACGTTCCGACTGATTGGACGTTCGATTAAGGCAAAGATCAAATGTAGCAGCAGTAGTAACTCTACTGCAATCCAAGAGAGTAGTAGACGAGGAAGCAATAGTAGTTATGAACCATGTTCATTGGATATCGAGTCAGATGGACACAACATTACTAATAACAACGGTAGTAGTAGTGCGAGATTAGAATTAGAGCAAGAGATTATAAATGGAGATAACTTCCTTCATATACATGAGGCTACAATGTTGGCACATGCCGGATTAGAAAAGGCGGATGTTGCCTATGCCAACTTTGAGGCTGGTTTCTATGAAACGCCTTACTGTATCATTATTGATCGGAAGTGGAAGTCCATTGTATTATCAATTCGAGGATCACTGACTCTTGAGGACTGTGTGGTCGATGTGTTACTAGATCCATGCCCTCTTGATGCATTGGGTGAGAAGTATGGCTTTGCAGGAGCGGGACAACATTGTCATGGAGGTGTGTTGGAATGTACCAATTGGCTGCACGAGGACTTGTTGAGGCATAGAGTACTCCATTCATTACTTCTTGGAGATGATGCCAAGTACCCAGACTATACACTACGCATAGTTGGCCATTCATTAGGTAAGCAGAAGTTGATTGTACACAATGGTCACAGACCACCCTTTGCTTGGACATTGGGGTCTGATTGTGAAATCAAATGATGACGATGAATGTATACTCACTACAAACCCCCCTACCTCCCTCTCTTCTTGATTCCTCTAGGAGCTGGGATTGGTGTTATCTTATCGTATATGCTTCGAAATACCTTTCCAGCACTGCGATGCATCTGTTACAGTCCACCGGGAGGTCTACTTTCATGGGAACTGGCCAAGGAGTGTTCCGAGTTTGTCAATAGTTTTGTTTTGGATTCGGATATTGTTCCTCGTCTTTCTATCAATAACATGGAGTGGTGAGTTGAGCTTGGATTTATATGTTGTCGTTGCTCATTCTTCCTGTTATACATTGTATTCTCACAATCGCTCGTACTTCATCTTCTTTCTATACCAACACAGCCTCAGAGACGAAGTGCTTCATTTGATTGCTCGAGTAAAACTATCAAAGTATGAGATTGCCCAACGAATCTTCAAACATAGAGCATGTGGAGAAGTAGAATCACTTGGTGATTTAGACTACTTGATACAGCAGAATGAGGATATGTTGTATGTACCTGATGCCGTGCCAGATTCAGATTTTCTCACTCAATTACGACGTTTTGAATCAATGCAACAAGAACGAAGATCGAATAGAGGAATGATACGGTCTGTCAACTTGTACCCGCCAGGTAATATAACTCATCTTGTCAAGATCGGACAAAGCAAACAATGTCTACATGGTATAGTAGGGTGTATAACTTGTGGTGCATCAAATGCTGGATCAATATACACACCAATACAAAAGGAGAATGATGATTTTAATGAGATTGAGATAAGCCCTACATTATGGACAGATCACTTCCCCAATCGAGTATGCGCGGAAATAGAAAAGGTTGCAGAGAGTTTTGGTATTGATACAGCATTGGGTTCATGATGGTTTGCATGATTTGGCTTGATCTTGTTGGGTTTTATCAGACTTTGAGTATCTATTGGTTGTGTTACATTTGCATAGGATAAAGTAGTAGAGAGAATTTCTAATCATCATTACTATGAACTAATAGTACTTGTATTTATCACCGTCAATTGCTGCAGCTTCATCTCTCTGCTCACTCTTAATCTCACCCAAGTATTCTTGACGGGCTCGTAATGCCTTTGTATATTCATCTTTTGTTACCTGTCCAAGTGAATACAATAGTTGAATGTTGTTCAAACACTTGCTGTGTCCACCCCCCAATGCAATCATCCAGTGTTTCAATGCCCTACTCATATTGCCTGCCTCTAACTCTGTACATCCGAGATTGTGTCTTGCCATAGCATTGCCTCTCATAGCTGCTAGCTCAAAGTATCGATCACCCTTCTGTTTATCCATTTCCACACCATTTTTGCCAATATAATACGCAGTCCCAATATTGAAATAGGCTCTAATGCTCCCAAGCTCTCCTGCCTGTTTATATAATTCCAATGCCTTTGGATAATCTTTTGGTAAACCATTCTCCCCATCAGCATAGTAATTTCCAAGGCTAAACATTGCATCGGCGTCACCAACCTCTACTCGTTTCTTTGTTCTTTCAACAATTTCCTCATCTGAATCGGGTGCTGGAGTTCTGCATAAAGCGCACAATTGCTTATCAAGATCTATGTTCGCATTTGCATACCAACATCCACTACACATAACTTTTCCACAACACGACTGATATATTCTCCCTGTACTAAGAGTAGGCCATTGTAGAAATTGGACAATCTTCGAGTGGTGGTGGCTGTTTAAAGAGTTTCTCGTCATGCAATTCGTCAACTTGCCTCTCACATTGTTTCTTATGCTTTGATCGGTGCTTTTTTTTACATGCGGCATTGCAATACTTCACCGATTTGCATTTGTTGCATGTATTCATATTATCACTACTCTCCTTTCCACAATTGGCACACCGTTCTCTACCAAAGTGGAATATGTTATTACCATTCAAACTCATATTCTGTAACTTATTGTTCATATCACATACACCATCATTATCATTACTCGATTTTGATGCACCGTCATTGCAAATATTGTTGGAAGTGCTCATATTGTATCAATATTCTATGACCGCTTCAATAGATCGATTGATTGGCAAATCACGAGCCTCCACTGTGTATTGACGCCGTACCGTAGAGACAGCAGGCGCGTGTATGATATTATGATACCCTGGTACTATGTTGTATAAAGTGCATGCACAAGATGTGTACCTTTTTGTAAAATCCTTTTTACTCAATAAATATCAATACCACAGCCTCAAAAGTACCACTATTTGAAAGAGCGTTAAAAGCTGATCTTCTGACTGTGTTGGAGGTGTATATGAGAGTCCAATTATTGGACGCCGAGACTGATAAGTCTATCTATGTCACGCGTATTTTGTTGAGATTTTGCAGGATTTTGATGAAATTTTGCAAAACAGGCAAAACACCAACAAACCCTCCCCTATCCTATAACTATAACTGTATGCTTAGTCATCATCATAGATTAATCATACATCAATAATTATTATAGCTGTTTATACCTGCTGTCATATATTTACTTGCTTGTGGGCCCGTGTCGGTAGTGGCAAAGTGTTGTTAGTTGTTGTGGTGAGTAACATCAGCCATGCTAGGGCAGGTGCAGTTTACCCGATGCTTGAGAGAGTTTAGTAACACTATCGTACGCACTTTGAATCTGGAATGTTCATAACATAGACGTTGATTTTAACTTGTTGTAGTCCTGTGACGGACTGAACTTTCTATCCAATCACTGTCTATCTTTCTTTCGTCCTTTACAACTCGGGCTCCCTGAACCCATCCCAACTCTCTGCACTGCCTTTTTAGACGTAAGAGTATAATATAGTAGAAGTAGAAGAAGTGGAAGTTCGTATTCGCCATCCAAGGTATCTTATTTCCTTGGTATCGCCAAATTTATGCTTAATTGACCGAATGGAGGACAATTAAAGGAGGTGGAGTTACCTAGGAATATGTAGTATTGCAATATCGATTGCTCTCTCAATTATTGATTTCATATACTGATAATACAGTCAGTACATCAGTTTTTAAGTCTCTTTCGAATAATGGTACTTCTGTAGCGAGTAATATTGAACGAGTAGCAAGGATTTTACAAAAATGTACACATCTTCTTGTGTCACTTCTTATCAATCGTACCTAAGACCTAAACCATATCCATCAATAGCAGCAAAAACGCCTCCTTCAAAAGAATGACGATGTACAAGTGAGAGGGATTTATAACATAAACATATATCATCTCGGAGTTACGGAAGCTGAATAATATACCCAAACATTTTAAATTATGGACGAAGAAAGCAAAAAGGTGTTGCAAAGAGTAGAAGAGAATGATCCTACATTAACAGAATTGGATATTGGTAAAGATACTTCTTTTTATGGAGTTACGGTTAGCAATTTATCTCTACTTGGTGCAGCGATTGGGAGTAATACTCATCTTAAAAAAGTGATACTGCGCGGTGATGGCCTTTATTTATTACATAAATCATCCGACGATTATAGTGTCTTCCTAAATGGTCTGAATAGAAACTCATCGATTAATGATCTATATCTATATTTCAGGGATTGCATTAATATATTAGGGAATGAGGTACTGAAAGTATATCAAGAAATCAACAATCTCACTACTATCAGTATCCATGCCTCTCTCGGTAATAATGGGCGTTTTCGAGTTGTTGCCAATACCCTGAGGGCATGCACGAATCTCAAGTTCATTGATCTAAGCCATAGTGATATAACTGATAAACAACTTTCACTATTGGTTGATGCAATAAAAGGGCATAATTCACTGAAGGTACTTGATTTGAGTAAAAACCTAATTGAAGATGAGGGTTGTGAGATACTTGCTGTTCTCTTACTGAAAGATCCGAATTGTAACCTACACACACTAAATCTCGAACACAACCCTATCAGCAATGGTGATTTATGTGCCATTGGATATGAATTAGTAAAGAATACCAAGTTAAAGCGGCTCTTTGTGGACAGAGATGCGATAAATCAACATGTTAAGGCTGTCTTCTCTAGACTATCATGTGACATATTAAGTATCGATGACGTTGGACCAGCTGCACCGCAAACGTCAGATACTGTTGCTGATGCGTCAACGTTAACATGCTGGATATGTTTAAATGGTGGTACCGATAAGGAGGGCAGGCCGCTAGTTCGTGAATGCTCATGTAGGGACAGTGATGGATATGTTCATGCCTCGTGTCTCATTGGTTATGCTCAACACGAAACCAAAGTCGGTTATGAATCTCAACCTGCCATTAAAAGCTATGAGCGAGTTATGCAATTCAGACAGTCATGGGAAAAATGTCCTAATTGTTTGCAGTATTATGATGATAAGGGGACCCTTCCTCGGGAATTAGCATCTGCATTTGCTGCATTTGTGGAGGAGAATTATGCGGGTAACATACATTATAATCTTGAAACACTACTGTTGAAACTCGAGTCTTTGAATAGAAAAGGCACTGAGGAGGGCTTGGCAACTGGTTCCAAAATGTTATCTTTAATTGATCAATTGAAAGAAGAAGACCCGCCACCACCACCTAGAAGTCGTATTCTTGATATTGAATCGGCTGTGTATAACAACCTTGGTATCATTCATATGAATGCGGATAATTGTGAAGAGTCGGTGCAGTGTTTTCAGAAGTATCTCGATCTTAGCAAATCATTGGGTCACTCAACCACTATTGCAAATGCGGAAAGGAATCTGGCAGCAGCAAAGAGGAGACTTAAAAAGAAGATTGCGGCAATTGAAAGTTGTCAATCTTATCAGATATTGCAAGTAAAACAACATCATGTCTGGCAACGTGTCAGTATGTTCATATTGGGTGAAGAATTGACAAGAGATAGTACCCATGAAGGAGTATGCATCCGTAATATGCTCCTAACGCTACTGAATACGGTTAAGAGTGGATGTTGTTGCTCGGGTGTACCAACGGGGTGTGTATGTGGTCACTGTGAGTCGTCTATGAATGTCATACGCATATCACGGGCAGTTATATTGAGTATATGCAAGCTTCCTCTTGAGTTAAATGATGATATAACAAGGAAAGAGTTAGAACGACTGAGAAGCTGGGTATATAATCAAGTTCAACAATTCAGATATGATTCAGCAAAGGAGATTCAAATGGCATTGCCTCAGAAATTGAGCAAGCTCATCATCGAACTAAGTAGCATCGATTCAACACCTCCGTGGGGAGAAGACGACTTTGGTATTCTACTTCAGCAACCTTCTCCTTCGTGGATCATACGAGTCAATGTACTCATGCTAATGGGATATAAAGTTGTTTTGGTAAACTTCAGTGATGTTGCAAGATTTAGTAGGAAAGATTTGACAGTTGTTCATGATGATATATCACGGCTCTTATGCCCTTCAGATAATGGAGATGAAGGTACTATCCCACCAAAAAGCAAAGATGATATCTCTCAAGGATCCAAACAACCTCAGGACACAGCTCAAGATAGTGATAGCGATAGTGAAGACAGTGACGACGAATACTTTCTATCCAAGATAATCAATAAGCCACCAGACTGAATCATAAGAGAGGACACGATAAACAATATAAGACAGTGTTAAATTACCACTTAGCTCCTTCAACTATAATCCTCCTCATCTCTTTTACTAACCCCTAACATATACTAAGCCCACCACATAACAATCCCAACTAGCATAAAGATGACATATTCACCGTGCCGCTTACACTGCTACTGCTCTCTCCTCCATTACTTGTGCACATCATGTGATCAAGCCATCGAGATTAAACTCCTCGAGGTACACAGCTCAATTGCTGTCTCTTACTTAATGAGTTGTTGCCGTAGTATCTGCTGATACAACTTAAATCTTCTTCCTTTCAACTGGTGCTGTTGCTGTTCAAGTAAGGCACGGCGATACAGCTGACCATACTTTTGATGATACTTTTGAATATCATCAGCCTGCTGGTTTATAAGCAATCGATTCTTATGAATCAACTGATTCCTTTGAATCTTCTCCATCAACTTCTTGCGTATATGCTGTTCAAGATGGCCGATCTTAATCTGATCCTTCTGGTGATTGTGTCTTGGGGTAGACTTGGACTTCTTGGATGCCTCCAATACAGAGTTGATGAACATAGAGTTGGCAGAAGATAGAAGAAGATTACTTGATTGTTCTGATGCTTCATTTGCAGTATTCATAGATGTTAATCTGTCTGTCATCATCTTCTGGTACATGCTAGTGGTTGTTGTTCTAGTATCAGCAGTGCCGTTCGAAGAGACACCACATAATGAACATGTTACAGTACTTTTACTTTTGAGAGGAGGTTCAGTACAAACAGCAGCAGTAGTAACAGCTGTGGGTAGACGAGAAGAAGACAGGCTGGAGGATACATCTCCATTGTTGACAGAAGGTAACTGACTATTCAGCTGGGAGGCAAATAGAAGGATGTCGATACCACTAGAACCATTATCTTGATTAGGCCTATGATTATGATGGACGAGTGAAGCAGTGTTGTTATCTTCCTCCGCATCGGGGTCGGGTACTGACATTGGTGCTCGTTTGATTGGATGGCACTTGCACATCTTGGTGTTCGTTATCAATATCAATGTGTGTTTGTTCTCTATGATATATGGTGTTATGAACAGTATATCCCAACCATTTTTTACCATGACAATTTGTCATGGTACGACTTAACAACGGATATCGCTAAAGCTCTACCATGATCCAAAGTCATGGTAGCAAAACTGCCTGTGGGATATAAATAAGCTAAACGGCCAAGGCTCCTCTAATTATTTCTGACATAGCATAACTCTTCTATTGCAATGGTAGCAGCATCGTAGTATAGTATAACCAACAATGCCCAAACGAGATGATGGGAAGGCTCCTCCTCCAGTTGCTGCAGGTGGTCAGCTGCAACCAAGGACAACAAGGGGGTCAAAGCGTGCTACCACTGATGGATTACCCGCTGATACTAACATTGTAAATATTGGTATTGATGTTGCCGCATTAGCTACAAAGAAATCAACTACTGCCGCTGATAAAGAAATAGCTAATGATACTACCACCGCCACTGCCAATAATAATATGAGAAAGAGTGCACGACAATCAGCACAAAAGAAGAATGATACATCATTGCACACTGACGATGATAACTTTAATGAGAATGATAAAGTCTGGTGTTACTACACATATATTGACAAGAAAACCGGTAAAGAAACTAGAGGACATTGGCTATCCGCTGTCGTCTTTAAGAAGATATGCACAACATGTCAAGGAGATATAGGTAGGGGTAATTATTTCACCTTCAATAAAGATACATACATCATAAAGTATGACGATGATAATTATTATGATGTCAATAGGCCGTCAAGTATGCTACAACATCGAGCAGAAGATGACTCTGAAGTAGAAGATGACTATGAACCAAAAGATACAGTACCACCTAAATGTTTCATTACTCTTCCTACTATTAGCCAGTTTAAGCAACCACCCGAATCATTACTCCCTGAATCTAACTCACAACATACGAATACAAAGAAGAAGGCAGAAGCATCAACTTCACGCAAGCGGCCTGCAAAGAAGAAACAAAAGAAGAAGAAGAACAACAACAACAACGGCAAGACATCGGTGGCCTCGACACATATCCAGTCGTCTGCACCATCTCATATTGATAAACTTATACCAAATGCTTTCAAGGCATGTGATACTGGATGGGAGGAAAGAGATATAACCGACATGTCCTATACTATAACTTCAGAAGAAGATTACGTCCAAGAGCATCTAGCAGATTGTCTACTAGATACATATAATTATGTTGCAACATCAATGGATAGTCGTCTCAACAGTAAAGATTTAGAAGTAAACGCTGTCAATGCTTTTAATGAACTCATACAAGCAAGTACTTTTGAAGAGATTGCATCACATACTACTGAGCAGTTGGTGAAGAAGAATCTTAACAGAGTGACTGGATACGAGATGAAAAGATTCTTTGCAACAAAGTTTCTACGCAGCAGATTTAATGTCGACGTTGACACGGCATTTAAACTGATGGAAACACATGCTCGAGAGAAGAACTTCACATTGATGGATAAAAAACGGTACAATAACATCATGAGCTGTCTAAGAGGGTATGAAGTTAATGGCCGATCTGGTGCTGATGGAGAATCTTGGATGAGGCGGAAGAAATTGTTGAGGCGTCTCGAGCCATTAGAGAAGAAGCTATATGATAAGTCTGTGTCGATTATGATGAACAGAACCAATGGGGTTCATGTCATAGATGATGAGATGTTTGAATCTCGTGCAAAAGATGTAGAGAACAAACATGTATCTAGTCGGAAGTCTGCTAAAGAGGGTCCTAAAGCTGACTGTCTTTCTGATACCTCTGTTGCAACATTATTCGGTATGAGACTTCAATGTGCTGGTGAGAAACAAATCGATAATGTACAGCAACTTCTCAAAAGAGTACCTCCAATAACACATGCTAATCATCATCCAAAGATGCGGTTCGATAGGGGATATGGTAAGGAAAGCTTTGTAGCCGATCCACATCTAGAAGGATTCGACTCCTTAACTATTTGCAATGGATCAGGTTCGAGGAACTGTTTCATCACCCAAGATGAAATGGACGAGCAAGAAAAGAAGTGGCGTGCTAAAGATATCTTCTGGATAGAAGAGATTGATAATGAAACTGATAAGAAGAAGAAGACATTCGATATAGAAAAGTACAATCAATGTAAGGATGTCTTTAATGATTATATCTTTGACAGTGGTGATAAGTTAGGAGCGGAAGTAAGAGTTGCTACAAAAGATATTGACAAGGATGATGGATCTAAGCTCACCATCTCTTCATTCATTGTCCGACAAATTGTCATGGTTAGAAAAATGGTTGGGATATCCAGCAACCTTCCATCGTATTTTGACATCAATTTGCTCATTCAGAAATTCTTGTGGGTCATCTGTATTGCAATCGAGTAGTATAGCCTCATGAGTGCGTTTCCCAATCGTAACTATGATGGGATATCCCCATAGTCTGCCTACTTTGATCTTACTTGGGGTACTACTACTACTACCGCCGCTCATTATTATATCGTTGTACTGAATATTACTGCAATAAAAGACAGGATACTTTCCCTTCGACTTAGATCAAAAATTTTGAAATAGCTCAATTACTAAGATGAAGATAGACTGCAGGATCACCGATCTTCCGCTAATCAAATGGGAAGATTCGATTCATGGGCAGCTGTCCTACATATCACCATAATATATATACATATGCATATACCATAGGTAGCAATGTATAATTCATCAAACATCCTTCCAACAATTTTTGTGTCACTGTGACACAATTTAAAATGACTCTCTCAAGACCACAGTCAGTTGGAGGGCACTACAATCATGCTGGGAGTGTTCATCATTCTTTTAAACAAATATATAATGCCAATCAAGCACTGCAGTAGCAAGCCTACATCTCTGAGGTACCACTTGATGGCCAAACATTGCCAGAAAGTTGGCCGAAAATTGAGATCTGAGACATGAAACTTGCCAACAAGAGGCTGTAAAAGTATGATGGAGGGCCCTACAATCATGCTGGGAGTGTTCATCACTCTTTTAAACACATATATAATGCCAATCAAGCACTGCAGTAGCAAGCCTACATCTCTGAGGTACCACTTGATGG